>ERZ778022.4721-NODE-4721-length-11556-cov-5.191114_pt1 | contig 11556 bp, 7 predicted proteins | sample MGYA00375752_ERZ778022 | MGnify/ENA primary metagenome ERZ778022 (study PRJEB29350, sample SAMN05389826) | bioreactor metagenome | isolation source: Thiocyanate bioreactor | place: South Africa: University of Cape Town | collected 2014-04-04 ...
GACGACGCCGCGTTCATTGACGCCGTGTTCCGGCTGGCGGCGCGCGAGCTGGGTATCAACACGCGCATCAAGGCGCCGCACTTCCTGGCGCGCGGCTACGTGGAGCGCAAGCTGCTGTTTGTGGTGGATGTGCTGCGCGGCGTGGTGGCGCTGCACGAGGCGGGCGAGCGGGCGGAGGCGCTGGCGCCCGGCAAGACGGTGCCGCCGTACAGCCGCACCGCCGACCTGGGCAGCGCGTACGCCGGCAGCGAGCGACGGATGGGCAGTGAGAGCCGGGGGTCGCGCGGGTGGCCCGCTGGTGCCAGCCTGCATGCGCCACCCGGCGCGCCCGCCGCGCCGCTGTCTGGCCGCGTGTTTGCCACCGGCCTGGCTTCACCCCCGCCGCCCGCCGTACTACCTGCGAGTGGCGCCAGCGACGGCGGCGTGTGGCAGTTCCTGGCAGACGCCGTGTCCACTGGCACCGGCGCGTCGCACTCGTTGGCGTCGCGCAAGGTGGCAGCCCTGCAGGCCTCCTCCGTGACGCTGCCGGCGCTGGCAGCCGCGCTGGACACGCTGTCCACCCGGGACGCGCTTGCCACCGGCGGCGGCGGCGGCGGGAGCGAGGGTGCCGACGCGGTTGCTACAGCAGCCGCCGTGCGGTCATCCTACGCCGCCCTGTCTGCAAACGTTATGCGCCTATCTGGCGAGTTTATGGCCGCCGCGGTGCCGCTCGCTGCACCCGCGCCCCGCACCGCCGCGATCGATGCCATTGCCTCCCTCCGCGCGCTGGCAGCTGCAGCGGCAGCGGCGGCGGCGCCCCCGCCATCACAACCCCTGCCGCCGCCACCGCCGCCGCCGCCGCCGCCGGCTGTTCCGTCGCCCACGCGCCTGCCGGTGCACCGCCGGTATGCGGTGGAGCCGCCGCCACACCACGCTCCGCCTGCCGCCGCTGCCGGGCTGGCGCGCCCACCGGCGGCATACCGCCGCCCTACTGCTGGCAGCGTGGAAGCGGAACTTGACAGCCAGTCGCGGTTGCTGCTGTGGGACGCCACGCCTGCCGCACCGCCGCCACGCCACGCCTCGCCGTCTACCTCCTCCACCTCCTCCATCCCACCGCCACCTCCGCCTCCGCCAGTTGCGGCACCACCAGCGCCAGCGGCAGTGGGTAATAGTGCGGTTGCCGCTGCAGCGGCGCTGGCAGCCAGTGTGGAGGCTGCCACCGCGCGCATCTTGGCGCAGGTGTCAACTATGGAGGGCCGCCTGGCAACGCTGGAGCGGCAGGAACGGCAGCTGGCAGCAGCCAAGGCGGAGTCAGCGGCGCGCCATCCCCTGCCGCCGCCGACGGCACCGCCACAGCTGCCACCGCTGCCACCGCCCGCTGTTGAACCGGCGCCGGCAGACCACCACTTTGCCAGCGATGCCCCTGCTGCCGCCGCCGCCGCCGCCGCAGCAGCAGCAGCAGCCGCCGCCGGCGAGTGTGATGACGTATATGCTGCGACCGTGGCACGCTATGCGGCACGCCACAGCGGCGCCACGACTGCGCGAGCTGACGCGCCTGCTGCCACGCATCTGCCGCCGCCGCCAGACGCTGCGCTGCCGCCGCCGCCACCGCCGCCACCCGCTGCCGCACTTGCGCCGCGGCCAGCGTTTGACGGCGACATCAACGACTTCCTGCGCTCCATGGCGGCGCGCGGCGCCGAGACAGAGGCGCTCGTTGCGCGCGCGCGCAGCCGCCTGCTGGTGCCCGTGTCGTGATGAATGATGCTGGACTGCGCGTGGGTGCGTGTGTGTTGAGCACTGTTGAGATGTTGCGGACGGACCCGCTCCGCTCGCTGTTGATTTTGTAACGACAGTGCTGTTGCATTTAGCACCAGCGACCGGCAGCAATGCTGCCGTGTGCTGTGCCCCGACTGTTGAATATCGTTTTGATGCACACTGCACACAGCGCCGCCTTTTACGTCATGATAACAGCGTAACATTGCGGCGACTCATTGCCATTGGCCCCTTCAGGCTTCAGCCTGACAACGCACCAGAATATCAAACACGTTCCGACAACACCAAAGATGCATTCACAACAAACAAACGCTTGCACACGAGCGCCGCCATTTGTTTACTAGTATGATAGTTAGTGTCTTACGTTAGCTTGTGCTCAAGTTCAGCAGCAGCAGCAGTAGTAGCGAGGCCAATAATCCGACACAAACGACGTCGCTGGATATTGTGCAGCAGCGGATCCACAACACCATGATGATGGATGCGCACGCTGGTACTGGTGCACGCGGTGGTGCCGGCGGTGACACCAGCACCTCCACCGCCACCGCCACCGCCACCGCCACAACTACCGCCAGTGCAAGCGGCAGTGGAGTGCCGGGGATAGGCGGCAGTCCAGGCACGCCGCTGGTGGCGCTGCCGGTGGACGTCATGACGACGTTGCGGGTCGCCGGCTGGCATGTGGCGCTGGTGTGGCAGCTGCAGGAGCGGCAACGCGGCGAGTGGCGCGCTCGACTGCCATCCGCCGGCGGCTACTACTCCGACGCGGAGGGGCTGCACGTGCCACAGTGGCCCGCGGGTGGTGATACTAGTGTTGGCGACGCCGCGCCGCCGGCGCTGCCACACGGCGATTGTGGCGGCGGGTGGACGGCACTGGACGGCGAGGAGCGTGGCCGCGCACACCGGTTGCTGGCGCCGCGTGTGACAGCAGCGAGCGGGTGCTGGGTGGCCGCGTTGGCGTCCGACGCGGCGTGCGACGACGATGGGTTTGAGTACGGCAGCGAATGGGACACGGAGGACTGGTCGCCGGTGCGCGCCGTCGCGTTCCTGGCGTCCTCCAGCAGCAACGTGCGGCGCCGGCGGTGGTACGCCGTCGTGCGCCCAAGCGCCAGCCTGCGCGCCGTAGATCGGAAGAGCGTCGTGTAGGGAAAGACCCGCCGGTGCAACGGCCACTGCTGCCAAGCCGCTGCCACCGCTGCCGCCGCTGCAGCTGCATGCTGTGCGCCACCTACTCATCCTCACACATGGCGTGGGGTTCGAGGGGCGCGACGCACTGCCGGCACGCGCGTCGTGCATGCGCTCCACGCTGGTGCGCCTGCAGGCGGCCGGGTACGACGTGCGCGCCGCACAACTCGACGTCACGTGGGCGGCGTGGTTTGACCCCGACGACGACGATGCTAGCGGCAGCGGCGGCGGGAGTGGCACGCTGCTGTCGCGCATCACGGCGTGGGTGGCGGCGCTGCATGTGCACCACGACCCGCTCATTCGCGACGCCAGCGGCATCAACATGCTGCAGGCGGCGCTGTACATGAGCGGCTTCCGGGCGGAGATGCAGGCGGCGCTGGAGTGCGACATGAACGCGGCGTACGCCGCCTTCCTGGTCACACACCCGAATTGGCGCGGCCACGCTGCCGCCATCGCGCACCTGGCGAGAGCTGCTGGGCCGCCAGTGCCACCGGCGGTATCCTCCGTCTCCCTGTTTTCGCACTCGCTGGGCGGCGTCATCGCGCTGGACTGCATCCTGGCGCGCCCTTTCCCGCTTTTGTTCACACCGCGTCACTGCTTCACGCTGGGCTCACCCACCGGCCTGTACTATTCGCTGCGCGCGATGCCCAAACCCGACGCCGAGCGCCTCTTGCTGACGCTTGCTGCTGGCCCACCGGCAGGCGAGCTGGATAGTGGTGGTGTTGTTACCCGCCTGCACAACGTATACGACGCACATGACCCCTTTGCGTACAAGCTCGCACCACTCCTGTGGCCATCTGCCACACACGGGCCGCCGCCAGCGCCGCACGTCGTGCCGGCATACACAACGGCGACAGCACTGCGATCGTTCACCGATACGCTGCACAAGGCGACCGGGTCAGAGGCAGCGCATGAACCTGCCACCAAAGTCGAGAAGCGGCGCCTATCCATTGGGCCATCTACAGTGAGTAGGAGTGTGGCGCCAGCTTGTGCTACCGCAGTGACATCAACGTCGTCCACACATCCGCCGCTATTGCCAGTAGATGTGCAACTGCCGCAGGGAGGAGATCCAACAGCCATGCAAACGTCGAGGTTTGCCGACAACTCAGCCACAGCCTCCAGCATCATGGCACTAGTGAACGACTTCATCATGTCCTACGATGCGCACAAAAGTTATTGGACATCCTCCGACTGCATAGTTTACGTTCTGACGGCGATCTTGTCGTAATTGTAGGTTGATTTGATTACATGCCCAAATCCCCATCAGATATTAAAATAAAATACAATTGTCTCGCGCTTAGGCCGAAATAGTGCTGCAAAAAGGAGGGTACTTGTACGGTATAGAGCTAAGATTATAATGTTCTGCACGCCGTACAAAACAGCAAGTCAACTCGTTGCACAAATTGGTAAAGCTGCGTATCCATGTCTTGGTGCAAACATAAATTACCATAATCTTTGCGCTCGAGAATGCTAGTTGGAGCTATTTTACACATGAGACTCTATCGTAAAAAAGGAATTTGTTTCAATATATCTGCGCAGCTCTGCTATTGCTACCGTCTTGGTCGTGGGTCGGATTTACAACACAGTGCACCTTGCTGGTGGTGGTGCTGCTGGCCGGCAACTTCGCCACCGCCGTTGCGTTGTTGCAGCTGCTGAACTCGGGCGACGCGACGGCACTGCGTCGGCTGCACCCGGCGGTGAGCGTTGCTGGGGACGCTGCCTTGGTGCGACACCGCCGGCGGCCAGCCGCCGGTGTGACGGCGGTGTCCTCCATTCTGAAGTGGCGCCACTGGCGCGGTCCTTCGGCGCCCACCACAGTGAACCGCGCTGGCGCAGCTGTCCAACCGTATGGAGGCTTGGTAATGCACTATCTTGCAATTGATTGCAGATAACCAGCATGTTGCAACGTGCAGGTGCGTGGTGCAAGCGTGCCACCATGTTTTCCCTGCCTCCCACACCTTTGACGGCAAAATTGCGGATGTATCAATTTGCGCCCCGCAACGGTCATACAACCCGTGGCAGAACGCCACACCTCACACTGGCGCGCAATTCCAGTGCGCATGAACGCCAATACATCATTTCATCACACACTGTGCTTCCCTGCAGGCTGCCGCCCGCACTGCTACGCCTTTGTGCACGCCGCCACAGTACCGGTAGTTTTCGTTCCCGCGGCCAGGTCCAGTCACCGTCCAGCACTGCTGGCTACAAGCTGGCCACTGGTGGCACTGCGGCAGGGCGAACAGCCCCGTGGGCGACCCGGTGGCCCACGGACGTGACTGCTGGCAATAATTAGTACCGCAGTCAAGTTGTGAGCACAGCGGTGCGTACACACAACCCTGGGCACATGGTGCAGGTCGACAGAAGCCAATTAGCAGTGGCGCGCGCACCGTTGCAAAAGATCAATACGTAACTTACGTACTGCTACACAGTGGTTGCGCCGCGCGACGGCGGCAGTTGCTGCGCGCATACGACAACCAGTTCGCGCACGGGTGATGGACCACAGGCTGCCAACAGCTGTGAGCAACAGCCAGTATGGGGCAGACTGGAAGCAAGCCGCAGCTGTCGCCGCCGGGTACCGGCGCCACTGCCGCTGCAAGTGGCGGTGGTGGCGAAAACATTGCAATATATTCCCCTGCTGCTGCAAGTGACAGTGCTGCTGCATTGGGCGCCGCCGGCGGCGGCGGAGCGGATACCGGTAGCGAATTGAGCAGTATGACGCTTAAGTACGATGATTTGGTAGGGGATCGCGACAGGCGCGGCGACAAGGTCATCATTGGCCGCGGCGCATTTGGCATCGTGTACACTGGCACACTGCACGGTCAGCCGGTGGCCATCAAGTCAGAGGTGCTTCGTGAAGGCGATGAGGAGGCGTGGATGAAGGCCGTACGGCTACACATGAGCGCAGCATCCCCGCACATTGTGGCGGTGCGAGGAATCATCGTGGACCGCGATGGTGACGCAGTAACACACTACATTGTGATGGAGCGGCTTGCAGGCACGATGACGGCTCGGCTGCTGACACTGGGCGGCGCGAATCACGACGCCGACTTGCCATTGCGCCTGAAGCTGCTGGCGGAGGTGGCGGGCGGGCTGGCGCACCTGCACTCGTTCCACATCATCCACGGTGACGTGAAGCCGGACAACGTGCTGCTGAGCGCGTCCACCCGCCCTGTCGCCAAGCTGGCAGACTTTGGCAGCAGCGTGCTACGTCGGGAGGGCACCAGGACGCGTGAAACGCTGATGGGTGAGCGCGGTACGCTGATGTACATGGACCCGCGGCTGTTTGACCCGGCTGCCAGTATCACAACGACCAGTGACGTGTACAGCTTTGGCGTGATGGCGTGGCAGGTGCTGACCGGGTGCGTGCCGTACGAAGCTGAGCTAATGGCAACGTTGCCAACGACATCGACGGGGCCGCAAATGGTGGAGGCGCTGCGGCGGCACGTGTTAGGTGGTGGCCGCCCGCCGGTGGCCGTGCTGGTGGAGCGCGGTGTGCCTCAGGAAGTGGTGGCGCTGCTGGAATCGTGTTGGGCGCTGGCACAGTCGTCGCGACCGGCCATGTCGGAGGTGCACTATGCGCTGGTTGCGGCGGCAATGTTTGCGCCGCTGGTGTATGAGTGGCATGACAAGGTGGTGCTGCGCGGGCATTGCAGTTGGGTCCGGTCCTTTGCGCTACTGCTTGGCGACCGTCTTGCCTCCTGCGGTGATGACGCCGCAGTGGCACTGTGGGACGCCGCGCGCGGCTGCGAAGCGACTTCGGTGCTGGAAGGGCATGGTGGGCACGTGCGTGCGCTGGCGGCGCTGCCCGACGTCCGCCGCCTGGCTGCCGGTGTAAGCAGCGGCGAAGGAACGGTGGGTGCAATCGTGGTGTGGGACACGGGCATCACGCCGCCCACCCCGTGCGCCATCATTGATTGCGGTAGCGGAGTGTTGGCGCTGGCAGTGCGACGTTATGGCCCCTTGGCAGTGGGCTGTTGGGATGGCAGTGTGCGATTGGTGGAGGTGGGCGCAGGTGCGGGTGCTGTGACAGTGACGCTGGAGGGTCATACTGATGGTGTGGCAGCGCTGGCAGTGCTGCCCGACGGCACGCTGGCCAGCGGGTCGTGGGACCACACGGTGCGCCTGTGGGATGTGGGCACACGGGAGTGTGTTGCCACGCTGGTAGGGCATGCGGGTGGCGTTAATGCGCTGGCGGTGCTGGCTGATGGCCGGCTGGCCAGTGGGTCAAATGACATGAGCGTGCGGCTGTGGGATGTGGCCACCCGCGCCTGCGTGGGTGTGCTGGAGGGGCACACAGGGTGTGTGCGTGCCTTGGCTGCACTACCAGACGGCCGGCTGGCCAGCGGGTCGACCGACGGGACCATTCGGGTGTGGGACACGCGCCCTGCTGCTTATGCAGCTGCAGCCGGTGGTGGCAGTGTGCGTGCCATGCCCGTGGTGGTGCTGGAAGGGCACACAGACTGGATCAAGGCGCTGGCAATGCTGCCTGGTGGCCGCCTCGCCAGTGGATCAAACGACAACACGGTGCGCCTGTGGTGTTTACCGCCCTTGTAGCTCCATCCTGCCGCGTCGGCAAATTCAATTGATTGTTGGACAGGATATCGGGTGCTGCCACATTGAACTACCACGCCCATCAGGTCGGCCGACGCCGGACGCACGGCAAACTCCACGCATGCAGCCGGTCGCACATACCGGTAGGCGCAAAGGCACGCAGCGAGGGCAAACAACGCACTACGGAAGTCGTGCGCGGTGCCGCCACGATGTACGTGCCACACACCTGCGGCGGCAGTGGGGCGAGTGCTGGCGGCATCGGCCTGTCGCGCCGCACTCGGCGTCGGCTTCCAACACCCGGCGTTGCCCGCGCGACTTGCTGTCAGGGCTCAGTGCCGTCGCAATACCACTGGTGCGTGGAAAACGCGGAATACACAGCTGGCAGCGGTGGGTAGGGAGCCCCCACCTCAGTTGCAGTCGTCGAATGCGTGTCGTGGTGAACTACGCGCGCCCCGCTCCCTGTGGGTGTTGTTGCCGGCGACAACTCGTTGGGCGGCAGCGCGCGGGGCGGCGGGCACAGCTTTGCAGCTGTGTCGGTGCGTGGAAATTCGGTACGCGGCGAGCCGCTGAGGCAAAGGAGGCTTGGAGACCAAGTGTCGGGATCTACTACGACGGCGCTCCGCTGCGATCGTGTCGCTTGTGTTTGCTGTTGCCAACAACAACGGCGGACAACTACCGGTAGCCTAGCTTGTTGGGGATTGCGCCGTTGGCAGCGGGCCGCTGCTGTAACCAGCACGTGGAAAATCGAGGTTACCACGGCAACAAACTGGCAGCACCAGCTCGGTCGTCGACGGCGTGTCGGGGCCGCCTTTGATGAACTCACGCCACGTGGCCCAGGGTGTGAGACAGCAGTAGTGCCACTGCCAGCGATCAGTTGTGCTGCCGTGTCTGCAGCGCTGCCATGACAGTTGTTGTGTGCCATCGCCGCGTCACCCGCCGCAGTTTTCCCCGCCGCGCCGCAGCTCACGCACAGGCGTGCAGCGGCAACAACAGATGTTGAACACACAGTGTGTTATTGCTGCTGCATGGTCTCCGACGCACAATTTGTGCGCTGCTGCACTGTAGTACCCAGTAGTGTGCCAGTAGCCCTTCTGGCATACCGGTATCGCCGCCCAGCAGCGCCGTCCAGGACCGTCATACTGCAGCCTGCCGGTGTTGCGGTGACCACTGGACAACAGCTGGACCAGCCTGGTGGTGGCGCCTGGTGGCGCTGCGGCAGGGCAAACACAGCACAGTGGGCGGCGGCGGTGTGGCTGGGGTTGGCATTACCTGTAGTGCGGTGGTCAAGCTGCGGCCGCGCGTCCAACCCGGGGCACATGGTGCAGGTCGCCCAGAGCGAGACGTCAAGTGGACAGTGCGTTGCAAGTGTGACGGTCGTGTCGGCGTGCCTGTCTTGATTGAGGAGGCCCCAGCCGGTGCTGTTGCACGGTGAGGACGTACGAGTACCGGGGCAGCCAATCGCGTGGTTTCGCAGCGCGTCTAGCTGCAGCAACGATTAGTGTGCGCTCAGGCGGGAGTGCAACAGCGGCGGGGCAAGCGCAGCAGTAGATGCCATCATGGGGCTAACTGGGAGCAAGGGTGGCGGCGGTGCTGCTGCTGCCGCTGCAAGTGGCGGCGGTGCTGCTGCTGCCGCTGCAAGTGGCGGCGGTGGAGGTGGCGCGGCTGGTGATCCGAGCAGTATGACACTGAAGTACAGCGACGTGGCGTGGGATCGCGATAGTCGCGGCGACAAGGTTGTAATCGGCCGCGGCGCGTTTGGCATTGTGTACACTGGCGCGCTACGCGGCCAGCCAGTGGCCATCAAGTCGGAGGTACTGCGCGCTGGAGAGGAGGGGGCGTGGATGAGGGCGGCGCAGTTACATATGAGCGCAATATCCCCCTACATCGTGGGGGTGCGCGGCATCATCGTGGATCTCCACGACGGTACAACGACGCACTATATTGTTATGGAGCAGCTGGCGGGCACCATGACTGCGCGGCTGCTGACGCCAGGCGGCGCGTATCATGACGCCGACCTGCCTCTGCGTCTGCGGTTGCTGGAGAATGTGGCAGGCGGGCTAGCGTACCTGCACTCATTTAACATCATCCACGGCGATGTGAAGCCCGATAACGTGCTGCTAAGCGCGTCCAAGTGGCCCGCCGCCAAGCTAGCGGACTTTGGCAGCAGCGTGCTGCGCCGTGCGGGCACCAAGACACGTGAAACGCTGGTGGGTGAGCGCGGCACGCTGGTTTACATGGACCCATGCCTGCTGGATGACAGTGCCAGCCTCAAGACTGCCAGTGACGTGTACAGTTTCGGCATCATGGCGTGGCAGGTGTTGAGTGGACGCATACCATACGAGGCGGAGATGGTGGCGGCGGCTCCAGCGACCGCGCTGGAGGCGGAGAGGCTACTGAAGGCGCATGTGTGTGGGCCGAGTGGCAAACGGCCGCCGGTAGTGGCACTGGAGGAGCGTGGTGTACCGCAGGATGTCGTCGCGCTGGTGGAGTCGTGCTGGGCACCGGCACAGGCGTCGCGGCCGGTCATGGCGGGAGTTCATCGTGCACTGCAGGCGGCAGTGGTAAATGCGCCGCTGGCATATGAGTGGGACAACAAGCAGGTGCTGCGCGGGCACAGCTCGACTGTGTGGTCCTTGGCGCTGCTGCCGGGCGGCGTACTGGCCAGCGGCGATTGTGACGGCACCGTGCGGCTGTGGGACGCGGCATGCGGCGGCGAGGCAACCGCGGTGCTGGAAGGGCATGGTGGGTGGGTGTACGCGCTGGCGGCGTTGCCTGGCAGTCACCGCCTGGCTGCCGGTGTCAAAAATACTGACAGCAAGACGGGTGGAATAGTGGTGTGGGACACGGGCGTCGTGCCGCCCACCCGGTGCGCCACCATTGATTGTGGCAGCGGCGTTAACGCGCTGGCAGTGCTGCGCGATGGCCGCCTGGCTGCGGGCTGCTATGCTGGCAGGGTGCTGCTGGTGGAGGTGGGCGCGGACGCGGGTGCTGTGACAGCGACGCTGGAGGGGCACACATGGATTGTGGAAGCGCTGGCGGTGCTGCCCGATGGCAGCCTGGCCAGCGGGTCGGGTGACAGCACGGTGCGGCTGTGGGATGTGGACGCGCGGGTATGTATCGCCACGCTTGCAGGGCACACTAATTTTATACTTGCGCTGACGGTGCTGGCGGATGGCCGACTGGCCAGCGGGTCGGACGACAAGAGCGTGCGGCTGTGGGATGTGGCCACCCGCGCCTGCGTGGGCGCCCTGGAGGGGCACGCAGACAGTGTGTGCGCACTGGCTGCGCTGCCAGACGGCAGGCTGGCCAGCGGGGCGGGCAAGACCATTCGGGTGTGGGATACGCGCCCTGCCGCAACTGCCACAGTCGATAGCGGGGCTGCCCATGCCACACCTGTGGTGGTGCTAGAAGGACACACAGAATCTGTTACTGCGCTGCAGCCGCTGCCTGGTGGCCGGCTTGCCAGCGGGTCGTCCGACAAGACAGTGCGCCTGTGGCGCCTGCCGACCTTGTAGTTAACTCCGACCCGCCGCGTCGGCGCTTTCAATTGATTCCTGTTTTCCGCCAGAGTGGCACAGGGTGCTACCACAACGCCCCCGCCACGCCCACATTGCGGCCCACAAGGTCGGCCGACGCCGGGCAGGTGGCAAACGCCACGCATGTTGCTGACGTCGCACCGGGCCACAGTGGCGGCTCGCAGCGATGACAACAACGGCGAACAACGCACCCATCATGCACGGCGCCGCCCACGCCGTACGCGCCATGCAACTCGGGCGGCAGGGGGTGAGCGGCTTGTTACAAACAGGAACAGCCGCGCTCGGCATCAGCAGCCAACATCGGCGCCACTCTGCGATACCGCCGGTACTCGCCTGCCCCGCGCTGCGGTGCTGCCACGCGTACGTGAGGGTTGCCGACCGTGCCGACGGCCCGACGTGGCACCGCCGCACGGCGCCGCAGCGCGACGTGACCGTCGTCGTCGAGACTGCCGACGGGCCCGACGCCCCAGTTTCTGGCTCCGTGAGGGGGGCCGACACAATCACGTCACGAATCACAATCTGGCCGCCAGAATCTGAA
>ERZ778022.4724-NODE-4724-length-11552-cov-4.282422_pt1 | contig 11552 bp, 9 predicted proteins | sample MGYA00375752_ERZ778022 | MGnify/ENA primary metagenome ERZ778022 (study PRJEB29350, sample SAMN05389826) | bioreactor metagenome | isolation source: Thiocyanate bioreactor | place: South Africa: University of Cape Town | collected 2014-04-04 ...
CCAACGGCGCCAGTAGATGCACGTTACATACCCCGCCCAAGATCGCATTCACCGGCTGCTGCACATTGGGATTGAGGTGCACCGGATAGACGAAGTGCACATCGGGATGGCGCTTCGCCAGGTCTCGCAGGGCCTCGCAAATCTCGGTGAAGCCATGGCCGAAATTTTCACGCCGGTGGCCCGTGATCAAGACGAAGCGACTCTGCTGCCAGTCGAACGGCAGCAACCGCGACAGCTGCGTCACCAAGGCGGCGCGGCGTACCGCGTCCTTTTCGATGCGCGTCAGCATCCAGAACAACGCATCAATAACGGTATTGCCTGTGACGGTGATCGCCGCATCACTGACATTTTCCGCCAGCAGGTTGCGGCGATTGAGATCGGTGGGGGCAAAATGCCAGCGCGAAACTTTCGAAGAAACGTTGCGGTTGAACTCCTCCGGAAACGGAGCCTGCAGATCGTGGGTACGCAAGCCCGCCTCGACATGGCCGACATGCACACCCTGGTAGAAGCTAGCGATCGAAGCAGCGAGTGTCGTGGTGGTGTCGCCATGCACAAGCAGCGCATCCGGCCGGTGCTCGCGCAACACGCCGCGCATCCCCAACAGAACCCCCGCCGTGATATCAAATAAATCCTGGCCGGGCCTCATTAGGTTGAGGTCAATGTCGGGACGGATGTCGAACACCTGTAGCACCTGGTCCAGCATTTCCCGATGCTGGGCTGTCACGCACAGCACGGTTTCGAAGGCGTCAGGCCGGGCTGCCAACGCATGATACAGCGGCGCCATTTTGATCGCTTCCGGCCTTGTGCCGAACACCATCATGATCTTTCGGCGAGAGGTCATGGTGGAAGCCTGCTATGGGAAGATTTGGGTTGCATGGAAAAGCTGTACCGCGAGACGCGCTTGTACATGATTTTGGCTTGGTTTAAACAGAAAATCTTCACGTTCGCTGGGAGAGCGCAGCCAAAGCGCCGTCGAGAGACGTTCGATCCAAGACCGCACAGCGCACCTAATGAAGCTTCCTTTTCGTTCCTGACAATTTCCCTTCAAAGGGGCAATAGCCGATCACGCTGATGTCGCCGCCCGATATGTCAGGGCAGTTAAACGTTTCATAGTCACATCTTCCCGTCCAGCGAGCCCTTGCCTTCGACATGATGCAGATCGGGACAGGCTGTGGTGATGGCGCTTGCCAAGTCAGCCTTGCTCCATCGCCCAGCCTGGCGCATCGCATCGGTGCGGCAGAGGAAGGCCCTGTAAAGTCTTTCGATCTCGGCGGAAACCTTGGCGGCGGAGATCACGCCCATGTCGCGGAAACGCTCGAAGGTCACATTGTCGTCGCCGGAATAGAATTCCTCGAACGGCTTCTCGCCCGGCGTGTCGGAATTGAAGAAATAGCAAGGCCATTTGCCCTGCTCGATCAGTTCGCCGGCGCGGCCGCGCGCTTCTTCCTCGCTATTCACTTCCACCGGCTCGTAATTGTTGGCACGCAGGAAGCGCACCGCGATGTCGGAGAAGGTCAGCAGGTCGAGCCCCGCGTCCAGGTTGGGAAAGAAGATTTCGCGATGCGCGCCCAGCACCAGCGACGACAGGCACAGCATCCCCGATTCCGGCCCGGTGACAAAATAGCGGCGGATGTCGCGCGGCGCCGCGATCGGCTGGCGCGCCAACAGACGCTGACGGAAGCCATGCAGCAGGCTGCCATCGGAAAAGGCGACATTCGCGAAGCGCGCGGTGGAGACGGCGGTTTTCGTGCCTTCAGCTTCGCCGAAGATCACGTCCTCCATAATGCGCTTGGTGGCGCCCATCAGGTTGGCGGGGTTCTTGGCCTTGTCGGTGGAGACGGCGAAGTATTTCTTCGCGCCGCTGGCGATGGCCTGGCCCAGGGTCTTTCTGGTATCCAGGATGTTGGTCTTGACCATGCGCATCAGCGAGAATTCGTCCTTCTCCGAACGCACATGCTTCATGGCGGCGATATTCAGCACATAGTCATAGGGCTACTGCGAGGCAACGAAGGCCTCGGTCTCAAGGCCGCCAAAATCCAGCGGCAGGAACCGGGTTTCACCCTCGATATAGCCTAGCGAGCTGCGTAGATCGCGCACGAGCTCCACCAAGTTGTTCTCGCTGATGTCGACGACATGCAGGGCGGCGGGGCGGCGGCGGAAGATCTGCGCCGTTACTTCCTTGCCGATCGATCCGGCGCCGCCGAACACCAGCACCCGGCTGCCGGCGATGGCTGCCGACAGGTCCTTCTCGTTGGCGGCGACATCATGGGAAAACAATTCCCGATCACGGCCGATTATCGCATTGATGTTCATGACTCAGCTTTCCTTGGCGGCAAAAATATCCAGCAGGTGCCAGCAGGTATAAGCGCGGCGGCAGGGACGCGCCGGGAAAATCGGCAGCCTGTCCTGTGTCTTCACAAGATTGTCACTATAAGGCATGCGTGACGCGGCGGCTGCCGCCCACCGCCAGCAGTTTCATGCCATGCTCCAGTCGAACGTCACCGCGGATTGCCCCTTCGTCAGCGCGACCGCCAGGCATCGGGTGGCAAAGCGCTGGCCGAATTCCGGTGCGTACTGCGCATCGCGGACGTTCCCTTGCCCTTGCGTCACGGTCGCTGTTGCGACCAAGGCATCACCGTCTAGAATGCGCCACACGGCGCCATCGGCATGCAACGCCAGGCCGGGGTGCAGGATGAAACGCGCCAGCGCCGGCGCACCGCCGCTGACATGGTCGCGGACCGTCAAGCTGCCCGGTGACAGCCGCCAGACGCGGCGATGGACAGGGCGGCCCGGCAACCGGCAATAACCGTCATGACTGCAATCCACTTCCAAGATATTGTTTTCACTATGTTTTTTCAGGTCGAAGGGATACGCCCGGCGCGCCACGCGAAACCCGCCCCACACTTCCGACGAATCCGCGCCCGCCACTTCCACCGTGCTGTGCCAGGCGGTGGCGCGTTCACGCTGACGCTCGGCATCGGCGCCATAGCGCGAGGTGCCGCCATTGACGATAACCCGGCGGCCGCGCAGCGACAGCTCGAACGACAGCGTGTCGGCATGGGCGTGGCCCGGTAGATAGTCGGGGCCCACCGGCGCTACATCCAGCAGCGCCACCGCCGCGTCATTTTCGAGGCGGATATAACCGCTGTCGGACCAATGCCGCAGGCGGTCAGAGCCGCACGGCGCGACGATCCCCAGCCGCGCGGCATAGTCCGCCAAGTCGTGTGGCGTCGGCGCGATGCCAAAGGCGGCGTCGTTGAACAGCGCTATCCCGCCATCGGGGTGGGTCAGCCCAGCCATAAAATCCAGCATGCGGATCGCGGTCTCCCGCCAGCCGTGCACGGTGGCGGCCGGCACCTGGCCAAAGGCCTGCGCCGCGTTGATCAGGTCCAGCACATCTTCCAGGAAGATGGCATGGTACATTGGGCTGCGCTCGAAATTGCCGCCATCGGACAGCACTTGTTCCGGCAGCTGCCGCGCGACGATGGCCAACCCCTTTGCCAACCAGGTCTTCGCTTCCGCACCTTCAAGGAACAAGCCCGCCAGCACCAGCGCCTTGGCATTGGCGAAGAGATGATTGCCCAGCAGGTGCCATTCTAGCCGCTGCATCAGCCAGCGCGCCTGCAAGGCCAGGCTGGCCTGCACTGTCGTCGGCATCAGGTTGCCGGCCAGCGCCCACTTCACCCAGTTCACGATCCGCAGCGAAGTGGGATAGGGCTCCCAGCCAGTGCCGGCGGTGGGCGGATTCTGCGCTATCCAGCGCGCCAGCAGATCGCGATGCCAGTCGCCGCGCTGCGCCGCGCCCTGCGCATTCAGGTCGTCGAAGTAATGCAGGTTATAGAGCCAGAGCTTCTCCTGCGCCGGATCGTTCCAGCCCGGCGCAGTGGCGTCGTGATTGAGGAACCGGAAACTATCCGGCCCTGTCATCGAAGCCTGGCGCGCCGGGGGCGTGACCCAATCGCCCGTGCGCGCCCGCGATGCCAACGCCGCCGCGCGGCTATCCAGCGATGGCCGTAGCAGGCGCATGCGCAACCGTCCTGTCACCTGCCCCAGCTTCAGATGGCGCAGGGTATGCCAGTAACGTGCCGCCGTGGCAGGCGTCACCGCGCCGCCTCGGCCGCTCGGATGCAGACCCGCGCCACTTCCGTGATCTCCTCAAACGGAATCGGCGCCGCGCCGCCCTTGACGACGGCATCGACAAAGGCCTGGGCGCAGGCCTTCTGGCCCTTGTCCTGCTTCCACAGATTCATCTTGGAGAAACCCGGCCAGGCAAAACCGGCCAGCTTGCGGAAATTGTCCAGCCGCAGCACTCGGCCGGCGGCGAAGACTTCCAGCCGTTCCTTGGGGAAGGCTTTCGAACCATTGGCGAAGTAATGTACCGTGCCCAATGAGCCGTCGGCGAACTTCAGGGTGATGGTGACGGTATCGGCCTTGGGCGATTCCATTTTCTGCAAATCGAAACTTTCGATGGGCGCGCCGGCCAGGAAGCGCAGCAGGTCGATGAAATGGCAGGCCTCGCCGATAATGCGGCCGCCGCCGACCTCTATGTCCTGGGTCCAGTGATCGGCGGGAATCGCTCCAGCATTGACTATCATCACGAACGCCTTGGGACCGGTGACTGCGGTCAGCAGCGTCTTGATCTTCTGCACCTGGGGCGCGAAGCGGCGGTTGAAGCCTACCATCACCAGCTTGCCGGCCTTAGTGCGTGCGGCTTCGATTTCGGCCAGCTCGGATTCGGTCAGGCACAGCGGCTTTTCCACAAAGACATGCTTGCCGGCGGCCAACGCCTGGCAGACGAAGCGCGCGTGGCTGTCATGACGGGTGGCGACCACCACGGCATTGACCTCCCCATCGGCCATGACGCTGTCGCTGTCGGTGGTGGTGGTTTCGAAACCGAACTTGCGCCCGGCATGCAAACCGGTGACGCCGGCGCCCGAGGCCACCACCTTAAGCCGCGCCGCCGTCGCCTTCAGCGCCGGGATCAGCACGGCCGTGGCATAATTGCCCGAGCCGATGAAACCCAGTACCGCGCCATTGGCTGCGGCGGGCGGGTTCAGTACGACAGTAGACCGGCGCAAGGCCGCGTCCGGCACCTGCTCGGCTTTGGGATATTCCAGCAGGATGCCCAACGAAGGCGCGCCGCCGCTGAGGAGCTCATAAGCCTCGCCGGCCTTGTCGACCGCGTACCGATGCGAGATCAACGGCTTCACATCCATCTGGCCACTGGCCATCATGTCCAGCACCGCCTCGAAATTGCGCTGCTCGGTCCAGCGCACAAAGCCCACCGGATAATCGTTGCCCTTTTCCTCATAGCCGGGATCGTAGCGGCCCGGGCCATAGGAACAGCTGACCTGGAATCTCAATTCCTTTTCGTAGAAATCGGCGCGCGACAATTCCAGGCCGGTGACGCCCACCAGCACGATGCGGCCGCGCTTGCGGCACATCAGGGCGGCCTGGTGCACCGGCTCGCTGCTGCTGGTGGAAGCGGTGATCACCACCGCATCGACGCCGCGGCCGCGCGAATAGGCCTGGGCGGCCGCGACCGGGTCCTCCCCGACCTTCAGGTTCACCACCTCGGCGCCGAAGCGGCGGGCCAATTCCAGCTTTTCGGGATCGAAATCCACCCCCAGTACGCGGCAACCATGCGCGCGCAGCAACTGCACCGCCATCAGCCCAATCAGGCCCAGGCCGGTGACCACCACGGTTTCGCCCAGGGTCGGCTGCACCAGGCGGATGCCCTGCAGCGCGATCGAACCCAGCACGGTAAAGGCGGCTTCATCGTCGCTGACATTGGCGGGAATTTTGGCGGCCAGGTTGACCGGAACGGAAACAGCTTCGGCGTGCTTGCCATTGGAGGCGACGCGGTCGCCGGCGGCGAAACCGGGCGCGCCGGCTTCCAGCACCGTGCCGACATTGCAATAGCCCAGCGGCAGCGGCTGGTCGAGCTTGTTGAACACCGCTTCAAGGGTCGGCATCAGGCCGTCGGTCTTGATCTTGTCCAGCACCATGCGGACCTTGTCGGGCTGCTGGCGGGCCTTGTCGATCATGTTGGCCTTGCCGAAATTGACCAGCATGCGTTCGGTGCCGGCCGACACCAGCGTCACGCTGGTTCGGACCAGCAGCTGGCCGCGGCGCGGCGCCGGGCACGGCACATCGGCAACCTCGGTGGCGCCGGTCTTGAGGCTTTGCAGTACCTGTCTCACATCATCCTCATTGCGCGGGGTCGTTCAGCAGCGCGGCCTTTTCGGCCGCGTTGGGATAGCTGATCAGGACCGCCCGGTATTTGCCCTTGAACACAAAAAGACTGCCCGCCGAAGCGCCGATTATGCCGAATTCCCGGATCAGCGCCGCCAGGTCGTCATAGCTGCCGGCCCCACCCAGCGCGGTCAGCGGCACGGTCACCGCCGCGCGCACATCGCGGATCAGGTTCAGGTCATAACCCTTCATCATGCCGTCATTGTCGATGGCGTTGATGACGATTTCACCGGCGCCCAGATCCTGGGCGCGCTTGGCGAATTCCACAGGATTGAGGCCGGTCTTCTGGGTGCCGTTGTGGGTGAAAACCTCGTAGCGGCGCATGAGCCCGGACTTCTTCACGTCCAGCACCACCACGATGGACTGGTCGCCGACGCGCCGCGCGCCTTCCGCGATCAATCCCGGATTGCGCACCGCGGCCGCGCTGATGGCAACCTTCTCCACACCGAGCGTGACGATCTTCTCGATCTGATCGGCGGTGGAAACGCCGCCGCCATAACACAACGGCATGCGGCATTCGCCCGCCAGATTGCGTATCATGGTGTAGTTGGGTTCGCGCTTCTGCGCCGTAGCGTCGATATCGAGCACCGTCAGCTCGTCGACTTCCTTCTCGTTGAAAATGCGCGCGGCGTTCAGCGGGTCGCCGACATATTTCGGATCGCCGAACCGCTGCGTCTTTACGAGCCCGTCATTCTGGACCAGCAGGCAGGGTATGATGCGAGGGCGCAGCATTACAGTTCCGCGAAATTCTTCAGCAGCTGGATGCCCCAGCGATGGCTTTTTTCAGGGTGGAACTGGACGCCAAAGACATTGCCGGCCCGAACCGCCGAGGCGAAGGTGCCGTTATAGTCGGTCTTGCCCACCACTTCCTCGCCCCTGTTGGGCGCGAAATAATAGGAATGCAGGAAGTAGAAGCGCGAACCGCCTTCCATGCCGCCAAATATGTCGCCGAATTCCGTCGCCGAAACATCATTCCAGCCCATGTGTGGCAACTGGGTGTGCCGGTTGGAGCCGGTCACGTCGAACTTCTTCACTTCAGCGTCGATCCAGCCCAGGCCGGGCAGTTCGCCTTCGTCACTGCGTTTGGCCATCATCTGCATACCGACGCAGATGCCCAGCACCGGCTTTTTCTGCCGCACCACCAGATCGTCCAGCGTCTGGCGCATGCCGGAATCGGCCAGCCGCTTCATCGCCCAATCAAAATGCCCCACGCCGGGCAGGATCATACGCGACGCGTTTGCCAGCGTCTGCGCATCCCGAGCGACGGTCACCGGAATGTTCAGCCGGTTGTAGATATTGGCAAAGGCCTGGATGTTGCCCAGGCCATAATCCACCAGGGTGATCATCTCTTGCCGCCCAGCTCGATCCCGAACAGGCGCATCACCCTGGCGCCGATGCGGTAGATGCCGTCCTGGGACTTGTAGTCCCGATAGGTCTTTTTGGGCATGTCGAAATAGGTCTGGAGCTCGGTGACCGGGATGCCCAGCTTGGTGGCGACATATTCGAATTCCTGGCGCCGGGTGTCGGCGTCCAGCGGCTGTGTCTTCAGCCGCTCCAGCGCCTCGTCGCGGGTCATCTGGCCGGTGACGATCAGGCTGGAATATTGAACCTTGCGCGTATCATAGCCGAAGCGCGCCGGCAGCCAGAAGCCTTCATAGAAGCGGGTGAAGCGGGACTCGAAATGCTTCTGAGGATAGGGCTGCCACCCGAATTTCTCTTCCAGCAGCTTCATCGCGTCTTGCTTGATATAAGGGCCGTAATTCAGCGGCCGCACCACGCGGATGCCCTTCACATAAGGCAGCCAGATCTTGTGATACAGGATCGAGGTCACCGGGAAGCGTTTCAGCGGCCGCTTGCCGAACTTGCGGTGGATGTCGCGCAGCTGGATGGAGTCGGACTGGTAGTACATCCATTCCAGGGGATTGCGGATGCATTCGGTGGAAAGATTGGCGCCGGTCAGGATGTACTTGATGTTGTGCTGGCGGGCGAACTTGTACATCGTGGCGAAGAAGGCGTGATCCTGCGGCGTATCGATGTGTGGCACACCCGACTTGAAGAAGGCCAGCTGCAGGTCCTTCATCTCCTCCCAGTCGATCACGTCGGTAAAGAGATCAAGGTCCAATTTGTCGACCAGCCGCTCGATATTGTTGACGGCTGCCTGCGAATTCCAGCCGGCATCGACATGGAAGACCAGCGGCCGCAGCCCCATCTTCTCCTTGGCCAGGTACAGCAAGTAGGAACTGTCGATACCGCCGCTCATGCCTATGATGCAGTCGAAGTCGCGGCCCTTGCCATCCTTCCTGATCTCGGCAACCAGCGCTTCCAGCTCACGCTGGCCACGCTCGCCGGTGTGCCAGTTGGGCAGCACGTCCTTGTAGAAGGTGTTGCAGTGGTCGCAGACGCCCTTGTCGTCGAACACGATCTTGGAATCGGTCGTGTCCATCACGCAGTTGGTGCAGATCTGATAGGGGCGAGTGCTCATTGCGGCATATCCATCATTGCGCGAAGCCAAGTCGTTGCGTCACCTGGTCCGACAGCCCGGCGGCGCGCAGCGCCAGCGCCATGTCGAATCGCTCATCCGCCGCGCCGGCGGCAAAGGCGAAGAAAGCCTGCAGCATCCGGGATAGCGGCCGCGGACCTGTGGCCCATTCCTGGTCGGCGTTGTCAGTCGCGCCGCCCTGGTGAATGACTCCGGGCTCTTCGGCGAAGTCCAGTTGCAGCGTGCCCGTGTCGGTCACCGCTTCGATCAGGCGGCGGCGCGCTTCGCCCTGGCGTTCCAGGCGAACCAGGCAGGGAATATCGCCGGCGCGCAAATCCATCTGCGCAAGCAGGCCGTCGCGGGAACCTCGCGCCTCCACCAGCGTCACCGCGCCCGGCGCCAGAAGCTCCAGGATCGTCACCACATGGGGCAGCACATCGCACTGCACGGGCACGGTGGCGTCGAAGCGCTTGACCTCGCCATAGCGGCTTTCGCCGGCGGGATCGCTCCACACCACCGACAGGCTGCGCACGGCGCCGGCGCGGCGCACGCGCGCCGCGAAATTGCGAATATACCCGGCGAACAGGAAGACCTGCGACGGCGCCAGCCGTGCGGTTGCAGCCAGTCCCGCCAGGCGGCGGCTTTCGTCCCAGGAGGGCGCCAGAGGTTTTTCCACCAGGGCCGGGATGCCCGCCTGCGCCAGATGCCGCACCGCTGTGCCATGGTCATGCGCGGCGTTGGCCACGATCGCCACGCCGCCGAGGCACGGGGCGGGAGCCCCCTGCTCTATCGCGACACGGCGCGCCGGGCGGCCGGCCGCCCATAGCGCAATCGCGTCACCGCCGCGGCGGGTATGCACCGACAGGCTCACTTCCGGTGGCAGCATGCGATCCAGGACATCGAGATACACCCGCGCCCAGCGTCCACCGCCCACCACCGCGACATGTGCCGGCACAACATTCATCAGGCCTTGAAATCCTCGGCCGACAGGATGTCGATTATGGGGCCGGTATAGCCAGCCTTGGTCAGATAGCCGCGGATTTCTTTGGAGATGTGCCAGGCCATGTTGATCAGCGGCTTGCTCTTGTCGGCCTGCGCCCACAGTTCGTCATCGGAGACGATAGGAATACGCGTACCGGGCAGATAGTTGCCGATTTTCATCGAGCCGGGCTTTTCATGCACCGCCAGGATGTGATCGTCGCTCAGCCCCAGCAGCTTGACCAGGATGGCCGCGCGGCCCGGGAACGCCTTGGCGCGCAGCTTGCCGTGCTGCTTGACCAGCGCCTCGATCTCGGCGCGCTTGTTCTTGCGCCAGATTTCGACATTGGCGGCCATCTGCGCGAAACGGTCCCGGTACCCTTCCTCGCGCGCCAGCACGTCACGCACGGCATCCGACACTGGCGCCCCAGCCTCGCCCGGCGCCAGGAAGACGCGGATATTGCCGCCATAGCGGGCGGGGAATTCCACTTCCGCCAGCCCCAGGCCCAGCGACTTGGCGATGTGCACGAAGGAGGAATAGGAATAGGTGCGCGGATGCTCGTGATAGAAAGTGTCGAACTGGTTGCCGTCCAGCACAGCGCCCAGATAGTGGTTTTCGATCACGATAACCGTGGTGGGGCTCACCAGCCGCTCCAGTGCCCGCAACACCGCGCCCAAATCCTCGATATGGGCGAAGACATTGGTGAAGACGATGAAGTCCGGTTTGCCATGCTCGGCGACCAGGCGGTCGGCGACCTCTTCCGACAGGAACTCGTTATAGACCGGATGGCCGGCCTTTCGCGCATCAGCGGCGGCACCCGTCGGCTCGATGCCGACCGTGCGCGCACCCTTGTCGCGGAAAAAGCCTAGCAGGCTCCCGTCATTGCAGCCCACATCCAGCGCCAACTTGCCCTGCAGCGAACCGAAGCGCTGTTCAACGGCCTCGACCAGACTCTTCATGCCGTTCAGCACATCGGCGGTGAAGCGCGAGCGATAGTGATAGGTCCGCGGGAACAGATCCTGCTGGGGCACCTGGTAGCGCTGGTGCGCCGTGCGGCAGGTTTCGCAGAACAGAATATCGATGGGGTATTCCTTGCACACGCGACTGTCACCGACCGCAACCAGGTCGTCACACATCGGATGCAGGCCCAAGTCGAGGATCGGCACAAGCTTGGTGCCGCCGCAGACTTCGCAGCCGGAGATTTCGTTGGTGGTGCCCTGCATTTTATCCTCTGCTTTCATAGGTGGTGCACGATGTGCGCGAATAATCAGCCAGCGAATGCCGGCGAGGCCTTGGTTTCGAATTCCGCGATCTGCTGGCGCACGACGGATGGCAAGTCGGTGGTGGAGTAACCGGCATCGGTCCAGGCAACCGTTTCCTGGAAGGCCAGCCGCGGCGCCCAGCCCAGCTTGTGGCGGGCCCGGTCGATGCACAGCGCCAGAGCGCGGGCTTCATGTTCCGGCGGCGCAGCCGTCACGTCCCAGCGGCGGGCCGGGTTCAACGCCGCGAACGCCTTGACCAGCGTTTCCACCGTGCACGAGCCCTCGTCATTGGGGCCGAAATTGCATTCCAGGATGGCGGGCGTACCGCCATGCGCCTGAGCCGCCAAGGCGATATAGCCCGACAGCGGCTCCAGCACATGCTGCCAGGGCCGCGTGGCGCGCGGATTGCGCATCAGCACGGTTTCGCCCTTGCTCCAGGCGCGGAAACAATCAGGCACGATGCGGTCTTCACAGACGTCGCCACCGCCGATGACATTTCCAGCGCGCGCGGTCACCACCGTGACGCCATCCGGCTTGCCGAACGAGGCGCGCCAGGACGACACCGCCAGCTCACAGC
>ERZ778022.4729-NODE-4729-length-11546-cov-3.452093_pt1 | contig 11546 bp, 7 predicted proteins | sample MGYA00375752_ERZ778022 | MGnify/ENA primary metagenome ERZ778022 (study PRJEB29350, sample SAMN05389826) | bioreactor metagenome | isolation source: Thiocyanate bioreactor | place: South Africa: University of Cape Town | collected 2014-04-04 ...
AATGAAAAGAGAAGAAAGCATCACAATGCTGCCTGCAAAGAAAAACCAGTAGGAAAGCATATTCATAAAAGGCGATGCCATATCTCTTGCGCCAATCTGAAGCGGGATAAGAAAATTCGCAAACGTGCCGCTTAAACCCGCCGTTAATACGAAAAACACGAGCACCGTTCCGTGCATGGTGGTTAAAGCATAATAAAAATCGGGCTTAATCCTGCCGCCTTCGGCCCAGTGGCCAAAGAACGTTTCAAGAATTGGAAAACTTTCATCAGGAAAACCTAATTGCAGCCTGAACAATACCGAGAACAAGCCGCCAATGATCGCCCAAATGATACCGGTAACCAAAAACTGTTTCGCGATCATTTTATGATCCTGACTAAAAATGTATTTGGTTATAAATGTTTCTTTATGATGATGCACATGATGCTCGCCGTGATGGTGGCCATGACTTGCAACTTCGGGATGAATATGTAAAGTGTCGCTCATGTTTCTAAATTGTTATTGCTTAGATTTTTAATTCGCTTTCGTAGTATCTGCTTTTGCAGTTGCCGTGTCTTTTGCAACTGCCGCTGAATCAGTTTTTACTGCTGTGCTGTCAACTTTAGGAGCTGTTTTTGCAGCCGCATCGGCCATTGCTTTTTTTGCAAAAAGATATTGAGGTATTTTAGCCCTGATCCATTGGTCGTACTCTTCCTGAGTCTCCACAATAATCTCGCCACGCATTCCGGTATGCCCGGCGCCGCACATCTGGTCGCAGGCAATTTCATATACAAAGTCAGGATTACCCAATTCTTCGCGCATTTGCTTGGTGGTTTTGATCGGTGTAAACCACAATGTTGTAGGCGTTCCCGGCACGGCATCCATTTTTAACCTGAAATGAGGTAAACCAACACTGTGGATCACATCTTTTGCCCCGATTATCAATTTCACCGGTTTGTTTACCACAAGGTGCATTGGCTCAGAGCCAACATAAATATCGTCTTTATTGGCGCCGTCATCCCAAATCTGACCCAATGGGTTATCTTCTACAAGATTAATATTCTTATAATATTTTTTGCCCAGAACACCATCTTTACCGGGATATCGAAACTCCCACTTGAACTGGCTTCCCGTAATCTCAACCTGCATGGCATCTGCGGGGGCTGCGCCGGTAATACGGTACCAATACACCAAACCGAACCCGATCAAAATAGTCAAAACGATTGCCGGAACCACGGTCCAAATCAATTCCAACTTATTGTTATGCGGGAAATAGTATGTTTTTCTTGTTTCAGATTCCTGATATTTATAAGAATACCAAAATAATAAAATCTGCGTAACGATGAACACCAGCCCGGTTGCGATTAGGGTGTATTTCATCATCCGGTCAACCAAAATACCGTGGTCTGATGCTGATGTACCAAACTTTAAAATTTTATCGCCAAGCGTGTGATGCGTCCAATAAACACCAAACAGGCCCACAATTAAGAACACTAATAACAGAAAAGCATTGATCCTGTTAGATTCTTTGCGGGATTTTTCTTCGCCCCGTATTACCGATACAAATTCACTTGCTCGCGCTATTTGAACGGTAATGATGAATCCTAAAGCTAATATGGCCAGTATTAAAAAAGTTTGCATACGATTTTTGTTCTGTTATATATTATTTGAATCTGCTTAAATCCGGGTTATTTTTAATTATGTGTGATGGATAACACTTTCTTTTACGAATGGATGGTTCTGCGCTACCAACGGGTATTTACTTAAAGTTTTACCGGTTATAAACATTATAATGCCAACAAAGAAAAGCGCCACACCAAAATCTGCTAAAATAAAAGGTACTTTGTTCGGCGATACAGCCGGGAAAACCATCTGGTAAAAATCAAGCCAGTGGCCAAATATGATGAGCACCGACATAATTGTAACGGTTGTGTAATTACGCTTTGAATCCCTGCTCATGAAAACTAAAATAGGGGCTACAAAGTTAATGAGAAACATTAGCCAGAAAAGTGAGCTGTAAATACCTTCGGTTCTGGGCTTGAAATAAATCGTTTCTTCCGGAATATTTGCGTACCAGATCAGCATGAATTGCGAAAACCATAAATACGTCGAAAAGATTGAAATTGCGAACATGAATTTACCAAGGTCGTGAATGTGCTCCCTGTTTACAATATTCAGAAGTCCGTTATTTTTCAGGAATATTACAAACAAAGTGATTAACGCTATTCCGGTAACAAAGGTGCTGGCGAAAGTGTACCAGCTGTACATGGTGCTGTACCAGTGCGCATCAATACTCATTAACCACAACCAGGGAATTGTAGACATTACTGTTAGGGCAAACACAATCATGTACAATGCTGCTGCTACCGTATTGTTAAAGGAGAACTTTTTCTTTTCTTCAACGGTAACGGGCGGGTTTTCATCGGTGCTGCGCGAAATTTGACGCATTTTCCAACCAAGGAACGACCACAATGCAATGGTAAGAACTGTAGTAACGGTAAAAAACGTAGGGTTCAAAAAACCTTTTTTATGATTCAATACCGGATCGTGCTCTACATGCGCAGCATCAGTCCAGTGATAAATTGTGTGATTTCCGCCAAAAACTATTGAAAGCAATATTACCAGCGCAATGACCCCCAATACCGGAACTGCTGCGGTAACGGCTTCGGTAACCCTTGTAAATGCAATTTGCCAGCCGCCCCAGGCTAAGGTGAGGGCGCAAAAGAAAAACATAGCGGCATTGCATATCATTAAAAAGAAAACGCTGTTTTGCAGCATGCTCGCCCAAAACCTTGCGTCATTCGCCTTAGCTTCTTCGGGTGTTGCCCCGCCACGTGTGCTTATAAATAAAGCGATGGCCGCCACTAACCCTATCGCCATTAATGCATAAGCGATGGTGTTATATTTTTTTGTCGGTATAAATTTTTCTACTGTTGACATTCCCGGTTCTTTTATGTAGTTCGTTTAATTTCTAATTAATTTTTTGCAACAGCTACACTGTCAGTTTTTGCGGCGGTGCTGTCAGGCGTTGCGGGAGCGCTGCCTTTTTGTTTAGACCTGATGTAGGCAATCACTTCCCAACGTTGTATTGGAGTGAGCTGCGATGCGTAGCTACCCATGGCTCTGATGCCGTAAGAGATGGAGTGAAACATGGTTCCGTCGGCCAAAGCAATCACAGCGGGGTCCATAAAATTTTTAGGCGCCGCGCTGTAAGGGCCATCGCCGCCTTTGAAGAGCGGGCCATCACCATCAAGTTTTGCTCCGTGGCAAATACCGCAATTAATTAAATACAGCCTTTCAGCTTCCTTAAGATCAACAGCAACGCCCATGGTATCCAAGGGGCTTTTTACAGTTGCCGACATGGCGTATCCAAGAGAATCATTCTTAAAAGGATAAACAAAATTCAGGTCGCCATTTCTTTCCACAGTACCTGCAACGGGCAGTCCGTTAAAATTCACTCCTGCATCTTTTAATCTGGAGGTTGGCGCGTAAGTTTCGTAAGCCACGCTGTAATACATATCAGGCATGTAAGCGTAACCCGGGCCTTTTCCTGCCCCGCATCCCGCCACCAGGCCGCTTGCCGCTACAGTTGCTATTAATAAATATTTTTTCATGCTCTATTTTAAGTATTCAAACTTTTAAACCTGTTAACTTTTCAATTTTAAACTAAACCTCAGGCACCGGCCGGCCAAACTTTACGGTGGGCTTATCGTAAGTACCAATCCACCAACCGGTTTCTTTATGCTCAACTTTTACGTCTTGCGCGCCAACACTTTGTAAGAAAGCCATCGCCTTTGCTTCGTTAGTTTTATCAGTACATTCAATGGCCATAACAAACGTATCGTCTGTGCTGCGCGGATTGAAGTGATCTTTTTTCACGAAAGGCGCTAACTGGCATAACCAGCAAAACGTAAGCACCATTCCTACTGCCGAAAACAGCACCGTCAGCTCAAACATGATAGGGATCCATGCCGGTAATGAAAAGAACGGTTTACCACCGAAGTTGATCTGCCAGTCCCTGGCCAAAGCCCAGGAAATAAAGCTGATTGCGGTAATGGTTCCCGTAATACCGTAAATAAAACCGGCAATGTGCAGGTCAGTGTCTTTGTGGCCCATTACCTTATCCAACCCGTGAATCGGGAACGGCGTGTACACATCGTGCAGCTTGTAGCCTGCTTTACGCACTTTGGTAACTGCAGGAAACAATACCTTTTCATCGTAAAAGTTGCCGGTTACAAATTTTCTAACGTCCATTATTTTTCTTCTTTTATATACACCCCCGGCGTTTTTAAAACCTCAGGAGCTTATTTTTCAATTCAATTAATGATGTGCATTTTCATGCTCAAACTCTTCCAGTGTTTTTTGTTCATCACCGGTCATTTCTTCTTTAAAGTTTTCGCCGCTGCGTTTCAAAATATGCTTGATTTCCGCGATAGCGATAACCGGGAAGAACTTGCTGAACAGGAAGTAGCACGTGAAGAACAACCCAAACGTACCCAGGTAAAAACCAACCTCCCAAATTGTAGGGGCGTAATAAGTACTCCAGGAGCTTGGCAGGTAATCACGATAAATTGATGTAACGATGATCACGAACCTCTCGAACCACATACCGATGTTTACCAAAATACTCATGAAAAAGGTAACCAGAATATTACGCCTCATTTTCCTGCTCCAGAAAATTTGCGGAGATAGTACGTTACAACCCATCATAATCCAATAACTCCAACCGTAAGGGCTGTTGAGGTTTACCCTGTTTTCTTTAAACGCGAACCACTCGTAAGGCACGGCGCTGTACCATGCCATGAACAACTCGGTTAAATAGGCAATGCCCACAATAGAACCTGTAAGAACAATCACCTTATTCATCACGTCAATGTGTTCAATGGTAATATATTCTTCAAGTCCTAAAACTTTTCTTGTAACCAAAAGGAGCGTTTGCACCATGGCGAAACCACTGAATACCGCACCCGCAACAAAGTAGGGAGGGAAGATGGTAGTGTGCCAACCGGGAACGATTGAAGTGGCGAAGTCAAAAGATACGATGGTGTGTACCGAAAGTACCAGTGGCGTTGAAAGGCCTGCCAAAACCAGCGAAAGCGCTTCATGCCTTTGCCAGTGCTTGGTGCTGCCCGTCCAGCCGAAAGAAGTTAACCCGTAAAAATATTTTCTCCATTTCACTTTTGCCCGGTCGCGCAGCGTTGCCAGGTCGGGCAATAAACCGCAGTACCAAAATAAAAGAGAAACAGTAAAGTAGGTAGAGATTGCAAATACGTCCCAAAGCAGTGGCGAGTTAAAGTTCACCCAAAGCGGGCCACGGGTATTGGGGTAAGGCATTACAAAGAATGCGTTCCACACACGGCCCATGTGCCAGATGGGAAACTGGCCGGCACACATCACCGCAAAGATGGTCATCGCTTCGGCAGCGCGGTTCACACCTGTTCTCCAGCCCTGGCGGAAAAGCAACAGGATGGCCGAGATCAGCGTTCCGGCGTGACCGATACCTACCCACCACACAAAGTTGGTAATATCCCAACCCCAACCAATGGTTTTGTTCAGGTTCCACTGGCCGGTACCGTAAATTACCTCTACGGTAACTGAGATGATACCGAAAATTAACAGCACCACGGATATAAGGAAACCAATCCACCACAGTTTACTGGGTTTTGCCTCCACGGGGCGGCAAATATCCTCGGTAATCTGGTGGTAATCTTTACTACCTTCTACCAGTGCGCCTCTTGCCTGCGATTCGTATCTGTTTAATGACATATCTATTTTGCTTTGAGCTACAATTTTATTTTTTGTGTTTCGGCTTTTTTTACCAACCTCTTCATTCTTACCCGGCTGTCCGGCAGGCAGGCGCCGCACACTTCATCTTTTGTACTTCTATTTTCTTAATTCATTCCGTTGTCATCTGCGACAAGCCAGCTCTCTTTACCGCTTTGCGGGATTTGCGCTGCACTCCAAGAAGGACTTAATGATGCGCCGCACTGTCAGCGCCGTGCGTTGCCGCCGGTACTGGGGTTCCATGCTCTGCACCTGCAGCAGGCTTATGTTCTTGGCCCGCTGCATGATGTTCGCCACTGCTAATCACCTCGTCTGTGTTCCTGATTTTGCTGAAGTAGCTTACGTTCGGTAACACGTGTAATTGCTCCAGCGAGTAGAACAACCTTGTAGGATTGTTTAACCGCACCTGACTGATCTGGCTTTCTTTATTGTGAACATCACCAAATACAATCGCGTTTGTGGGGCAAGCCTGCATACAGGCCGTTTTCGCTTCGCCGTCAATTAAAGGCCTGTTTTGCTTTTTGGCTTCCAGCTTCGCGTGTTGTGTTCTTTGAATACAGAACGAACATTTTTCCATCACGCCTCTTGAACGAACCGTCACATCGGGGTTCAATACCATGCGGCTCACATTATCGTTCATTTGATGGACAACAGGGTCTAATTTGCCCACTATTTGCTGGTCCTGATTATTAGGGAAGCTGTCAGCACCGGTATAATCAGCCCAGTTAAAGCGGCGCACTTTATACGGACAGTTGTTGGCACAATACCTTGTGCCGATACAACGGTTATAAGCCATTTGGTTAATCCCTTCTTCACTATGGTTGGTAGCAGCCACCGGGCACACATTTTCGCAAGGCGCGTTATCGCAATGCTGGCACATCATCGGTTGAAAGACCACACCTTTCAGGTTGTCAGGATCTTTTTCATCGCTTACAAAATAGCGGTCAATGCGCAACCAGTGCATGTCGTGGTAGCGAAGCACTTCTGACTTTCCTACTACCGGTACATTATTTTCAGCATGACAAGCCACCACGCAGGCATTACAACCTGTGCAGGCATTCATGTCAATGTTCATGCCCCACTTAAGGCCCGGCATACTATGTACACCGTATAGTGTTCCTTCTTTTCTGAAATCGCCGGTGGATTTAGCATAAGTATCCACCAAATGCTGGCGCCACTCTTTAACCTCATCAGGGTTTTGCTTGTAAGTGGCAAGGGTGGTTTCCCTCAGCACTTCAATACGGCCTTCGTAAGAATTATGTATTTGTGTTTGGGCTACTTTCTCTTTTCTGCCCGCATTGCTGATGGTAACGTTTGGCGCCGCATAGCTAATTGTAGTACCGTTAAATGATGCAAACGGAAAAGTGTTCACACCAACACCGGCGGCTGTTCGGCCCAATTTTTCGCTGCGGCCATAACCTACGGCAATGGCAACGGTATTAGCATTCATGCCCGGCATTACCAACACCGGAAGTTCAATGCTTTTTTTACCGTTTTGTATTTTAATTACCGGTTTTTGAGGGTAATATTCCTAATCAACTCCTTTATAATCAATACCTAACTCATCTGCTTTTTTCATGGAGATGAGTGCATAGTTGCCCCAGGTAGCTTTTGATACCGGATCGGGGGTTTCCTGTAACCAGGGGTTTATTGCGCCTTCGCCTGCGCCGATGGTTACTTTTTCGTAAAGCACCACTTCATCTTTTCCACCCGCAGGATAGGCTGCGATAGCCGTTGCCGCCACACCAACTGTTCCTACACCACCCGCACCCGAAGCTGCCGCAGCGCCGCCACCGGCCGAAGTTTCTGCAAACCCGGCTTGTAATGCTTTGTTATAAGCCTTTTCGCCGCCAAGTTTGCCTTCCCAGAATTTTTTAAAATATTCTTCGTAACTGCCGCCCGATGTGTTAGAAGGAACAGCGGCAACAGTAATTGCGGTCGAATCCCCCGTAGCTGCCGTTGGCCTTGCAGCCAAACCGGTTAAACCTCCAAATTTCAATAATGAATCCTGTAAAGCCCTTGTTTTAAATAAAGGGCTGATTGTGGGCTGTATAAAGCTAACCACACCGGTTTTCGGTTCGGCATCGCCCCAGCTTTCTAAAAAGTGGTGAGACGGTACAATATATTTACACTCCTGCGTGGTTTCGTCCATTCTTCCGCTGAAAGAAACAGTTGTTTTAACCTTTGCAAGGGCGGCTTTCACCTTTGCCCCATCAAAATAATGGTACACGGGGTTTGCATCATAAATCAGCACCGCGCCTACCTGCCCGCCTTCCATCTGCGCCAGCAAATCAGCAAAATCCTTATCTACACCTTTGCGGGTATTGTTGGCTTTTGCAAAGTCAATAATCGCTCCGTTTGCGCCAATCGCGCTGTTGATAGCGTTTACCACCACCTGAACATTTGCGTCATTGCTACCGCATAACACCACCGCGCGCCCCTGTGCTGCTTTCAGGTCATTGGCAACTTTTGCAATGCCTGCGCTCAATTTAGCATCGGCAATTGAAGGAGCTGTTGCGCCACCGCCCACGGCTGCTAATAATGCCAGCGCCACAGCGCCTGTTTGAGAAGGGCGATGCGTGAAACGCTCATCGGCGCTTGAACCGGTCATGCTTAAATAGCTTTCAAACTGATAATGTTTGCTCATTTTGGGAGCTTTTTCATCAATTTTACGGCCTTTAGCGTAACCCGCAGCCTGCCCGATTGGGTCGAGCCAGGTTCCCAGAAAATCTGCACCGAGGCTAACGATTACGTCTGCCGCCTCAAGGTTATAGCTTGGTAATTTTCTGCCAAAGCCAGCCGCTTCATTAGCCAGAAGCATTCCGCTGTAGCTTACGCCATCGTATTGTACGTGCCTTAAGCCGGAGTATTTTGAAATAATATCTAAAGTAGAGGGAGAATTGATGGTGCTTGTAAGTAAAACAACGTTGCCGGCAGCAGCCAGTTCTTTTTGTATGGCGCTGTCAATCTCTTCAAAAGTGGCTTCTTCGTGTTTTGCAGCACCTTTTTTCATGGGGAAGCGAAGCCGGTGTGTATCATACAAATCTAAAACGGAAGCCTGAACCCTTGCCGAAGTACCGCCGCCTGTATAAGAAAGCTCGTTCCCTTCAATTTTAATAGGACGGCCATCCCTCACTTTCGCAACCACCGGAACCGCATCGCCACCATTTACATAAGTTGTTGCGTAGTACTTAGCTTCACCGGGAACCAGGTTTTCGGGCTTGTAGCCGTAAGGAATCGCTTCGCGTACTTTTGTTTTACAGCTTGCGGCTAAAGCGGCTGCGGCTGTGCTAAAACCCAAATACTTTAAAAAATCCCTTCGTGGAGCTTTGGCATCTAACAAACCCTTATCATCGAAACTCTCAAAAGGCAGTTCATCACGAAACTCGTCCTTATTGCGCTTTTGAGAATTTTCAGGGTCGCTTAACTCTCCGAAACCTTGCCAGTATTTTTTTTGGCTCATCTATTTTTGATTTGAAAATTTGAAATTTAAAATTTGAAAATGGTTCGTTACCACGGTTGCCCTTCGCTCATTTTCAAAATTAGTAGTGACATTTTTGACATTCTAAACCTCCGATATCTTTCACCGTCACGCTATCCATTTTACCGGATTTGATATCGTTGTGGAATTTCTCGTAAATGCTGTAAAATTTATTTCCGCTTGTTGAATCTACATTAAAATTCACTTTGGTTCGCCTGTGGCAGTTCACACACCAACCCATGCTTAATTCGCTGAACTGTTTCACCTCATCCATCGCGGTGATTTCGCCATGACAGGTTTGACACTGAACATTACCCACCCTTACGTGCTGGCTATGGTTAAAATACACATGATCAGGCAGGTTGTGAATTTTAACCCATGGAATGGCCTGTGCTTTTGTGGGATCCCAGGCATCAGGGTTTGAAGGATCGAAACCTGCAAATTTGTACATTTTTTGAATTTCGGCGGTTCCGTCAACCTGGTTGCCCCGCGAATCGAACAGAGGTTCGCCATTATATTTCTGAATGGTTTTATGGCAGTTCATACAAACATTGGTTGAAGGAATTGCGGCAGTTTTACTGTCCCAGGCGTTACCATGACAGTACAAACAACTGATCTGGTTAATACCGGCGTGTACTTTATGAGAATAAAATATTGGCTGGGTTGGCTCGTAATCTATTTGCCTGTTAATATTAATAAGCGCTTTTGTTGTAAGGTACCCGCCAAAAATAAAGAGGAGAATGGCAACTGTGGCAATATAAGTTTTGTTTCGGTAGAAGGGTACATCAGGTAATGGTTTTACGTCCTGCGTATCCCTTACAACCTTGGTAAGATTGTTATTTAAGAATACCAAAAGAACAGCAACCAAGGCCAAAACCAATGTAATAATACCAAAGATCAGCGTATTTTGACTATCACTTGCTTTTGGTGCTGCCGCGCCCGTGGCTCCTGCTGCACCCGCTGCTGCCCCATCGGCTTTACCGGTATATTTTGCATCAATATAAGCAAGAATATCATCAATTTGGGTATCCGTAAGATCGTCAAACGTGTTCATTACGGTTGGGGTCATTTTTGAAACTTCTACGGCTTTGGGGTACCCGGAAGCAGTTAGTTTCACGTTGTTCTTGATCCACTCGTGCAACTTTTCCTTATCGTCCCATTGGGCTTCAATGCCTCCCAGGGCAGGGCCTGTACTGTTACTTTTCATGTCGCCGGAGTGACAGGCCTGGCATTTGGACACGAAAAGAGTTTTCCCTGCTTCAACACCATTTCCTCCACCACCCGCAGCGGCGGCAGTACTATCCTGGGCCAATGAACTGAAAGAAACCGCGAAAAGCGTTATTATAATAATTGTTAGTCGGTTTATTATTTGCTGATACCTGGTCATAAACGCATAAAATCTAAAATGTGGATAAAAACCTATGATTGAGTGCAAAAATAAGGTTCACCGTTAACAAAACAGCAACAATTTGAAAATTTTTTAAACCCGCTCGCAGCTTGGGTTTCAGAGGATTTCAAAACGAATTTTTTAAAAGTAGAAAATTGTTTGTCATTAGAAAGTCATTGGTTCAAATGGGCTTTTGCGATGTGAACATCTGTTATTTAAGTATTTTGATGCTTAAATAATTGCCCCTTCACAAATCTAACTTTTAGCCTTTTGTTTTTCCCTCCACTGTTCGTTAAAGGATTTTTTTGGGAATTTGAGATTACTGCGGCCTTTTGTCCAGGCTCCGCCAACGGAATTAATAAGTGTGCTCTTCATGGTTCCGTTGGCCACATTAATTAAATTGCGTTTCAGCATGGCCACCTTCCACATTTTCCACGCCATTTTTTCAGTAAACGGCGCATACCCCAGATCGGTAGCTTCGTGCCGGTTTTCGAGCAACAGTTCGTGCAGGTTAATTTTTACCGCGCACACTTCGGTACAATTCCCACATAGCGAGGATGCGTGGCTGAGATGTTTCCATTCTTTCATATCCCGCAGGTGCGGCGTAATTACCGAGCCGATGGGGCCGCTATAGGTGGTATCGTAAGTATGGCCGCCAATATTTTTATAAACCGGGCAGGCGTTGAGGCAGGCGCCGCAGCGAATACAGTAAAGCGCTTCGCGGGCTTTTTCGTTTGCCAGCATTTTGGTACGGCCATTGTCGAGCAGTATTACGTACATTTCTTCGGGGCCATCCGTTTCGTTTGCCTGGCGCGGACCGGTAACAATGGTGCTGTAAGAAGTGATGGGTTGGCCCGTACCGTAAGTGGCCAACAGCGGCCAAAACAACGCAAGGTCAGTCATTGACGGAATTACTTT
>ERZ778022.4743-NODE-4743-length-11512-cov-4.706468_pt1 | contig 11512 bp, 3 predicted proteins | sample MGYA00375752_ERZ778022 | MGnify/ENA primary metagenome ERZ778022 (study PRJEB29350, sample SAMN05389826) | bioreactor metagenome | isolation source: Thiocyanate bioreactor | place: South Africa: University of Cape Town | collected 2014-04-04 ...
TGTTGCCATAAAAATCCACTACCCCGCTCGATAGTTGACCAAGTACGGTATTAGGGGGGGGGGGGGGGGGGGGGGGGGGGGAAGTACGCTGTCGAGCCACAACAATGCGCAGGCGGAGCGGCGCCGTACCCGCTCAATCCACTGGCGCACGGAGGGGTGACGGGGCGACATGATCCACGCCTCCATGTGGTCGCCGCCGGCGTCCTCAGGCAGGGCGTGCAGCTGCGGCGACCGCGCGTCGCCGTCCGCGGCGCCTGTCACAGACGACATCGTCGACGATGGCGTGCCAGTACTGGTACCGGTACCGGTACTACCGGCGGCGGCGGCGGCGGGGGAGAGCAGTGACCACATGGCGGCGGCGGTGGACCAGCCGGTGTAGGCGTCGGTGGTGGCTGGCAGCAGCGGCGGCCAATGGAAGCTGGCAGACAGCCACTCGCCACGCCGGTCCACACGTGTACGGCATGGCAGCAGCAGCGCCCGGAATGGGCAGGCGTACAACAGCGCGTCAATAGCACCCTGCAACGCCGCGCTGGCGGCGCTGCCGGCACCGGCGGCTGGTGCGTGGTCGGCTGCCGCCACTGCAGCTGCCGCTGCACCCGCGCCTGACAGCTGCGGCGTGGGGGCTGACACAAGCCGGAACACGGCGAACGGCACACACGTGCCGTGTGATAGTGGTGGCGTGCCGGCGCCGCCAGCTAGCGCCGCACCAGGCTGCGTGACGCGTGCAAAAGCAGTGAGCGCATCATACAACAGGAGCGGGCAGGTGGCGCCGCCAGCTGCAGCAACAATCTTGGCACGATGACTGGCGTCGGCGGGCTCGGCAACGGCGCATGCGCGTGCGGGTGTGGCCGCGGAGGGTGGCAGCGTACCGCTCGCCCACGGCTGCTCCGGACCGTCCAACGCAAGCAACAAGAAGGCAGCCACAGGCGGCAGGCTGGGTGCCAACCTGAGTTCCTGCTCCTGCTCCTGCTCACCATCCGCTACTGCCGCCGCCGCCGCCGCCGCTGCTGCCGCGGTCAGGGTCGTGTCCGCCGACGGTGGTGTCCGTGTGCGTCGCGCCGTCACCGGCATCACGCCACTGCCCACCACGCCAATCGACAGCGTGTGTCCAGCAACGACCGCGGTGGCGGCAGCCAGCGCCGCTGCCACCGCTGCCGCCGCCTCGTTGCACACGTCATTCACGCCCGCCGTGGGCGATGACGATGAGGGTGGCGGTGGTGGCGACGGTGGTAGTGGCACGCCTGCCACACCATCATCACCGATCACCGTGGGGTCCCCCCGTGGCGATGCCGCCCGGTGCACATGTAACTGCTCCATTCCAACGTCGAGTTTTGCAGCGACTCCGCATGGCACGCTGCTGGCGTCGCCGTTTTGTGTGCGTGGCCACCGAGTTTGTAAATGCAGCCACGGGTCACGGTCAGACGTGGCACGTGCTCGTGCATAATCGTATCCAAAACAAATACTCCTGCAAGCAGCAATCTCCGAATCAACCACTGCCAAGCCCCACTGCACCACTCAGCGTACTGTGTGGCGCATCATCGTTTACTGCGCGCCGCCGCACACCACCATCGTAATCACCGTGGATACGGTCACGCTGTGTGTTGTCTGGGTTGCTCAGGCTGTCGTTTTCTCTTCTCGCCTACTCTCCTCTCTCTTGTCGCCTACTGTCTCTCCAGTGGCCACTGGAGAGGGTAACAAGAGAGAGGGGATCGTATCCCAGGAGGGTGGGTAACGAGCGGGCCGCCTCCGCCAATTGTGACGGCATGCATTCATTGGTCTCTGGCGTATCTCGCGACTTGCGCCTTTGTATCGCTGCGCGCCTGCGTTGCGCACACTCCCCATTTGTGCAAGTACCAGCCTACTACTGGCCATCGAGTAGCAGTAGGAGAGAGAGAGAGAGAGCGAGAGAGGAGAGGAGAGGGAGGCTAGTAGGTGAGAAGAGCAAGCGAGCGAAGAGCTGGAGAGAGTGGGTAGTGGAAAGACAGTGGTAACACAAGAGGGAGCAGGTGGTGAGTGCACAGGAGGTGAGGTGGTAAGTGGGGGAAGGGTGAGGGTGTGAGAGAGGGCAGCATCCATCGGCGGAACTGCCACCCCAGAGGCAGCAGAGTTGAGGGGCAGCTCAGAGGAGAGGGCGAGGGGGAGAGGAGGAGAGGAGGAGGGGTAGAGTTTCCAACTGGCGGCAGTACTGGTAGTGGCAGTGGCACAATCGAGACGAGCAGTGCCGTCAGCGGCAGAGGCAGCACCTCCTCCTCTGACCCTCGCCGCCATCCCTACCAGCACGCGTCGCTGCTGGAGCGCGCGTCGCTGCAACCCCACGATGGAGGCGGACGACGCTGCTGACAGTGGCGGCGGCGGCGCTGCTGCCCCCCCTGCCGCCGTTGACACCGTACCCGTAGCGGCGGAGGCAGCAGATGTAGAGGTAGCAGTGGCAGCAGGCGGAATAGAAGGCACTAGTGCAGCATCAGAGGCGTCACCGTCGCTAACGCTCGCGGCCGCCGAGGCTGGATCTGGCTCCGCCTCCGCATCAGCGTCTGCACCAACTGCCGGCGAGGAATCGCCGCTGCAGCCGCCGGAGCTGCCGCAGGCGGGCGATGCGCCGTCGTCGACGTCGTCGTCGGCTGCTGCAGCGGCATCGGCGCTACGCAGTCGAGCCGCCACCGATAGCACCTCCGAGATAGCAGGCAGTGAGGGCATCGGCGGCGGGAGGGATGCGGCGGAGCTGGCGGCGGTGGCAGCTGCTGCCATTGGTGACTCTGTAGGTGAGGACGAGGGTGAAGAGGCGGATGAGGTGGTGGCAGCGGAGTTGGTGTCGCCGCCCCGTCCCGCTGGCGGCAGTGGGCGGCAAAGTGGCGGCAGTGGCAGCTTAAGCAGCCGCAGCCGCGGAACGCCGGCAGAGGCGGCGTTCGGTGGTGACGCCACACCAATGACGCTGTCGCCGTCGCCGCCCACGGGGGCATCCGCCGCGGCGGCCGCGGCGGCGGCGGCAGGCGGAGCAGCAGTAACGCCCGGTGGCGGCGGCGGCGGCGGCGCAGCTAGTACCGTCGCAAGTAGTACCGGCAGCCGGCGGCACGGTGGCAGTGGGAGTGGTGTGCGGGTGCGCGGGGTGGAGGCGCGTAGCAGCACGGAGGCGGCCGCCATTCGAGCCGAGGCGCGACGCGCAATTCGGGATGGCGGCGGCATGCTGCCCATCCCACGCCAGTCACGCGGCGCGGTGGGCGCCGCCAACCGGTACGGCTCCCGGTCGCGCGTCAGTGTGGCGCACGTGGTCATTGGCGCTTCGGCATCCGCCATCTCTGCGTCAGGCGGCCTGCCGCCTTCTGCCACGCTTTCCAACCCCGGCGGCCTGGCCACAGAGGCAGGGGCTGCGGCGGCGGGTGGCAGCGCACCCGCCGCCGCTGTGGATGACGACGTCATGGAGGAGGGTGATACCTCGGGCGACGAGGTGGGCTCCACCGTCACTGGCCGCCCGTTGGTGGCGGTGGTGGACGACGGAACCTCCGTCGTGTCAGCGCGCCAAGGCCTGGCGACGCGCGGGTCAGGCAGCCCTGTGAGTGCCGTCGCCGAAAGCCTGGCCGGCGGCGGCGCATCTCGAGTGACGGGCCAGCCGTGGCAGCGGGCTGCGCCAGGCGGCGGCGGCGCGTCACCCACCTCCCCACGGCTGCCGCGGCGCAGCAGCAACGGTGTGGAGGTGCGCGCGCCGCGCTTCCATTTCTTTGCCGGCGGCCGCATGCCGCCGGAGGTGGTGGCTGCCATGGAGAATGCAGGGCATAGCAGCAGCGGTGGAAGCGGTGGCGGCGGTGGGGGCGAGGGTGGCGGTGGGGAGGGCGGCGAGGAGAGCGCAGCCAAACCGCAGCTGGCGATGCACTCGGTTGTGTGGATGACGGGTAACGTGGGTCGTGCCCTGGCGGCCGCCTCCGGTGCGGCAGGCGTCAGCCCCGGGCTGCCGCAGCTGGCAGACAGCAGTACCGATGCGGCGGCGGCCGCCGTGGCGGCTGGCGTGCTGCCCGTGGTGGGCGGCATCATTGATCCTTACCCTCGCTTTGCATACCAGCACCAGCTGGTGGCGTTGGGCCTGGTGTCACCCATTGCACGGGGCAGCAGCGGCGGCCGCCCACTGCCCACCGTTCTATTGCACCCCGTGGAGTACCCGCTGCTAACCAGCCGCCGTTCCAGCGGACGCGGCGGCGGCGGTGCTTCCAGCGGCGGCGGTGGCGGTGGTGGTAGCGCCCCCAGTTCAGTCCGGCGGGGCGGCGCCAGCAGTGGCGGCGGCGGCGGTGGCGGCGGGAGGGACGCGCTGGCGCTGGTAGAGCGGCGGCCGCACCTGCGCACCATGCTGACGGGTGCGCAGGGGCTGCAGAGCAAGCGGTTTGTGGCAGCGTCTGCCAGCTGGTCGCAGGCGCTGCTGCTGACCGCCACCGGCGATGTGTACCAGTGGGTTATTTCGGGACAGAGCCCGCTGGCAGACCCGGCGGCTGCCGACAGCAGCGATAACGAGGATGGTGGCGGTGGCGGCGGCGGCGGCGGCGGTAGCAGCGGCGGTGGTGGGCATCGGCCTTCGGCACCGGGTAGCAGCCGGCTGCCGGTACGGTCAGCGTCGGGCGTGGTGGAGCCGGTGGCCACGTCACCCATTCCGCAGCTGGCCCGCGCGCGCAGCAGCGGCACGCTGCCAACCATGTCGGCAGCAGCTGCCACTGCAGCGGCGGCGGCGGGAGACGCGGCGAGCGAGTACCGTGCGCGGCAGCCTGCGATCAAGGCAGACGACGACGGCGACGGCATTGACGTGGTGGACGACGCTGCCATTGCACGCGGGCCGGTGCTGGTGCACCTGCTGTCTGCCGAGCGCGCGCTGCGCAACGTGCGCGTGGTGGCGGTGGCGTGCGGCATGCAGCACGCGGTGGCGCTGTCCTCCGCGCCGCACTTTGACGTGTACACGTGGGGCGTGGGCGTGGACGGCCGGCTGGGGCACGGCGGGACGGCGGACGAGGTGCAGCCCCGCCTGGTGGCCGCCTTGATCCCGTTCCGCGTCGTGTCCATTGCTGCCGGCGGCGCGCACACCGCTGCTATCACCATGGGCGGCACGGAGCTGGCAGCCATTGAGGCGTACAATGCGCAGCTGGCAGAGGCGGAGGGTGACGGCGGCGAGCTGCGGTGGCGGGGCATGAGCGCGCCGGCCGCGGCAGCTGCTGCTTCTGCTGCTGCCGCCGCCGCCGCCGCAGCGGCCACGCCGGTGGCAGCGGGTGGTAGCGGCGGGTCTGGTGCCCCGCACGCGTCAGCGGCGGCGCACCGCTTCATGCAGGGCGACGACTCCCTGGGTGCCGTGTGGACGTGGGGCCGCGGTCGCAACGGCCGGCTGGGGCACGGCGACGAGGAGAATGCCGTGTCGCCGCGGCGCGTCCGCGGCCTTGTGCGTGTGCGGCACCGCGTGCTGGACCCCGTGGGTGACGTGAACGACGCGCGCGATGCGGCGGCAGCGGCGGCGGCGGCAGCTGCCACACCAGCAACAGCGGCGGCAACACCTGCGGTGGCGCCGGCGGCGCCGACGGCAGCGTCGGCGACGGGTGGCGGCAAGGGTTCGTACTTTGTGTCAGGAGGCCGGCGGCACACGGTGACGGGGCCCATCAACCCGCAGGCGCCCGCGGCGCCGCCGCCACCAACGCACACGGCGGCGCAGACGCTGGAGGCGCTGCGCGTGGGCGCATACCGCGCCAACAAGCTGCTGGAACATAAGCTGAAGGAGCGCGCGGTGGCGACGCAGGTGGCGTGTGGGCGGTCGTTTACGGTGGTGGTGACGGCGGACGGCGACACGTGGGCGTGGGGGGCCAACTCGGAGGGCCAGGTGGGCATTGAGCCCAAGCGCGTGGAGGGCGCCATCCGGTTTGCGGCGGAGGCTGTCAAGGCGCAGGCCAAGACTAAGCTACCCACCGCCCTACCGCTGACGGTGGCCACGCCTGCCGGCGACATCCTACAGCCCTTCCGCGTCGTGTTCCCGCAGCCGCTCAACACGCTGAACCGCACTGCGCTGGAGGCGTGCGCCACCACCGTGCGCACCTGCCTGCACCCGCACACCGCCTCCCTCACCTGCCCCTACACCCTGCAACGCCCGCCGGCTGCCGCCGCCCGCGCGCCCTTGGTGCCGCAGGTGAGCTCGCGGTACCCGCTGCTGTTTGGCTCCCCCACCGCGCCCGCCACGCCCTCCACGGCCGACACCGGTGGCCTGCCACCGCGCGCACGGCGTACGGCGGGGTGGGAGGCAAGCGGGCGGCCAGCGCCCATTACGGAAGAGAGCCGTGGCAGCCGCGGCCGCGCCAGCACGCCTGACTCGCGGCCTGAGGACGACGCGGCGGCGGCGCCGATGTTGGAATCTGATGCTGCCGCTGCACGCAGAGGCAGCGGCGGTGCTGACCGCGGCGATCGTGCTGCCGCGCCCGCGCTGCCGTACATGGACCCCATCCACTGGGCAACCGGCGTAGTGCTGCTGCCACCGTCGCCCAGCGTGCCGCCGCGGGCGAGTGCTGATTCTACGCCTGCCGCGTCCCCCCTGAAGAGCTCGCCTGCACCAGCACCGGCACCGACACCGGCGCCGGCGGCGACGGAGGATGACACTGCCACCATGAACCTGCCGCCCGACTCGGCGCGCGCCGTGTGCGTGGCGGCCGGGCACTCGCACGTGGTGGTGTGCACGCGGGATGGCGGCGTGTGGACGTGGGGCCTGAACTCGTTTGGTCAGCTTGGTCGCGCCTCTGCCGGCGTGCACCGCCCCATGGACGTGCCCGTGCGCAACGTGTTTGTGGCTGCCGCTGATGAGGCGGCACGGTCGCCGCACGCGCGCGCCATGACGGCAGCGGCCACGGCGGAGCGGGAGCGTGCGCACGTGAGTGTCCCCGCTGCCAGTAGTACCGGCGGCGGCGCTGCGGCAGCCGCCGCGGGTGACGGCAGCGGCGCTGCCAGTGCGGCACTCGGTGACAATTGGATGACGCTGCATGGCGTGCCGATTGCGCGCGACCCGGTGGTGGCGGTGTACGCCGGCGCGTTCCACACCGTGGTGGCGACGGCGGGCGGTGCGCTGGCGGCATGGGGGCGGAATCATGAGGGCGCGCTGGGCAATAGCACCACGAATGCGAGCAGTACGCCCGGGTGCATGCAGGTGGCGGTACGCGTCACAATCCAGCCCAGTCGTCGCACCCTGGCGCGGCGATCGGCCGCCCTCAGCAGCGCGACGGCAGGCAGCGACACGGGCGGTGCGGCGGGTAGCGACACCGGTGCGCGGCGCGCCGGTGCGGTGGAGTCCTCCACTGACGATGCGGTGACGCCCGCGCCCGTGCCGGCACCTGCACCCGCTCCCGCGTCGCGCATTACCGCGTCGGTGCGGGTGGGGCGGCCGTGGCGACGCGTAATGGATGTGGCGTGCGGCAAGGACTTTACGCTGGTGCTGGAGGCGCAGGTGGCGGCCAAGGCGCCGCGCAAGGTGACGCTGCACTCGTCGCGCGACCCGCGCGGCCAGCCGCAGCTGTCGGTAATTGGCCGGCAGCAGCGAGACTCCCTCGGGCCAGCAGCAACAACGTTAGCACTGGTTCCGGTACCAGCACCAGGCTCGGTGCCAGTGCTGATGCCACCGCCGCCACCCGCGGCTGCGTCCACCCCGCCACCGCCGCCACCGCCGCCGCCGCCGCCACAGCTGCCGGTTGTGGGCGACGAGGAGGCGGCAGCGCCCGCGTCGGGGAAGGTGCTGGCCAACCTGTTTGGGGATGGCACGGAAGGGGCGGCCAGCGGTGGCGGCGATGGCGGCGGCACGGTGGCACCTGGGGCCGTGGTCATCAAGTCGCCCGCCAGCACCGTGGCGCCGCTGCTGAGCTCACGCGCCGTGGTGGGTGCGGCGCCGCCACCCGCGCCAGCCGCCACCACCATGCGCTCACCAGCAGGCGCCAGCGAGCGCAGTAGTGAGCGCGGCGAGCGTGGTGGGTGGCGGGGTGCGATATGGGGTGGCGGCCGGCGGGACCGCGATGAGGGCGCCGGCGACGACGGCGGGTCGGTGGGTGGGCAGGGCGGGGGGGGGGACGGCAGCGGCAGTGTGGCACCGCCGTACGCGGCTGTGTCGCGCGCGCAGTACGAGGCGCGCGTGAGGGCGCTGCGGGAGGAGGCACAGGCGGTGGTGACACGGCGCAAGGCGGAGGTGAGCCGCATGGCAGCGGCGAGCGAGGAGTGGGAGCGCGTGCTGGCATCTACCTTTGGTGACTGGCGGCACGCCATGGCGGTGGACCCAGTGCTGCAGCGCCTGTGGCGGGCGGGCATCCCACCGGCGCAGCGCGGCCGCGTGTGGAGCATGGCGATTGGGAACGGGCTGCGCGTCACGCCCGCGCTGCTGGAGCTGTGCCGCCAGCGGGTTGCCTTCCTGAAAGAGATGCGCGAGGCGCTAGCTGGCAGTGGCAGCAGTAGCGGCGGCGGCGGTGGCGGCCGCGGGACTGCTCCCAGTAGTGACAGCGACGGCGGCGGCGGCGGCGGTGGGGGCGGAGGTGGACGTAGCAGCATGCCACGGATGGGGTCAAGTGCCAGCGTGGCAGGCAGCGTGACGGGCAACCCTGCGCTGCGCGGGTACTTCCACGGCAAGGAGGGGTCCATTGACGAGATTCTGACGGACTTGGACCGCACCTTCCCCACCACGCACCTGTTTGGCCCGGAGAACTCAGCATCAGAGGGCCCGCTGTACCCCATTCTGCGCGACGTGCTGGAGGCGCTGGTGGTGCTGCGCCCCGACCTGGGCTACGTGCAAGGCCTGTCGTACCTCGCCGCCATGCTGTGCATCTTCTTGGGCGGCCAGTCGGTGGCGGCCACGGATGTGCGGCCGGTTGCTGAGCCGCCCGGCATCGCGTTTGAGGTGGTGCTGTCACCGGCTGCCGCCTCCGCGGCGGCTGCCGCCACTGCTGCGACGCTGGCAAGCGGTGGCGGCGGCGGCGGCGGCGGTGGCGGGGGTGGCGGTGGCGGCGGTGGTGGCGGCGGAGGCGGCGGCGGAGGTGGCGCAGTTGTGCCAGGGACGATGCCGCGGTATACTAGCAGCACAGTGCCATCGGCGCGTTACGCGGCACCCGGCAGCGGCGGTGGCGGCGACCGGGGCGGCACCGGCGTTGTGGCAGTGCTGCCCGCGCCGGGCGCCATTGCGATGGTGCCAGCGGTGGGTGCCGACGGCGGTGGCGACGACGCCAGTGTCGCAGGGACGGCGGTGGGGGCTGGCCGCGGTGGCGGCGGCGGTGGCGGGGGTCGGCCGCGTACCCTGGCGTCCATGTTTAACCGCGCGGTTGCGGCGCTGACGCCCGCGCTGGCGGCGCTGGCGCCCGGCCGCCACATGTTTGTGCGCGCGCCGCCGCGCGACATTGTGGTGTACCGCGACCGGCCGCTGGCGGAGGTGCGGGAGTACGAGGCGTCGGTGCGGAAGGCGGCGGCGGAGGAGGCAAAGGCGGCGGTGAAGGCGCGGGCGGAGCGCGGCATCCTGGGCAGCCTGCTGTCCATGATGTCCGGCCCGTCAGCAGCCACCGAGGCGGCGGCGGAGGCGGCGGGGAAGGCTGCAGCGGCGGCGGTGACGGTGGGCACGCTGGCGCCACGCCGCCTGCTGCGGCGCGCCGTGGCGCATGGCGCGCGCCGGCCGCGGCCGCTGGTGGTGGCGGATGAGCGGATGGTGGTGTTCCAGGCGCTCGCCAACCTGCTCACGTCGCACCACCTGTACGTGTTTTACACCGTGGACCCCTCCCTCGCCGCGCCGTACTACGACCTGTTCGACCGCGTGCTGGCGGGCCACAGCCCGGAGCTGGCTGCCCACCTGGCGGCGTGCGGCATCGTGGCGGAGATGTACCTGTTCCCCTGGTTCCAGACCGTGTTCCTGAAGGCGCTGCCGCTCGCCACCGCGGCGCGCGTGTGGGACCTGTTCCTGCTGGAGGGCGTGCCGGTGCTGTACCGCGTGGCGGTGGCGCTGCTGGACCTGCTGTCGGAGGAGATGCTGGGCGGTGAGCACTCGTTTGAGGACACGATGCACATCCTGTCGCGCGCGCCCGCCAAGCGGGCCGTGTGGGACGCCATCAGCACGCCGGAGGTGCTGCTGCCGGCGGTGGATGCCGTGGTACTGCCGCCCGCCGTGTGCCTGGAGCTTGCAGACCTGGTGGCGGACCCCTTCTTCTACCGCCACGTGGGCGGCGGCCGCAGCTCCGTCCTCCCGCGTGCCACCTGGCCTGTGCCGCCCGTCCGTCCCGGCTCTGCGCCCGCCGGCGGCGGCGGTGGTGGGCCGCGTGCCGTAGCTGCCGCCGCTGCTGCCGCTGCGCGGCAAAACCTGCACCGCAGCGTAAGCGACGGTGGCGGCGGCGGCGGTGGCGGCGGTGTCAGCGAGTACGCCGACAGCGACGCCGAGTCATCTGACGGCGAGGGGTCGCACGCGCGGTCATGGGCGTCGCTGGCGTCTGCCGCTGGTACGGGCGCCAGCCTGCTGGCCCTGGAGGCGGAAGACACGGTGGCTCTGCGCCGTGCGATGGAGCGGCTGGACCATGTGTTTTAGGGCCCCCTGTTTGTAGGTACCGCGCGTGGTGTGTGCACGCCCGGTACCGTCGTTTGCCATTGGCATCATCATTTTGCTTTATCTCCCAAGTTTGTGTCGCGGCAGCCAGCGCGCCCACGGTTGGAACTCTTTCGACAGGTCGTGTGACGAGGACGCTTGATCATTAGGGCTGCGATGGCCCACACCCCTCCATTACTTATTGTGGCCGCCAGTCCCCCTACTTCATTGCTTATACAAACATTCAAGTAGTCGTGACGACAGACGATGAAACGGTGTCAATGCGTTGCCGGTGGCACCAACCAGGCCAGGCGTGGTTGGTGGCTGTTCAGCGAGGGTTGTTGTTGTAGTAGGGTCGTTAGCACTCCTCGGCGCCCAGCGCCTTGTGCATACCCCAACCGATGAGGTAGGCGGCGGCGGCTGCGAGGCCACCATTGATGGCCATGTACGCACCCTGCCGCAGCAGCGGCTGCTTGATGATCCACGCCTGCAGCATGCCGAGGCCAAACAGCGCCACCAACGTGACGGCGGCACAGATGCCCAGCTGGCCACGGGTGTCCTCGTAGCCGGCGGCCCAGAACACAATGTACGCCAGCAGCGGCAGGAAGCCAAACACCATGAAGGCGGTGAAGGTGACGGCGCCGTCCTTCACCGGGTTGTCACCCTCATCCGGCACCACCTGCCCCAGCTCCTGCACCATCATGTGGTCAATGAAGTACGGCGTGTACTCTGGCTTCCGCGTCATGGCGTCCACCACCGTCGTCGCCTCCGTCTCGGTGAAGCCCTTGGCCACGTAAATGTCGCGCATCTCGCGCTTCTCACCCTCTGGGTAATTTGAGTACTCCCACACCTCGCGCTTGCGCTCGCCACGAATGAACGTGTGCTCCGCGCTCTCGCTCATGGCGTCACCGATGCCCATGGCCAGGCCGTCGCCCAGCAGCTTGGCCACGCCCGTCACCAACGCCACCTCGATGGGCAGCC
>ERZ778022.4745-NODE-4745-length-11511-cov-3.894291_pt1 | contig 11511 bp, 12 predicted proteins | sample MGYA00375752_ERZ778022 | MGnify/ENA primary metagenome ERZ778022 (study PRJEB29350, sample SAMN05389826) | bioreactor metagenome | isolation source: Thiocyanate bioreactor | place: South Africa: University of Cape Town | collected 2014-04-04 ...
TCGAGGTCTGCCCGGTCGATTGCTTCTACGAAGGCGAGAACATGCTGGTGATCAACCCCAGCGAATGCATCGATTGCGGCGTGTGCGAACCCGAATGTCCGGCCGAGGCGATCCTTCCCGACACGGAAGGCGGGCTGGAAAAGTGGCTGGAGCTCAACGCGCAATATTCGGCGGAATGGCCGAACATCACCGCCCGCAAGGATCCGCCGGAGGACGCGGACGAGCACAAGGGCGAAGAAGGCAAGTTCGAGAAATTCTTCAGCCCGGAGCCCGGCGAAGGCGACTAAGCACCTGCGCATATTCCCTTCGTCACCCCGGAGTTGTTCCGGCCCGAGCCCATCGCGATGACAGCGTCCTTTTCCCGTTTCGGGACGCTTCGCGAAGGTTGAGATTGTTCGGCCGATCCGCTTGCCCTATTATCGGCCCCGTCTGGTCCATCCGCTACCGGAGAGGGTGTATGGTCGGGGTTCTGGCCGCGAGTTACCTTGTGGTGGCCTGTCTTTTCGCCTAGTTCGGCTTTCTTTTCAGCGGAATCATGACTTCCGCCAAGATATCAGAGCTTTATCGGCGGATCGAACGGGCCGAACAGGGGCTGGACCGGCGGACCAAGGAATTGCAGGAGCTCACCGCGGCGCTCCGGCTGCTGCTTTCCGAGATCGAGATGACATCCATCAGGCCGGTGAGCGACCGGGCGATCCGACTCGCGGCCGGCGCGCTGAACCGCGCCTGAGCGGGCCGGATTCGGCACTCCGCCGGGCCCCGGATTCTCCCCTCTGGAAAATTTGTTGCGAGTATGCTACACAAGTGGCCGATGGTCGCAATTTTCATAGTCGGCCAGTGGAACCACGAAAGGCAGGCCCCACCGCGCAATCGGTCAGAAGGATGGAATGGAGCCGCGGCGCATGCTTGCGGCTCTGCTGCTTTCTTCGACCTGCGAGATGGGCCCTGTGCCTGAGAAAGGACACTCAATGGCTGCCAAGGCTCCCGCCTTTTCCGTCGGTGATTATGTCGTTTACCCCAAGCACGGCGTCGGCCGTGTGGTCGAGCTGCAGAAGGAAGAAATCGCCGGCATGCAGCTCGAGCTCTATGTCCTGCGCTTCGAGAAGGAGCGGATGACGCTCCGTGTGCCGGTCAACAAGGTCGAATCGATCGGCATGCGCAAGCTTTCCAGCGACAAGACCCTGCGCGAAGCGCTCGACACGCTGAAGGGCAAGCCCAAGGTGAAGCGCACCATGTGGTCGCGCCGCGCACAGGAATACGAAGCCAAGATCAATTCCGGCGACCTCGTTTCGATCGCCGAAGTGACGCGCGACCTGTTCCGCGCGGACGATCAGCCCGAGCAGAGCTATTCCGAACGGCAGATCTTCGAAGCCGCCTCCAGCCGCCTCGCCCGCGAGCTGGCCGCGATGGAGAAGACCGACGAGCCGACCGCGCTCAAGAAGATCCTCGCGATCCTGAACGAGCACGCGCCGAAATATTACGAGACCGCCGAAACCGCCTGACAAGGCGAGATTCGGAACAAGAAAGGGCCGCTCCGAAAGGGGCGGCCTTTTCCGTGCGGTGCCCCCTTGCCACCCTGAACTCGTCTGGCGCTTGTCTCCCCGGGATATGCAAACCCTCTCTCGTCGCCCCCGCTATCGCGAGGGTGACGGCATGGTGTATTGTATATATAATACACCATGCCGTGCCAAAGCGAAGGAAGAACGCGCCGGATCGCGTCTCCGGCTCTTTCCCGCCGCTGGCTCTCTGGCATAGTCCGGCAGAGGAGCGGATCATGGCCATGCGCTGGACGGCTTTCCCTGCGACAATCGCACTGGCGCTTCTGCCGGGCTGCCTCGCCAAAACCGCGGTGGACGTGGTCACCCTGCCGGTGAAGGCCGGCAGCAAGGCAGTGGACCTCGCCACCACCAGCCAGTCCGAAGCCGACGAGAAGCGCGGGCGCGAGCTGCGCAAGCGCGAGGAACGGCTGGGCAAGCTCGAACGCGAGTGGGACAAGCTCGACCGGCGCTGTTCCGCCGGCGACGCCGAAGCCTGCCGCAAGCGAGACGAAGCGAGGCGCGAAATCGACGCCCTTCGGCCGACGATTCCGCCTTCTTCGAACGATTAGGGTCGAACGACCCTAGGCTGCGGCCCGCCGCAGCCGGTCGGCTATCGCCGCGCCGATGCCGTCCTCCGGAATCGGCGCAACCGCGATGCGCGATTGCGGGGCGGCAGCCGCCAGATGAAGGCACGCATAAAGCTGCGCCGCCGCTTCCGCCAGGTCGCCACTTTCCGAAAGCGAGCAATCCCCGGCGACGGGGCCGAAACCGATCAGGAATTCGTCCGGCACGGCTTCGCTGGCGCCCAGCCGCAGCGGCTTGCCCGGCGCATAATGGCCCGCCAGCTGGCCCGGCGCCTCTATCCGGGCCGAGGTGACGTCATGAGGAGCGCCGAGCAGCGCCGCGATCTCCGCCTTCCCGATCGGGCCGGGGCGCAGGAGCTGCCACCCGCCATCCGCGCGCAAGGCGACGATGGTCGATTCAAGCCCCGCCGCGCATGGCCCGCCATCGAGCACGAGCGGCACCTTTCCGCCCAGCGAGGACACGACATGTTCCGCCCTGGTCGGGCTGATCGCGCCGCTGCGATTGGCCGAGGGCGCGGCAAGCGGCAGGCCCGCTTCGGCCAGCACCGCGCGCATCACCGGATGGGCGGGCATCCGCAGCGCTATGGTGGGCAGGCCCGCGGTGACCGCCGGCGCAACCGCGGCCCAATCGCGCAGCGGCAGGACCAGGGTGAGCGGCCCGGGCCAGAAGCGCTCCGCCAGCAGGCGCGCCCTATCGTCGAATTCCGCGAGGGCCTCGGCCCATTCCCGGCTCGCGACATGGACGATCAGCGGGTTGAAGTCCGGCCGCCCCTTGGCGCGATAGATCTCCGCCACCGCGGCGGCGCTGTCCGCCCTTGCCGCAAGGCCGTAGACCGTTTCGGTGGGCAGCGCGACGAGCGCGCCTTCGCGCAGAAGCCGCGCGGCATGCCCGATTCCCTCTCTGTCCGGGGGCAGCACTGTCGTAGCGTCCTTGCCGCTCATGCGGGTGCGCTATAGGTGTTGGGGCTGCAAGCCAAGGGAAAGGAGCGCTGGATGACCTTCTCTCCGGCAATCGAGGAACAACTCCTGGCGATGAAGGTCTGCGCCGGGATCGAAGAGCTGGCCCGGCACGAGCGGTTCGCGGCGGCCGAGCCGGACCTGGTCGAGGCGATCGTGCAAGGCATCGGCGCGCTCGCGGCGGGCGAATGGGCCCCGCTCAACCGCAAGGGCGATATCGAAGGGGCCACACTGACCGACGGGGCCGTCACGCTGCCGGCCGGCTTTGCCGAAGCCTATGCGGCCTATGCCGAGCAGGGCTGGAACGCGATCGCGGGGCCGGTGGAATTTGGCGGGCAGGGCCTGCCGTTCACGCTGGCCTGCAACGTGATGGAAAATCTCGGCACCGCCAACCTCGCCTTCGCGCTGCTGCCGATGCTCACCGTCGCCGCGATCGAGGCGCTCGAGCAATACGGCACGCAGGCGCAGAAACAGGCCTGGCTCGCGAAGCTCGTCGGCGGGCAATGGTCGGGCACCATGAATCTCACCGAACCGCAGGCCGGCAGCGACGTCGGCGCGCTGCGCACCGTCGCCACCCCGATCGCCGATGGCGAGCATGCGGGAAGATACCGAATTTCCGGCCAGAAGATCTTCATCACCTGGGGCGAGCACGATCTGACGGAGAACATCGTCCACCTCGTCCTCGCCCGTCTGCCCGGGGCGCCCGAGGGAAGCAGGGGCATCTCTCTCTTCCTCGTTCCCAAATACCACCTGAATGCGGATGGCACGCCCGGCGAGCGCAACGACGTTCGCTGCGTCAGCCTGGAGCACAAGCTGGGCATCCACGCTTCCCCCACCTGCGTCATGAGCTTCGGCGACAACGGAAATTGCATCGGCGAACTGATCGGGCGCGAGAACGAGGGCCTGCGCGCCATGTTCACGATGATGAACCAGGCGCGGATCAATGTCGGCAACCAGGGCGTGCAGATCGCCGAGCGCGCGACGCAGCAGGCCCTCGCCTATGCACAGGAACGGGTGCAATCCCCGCGCACGGGCTCGCCCGACCGTGCCCCGGTGCCGATCATCGAGCATCCGGACGTGCGGCGTATGCTGCTGCGGATGCGCGCGCTGACCGAAGGAGCGCGCGCACTGCTCTATTACACGGCAGGGCAGGTCGACCGCGCCGCCCTGGGCGATGCGGCCGCACAGGCGCGCACCGACCTGCTCGTGCCGCTGCTGAAGGCCTGGGGAACCGACATCGGCATGGAAGTGGCGAGCATCGGCATCCAGGTCCATGGTGGCATGGGCTTCATCGAGGAAACCGGCGCCGCGCAATATTACCGCGATGCCCGCATTCCGCCGATCTACGAAGGCACCAACGGCATCCAGGCGGCCGATCTGGTCACCCGCAAGCTGCCGATGGACGATGGCGGCGTATTGGCGTCATTGATGGCCCAGGTCGCCGCGGATGCCGAGGATGCGCCCGATCTGGCCCACCTGGCTGTGGATTGCACCGAGATCGGGGAATGGATGCTCAAGCAGGCGAGCCTCGACGATCGGCTGGCCGGAAGCGTGCCGTTCTGCACCATGTGCGCGGTGGCGGTGGCCGGCTGGCAATTGCTTCGTCAGCTCCGCGCCGTCGAAGCCGGCGCAGCGCCTGCCATCGCCGCTGTGAAGCGCACCACGGTGCGCTTCTTTCTTTCGCACGTGGTGCCCGAGGCGATCGGGCTCAGGAGCTCCGCCATGGCGGGGGCGGATATCCTCTATTCGCTTGACGCAGACCAGCTTGCCGGTTGAGGGGCGGGCATGAGCGAATGGAAGCAGGATATTCTCGCGCGGATCGCCGATGCGCTGGAGCGCATGGCGCCGGAAAGGGCGGAAGCCGCCGACTGGCTGGCGTTCCCCGCTTATGTCTGGACCGGAAAAGGCGCGCGCGGCATCGCCCAGCTCGTCGCGCCGCGACTGGAACTGCTACGCGGGATCGACCAGCAGAAGGCACGCGTGACGGAAAATGTCGCGCGCCTCGCGCAAGGCCATGCGGCGCACGACATGCTGCTGTGGGGCGCGCGCGGGATGGGCAAGTCGGCGCTGCTGCGCGCGTCCGTTCTGGCCGCGCAGACCGCCCATCCCGGCTCCATCGCGCTGATCCAGGCGGGAACCGATGCGCTGGACGGGCTGACCGGGCTGTTCGCGGAGCTTGGGGGGATTCAGCGCAACTTCCTCGTCTTCATCGACGATCTTGGCTTTTCCGAAAGCGACAGCGATGGCCCGCGCCACCTGCGCAGCTGGCTTGAAGGCGGCATAGAGGCGCGCCCGGCCAATGTCCGGCTGGCAGTGACGGCAAACCGCCGCGCGATCGTGCCGCGTGAGGCCAGCGAGCAGAACGATCCGCTCAATCCCCGCGACGCGGTGGACGACAAGCTCGCACTGGCCGACCGTTTCGGCCTGACGCTCGGCTTCCACAATTGCAGCCAGGACGATTATCTCGCCATAGTCGGCGGCTATGCGGAGGAGTTCGGCCTCGCCTGGGACGAAGGCGACGCACTGGAATGGTCGAAGCGCCGCGGCTCCCGCTCGGGCCGGACGGCCTGGCAATATGTCACCGAACTGGCGGGCCGGGCCGGCAAGAGCCTCGATTGAAGGGGCTCATTCCCTTGGGACAGGCCGGCCCACCGCCACCCGGGCGAAATCCGTCCTGCCCAATGCAAGCCCCTGCGCAGGGACTCGCATCGAGCAGCCGTTGCTTGCGTAAATGGGATAGCGCCTACCGGCTTTCGCGCTGATAGATGCCTTCGCTTGCCTGCTCCAGCTGAAGGTCCTTCAGCCTGGACAATCCCTCGGGCGTTTCGCTCTTCAGCCGTTGCGGCGCGGCGCCGGGCTTGGCGCCGGGCGCAACCACGCGCCAGATCGTGTTGCCGGCATCGTCGCTGACCAGGAGAGCGCCCGTCTTGTCCCAGGCCACCCAGGTCGGCCGCCCCTTGGTGGTGCCGTCGGTGTTGAGGAAGCCCGTCAGCACGGGAAGCGGCTTGCCGACCGGATTGCCCAGATTGTCGAACTTCACGAATACGACGTCATAGCCCGATAGCGGCTTGCGATTCCACGATCCGTGCCGGGCGATGAAAGCGCCCTGGCCGAAAGCGCCGCCCATGCGGTTTCCGCCCGACGTGAAGGCAAGGCCAAGCGCCGCCACATGCGGCCCCAGCGCGAATTCCGGCTTGCGCGCATAATCGGACAGGAATTGCGGCATCGGCGCCTTCACCCGCTCGTCGATCACGTCCTTCCAGTAGATCCACGGCCAGCCATACTGGACCCCCACCGGGACATTGGTGAAGTAATCGGGCACCAGGTCGGAACCGAGCATGTCACGCTCGTTCACCGTCACCCACAGCTCGCCCGTCCAGGGATTCCAGTCGAGCCCATTGGGATTGCGCAGGCCCGCCCCGAAAATGCGCGACTTGCCCGTGCCGAGATCGAGTTCATGGATGGCGGCGCGGCCGCGCTCCGCTTCCATGCCGCCCTCGGCTATGTTCGATGCCGATCCGACCGCGACATAGAGCTTCTTGCCGTCTTCGCTAAGCAGGATGTTGCGCATCCAGTGATTGCCGGCCGGCGGCAGGTCCATCAGCTTCTTCGGTTCTCCGGCAAGCGCTTCGGATCCCAGTTCGTAGGGGAATTCGAGAACCTTGTCGTGATCGGCGACATAGAGCTTGCCGTCGCGCCAGGCCATGCCCGAAGGCGAGGCCAGCAGGACGATCTCGTTCGGCGAAGGCACCGAAGCCCCGGCCTTGCGGAACAGGAAGCCGGCGACGAGATTGGTCAGCGTGCCCCCCGCCACGACCCGGGAAGGCGCGTTGGTCAGCGTCACCAATATATCGCCATTGGGCAGGGCGAGCATGGTGCGCGGATGCTCCAGGCCGGTTGCGAAGCGGTTGACCGCGAGGCCTTTGGCCGCGGCCGGCGCTTCCCCGTCCTTCCAGCCGACGGGGGAAACCACGTCGACCGTGGGGATCATCTGCGGATCGGGCTCGGCAAGTTGCGGATCGGTGCCGGTTACCGCCTCCAGCGAGAGATCCGCCTTGTCGCCCCGCAGCACATAGAATGCGGCGCCCGCGACAACGACAATCAGAACGACGAGGCCGATATGGGCTTTTTTCACGATGCTCATGGCGGCAGGGAATAGGACGTTCGGCGCTTTGCGGCAACGTCGCTTCGCGTTAGGCGATGGCGATGTTCGACTTTGCACCCGATCCTTCCCTGCCCAGGCGGCAGCTTCATGCGGAATTGCTCGCCGCGGCCGACGCGATCACCCAGGGCGAAGCCGACGCGATCGCCAACATGGCCAACGTGGCGGCGCTGATCTGGCAGTTCCTGCCCGATCTCAACTGGGCGGGCTTTTACCGCGTGATCGGCAGCGAGCTGGTGCTGGGGCCGTTCTGCGGCAAGCCCGCCTGCACCCGCATCGCGATGGGCCAAGGGGTGTGCGGCGTCGCCGCGGCGAGCGGGGCGGCCCAGGTCGTGCCGGACGTCCTCGCCTTTCCGGGCCACATCGCCTGCGATGCGGCCAGCCGGTCGGAGCTGGTGGTCCCGGTGAAAATAGACGGCGCGTCGATCGCCGTGATCGATCTCGACAGCCCCTCGCCCGCCCGTTTCGACGATCAGGACGCGGCGGGAATCGAGGCGCTCGCACGGCTTTTATCTTCCCGCATCTGATCGGCCCGAAACGGGACAGGGCCAACGCCGCGCTTTGGTTTTATGCGCGGGTTGATGCTAAATTCCGCGTTAACTCGGCCACCCGCGCGACTCGCGGAAACGGCCGGCTGATAAGGGGAACCAGACGATGCGTGTTTGCCGCCCAATCCTTCTGGCAGCCGTTGCAGGGGCCGGGTTCGCCGCGAGTCCCGCGCTGGCGCAAAGCGGTCCGTCGATCGAAGCGGAAGATGTGGCGGGGGCGGATTACGCCGCGCCGGCGCCTCGCGCCCTTCCGCCGCAGCCGGGCGAACACCCGCGCGCCTATGGCGAAGAGGAACGCCAGTCATGGCTGGCCGAATGCCGCCGCCGCTATGGCGACAACGGCCTGGGCGGGGCGCTGATCGGCGGCGTGCTGGGCGGCATCGCCGGCAACCGTATCGCTGGCCATGGCAACCGCACCGTGGGCACGATCGCCGGCGCGGCGGTCGGAGCGGTGGCGGGCGCCGCCATCGACAAGAGCGAAGACGCCGGCCGCGTGCGCGACGATTGCGAAGAGTATCTGGCCCGCTACGAATCGGGCCATGGGCAGGGCTATGCCGCAGGATACGGGCAGGGCTACGGCGCGCCTTACGGCTACGGATATGGCGCCCCGGTGATGTGGGTGCCCGTGATGCAGCCCGGCTGCGCATGCAACTGCAAGCCGAAAGTGCGGGAAATCGTGGAATGGGTGGACGAGAAGCCCGCCCGGCGCGTCATCCCCAAGCGCACCAAGCTGCAGCCTGTGAAGCCCGCCCCGACGAAGACCAAGCTGCTTCCGGTCAAATAGGCCCGGCACAAAAGTCGTGCCGCGCGACTTTTCGCGCGAAGCCTAAATTCCGCTGCCGGTGAGCCGTTGGCAAATCAGGTCCAGCTGGTCGAGGGTGCGGTAACGGATGGTGACCGCCCCCGATCGGGGATCGGCATCGGTCGCGATCCGCACGGTAAGGCCCAGGAACTCCTCGAGGTGGTTCTGCACCGCCGCGATATCGGCATCCTCGGCAGCGCCGCGGGCGGCGGCGCCTGCGCGCCTCGAAGGGCTGCCCCCCCGCTTGCGGGCAAGGCGCTCCATCTCGCGAACCGAGAGCTTTTTCGCCACGGCTTGGTCCGCAAGCACCTCGGCCTGCTCGTGGCCGATCAACGCGCGGGCATGCCCCATGGAAAGCCGCCCCGCTTCAAGATGCGCGATCACGCCGTCGGGAAGGCTGAGCAGCCGCTGGAGATTGGCCACATGGCTGCGCGACTTCTCGACTAGACGGGCGATCTCCGCCTGGGTCAACCCTTCCGCCTCGGCCAGCCTGTGATAGGCGCGCGCCTCTTCGACCGGATTGAGATCTTCGCGCTGAATGTTCTCGATCAGCGCCAGAGCCATGACGTCACGATCGGAAAGATCGCGAATTAACGCTGGAATTTCATGTAGTTGCGCTTTCTGTGCCGCCCGCCAGCGGCGCTCCCCCGCCACGAGCTGATAACCGCCTTCCCAGGGCCTGACGATCACCGGCTGGATCACCCCACGCGCCGCGATCGAGGCGGCAAGTTCGTTCAGCGCATCTTGGTCGAAATGGCGGCGCGGCTGGTCGGGATGCGGCGCGATCGCCGAAACCGGCACATTGGCAAGTCCACTACGTATCCCCGCCCCGCTCCCCCCGGCCCCCGCCGCGCCTTCAGGCGCCCGGGCGGACACCACCAGCGGCTCCTCCCGCCTGGCCTCGCCCAGCAATGCGCCGAGCCCGCGCCCCAGCTTGCGGCGAGGCTCCGCCTTGCCTGCCCCCGCAGCCGATAGTTGAACCGGTTCGCTTGCGTCGCTCATGCCGCTTTCCTCTTCTCGGGCAGCCTTCCGATCAATTCGCGGGCCAGCGCCATATAGGCGCGGCTTCCCGCGCAGCCGTGGTCGTAGATCAAGGCCGGCAGCCCATGGCTGGGCGCTTCGGACAGACGGACATTGCGGGGAATCACGGCTTCGAACACCAGGTTCCCCAGGCAATCGCGCACATCGTCGGCCACCTGGTCGGTCAGGCGGTTGCGCCGGTCGAACATGGTCAGAACCACACCAATGATGCCCAGAGAGGAATTGAAGAGCTGCTGGACGCGATCGACGGTCTGCAACAGCTGGCTCAGGCCTTCCAGCGCGAAGAATTCGCATTGCAGCGGAACCAGCAGGGTGTCGGCGGCGGCGCGCGCGATGAGCGGGAGCAGGCCCAGCGAAGGCGGGCAATCGATAAAGCAGATATCGTGCGCGGCATGGCCGGCCAATGCGTCGCGCAGCCGGCCGGTCCTGTCCTCGAAATCGACCAGTTCCACTTCCGCGCCGCTCAGATCGACCGTGGCCGGCACGATATCGAGCCCGGGAATCGAGCTCGCCGTGATCGCATCGGAAAGCGTGGCATCGCCCAGCAGCACGTCGTAGCTCGAAGTTTCCCGGAGGGAAGCGGCCAATCCCATGCCGGTGGAAGCATTTCCCTGCGGATCAAGGTCGACAAGCAGGGTTTTCCAGCCGGTCGCGGCCATGGCGGTGGCGATGTTGATCGCCGTCGTCGTCTTGCCCACCCCGCCCTTCTGATTCGCGATTGCGATGCAGATCACGCCTTGCGCCTCACTTGTTGCGCCCCACTTGTCTCGCACGAAACTGGCGGTGCAGCTGCCCCACGACTATGCCGGCCTCCGAATCCGTACAAGAATGTTCCACGTGGAACAATTTGCGCGTCGATTCGGGCAATAGAGCCAAATCCTGTGCCGCAGACCGCCCTTTGGGCAACAGCCACAAGGTGCGTTCTGTGGAAAAGCGTGCGGAAAGATCGAGCAGGCGTGGCATCGGCGCAAAGGCCCGTGCCGAAATGACACTGGCGGGCACGGTTTCCACCAGTTCACGCCGCCCGCCCAGGATGCTGCAGCGGTGAAGCTGCAATTCCCCACGCACCCGCTCCAGCCAATCGATTCTCTTCCGGCGCGATTCGACCAGCCTGATGTCCCATTCCGGCCGCAGGATCGCGATCGCCATGCCGGGAAAGCCCGCCCCCGTGCCGAGATCGAGCCAGACCCCGCCGGTCCCGGCCAGTTCCTCCACGATTTCACGTGGAACATGCGCGAGAAGCTGGGCGCTATCGGCGACATGGCGCCGCCAGACCTCCGGCGCCGAGGGGCGGGCGATCAGATTCTGCCGCTCGTTTTCTTCGGCCAGGAGAGCGATGAAGCGCTCCAGGCGCTCCATTGCCGCGTCGTCCGCCAGATCCTGCACATAGGCTTTCGCCTGCTCTTCGCTTTCGATCATGCCGCGGCATCCACTCGCCGCCGGGCATGGACGAGCAAAGCGGCCAGGGCCGCGGGGGTGATGCCGGGGATGCGCCCCGCTGCGGAAAGGTTGGCCGGACGCGCCGCTTCGAGCCGCTCGACCATCTCGCGCGACAGGCCGGGCACCGCGGAAAACGGAAAATCCTCGCCCAAGGGCACTGCCTCGCTCGCGCGCAAATCGCGTAGCTCAGCTTCCTGCCGGGCAAGATAAGGCGCATAGACCGCGTCCTCGGCGATTTCCGAAGCGATTTCGCTGTCCGGATCGAAATCCCCGGGCAACCAGGCCGAAAGCCCGCGCAGTTCCACGCCCCCGAAACGCAGCCATTCGCGGAGGGGCCGCCTGCCGCTATCGTCGCGCACCGGAAGGCCAGCCCGGGCCAGTTCCGCGGAGGAAACGGTTCCATCCAGGGCCTCTTCCCACTGCCGGCATTCCTCTTCGC
>ERZ778022.4747-NODE-4747-length-11509-cov-4.165619_pt1 | contig 11509 bp, 9 predicted proteins | sample MGYA00375752_ERZ778022 | MGnify/ENA primary metagenome ERZ778022 (study PRJEB29350, sample SAMN05389826) | bioreactor metagenome | isolation source: Thiocyanate bioreactor | place: South Africa: University of Cape Town | collected 2014-04-04 ...
GGCGTAAATTCGACGACCTCAAAACCCTTCTTGAGGTTGTTGACGTCCTTGGAGGTCAGGCCGGTCCAGGCGTTGGAGACGTAGACCTCCTGGTTGGCCATCAGTTCGGTGAGTTCGCCGGCCGATGCCCAGTATTTGCGGATCAGCGGCTTCTGCTCGATCAGCTTGGCCTTGACCGCCTCGAGCTGTTCGTCGGTCAGGTCGAAGACGTTGTCATAACCGAGATAACGGGCCGTCCAATAAAGCGCCGACTTGTCGTCCCACATGGAGATCTTGCCCTTGTTGGTGGGGTCGAACAGCACGGCGATGCTATCCGGCTTGGAGGCGAACTTGTCCGGCCGATAGATCAGCGACACCGATCCCCAGATCAGCGGCACGGCCCAGGTCGAACCTTCGGCGACAACATCGCCATTCTGGGAGAATTCCGGATAGATATCGGCGCTGCCCTCGACTTTCGCGGTATCGATCGGCGCGACGAAACCGGCAAGTCGCATCATCGGCACGGTGTCGAGCGACGGCGTGATGATGTCGTAAACGCCACCGCCGGCGGCCAGCTTGGCGGCGAAATCGTCGTTGGAGCCGACATAGGCGGCCGTCACCTTGCAGCCGGAGGCGGCCTCGAACTTGCTGATGAAGCCTTCGGTGGCATAACCCTCCCAGGTCAGAATGTTGAGTTCGGCGGACATGGCCGTTGCGGTCTGCGCCAGCACGCTTGCCGTCGCCATGGCGGCGATCAGGGCGGTCTTCAGTATTTTCATGCTCATTCCCCTTTTCTCTTCGTTCATTGTTTTCGTTTCGTCTTGCGGACGAGCGTCGCAATATCGATGCCGAGCGCCTTGGCGGCGCTTCGTTTGCTTCCATTCTCGACGATGGATTTTTCCAGAATCCAGGCCTCGAATTCCTGGACGAGTTCCTTGAACTTGGCCGGCGGCGTATCCGACGCGGAGAGGGGCGCGGCCATGGCCTTCGTTTCTGCGACCGGCACCGGCGCGACGAAATGTTCGGCGCGGGCGATGTCGTCGGCCGCCGCCGCAGCGCGCTCCAGGACGTTCGCCAGTTCCCGGATATTGCCCGGGAAGGCGTGCGATCCGAGACGCTCGCGGAATTCCGGCGAGAGCCGCAATTGCGGCTTGCGTCCGGCATTCAGTCGCCGCAGATGGTGTTCGACAAGCGCGTCCAGGAGATCGGGCCGGCTTCGGAGTGGCGGCAACGCGAAGGTCATGACCGCAATCCGGTAATAGAGGTCGCTGCGGAACGCGCCGCTGCCGACCAGCTCCGAGAGGTTCTCGTTGGTGGCGGCGAGAATGCGGATGCGGGCCTGCCGCCTCTGGGCCGAACCGAGCCGGCTGAAGGTCTGGGCTTCGAGGAAGGCCACCAGCTTCGACTGCATGGTCGGCGAGAGGTCGGTGATCTGGTCGAGGAAAAGAATGCCGCCATCGGCCGCCTCGACATAACCGAGCTTGCCGCGGGTCGAAGTGTCGAGCGGCGACCCCGGCTCGATGCCGAACATTTCCGCCTCGAACTGCGCATCCGACAGCATGCCGCAGCGAACGTGGACGAAAGGGGCGGCACCCGGATCGTTCGCCCGGCCGATCAGCCGCGCCAGCTCCGTCTTGCCCGTGCCGGTCTCGCCGGTCAGCATCACGCTTGCGCCGCGTTCCAGCGCCGTATCGGCGGCCTTGCGCATGGCCTCGATGCAGGGGGAGGCGACAAAACTCGTTTTTGCCCCCAAGGCTTCGGTTTCGAAGCGGAAATTGTCCGAGCCGTCGGGCGCACGCGCCGTCCGGCCTGCTTCGCGCATGATCAGCAACGCGCCGTAGGCGCCGCCATCGGGTGTCCGCAGGATGCTCAAGGTGGCGACGACATTGCGCTGGGAGTTGAGCGTGCCGGAAACCTCAAGGCGCTTGAGCTGCTGCAGCGCGGTCCACAGTTTCTGGATGATCGGGCCGGCGGTCTTGGCATGCTTGCCGAGCTCGGTGCCGACCAGGTCGCCGCGGGCAAGGTTGAGCAACATCTCCAGCCTGCCGTTGACGAGCTTGATCCGGCCGTCCGCTTCGAGAAACGCCGCGCCATCCGGCATGGCGTCGAGGAAGGCGGCAAATTGCGGGTCGTCCACGAAGGATGGCCGCAGGCGGCGATGGGTGAGGCTGGCGACGTCGTTGGCATAAAACTTCATCACGCCACCTCCTCTGCCGCGTGGCGGGAGCGGCGCCTGGCCTTGCGCCGGGCCGTCAGCACGTAGCGCCTGATCTCGCCTTCCATGCGGGCGGAGCGGAACCGCCAGGTGCTGCGGCTGTCATCGGCCGACACGATTCCCAGGTCGCATTCCTGGTCCTCGCCGTCGGAAGCCGCCTGCCGGAGCTTTTCCGTGGCATGGCGCGTTTCGACGAAGCCCTGGATCGGTCGCCCGAGGATCTGCTCGCCCGCTCGCCCCCAGGCGGTTTCGACGGCAGGGTTTGCGGCCAGCACGATGCCCTCCTCGGAAATGACGAGGATCGGATCGGGCGTGGCGCTGAGGATGTCGAGCATGCTGTCGACACGGTCGGACAGCTGCTGCTCGCGGATGCGCGACGGACCGATGTCGCGTGTCGTTCCCCAGAGCCGGACGAGCAGGCCGTTCTGGATCGCGGCGCGAAAATCGTTCTCGACCAGCATTTCGCTGCCGTCATGCCGGCGGTCGACGGCGGCGGCATGATCGAGGCGATAGTTGGCGCGCACCAGATCGCGAACCATCTTTCGGTTGACCTCGGTATTGGGAAAATAACGCGAGACCGGCTGCATGTTGAAATCGAGGCCTTCCGGCACACGGTAGAGCCTTGCCATCGCCTCGTTGCAGGCGCGCCAGCGGCTCTCGTTGGAGAAGACCCGCTCGACGATTTCCTCTTCGCTCAGCGAGATATCGACCGGTTCGAGGAATTCGATGCACCAGCAGGCCTCGGTGGCGGCACCGATCATCTGCGACAGGATCTCGACACGTTCGACAAGTTCCGGGCCGATGCCCAGCACCTCGGCGGGAAGCGGCTGCTTGACCACTGCCAACCCTCGCGCCCCGTCACGGATGATGGTCGCGACCATCGGGATCTCGCTATAATTCCGGGAATTGACCCAGACCGGAAAGGCCGGATCGGCCGTCTGCGCGCCGTTGGCAATCGCGCGCAGCGCCTGCGCCGAACTGCTGCTGTAGATCCGCTCGAGACCGACCTTCTCATCGGCCGAAATCCCCAGTTCGCGTGCCTCGAAATCGTTGATGGCGACGATCGAACCGGTCTCGTCGATCCAATCCACCAGGAAGGACTCGTAACCGGCAAGGTCGGGCGTGATGCGTATCATTGCTTGATCCTGCTGCTGAAAGGCTGACCCGATCCGCAGCGGCTGGTTAAAAAGGATGCGCCGATCCAGCCATACGGGGGAATAATTTCAAGCCTAGATTCAAAAAACCGAAAAGAAACGGGTTTTTTGATCGAGATGTGCGCGAAACCGCATCGATATGCTGCAACATTGCATTTTCTGCGCGATATCAGGCGGCCGACCGCAGACGAAACCGGTTTTTTGCAGCTTCTTCCAACCGGTGACAGGCGTGCCGTTGCTTGGCGTTAACGCTCCCGTTTCCATTCTCGCCTATCGTGGGGTCGTTGATTTCCGCAGACGGACGATGGCGAATGGCAACTGGCAGCTATGATGATTTTTTCGGTGCCCTGCGGCAGCGGGAGTCGAGCGGCAACTATGCCGTGGTCAATTCTGCCGGTTATGCCGGCGCCTACCAGTTCGGCGAGGCGGCGCTCTTCGATCTCGGTTATTCCGCCCGCGACCCCAACCTGTTCGACAATCGCTATACCGGCGGTTTTACCGGCAAGAACGGCATCACCAGCCTGCAGGATTTCCTCTCCGACAAGGCCGAGCAGGATGTCGCCGCCGCTTCGTGGTTCCAGATGTTGTGGAGCCGCATCCGCGCTGCCGATCTGGAATTTTACGACGGACAGACCCTGAACGGCGTGCTGCTGACGAAAAGCGGCATGATCGCCGCCTCGCATCTTGCCGGCACGGGCGGGCTGAAAACCTTCATCCAGTCCGGCGGCACCAAGTCGGCACAGGATTCCAATGGCACGAGCGTAGTCAACTACCTGAAATTGTTCGCCGGCTATGAAACGCCCTCCACGTTCGTCGACAATCTCGAAAAGGGCAATTCGGTCAAGGGTGGTAACGGCAACGATGTCTTCTTCACCAGGGCAGGCGACGACCGCATCGATGCCGGGGCGGGTATCGATACCGCGCGTTTTGCCGGTTCCCGCGCCGAATACAGCATTGCATCGGATGGCAGTACCACCACCGTAACCAGTCAGCGCGAGGGGCACGACACGTTGACGGGTGTCGAGCGGCTGCAGTTTGCCGACGGCACGCTTGCGCTCGATCTCCTCGCATCTAGCAGGCGGCGTTCGACCGCACACCCGATGCGGACGGATTGCGGTACTGGATCGAAACGATGGACGCCGGAGCCACCTTGCTCAAGGTCGCGCAAGGCTTCGTCGGATCGTCCGAATTCGTCTCCGTCTACGGCGCCGGCGTGGGAAATGCCGATTATATTGCCCGGCTCTATGAAAATGTCCTCGGTCGGGCAGGGGAGGCGGGCGGCATTGCCTATTGGGAGGACAGACTCGTCGGAGGCGCCACGAAAGCGGAAGTGCTGGCCGGGTTCTCCGAAAGTGCGGAAAACATTCTCGGCGTGTCGGCTTCGATCGCCGATGGTATCTGGTATATCTGAGGACCGGCCGAGCTGAAGTTTTGGCCGCCCGCCCGATATCGATTCCGGTTCCGATCGCCAACCGGCCGGTATTGTGTTTCCTTGCCGGAAAGCTAAAGTCGAGCCATGCGAAGCTTCGTCGCCATCATGATGTTTCTTGCCCTGCTCGGTTATTGCGCCATGCCGGCCGTGGCGGCCATGCCGGGTTTTGTCGACCTGACGTCATCCGGTTCGGTGATGGCCGGCGAGACGCATGTCTACGGCGACAACATGTCTGCGAACGATCATCACCATGGCGACCATGCGGCGAAACGGCAATCCGGCAGCCTGTGTCCCGATGGTTGCGGCATGACGCACACGGCGTCCTGCCCGGCCTGTCTGGTGATCCTGCCGGCGGTGGATACGGATGGCGGCATCCTTCCCTGGCGTTACGGCATGCCGTTGCGTCAACATCCGCTTGTCTCTGCCGATCTTGTGCCGCTGTTGCCGCCGCCGCGCATCTAGTTCCTGTGACGACGATACTGGCGTCGACGCCGCCGGCCTGTGGCCGGCGCGAGCGGAGACGTTGAAACGATATGAACACAGGAAAACGCAACATGTTCAAACGATATGCCCTTTCCGCAGCAGCACTGCTGCTCGCCCTGTCGCCCGTGCTGGCCGAAGAAATGACCGGTCATGACCACTCGGCGATGCAGATGACCGCAGGCGATCAGGCCGCCTCCAGCAAGGCTTTCGCCGAAGCCAACACCAGAATGCACAAGGACATGGCGCTCGACTATAGCGGCGACGCGGATGTCGATTTCGTCCGCGGCATGATCCCGCATCATCGTGGCGCCATCGACATGGCGAAGGTGCAGTTGCAGTACGGCAATGACCCCGAGATCCGTGCCTTGGCGGAAGCGGTGATCAAGGCGCAGGAGGCAGAAATCGCCGAGATGGAAGCCTGGCTGGCGAAACACGCCAAATAACGAGGCGACCCCGCGATAAACCGGGCAGGACGCCGGAGCCAAACCGGCGTCCTCCTTCTTCGATGTCGTGTTTCCCCTACCTTGCCTTGATAGCGATCTGTTAACCATATCAAAGGCTTTCCTGTCCCAAAACCGTATTTCGTTCGCAATTCCGCCACGTTATTATCATGCTTAAGAACCTGTTAGAGGCCTGATGGCAGACGGTGGCGGGCCGTACCGATCAGGCGGACGGCGCGTCGAGTAATGCGTAGCGTATCGGTTTGGGACAGATGGCGTTAAAGTTGAGTGTGGCGGATCTTTCCCGGAGATGGCAGTGGCTTGCCATTCCGGTTCTATGTCTGAGCGTGGCCTCCTGTGGCACGGTCAAGGAAAAGCCGAAAAAGCCGACGCCGCGCAGCAAGGAATATTTTTCCGAAAAGGAATATGGCGTCAAAGCCAGCCCGCGCGTTGCCTACGGCAAGAACATCCCCAAGGGCGGCGGCCGCTATCTCGTCGGCAAACCCTATGTGGTGAAGGGCAAGACCTATGTGCCGCGCGAGGATTTCGGCTACGACAAGGTCGGCATAGCCTCCTGGTACGGCTCCGCCTTTCACGGGCGCCTGACGGCGAACGGCGAAGTCTACGACCTCGACCACCTTTCCGCCGCGCATCCGACCTTCCCGCTGCCGAGCTATGCGCGCGTCACCAACGTCGAGAACGGCACCTCGATCATCGTCCGCGTCAACGATCGCGGCCCCTACCATCCGGGCCGCCTGATCGACGTGTCGAGCAAGACCGCCGACATGCTCGACCTGAAACACAGCGGCACCGGCAAGGTGCGGGTGCAATATGTCGGCAAGGCGCGCATGGACGGCCACGACATGCCGTATCTGATGGCATCCTACGTCAAGAAGGGCGACCGTTTCCGCGGGGTCAATCCGGAAGGCCAGATCGCGTCGGGCGTCATGGTCGCCTCCAACGAGAGCATGGGCGACCAGGTTCGCGCGCTCGACGCCAGCAGCTCTACGCGCACCAGCCTGGCCGGCAATACGCCGAGCGCGGCGTTCGAGGTGATGCCAGCCGTCAATCCGAATGCGACCGCAGCCTTCGACCAGTTCGTGGTGCTGCCGGAAACCGGGCCTTTCCCGCTGGAGCGACCGGAGTTCCTCATGGTTCCCGGCGCAAGTTATGCCGCAGCTTATGCCGAGACGCCCGTCGTCACAGTCCAGCTCGCCTTCGATGCGGTGATGGAGCGCAACGACGGCCTGACGCAGCAATCCATCCTTGCCTCCGTCAACCGCCGGCAGGGGCAGCAACAGCGCTGACGGCGCGCTGTTTTGCTTGGCACCGCGCCTCCGGTTGTTTTAAATCGGCACAGTCGCTCAACGGGAATCGCCATGCGGACAGTGCTGCAGTTTCTGGTCATCTGCCTGCTTTGGTTCGGTCCGGCGCTTGCCGCGACGGCGCCGAATGGCGCGGCGTTCGAAACCAAGGCCAAGCAGATCTACATGGTCGAGGCCTCGACCGGCACGGTGATCATCGCCAAGGATGAGGACGTGCCGGTATCGCCGGCCTCGCTTGCCAAGCTGATGACGATGGAAATCGTCTTCGACGCGCTGCGCAACGGCGAAATCCAGCCGACGACGGACTATGCCGTCTCGGAGCATGCCTGGCGGACGGGCGGGGCGCCGTCGCGGACCTCCACCATGTTCGCGGCGCTGAAATCGCGGGTCAGCGTGCTCGATCTGATCCAGGGCGTGACGGTGCAGCTCGCCAACGACGCCTGCATCATTCTTGCCGAAGGGATGACCGGTTCGGAAGACGCCTTTGCCGAGCGGATGACGAAGCGGGCGCGGGAGATCGGCCTGCCATCAGCGACATTCGCCAACCCCACCGGCCTGCCCGATCCGCGATCCAGGATCAGCATGCGCGAGTTGGTGACGCTCGCCCGTCACATCCAATCGACCTATCCGGAATTTTTCCCCTATTACGCCCAGGCGGAATTCGAGTGGAACAAGATCCGCCAGCGCAACCGCAACCCGCTGGTCGGCGCCAACATCGGTGTCGACGGCTTTGCGACCGGCTTTGCCGAGGGCGAAGGGTATTCGATCGTCGCCACGGTCAACCGCGACGGAAAGCGGCTGTTCCTCGCCATGGGCGGGCTGGCGAACGAAAAGGAGCGGCTGGAAGAGGCCAGGCGTATCCTCGACTGGGGCATCAGCAACTTCGAGACGAAGCGCATCTTTGCCGACGGCGAGGTGATCGGCGCGGCAAGCGTCTATGGCGGAGAGCAGTCGAAGGTCGATTTCGTCGCCAGGGCACCGGTCGATGTCTTCGTGCCGATCAACAATCCGGAGCGGCTGGCGGCGCGGATCGTCTATCGCTGGCCGCTCAAGGCGCCGGTGGAAAACGGCTTCCAGGCGGGAACGCTGCGGGTGTTTTCCGGAGAGCGGCTGTTGCGTGAGGTGCCGCTCTATACCGCCGCGGCCGTGGGACAGGGCACGCTGGTCAGCCGCGCGACGGATGCGGTGCTGGAACTGATGTTCTTCTGGCTGTAAAAGCGCCGCCGCGCCCCTATATATGGTCGTAAAACCGGAACCGCCCGGGCGTGTCCGGTTTCGCCGGCGCAAGAGTTGGGTTAAACAGGTCGGATGCCGGAAGTTTTATGCATGAAGCAGGACATGGTCGTTGGCTGAAGGATCAGGTTTGTTCGTCAGTTTTGAAGGCGGAGAAGGAGCGGGCAAATCGACCCAGATCCGTCTTCTCGCGGATTCATTGTCGAGCCGTGGCCATGAAGTGCTGGTGACCCGCGAGCCCGGCGGTTCTGCCGGCGCCGAGGCCGTGCGGCATGTGCTGCTGTCGGGTGCGGCGGAAGAATTCGGCACGCGCATGGAGGCAATCCTGTTTGCCGCCGCCCGCAGCGATCATGTCGAGCAGGTCATCCGGCCGGCCCTCGACAAGGGCGTCATCGTGCTCTGCGACCGCTTCATGGATTCGTCGCGGGTCTACCAGGGCGTGACTGGCAACCTGGATGCCGATTTCATCGAAACGCTGGTGCGCATCGCCGTCAACGGCACCTATCCCAGCCGCACCATCATTCTCGACATCCCGGCGGAAATCGGCCTCAAGCGGGCGCGCGTCCGCGCCGGGTCCGATACCGCCGAGCCCGACCGTTTCGAAAAAGAAAAGACTGAGACGCACGAGAAGCGCCGGGAGGCCTTTCTCGACATTGCCGCCGCCGAGCCGGAGCGCTGCAAGGTGATCGACGCGACACAAGCCCAGGGGGTGATCGCCGGCGAGATTCTGGCCGCCGTCGAACCGTTGCTCGGCACCGTGCCGGCCGACCGGCACAAGGAACCGGAAGCAGCGCAATGAGCGAAGACAAACCGGGCGTCCTCGACGGCGCCATTCCGCCGGCGGAAAACACCCGCCTTTTCGGCCATGACGAGGCGCAGGCCTTCCTGGCGCAGTCCTATCGGTCCGGCAAGGGTCACCACGCCATCCTGATCGAGGGGCCGGAGGGCATTGGCAAGGCGACACTCGCCTTCCGCTTCGCCAATCATGTGCTCAGCCATCCGAATCCGGCCACGGCGCCGGAGCGGCTTGCCGATCCCGATCCGGCATCGTCCGTCAGCCGGCAGATCGCCAGTGGTGCCTCGCACAACCTGCTGCATCTGGCGCGGCCGGTGGACGAAAAATCCGGCAAGGTGAAATCGGCGATCACCGTCGACGAAGTCCGCCGCGCCGGCAAGTTCTTTTCGCAAACCTCCGGCACAGGCAACTGGCGCATCGTCATCGTCGATCCCGCCGACGACCTCAACCGCAGTGCCGCCAACGCCATCCTGAAGATTCTGGAGGAGCCGCCGAAGCAGGCGATGTTCCTGGTGCTGTCGCACGCCCCCGGCAAACTCCTGCCGACCATCCGCTCCCGCTGCCTGCCCCTGAAACTGGCGGCACTGGATGACGACGCCATGCAGCAGGCGGCCGCACATCTCGGGCTCGATATCGACGACCGGACGCTCGCAGCGGCGCAGGGCAGCCTCTCCGAGGCGCTGAAACTCGTCAACTATGGCGGCATGGATATCGTCGCCGCCTTCGAACAGGTTCTCTCCTCGCAGGGGCCGACGGCGCGCAAGGCGATGCATAAGCTGGCCGACGCCTTGTCCTCGAAGGATGCGGAGACGATCTTCGCGTTTTTCGTCAGCCATATCGGCGACCATATCATGGGCCGGGCACGGCAGGCGGCGCTTTCCGGCGATATCCGCACCGCCGATCATTTCGCCCGGCTTTCGTCGTCGATCGGCGAGCGGCTGACGGTGGCGCAGGCCTACAATCTCGACCGCAAGCAGACGATCATTTCCATCCTCAGCGAACTGGCGGCCTGACGAAAACCGAAGGGCGGCCGGCGATCACCGAAACTTGCTGTTTCGCTTGGCGGCAACATGGAGTAAGAGCGGCGTTGAATTTTTTAAAAACCGCAAGCTGCCGGACAAGACGCCGATCATGACCACCAAGACGCCCTTCTACATCACCACCGCGATTTCTTACCCCAACGGCAAGCCGCATATCGGCCACGCCTACGAGCTGATCGCCACGGATGCCATGGCGCGCTACCAGCGCCTCGACGGTCGCGACGTGTTTTTCCTGACCGGCACCGACGAGCATGGTCAGAAGATGCAGCAGACGGCGCGCGCCGAAGGCGTCACCCCGCAGGAACTCGCCGACCGCAACTCGGCCGAATTCCAGGCGATGGCGGTCATGCTCAACGCCTCGAACGACGATTTCATCCGCACCACCCAGGCGCGCCATCACGAGACGTCGCAGACGATCTGGAACCTGATGGCCGCAAACGGCGACATCTACAAGGACAGCTATGCCGGCTGGTATTCGGTGCGCGACGAGGCCTATTACCAGGAAGACGAAACCGAAGTGCGCGCCGACGGCGTGCGCTACGGGCCGCAGGGCACGCCGGTGGAATGGGTGGAGGAAGCAAGCTACTTCTTCAAGCTTTCCGAATATCAGGACCGCCTGCTGAAGCACTACGAGGAAAATCCCGACTTCATCGGCCCGGCCGAACGCCGCAACGAGGTGATCTCCTTCGTCAAGGGCGGCCTGAAGGACCTCTCGGTGTCGCGCACCACCTTCGACTGGGGCATCAAGGTGCCGAACGATCCGTCGCACGTGATGTATGTCTGGGTCGACGCGCTGACCAACTACATCACCGCCACCGGCTACCTCGAAGACAAGAACGGCCCGAGGGCGAAATACTGGCCGGCCGACGTGCATATCATCGGCAAGGACATCATCCGCTTCCACGCCGTCTACTGGCCGGCCTTCCTGATGTCGGCCGGCGCGCCGCTGCCAAAGCGGGTCTTCGCCCACGGTTTCCTGCTCAACAAGGGCGAGAAGATGTCGAAGTCGCTCGGCAACGTCGTCGATCCGGTCAACCTGGTGAACCATTTCGGCCTCGACCCGGTGCGCTACTTCTTCCTGCGCGAAGTGTCCTTCGGCCAGGACGGCAGCTACAGCGAAGAGGCGATCGGCACGCGCATCAATTCCGATCTCGCCAACGGCATCGGCAACCTCGCCAGCCGTTCGCTGTCGATGATCGTCAAGAATTGCGACGGCAAGATCCCGACGCCGGGCGCATTGACCGACGAGGACAAGGCGATGCTCGCCTCCGCCGACGCGCTGTTGGCCTCGACCCGCGACGACATGGGCAAGCAACTCCTCCATCGGGCGCTGGCCTCGATCATCGCCGTCGTGTCGGAGACCGACCGCTATTTCGCCGGCCAGGAGCCGTGGGCGCTGAAGAAGACCGATC
>ERZ778022.4749-NODE-4749-length-11501-cov-5.792154_pt1 | contig 11501 bp, 7 predicted proteins | sample MGYA00375752_ERZ778022 | MGnify/ENA primary metagenome ERZ778022 (study PRJEB29350, sample SAMN05389826) | bioreactor metagenome | isolation source: Thiocyanate bioreactor | place: South Africa: University of Cape Town | collected 2014-04-04 ...
ATGTCCAACTCCCACTGCCGCCGCCACGGCGGCGGCGGCGGCGGCCGCGGCGACGCCGAAGAAACGAGTGGCTGGAGCTGGACGGCGGCGGGCGTGGCGTCGTCGGTGGCGGCGGGCATCTCGGCGCTGCTGTTCTCCTCCGCGTCGTCGTCGCGCGCGGGCGCCGACGTGGTGGCGCGGCTGGAGGTGACGCCGGTGCGCATCCTGCTGGCGCGCGCCACGCCGGGCGGCGACATCGGGCTGGCGGCGGTGCGCGCCACCGTGGAGCCGGCCGATGGGCAGGCGGTGCTGCAGGAGGCGGGCGCGGGCGCGGCAGTAGTGATTGCGCGCGCAGAGTACACGTCGCTGAGCCACGTGATTGTGGGCGGCAAGCTGGAGGAGAAGCGCACCTACCTGGACGCCGACGTCAAGTCGGTACCGTGGCACCTGCGTGACGCCGCGGGCGGCATCGCGCTGCTGGACGCCTCACTGGGCGACCCGCCGCTGCGCCGCCTGCCCAAGTCCTTCACGCACGTGCAGGACGCCGGGCAGCTGGAGGTGTCCGTGAACCGACACTCGATCAACGTGAATGACAGCCGCGACCGCGAGCGGTCGTTTGGCATTGAGCGCGTCGCCAGCGTGCTGACGGCGGGCACCCTGCTCACCGTCGTGGGCCGCGCCACCGTGGACGCCAGCGGCGCGGTGCGCATCTCGGCGGGTGCGGGCCCCTTTGCCGTCAGCACCGACACGCTGGCGGGCGTGGTGGACTCTTTCCGCTCCGCGGGGTCCTGGAAGGCCGGCTTCGCCTGGTTCTTCCTCGCCGTCAGCGGCGGCATCCTGGTGGCCACCGCCGTCTCCCGCGCGCGCGCTGCTGGCGGTGCGGGTGCCACAGAACGGGAGGACCCCACGCCGCCGCCGCTGGCTCCGGTGGTGCGGGGCAAGCAGCACTAAAGGCGCCGTGGCGCGTTTTGCGTACCGCCGGCGCCGCAAGCGTCCAGTCGCCTACTGAGGACGCTGGTGAACGATTTGCGTGTGCAGCTCTTGTGTGTGCCGTGTGCCCGCCGCTGCCGGCGGCCACCGAGTTGTGAGTGCCGTCACCTGTGTTGCTTGTTGTGTTGGATGGCACTGCATGAAACGACCTCAATCTGACCATCTTACGCCACACCGACGCGCAGCACAATGTCAGCGCGTGGTATTACTCAGCAGCAGCTTTCCAACCGCGCCACTGCACCGCAACGCAATCGCGCAGCACCGCAGCGCGCCGCCAACCCGACATGGTACCATAGTAACCATACCGGTAGCGTCGCCAACCCCGCCACCACGCCACGACAGCGCGCTACCAGTACGGCATCCTTTCGCGCCAAACTGCTACCGGTACACCTAACTGCGAGTAAACCACCTCACCAAACCACCATGCTGTGGCGTGCCAGGTTGTTGTGCCGACATGGCATCGCCAACCCCGCTTTTTGAGCAATTAGACGGCGAATTACTCCGATTTGGGTCGCACTGACGCGCAATTTTGTCGTGTTTATTGAAGCCCCCATTTCAAAGAAACGATTATTTTATTGTCTTCCACGGTGCCATTTTGGAGATTAATTGCGGCATTGATTTAATCATTTGATGCAAAGTGCAAAGTCCGCCCTTCTCCCAACGCCTTCGCCCCTCAACGCCTTCGCCTCCCTGCCTGCTTGAATCGCACGCCATAATCTCTCCCTCTTAGCACCTCTCCTGCGCCTCTGCGCATCCTCTCCGCCGCATCCCCGTATCCCCATGGACGCTGCTGTTGCAACCGGCGTGGCGCCGCCGTCGCTGCCGCCGCCACCTACAACCGGCGCAGCAGATGCCGCAGCGCACCCAGACCGCGCCATCCCTCGCGCAGGCGGTGACTGCCTTGCAGCAGCACGTAGTGGCGCGCCGCCCTCCGTGTGGAGCCGTCCCCGCGCGGCAGCAACAGGCCGTGGCGCTAGTGCAACAGCCGCACACGCACGGCGACGTGCCCCCCCCCCCCCCCCCCCCCCCCCCCCCCCCCCCCCCCCCCCCCACCGCCCCCCCACCTCCCCCCGCTGCGGTCGCAAGCATGTTGTTCCCCGCCCTCCCCCTGCCGTACGCGGTGCCGCTGGGAGGGTACCTGCGTGCGCGCATCGTACTCGATGCCGTCGCGCACATCCTATTTGTGCGTGGCGTCGTGCCAGCGCCGCTTGCCGCCCTAACGACGTGGCGCAGCGCGCGGGTGGCAGACGAGGCGGCGTGGTGCGCAGCAACTGCACGGCCCTTCCCGCGCTCACTGACGCGCACGCGCGCGATGGCTGGCGCGGCTGCGTGGGCAGACACGTGCGCCATTGTGGAGCGCGTGGCGGCGTGCCGGCCGCTGGCTGCCGCGCTGCTGCTGGTCGGTGCGTCGCCGCGCCGGCCCAAGTATGCTGCCGTCATTGACTTCACAGGTGGTGGCGCCACCGCCTGCGCCGTGTGCGGCACTGGCACTGGCACTGCCACTGGCGACGTCCGCCTGCCGCTGCCCCGCGCCACCGATGCCACCTATGCTGCGCCACCCGGTGAGGGCATTGCGGGTGCGGTGGCGCGCAAGGCGGCGCGCGCGCTGATAACAGAAGGCGACCGCCTCGGGTTGCATGGCGGCCTGCTGGGCAGTCGCCCCGTCACCCTCCTCCTCCTCCTGCCGCCGAGTGACGACGCCGCCGTCGCAACAGTAGGGCTGCGGGCGATGCCGGGGTTTGCATTGCCGCGCGACGTGCGCGCCGCCTGGACGCACTTGGCTGGCGCGCGGGACGACACCCCGGCCGACGCCACAACCGACGGTAGCGGCAGTGCAACCGCCAGCGAGGCGGATGGCGTACCGCCGCGGCACGGGCACCACCATGATGGCGCAAGTGCGCCTCTGCTGTTGCGGCGCGGGACGCCGTCACGTGCCGCGGTTGTGACGTTGGATGTGGTAGGCAGTGAGGTCGGCGGCGCGGCGGCGGAGCTGACACCGGTGCAGTGGTATGCCGTGGTATCCACGCCTGCCCTCAAAGGTTTTGGCCACATGCCCCCGCCGCTGCCGCCGCCGCCGCAGCCGCCCGTAGCGCCGTCTGCACTGTAGCGGTGGCTCTGCGTGGATGTACGTTTGGGTCTGCGTATGCGTCCTGTACGAGGGCTCCGTGTGGGCAGCGGACGTGAAGGCGCGGGCCGCGTGTGCTGATGCTGGTGTCGGTGAAGACGGGGTGATCTTGCTTTCCACCGCCAACGAGCTGCTGCGTCACGTTCCGACAACCCGCATCTCGCGACTCGTCAAGTGGTGGGAGGCGGTGGTAATGCTGCGTAAGGCTGTCGTCGTCATGTTGGCCACCATTGTCTCTAACCAATTCTACCAGGTGGTGGGCGCCGTGCTGTTGTTCTCCGGCGCGGTTGCTGCACAGCAGCACTTCAACCCGTACGCCCGCCCCCTGTTCAACGTCCTGGAGCTCGTGTCACTCTTAGACCTGTACATTACGGCCGCCGTGTCTACCATGATGTTGCCCTCCACCGCCGCGCCGCGCAATGTAGTGAGGCAGCCAGCGGCGTGGGAGACGGGGTTGACGGCCTCGCTTGTGTTAATGAACCTTGTCACCACGCTGGCACTCGCGGCGGCCGTGTGCGTCACCGCCGTCGCCCTTGTCCGGCGCTCCACCACCGGTAGTTCCACGCTGCTCCGTCTGAAATCGCTGCCCTCGCTGGTTCCACGGCGCGCCAGCGCCCCCGCCATGCGGCACTAAGCAGCCTGCGGGCCCATTGTTCATTTCCCATTATTGCTCATTGTGTTGTGTATGTACCTGACAGTTCCTGTCGCGGCGCGGTGTCACCCCCGACCACGTTCATTCAAATGCATTGTCCTTCCTCGACTGGCGCGGCATGTTGTTGGGATACTTGAGTGGGTGCGCACTACGACTCGGCGCTGCTTTTCAATCACGCAGACTCGGGCGACTGGCGACGGCAGCGCATGCCAGCGCAACGCGGCCATATGGTATGGTATTTGTGCAATTATGCAATCCTCGCATTCGTATTTGATTGGTAGTTATCAGTCATCCCGTCAGCCAGTTATTCCTTGCTGCCGGCGGCCCAGCAGCCGTGTATGCAACATTATTTAACCGCCGGCGGGTGTCACCACTCACTAGGTCGCAAGCAAGCACCATGGCGGCGGCAGCGCGGCGAGTGCGGCAGCGCCGCGATGCATCGGGGTACGACGCAGGCGCACCACCGCTGCTGGTGCAGGTGCTGGCTGGCAACAGCGTGACGGCGGCAGCCGTCCTCCCCTGTCTCAACACCGTCGACGCAACCACCCTACGCCGCCTGCACCCGGCGGTGGCTGCAGTCGTGGCAGGCGTGCCGTGGAGCGACATGGGCACGGAGGTGCATGATATGGTGTTGTGGCGCGCGGCGCTGCCGGCTGCGGTGGGCGCCTCGGCAAGGCACTTGTGGCTTCGGGGGAAGAGTGTCCGAGCTGCGCTGGCGGGCTTGACGCACCTCGACCTTTCTCACAGCCTTGATGTTTCCGAGGCGACGCTGCAGTGCCTTCCGCTATCGCTGCGCGCACTGAACGTGCGCGGTTGTCCCCACCTGGCTGAAGATGACGTGAAGATCAGGTTTGAGCGCCTGACGGCGCTGGAGTCGCTGGAATGCAGCGACATTGAGGATGAGTGCCACCTGCCGCCGTCACTACGGGAGCTGAAATACTATCCCATTGCCTACCCTAATCCACTTGACTTCCGCCACTTGTCCGCTCTGCGTCTGCTGACCATTTCCCCTTGGTATGATGGCGGCTACGCCACCGTCGTCAACCTGCCGCCGTCGCTGGAAGAGGTGTGCGCACTCGTGACGCCCAATTCATCACTGGCACACCTGACACGGCTTCGGGTGCTGCGCACGTCCACCTTGGATAACCACACGCTGGCGTCCTTGCCACCACGTGTGGTGGAGCTGGCTGCGGCGCACAGCGAGGCGCTCACGCCTTCCGCGTCGTTTGTGCATCTGCAAGGGTTGCGTGTCCTCAACGTAAGCCACTGCGGCATTGGCGATGCGACGCTTGCCACCCTGCCGCCGTCGTTGACGTCGTTGGATATGTCTGCTTGTAGGGGGCTTACCGCCGCCGCGGTGCTGCCTTATCTGCCAGCACTGAATGACATAGACGTCAGCAACACCGCCATTGGAGGCGCACTGGTGGTAAGCTTGCCGCCGGGTCTGGTGCAGCTGCGCATCATTAACTGCCCCTCCTTGACGCGCTCCACGTCCTTGGACCACCTGACTGCACTGCGGGAGTTGCAAACCACGGGTACGGACTTGGCGCCTGCCGTGTTGGCATCGTGTCGCGCACGCGGGTGCGTCGCGCAGAAGGCAGGTGTATTGAGCGGATTAGAATGCCGTGTGTACTGCTTCGCGTTGCTGGCTGACGGCCGGCTGGCCAGCGGCAATTTGATTGGCGCGGTGCGGTTGTGGGGCACAGTGCACGGGGGCGAGGCAACAAGATTGTATTTGGTGGACCAAGGGCGGGCATGCGCGCTGGCGGCACTGCCAAATGACCGCCTGGCCGTTGGCATTCGCCGCGGCGACGAGGGGGCCATTGATGTAGTGAGGGTCAGAGCAGCACTCCCTGTCAAGGAACGGACTATTGACTGCGGCAGCGGTGTGTGCGCGCTTGCGTTGTTGCAGAACGGCCACCTCGCTGCCGGATGTGATGATGGGCATGTGCGGGTGCTAGACAAGGGGACTAAATCTGTGACGGCAACGCTGAAAGGGCACGCTGGCAGGATAACCGCGTTGGCAGCGCTGCCAGACGGCAGTCTCGCCAGTGCCTCCGCTGATGGCACCGTGCGGATTTGGAGCATGGTGGACGGGGGGTACGCCTGCGCGGCGACGCTGACAGGGCACACCGACCAAGTACGCATGCTGGCGGTACTGGCTGACAGCCGGCTGGTGAGCGGGTCGTGGGACGGCACCGTGCGGTTGTGGGACGTGGGCGCGCGCGCCTGTGTGCACGTGCTGACAGCGGTTGGCAACATTGGCGCAATGGCTGCGCTGCCGGATGGCCGCCTTGTTACCGGGTCGTGGCGTACTGGCACAATTCGGCTGTGGGACGTCATGCACCCTGCGGGCAAGTCAGACAGTTGCCCCGCGGCAACCGTGCCATCGATCGTTCTTGCGCGGCGGACGGGTGGCGTGCGCGCGCTGCTGCCGCTGCCTGGCGGCCGCCTTGCAAGTGGGCATGATGCCGGCTACCCGCACTACGTGTGGCAGGTGCCGGCGATGACGGCGGCACCTAAAGACGACAGTGCGGCTTGTGGAGGTGGTGTGTGGAGCGGCGCTGTGCGTGTGTTGAGAGGTGTTGGTGCTTGCTTCAACCGATTGCTATGATCTCGTGGACCGTGGTGCAGCAGGTTATGACACGGACGCCGCCCGACGGGCCGTACTGGCGGCGGCAGAAAGCCAGTTCAGCTGGCGGCGCTGGTCGGGTGCTGCTTGGCGCGGGCAGTCAGTCACTGAATCACTGAGCCAATGGTGGATGCCAGGCAGGGCGCCGCGCCCGGCACGAAGTCGATGATGATGTCGCGGCCACAACTCAAGGTGGCTTGACTGCCATATCCGCAATGGATTCCACTCACAAATGCCCGTTGCTTGCCAAAACAACATCAGCAATACAACCTAGGGTCACAGTACTGTGGCCCGGCGGCAGAGCGTCATTGGGGTCGATTTTCCATGCGGTGACACTGACACCTTGACCGTATGACGGTGCCAGTTTGGGTGTTGGTCTGGACATGGCCAGGCGGGCGGCATGACTTTTCCGGAACAGGGTGGTGGAAATTCGGTGCCCGCCGCCTCCAAGCGTCATCTCCGCTGTGGCGCATTATACGTGGCCGTACCACCGCCCGGGTTGCGCCATTTCCAGTGTCACACGTGCTACCGGTATCAGTCGAGTGCCTACGGCCAGACGGACGACTGCGACGGGGGAAGTTCGTGGCCGTCGTTTGTGGCTGCAACGCTGTAGCAGGCTGCCGCCCGCTGCTGGCACTGTATCGCACTGTCACACTGGCACACCAAGCGTAGGAGGAGAGGTGCAGAGCACAGCCAGGTCGGAGGCAATTGGGCCACGGACTGCAAGCGCTGGCGCGCCACCGTCACCACCAGGCCCGACCGCAGTCGCTGCGGCTGCTTGATGTTGACAACTTGACACACACTCGCTCCCGGCGGTACAAGTGCGTCGGGTAGCAACCCTGCATCCGCTATCGGTACTACTTGTGACTTGTTTCTGGCAGTATCTGTAATAGTACAATTCCAGGTGCAATGGCCGCCGTCACCCCCGCCGACACCGCCGCCGTTGCGCTGCCGGCCGGTGCGAGCCTGGATGGGCTCGCCACGTCACGAAGTGGCATTGCTGCTGAGTTGACAGCCGCGCTGGCCGCCCGTGATAAGGCGCGGGTTGTGGCCGGGCTGGGGTCGTTTGCAAGTATGGAGTCAGATGCGCAGCGTGTACGGTGCATGGAAGAAGGGGCTGGGGTGGCGACCAGGGACGCACTTGCTGCATTCTCTGACGACGTGGAGGTAGCACGCGTCGGTTGTCGCGCGCTAGCCAGCCTGGCAGAAGCAGACGACAACCAGGTGCCGCTGGTGCGCGACGGTGCGCACGTCATGGTGATGGCAGCGGCGCGGGCCCACGCCGGCGACGTGGAGGTGGCGCGATACGCATGTACTGTGCTGTGGAACCTGGCGTATGCAACTGCAAACAAGGTGCCACTGGCGCGCGATGGCGCGCACACGGCGGTGATGGCCGCGGCACGAGCCCACGCCGGCGACGTGGAGGTGGCGCAAAACACATGCACCGCAATGTGGCACCTGGCAGTTGCAGTCGACAACTGCGTGCCGCTGGTGCGCGACGGCGCGCACACGGCTGTGATGGCAGCGGTTCGGGCGCACGCCGGCGACGTGGAGGTGGCGCGGCACGTGTGTGGTGTGCTGGTCAACCTGGCGGTGGCAGCCGACAACCAGGTGCAGCTGGTGCGCGACGGTGCGCACACGACGGTGATGGCGGCGGCACGGGCACACGCTGGCGACGTTGAGGTGATGCGTGACGCATGCGACACACTGGTCAACCTGGCGGCTACAGCAGATTGCCGGGACCGTCTTGCACGTGCCGGCGTGAGAGAGTTTGCCGAGTTTGTGTCCGCGCTCCACCCCGATGACACCGAGGTGCAGCACTACTGCCGGCGTCTAGACTTGTAGACTGCCGTTCCCGGCGTTCCGCAGCTAGTTACGAGTTGCGAGTGCGTGTGCCCTACCGGTACAACAGGCTGCAAATATTTGAGACTGCCAGCGGCTTTGCCACATTGTATTATTGAACGTTTCCATTATGCCGCCCCGTCAATGTCACACGGCTTGGATTGTTGACGTGCAGCGGCGCTGGGGCAGTTCGTCTAAGTGACGCCGTGCCTGCCACTTCCCGCGCGCGCACAGCGGCGCGCTGCTTCCGGTCTAAGCGGATGCGCCCTGCTGCGGATACCGGTACAGGTGGGCGGCGCCCAACATCGTAGCACGGTCCTTTGCACTAGCACCCTTACGTCATCAAACCAAACCTTGCAAGTACAATCAACATCGCATCTAACACGCACTACGGATGGTTGTTAGGCAATTTCCGCGACAGTTGTGGTGATTAACCGTGCGAAGCTGTGCGCTCTCTGTTGCCTCCCACTGCCCGCCGGCGGGTCACAGCGGGATAATACGAAATATTGCATAACGCGCATTACAGCTGCAAATTTACGGTGCAATAGCTCATGTGCTATTTTTGTATACTATTCCGTGCTTTGGAATTTGATTTTATGTGCCGCGTGATTTATCGTTTGTGTTCTACTCACGCCTACTCGCTTCCTACTTGCTTCCTACTTGGCGCTGCCAACTCAGTAGTGCATATTGACCTGGTGGTGCTGCATGCGGTAGTTCCTGGTGCGGGTGGTGGTGCTGCTGCTGCTGCTGCTGTTGACAGCGCTGCTGCCGACGACTCTGTTGTTGACAGAGCTGCTGGTGCCGAAGCTGCGGCTGGAGGTGGTGCTTGTCTGCTTCTGTTAGCCGCCGCTTGTTTCTAGTCGTCCGTTAGTCTATCACCAGACGTCGCCACGCCGCTGCCGCCACCGCTGCTGCCATCGCTTCTGGGCCTTCTCCGCTGCTACCGCGGTTCCAACATGCTTGCCGCCGCCGCCGCCGCCGCTCGCGGTGCGCTGGTGGCACAACGCTCCCGCCTGCTGCACCGCACAGCCCTCCGCGCTGCTGCTGCCGCCCACTCCGTCACTGCTGCTATTCCAACTCCGTCAGTTGGCTACGCCCTCCGTGCCGCATCCTCCCATGCTGCTGCACCACCCCCTCCCACCTCCCCACCACCACCGCCACCTCCCTCCACCCCACCACCCCCACCACCCACCTCGTTCGGGGATCTGGTGACGGCGCTGGAGGGCGTGGCGCGCGACCCCTCCCGCCTTGCCGCGCGCCGCACCCTCGCCCGCTTGCTGGCACCGCTGCTGGCGCACGACCGCGACTCCGCCGCCGCCGCAGTGCTGCTGGTACAGGGCAGGTTGGGCAACGCGTGGGAGGGCGTCGAATCAGGCGTGGGCGTGGAGACGCTGCGGCTGGCGGTGGAACAGCTTGCTGGTGATCGTTTGGTGGTGGGCGCATGGCAGGCAACGACAACTGTGATCGGTGACGCAGGTGCCGCCGCTGGCCGCCTTGTGCGTTCATCGCTACCAACAGCAACAGCGTCAGCGCCGCCGCCCGCGGTGCCGCTCTCGACGCTACTGCAGCAGCTGCGGACACTGGCGGCGGAAAGTGGGGCCGGCAGCCGACAGCGCAAAGTAGACGCTGTGGCGGCGCTGCTGCGCGGCTGCGGCAGCGAGGCAGAGGTGACGTACATGGCGCGCATCCTGCTGGGCACGCTGCGGTCAGGCGTGGGGCAAGACACGCTGGTAGGCGCGCTGGCGCTGGCGGCAGACGCCGTGACGCATGGCGGCACGACGATCGACGCCGCCGCCAAGGCGCCGCCGCCTGCGGTGGCTGCCATCAAGCTGGCGCTGGGAGCCAACCCGGATTGGACGGCACTAGTGCACACACTAGCTGCACCGCCCGCAGCAGCGCCTACTAGTACACCATCATCTGATGCCGCCGCTGCCGACACCATCGCGCCCGTGCAGTCCATGGCAGCGCGCCCCGCGGCGGGCATTGAGGAGGTGGTGCGCCGCATGGCGGGCTGCAGCGTGGTCGCCGAGTGGAAGTACGACGGCGAGCGCGCGCAGGTGCACTGGCGGCGCGACGGCGGGGCGCACGTATACAGTCGTAACCTGGAAGACGTGACCGCCAAGCAGGCGTCGGTGAGCACGGCGGTGGGCGGCGGGGCGGCGGCCGACGTGACGTCCGCGATCCTGGACGGCGAGGTGGTGGCGGTGGATTCCACCACCGGCGCCATGCTGCCGTTCCAGGTGCTGACCACGCGGTCGCGGAAGGGCAGCGCGTCGTCCCGCGCGCCGGGCCCCGCAGTGGAGTACGTTGCATTTGACCTGCTGGCGCTGCACCGCACCTCCCTGTTGGCGCAGCCGCTGTCCGCCCGCCGCGCCACACTGGCGCGCCATTTTGCGCCCGCCCCTGGCTTCCGCCTTGCCGCCGCTCGCGTTTTGGACCTGCCATCTGACGCTGCTGCGCCTGCAGCAGCTGCTGCCGTGCGCAGCGCGTTTGATGACGCCGTGGGCGGCGGCGCGGAGGGCATCATGGTGAAGCGCGGCGACGGCGTGTACGAGGCGGGCACGCGGTCGCTGTCGTGGCTCAAACTGAAACGCGACTACATTGACGGCCTGGGCGACTCGTTTGACTTAGTGCCGGTGGGCGCGTGGCGCGGCCGCGGCAAGCGCCGCGCCACCTACGGCTCCTTCCTGATGGCGGCGTACAACCCGGCGCGCCGGCTGTGGGAGACGGCGGGCCGGGTTGGTACTGGGTTTACGGACGCGGAGCTGGGCGACGCAACAGCGCGCTTGGACGCGCTGCTCGTTGGAGGTGGAGGTGGGACTAGCTGCCCGCCTGACGTGGCGGCGGCGCCCGACGAGACGCCGGACGTCTGGTTCCCACCCGCCGCGTCGGAGGTGTGGGAGGTGGCGGCGTACGACCTGTCGCGCTCGCCTGCCGCCATGGCGGGCGGTGCCGACGCGCCACCCGGCCTGCTGGGCGCCGGCAAGCGTGGCATCGCACTTCGCTTCCCACGCTTTGTGCGCCGCCGCCCAGACAAGACGCCTGTCCATGCCACCACCACGCCCGACCTCGTCGCCCTGCTCATCAGCCGCACGTCTGGTGGCGGCGCGTTGACGGAGGCGGCGGCGGCGGCGGACGACGACGCGGTTGCGGCAAAATAGGGCGAACGGCCAGAACGTCGCAACAGCTCGGGGCCGCTGGGGTGCTGTGATTGCGCGGCATCATTCAGAATCATCATCCTGTGTTGGTGGCGGTTGCCACGTGGCAAATCAACTCAGCGT
>ERZ778022.4755-NODE-4755-length-11488-cov-4.887956_pt1 | contig 11488 bp, 8 predicted proteins | sample MGYA00375752_ERZ778022 | MGnify/ENA primary metagenome ERZ778022 (study PRJEB29350, sample SAMN05389826) | bioreactor metagenome | isolation source: Thiocyanate bioreactor | place: South Africa: University of Cape Town | collected 2014-04-04 ...
CACATCCGGTTTTATCAGGAATTGCGGCGCAACCACCATCGCACCGTCGGCGAGATCGTCTGCCTTTGCCAGCACTTCCTGTCCGGTTGCATAATAGGCATCGGCGTTTCGGAGCGTGCCATGGATGATGATCAGCACCTTCGTCACGTCGGGCGATGCCGCTTCGATCGCGTGATCCGCATAGACGGGCAGCTCGCCCTTCCCCTCCGGCGTGTCGAGGAGCAGGCGTTGGTCCGCGACCTCCTTGACGGGTTGCTCGAGCCGCGCATGCTGGGAATCGGCATCGGCTGACCACGCTTCGCTCGACATGCCGATGGCGACTGCTGCTGCGATCGACAGTCGGGCGCAAACCCTACCCTGAATGCTTCTCAGAATCTTCATCTGTAAAAACTCGGCTGAGGCGGATGACCATGAATATAGCGACTTCCAGCCAAGCGGAAGACGGCGGGCGACCCAATCATGTACCAGCTTGGTTGGAAGTCGCGCCGATTGAACGAGAGAGCGAACCGGAATCCGTCGCCCGACCGAAAGTTTCTCTTCCGCGCGGCAAGCAGGTTGCCTAGAAAGCGTCGCCTATGAACATCAGTCCGCCAGCGATCTCACCTCGCCCTTCCGAAAAGCTGCGACAGAGCGCGCAACCCGTGGCATAAGGCCCCCGAAAAGAGTTTCTTCGGGCCACGCGTAACCATGATTCGTATCGAGAATATCAGCAAGCAGAACAGCCACCGCATCCTCTTCATCGAGGCATCCGCGGCACTCAACAGGGGTGAGAGCGTCGGGCTCGTAGGGCCGAACGGCGCCGGCAAGACGACGCTGTTCCGCATGATCACCGGCCAGGAACTACCCGACGAAGGGCAGGTTTCCGTCGATAAGGGCGTCACGATCGGCTACTTCAATCAGGACGTCGGTGAAATGGAAGGCCGCAGCGCCGTTGCCGAAGTCATGGAGGGCGCCGGCCCTGTCAGCGCCGTTGCCGCCGAGCTGCGCGAGCTGGAAGCCGCGATGAGCGATCCGGACCAGGCCGACAGGATGGACGAGATCATCGAGCGCTATGGCGAGGTTCAGGCCCGCTATGAGGAACTGGACGGCTATGCGCTGGAGGGCCGCGCCCGCGAAGTGCTGGCCGGCCTGAGCTTCACCCAGGAGATGATGGACGGCGATGTCGGCGGACTTTCGGGCGGCTGGAAGATGCGCGTGGCGCTCGCCCGCATCCTGCTGATGCGCCCCGACGTCATGCTGCTCGACGAACCGAGCAACCATCTCGACCTCGAAAGCCTGATCTGGCTCGAATCCTTCCTGAAGGGTTACGAGGGCGCGCTTCTGATGACGTCGCACGACCGTGAGTTCATGAACCGCATCGTCAGCAAGATCATCGAGATCGATGCCGGCAACCTGACCAGCTATTCGGGCGACTATGAGTTCTACGAGCAGCAGCGGGCGCAAAACGAAAAGCAGCAGCAGGCGCAGTTCGAGCGCCAGCAGGCCATGCTCGCCAAGGAAATCAAGTTCATCGAGCGCTTCAAGGCGCGCGCCTCGCATGCCGCGCAGGTGCAGAGCCGCGTCAAGAAGCTGGAGAAGATCGACCGCGTCGAGCCGCCGCGCCGGCGCCAGACGGTCGCCTTCGAATTCCAGCCGGCGCCGCGCTCGGGCGAGGACGTGGTCAACATCAAGAACGTCCACAAGGCCTATGGCAGCCGCAGCATCTATTCCGGGCTGGACTTCATGGTCCGCCGCAAGGAACGCTGGTGCATCATGGGCATCAACGGCGCCGGCAAATCGACGCTGCTGAAACTCGTCACCGGCACGGCCGCGCCCGATCAGGGCACCGTCACGGTCGGCGCCAGCGTCAAGCTCGGTTATTTCGCCCAGCACTCGATGGACCTTCTCGACGGCGAAGCCACCATCCTGCAATGGCTGGAGGAGGCTTTCCCGAAGGCGGGCCAGGCACCGTTGCGGGCGCTCGCCGGCTGCTTCGGCTTTTCCGGCGACGATATCGAGAAGAAATGCCGGGTGCTTTCCGGTGGCGAGAAGGCGCGGCTGGTGATGGCGCGCATGCTGTTCGATCCGCCGAATTTCCTGGTGCTCGACGAGCCGACCAACCACTTGGATCTCGATACCAAGGAAATGCTGATCAAGGCGCTGTCGGAATATGAAGGCACGATGTTGTTCGTCTCGCACGACCGGCATTTCCTCGCCGCCCTGTCGAACCGCGTGCTGGAACTGACGCCGGACGGCATCCATCAATATGGCGGCGGCTACACGGAATATGTCGAGCGCACCGGCCACGAGGCGCCGGGCCTGCGCAGCTAGGAAATCTCCCGCTCATGCGAAAAGGGCTTGCCTGCGAGCCCGATCGACGTTATCTCGATACATGTAATGGTATTACATTACTGATCCCCGGAAGATGCGCCTTCCGACAACCATCGAGGTGAAGATGCAAAAGATGTTTGGTGGCCGGCGGACCGGTCTCGTTCTGGGGGCCGTTCTGGCGCTGGCAACGGTGTCGCTGGCGACGAACGGCGCGAGCGCCGCGTCGGACAAGGCGCACAACCATACGCATTCCGAAAACGCCAAGGATGTCTATCACGGCTATTTCGAGGACGATCAGATCAAGGCGCGGCCGCTTTCGGATTGGCAGGGGGAATGGCAGTCGGTCTATCCCTACCTGACCGACGGGACGCTGGACCAGGTCTGGGCCCACAAGGCGGAGAGCGGCGACAAGAGTGCGGCGGAATACCGCGACTACTACACGGTCGGCTATAAGACCGATGTCGACCGCATCGTCATTGCCGGCGACAAGATCACCTTCACGCGCCAGGGCAAATCGGTTTCGGGACAATATGTGACAGACGGCAACGAAACCCTGACCTACGAGAAGGGAAATCGCGGCGTGCGCTTCATTTTCAAGAAAACCGACGGTGATACCGACGCGCCAGGCTTCATCCAGTTCAGCGATCACAAGATCGCGCCGGAGAAGGCCGATCACTACCACCTCTATTCGGGCAACGATCGCGCGGCCCTGCTGGAGGAGGTAACGAATTGGCCGACCTATTATCCGGCCGCGCTCGACGGAAAGCAGATCGTCGATGAGATGATCCAGCACTGATCGGCCGCCGGACCTTACTCTCTTCTCCGCGACGGAGAGAAGATGCCCGCAGGGCAGATGAGGGGGGTGAGCGGCGAAAGCCGCGAACGCCCGGCGCGAAGGCGACGGGCGAGCTCATCACAATCGAAGGTGCTTGCCGGACCCTCGTCCCCCTCATCCGGCGCTTTGCGCCACCTTCTCCCCGAGGGGAGAAGGGGAAGGCGGCGACGGTGTGCCATACACGTCCGGGGCCGCCCTCAGGGCCGCGACGAGATATTCACCTGCGCCGCGGTGCCGACATTCATGAAGGAAATCTCGGCGCCGTCGCGCGTCCAGATGGCGGAGCGGGAGATTTCCGAATCCTCTGCCATGTCAGGTGCGCCGAACGTTTCCGTCAGCGCCCTTTCTAGCGCCCGGCCGTCATGGGTGGCATAGACGCAGGCGCGGTGGCCATTGGCGCCATGGGCGATCCAGAAGGACAGCGCGTCGGATTTGCCATCCTCGCCCCGCTGCCAGCCGGAAACCTCCACCGGACCGCCGAGATAATCGAGAAACGAAGCGCGCCAGTTTTCGAGCTTGGCTTCGCTCATGCGCGGCCAGCCGAAACTTTCCGCCTTGCGCAGCGCCTCGGCAAAGACCGGCGTGCGGCAGAAATCGTAAAGCTCGGACATGGTGATATCGCGCGGCGCGGCTGTCGCGGACAGCACGAGCGTGACCGCGGAAACCGTCATGGCCGCTGCTATCGTGCGGGCCAGCTTCAACGCCGCGATCATGAAGGCTCCCATCCTGTTTCCCTGTCGCCTGAACTAGGGGTATTCCCCGGGAGTGGCAAGGGCGCGCGATGGACGAAGCCTCGGGGATGGGGCGATACCACGTTTCGCCGCATATTGCACCGGTCAGATACCCAGGACGATTGCCTATGGAATGAAAGGGCGCCGTCTGCCGCCTTCTACCCAGCGGGGAGAAGGTGCCGGCAGACGGATGAGGGGGCGCCAGAAGGGATGCCCTGTCTGTGTGGCCGCCCCCTCATCCGACCCTTCGGGCCACCTTCTCCCCGAGGGGAGAAGGGGAGTTCAGATGCCGAGCTTGTCGCGCATGCCGTACCACCAGGCGCCGAGCATGGTTAGCGGCACGCGGAATGTCTTGCCGCCGGGGAAGGGGTAGTTCGGCAGCGAACTCCAGATGTCGAAGCGTTCGGCGTGGCCGGCGACCGCCTCGCCGAGGATCTTGCCGAGCAGGTGTGTCGTCGTCACGCCGTGGCCGCTGTCGCCATGCGAGAAATAGACATTGTCGGCGAGCCGGCCCATATGCGGGATGCGCGTCAGGGTCAGCGCGAAATTGCCGCTCCAGGCGTAGTCGATCTTGACGTTTTCAAGCTGCGGGAAGGTCTTCAGCATGTTGGGGCGGATGACGCCGGTGAGGTTTGCCGGGTCCTGGCCGCCATAACCGATGCCGCCGCCGTAGAGCAGCCGGTTGTCGGCCGTGCGGCGATAATAGTCGAGCACGTAATTGGCATCCTCGACGCAGTAATTGGCCGGCAGCAGGCCTTCGATCAGATCCTTCGGCAGTGGTTCGGTTGCCATCACCTGGCTGGAAACCGGCATCATCCGGTCGCCGATCTGCGGCAGCAACTTGCCGAGATAGGCATTGCCGCAGACGAGCACATATTTCGCCTTCACCGCGCCGCGCTCGGTGCGGACGATCGGGTTGGCGCCCATGCTGACGGATTCGACCCGGGAGTTTTCAAAGATCCGGCCGCCCTGGCTTTCCACGGCGGCGGCTTCGCCGAGCACGAGATCGAGCGGATGGATATGGCCGCCGAGCCTGTCGATCATGCCGCCGACATAACGGTCGGCCTTCACGTATGTGCCGACATCGGCCTTGGAGACCATCTCCAGCCCGCCATGGCCGTGCTTTTCCCAATGGGCCTTGTGGGCCTCCATCTCGCGCACCTGCTTCGGCGTGAAGGCGGCGAAGAAGCCGCCATGCACGAGGGCGCAGTCGATGCCGTATTTGGCGACGCGGCCGCGGATGATCTCGCCGCCTTCCAGCGACATGGCGCCGAGCTTCACCGCCTTGTCGCGGCCGTAGCGCCCGGCGATGGTCTCGAGATCGCGGCTGTAGCCGTTGACGATCTGGCCGCCGTTGCGTCCGGAAGCGCCGAAGCCGATACGCACCGCCTCGACCACGGCGACGGAATAGCCGCGTTCGACCAGTTCCAAGGCGGCGGATATGCCGGTGAAGCCGGCGCCGATGATGCAGACATCCGCCTCGATCTCGCCTTCGAGCATCGGCCGGATCTTCTGGTCCCGGGCGCTTGCTGCATACCAGGAGGCGGCGTGGCCGGGGTTGGTGCTGGCGGAGGAAAGCTTGGCGGTCATGTCAGACGATCCTGATATATGCGTCATATTCGACGTCGGTGACGCGCAGCGAGAATTCCGAAAGCTCCTGCTGCTTGCAGGCGGTGTAGAGCGCGCGGTATTTCTGGCCGAGCGTCGCATAGGCGAAGCTGGATTTGGCGAAACGCTGCAGGGCGTAGTCCCAGTTTGTCGGCAGCGGCTCGTGGTTGATGGCGTGGTCGTCGCCGGTGATGGCGCCGCCCGGCTGCAGCTTTTCCTTCATGCCGGTCAGCGCCGCATTGAGGATCATGGCGAGCACCAGATAGGGATTGGTATCGGAACCGGCGACGCGGTGCTCGATGCGGGTCGCCGGCTTGGAAGCGGTGATGACGCGCACGGCCGCCGAACGGTTGTCGAAACCCCAGGAGGCATAGGTCGGCGCGTGTTCGCTGGGGCGCAGGCGGCGATAGGAATTGGCGTGCGGCGCAAACACCGCCATGCTCTCGCCCATGTTGGCCAGAAGCCCGCCGACGGAATGCATCAGCGTATCGGCCGGCCCGTCCTCGCCGACATAGATGTTGCGGCCGTTTTCGTCGAGAACGGAGAAATGCACGTGCATGCCGCTGCCGGCCTGCCGGCCGTAGGGCTTGGCCATGAAGGTGGCGTCGAGATCGTGCTTGCGGGCCACACCCTTGACGATGCGTTTCAGCAGCACGGCATAGTCCGCCGCCTGCAGCGCATCCGGCACGTGGTTGAGGTTGATTTCATACTGGCCGGGGCCGTTTTCGCGCAGCGTCGTATCGGCGGCGACCTTCTGCGCCTTGCAGGCGATCGAGATGTCGTGGAACACCTCCTCGAAATCCTGCAGCTCGGAGATCGACAGGACCTGCGTCTGGCCGGTATGCCAGCGGCCCTCGCGCGAATTCGGCGGACGAACCGGATCGAGCGCCGAGCGCACCGGGTCGATCAGGTAGAATTCCAGCTCCGTGGCGACGACGGGCGTCAGCCCCACTTTCTTGTAGCGATCCAGCACGTCGGCCAGCGTCTGGCGCGGATCGGCGAAGAAGCGGCTGCCGTCGGCATTGTGCATGGCAAGCATCACCTGCGCCGTCGGCCGGTTGAGCCAGGTGACGCGCGACAGGGTTTCGGGAACGGGGAAGCAGATACCGTCCGGGTCGCCGGTTCCTTCGGCAAGGCCGGCGTTATTGACGTCGCGGCCCCAGACGTCGAGGGCATAGACGGAACGGGGGATCGCCATGCCCTTGGTCAGCACGTCGAGGGCGCGTTCGCGCGGGATCCATTTGCCGCGCGGCACGCCGTTGACGTCGATCACGAAGGCTTCGAGAACTTCGATATCCGGGTTCTCACGCAGGAAATCCTGCGCATAGGTCATATTGTCCATAAGGCACCAAATTGATGAAATGTTCTGCTCTGCGGTCGCGGACGCAGATGCGTCCGCGCGAAAAAGGTCGTCGCTAACGATAGCCCGTCTCTTCGTTGTAGATCAGAAACCGTATCATGCTTATGCCTTCACCGCCTTGCCGGGCGGTTCTTCCTCATGCTTCGTAAGTGATCTTGCCGTCGCAGATCGTCTTGACCGGACGAACCGCTGCCAGTTTGTCGAAGGCCGTCGCCTCGACATCGGCATCGAGGATCACCACGTCGGCGAGATAACCGACCTTCAGCGTGCCCTTGCGGTCTTCCATGAACTCCACATAGGCGCCGCCCTTGGTATAGGCTGCCAGCGTTTCATGCAAGCTCAGGCGCTCGTCCTTCATGCCTTCCTTCCAGACGCCGCGGGTCATGGCCGATTCGATGCAGTTCATCGGCGCCAGCGGCGAAACCGGCCAGTCGGTGGCAAAGACGATCTTGGCACCGGCATCGACCAGCGTCCGCCAGGCGAAGGCGTAGGGCCAACGCTCTTCGCCAATATAGGTGAGGTAGGGCTCCGTCGGCAGGCCGGCGCAGCCCGGCGGATGCGTCGGCTGCATCGAGGCGACGGTGCCGAGTTCGGCGAAACGCTTGATGTCGTCGGGATGCACCACCTCGATGTGTTCGATGCGGTTGCGGCTGTCGCGCTTGCCGTTCGCCTTGGCGGCGGCTTCATAACCATCGAGCACCATGCGCACGGCGCCGTCGCCGATGGCATGGACGGCGATCTGCAGGCCGAGCTTGTCGGCGGCGGTGGTGATGCTGTCGAAATGCTCCTGGGTGAACAGCGCTTCGCCCTTCCAGCCCGGCTTGTGGCTGTAATCGTCGACGAACACGGCCGTCTCGCCTTCGGTCACGCCGTCCACGAACATCTTGACGAAGTCGCTGCGCAGCCGGTCGGTGTTGAAGCGGGCGCGCCAGGTGGCAGCCTTGTCTTCCAGGTCGGAGAGCGGCATGAAGTTCTTCATGTGGAAAGGAATGCGCACGCGCACCGGCAGGGCGCCTTCCTTCTCGATCTCGTCGATCAGTTCCAGCTGGTAGAGATTGCCGTCCATGTTCTGGATCGAGGTGATGCCGAGCGAGGCGCAATAGGCAAGGCCCTCCTTCAGCACGGCGATGTCGTTTGCACGGTCTTCCGCAGTGACATTGTCCGGCTCGCCGCCGGTGCCGACGCCGAGCATTTCGCGCGCGCCGGTCTTGCCCATGGTGGAAACCGGGCGGATGGCGTTGGATTCGCGCAGCTCGCCATTGGCCAGCCCGTCCTCGCCCATGACGATCTCGTTGCCGACGCCGACGTCGCGGCCATGCAGGATGCCGGCCTTCTCAAGCGCGATGGTGTTGGCCCAGGCAATGTGGTGGTCGGGGGCAAACATCAGCAACGGCCGGTCGGGCAGGATGCGGTCGAGGTGATGGCGGGTGACGCGTTCCTCGTCGGAAATGATCGTGTAGTCGGCCGATTGAGCGACGATCAGCGCCAGGTCGGGGTTGGCGGCGGCATAGTCGAGAACTGCCTTCTTCAGCGCGTCAAAACCCTTGACGCGGAACAGCGACAGTTCCGAAAGCTCCACCGAGCCGCCGAAGATATGCACATGCGCATCGTTGAAGCCGGGCAGCACGCTCTTGCCTTCGGCGTCGATCACCATGGTGTCCGGGCCGGAGAAGGCGGCGACATCCGCCTCGGTGCCGACGGCGATGATCTTGTTGCCGGCGATCGCCAGCGCTTCGGCGCGCGGCTTGGCCTCGTCCATGGTGAGGATCCGCGCATTGCGGATGATGAAATTCGCTTCGGTCTGCATGATGTTCCCTCGTATCGTTCTTGTCTTCTAGAGCGCCAGGCGCCCGATGGCGCGGAAGAAGGAGATCGTATCCTTCTCCATCGCGTCGTTGATCGGAATGGGCTGCGACGAAACGGTGGCGATCACCGTCTCGGTGGACGGATCGACCCACAGCCACTGTCCATGGATGCCGATGCCGCAATAGGAGCCGTCGGCCTCGCCGGTCTGGTACCATTTGCTGCGATAGCGCCCGTTGGCCAGCAACTGGCTGCCGCCGTCGATCCAGGCCTGCCGGTCGCCGTTCTGTGTCATGTCGGCGATCCAGGCCGGCTTGACGATCTGCCTGCCGCCGATCGCGCCGCCCTGGCGCAGCAATTCGCCGACGCGGGCAAGATCGCGGGTGGTGACGTTGATGCCGCCGGCCGTGCGCGGGCTGCCCACGGCATCGACGGTGACATAGCCATTGTTCCTGGCGCCCAGCGGCTTCCACAGCAGTTCCGACATCAGGTCGGCGAAACGCACGCCGGTGATCCGCTCCAAGAGCATGCCGAGCATGTCGGAGTTGGGGGAAAGATAGGTAAACTTGCCGCCATGCGGCCTGTCGGCCTTCTTCAGCGACAAGAGGAAATCCGGCAGCGTCTCGTTTGGCAGGCCGGGGTCGCGCGGGTTCCACAGGGTGGCACGGCGATAGCGGGCGAAGGCGCCGTTCGGATCGAGATAGGCCTCCTCGAAATCGAGGCTGACGCGCATGTCGAGCACGTCGCGGTAGGTAGCGTCGCCATAGGCGCTGCCGGCAGCCTCGGGAATATAGGCGCTCACCGGTTTGTCCGGGTCGATGACGCCCTGTCCTTCCAGAATGCCTGAAATCAGCGCCGTCAGCGATTTGCTGACCGAAAAGATCACGTGCGGCCGGTTCACGTCGGCATGCGGCGCATAATATTCGCCGACGATCTTGCCGCTGCGCATGACGACGAGGCCATCGGTATGGGCATGGCGCAGGAAGTCGCCGACCTTGGAAATGCCGTCGATGCCGGGGTCGATCGGCGCATCGACGATGCTGCCGGGAGCGATTGCCTCTTCGGGCTCGACCTTGGTGCAGGTGATTTCGGCGGTCGGAACGAGGTCGCGAAGATTCTGGAAGGCCCAGACATTGTAGGGGGCGGTTCGCCAGGTCGCGAGCGTCACGTCTGCGCGGGCAAAGCCATGCGTATCGGAAAAGGTGCGGGTCATCGAAATCATCCGCCGATGCGCGGAGGAGCAGGGCGCTCCTCCGCTCGGCAGTCCCTGTTTGTGGCCTACAGCGCCGCGCGTCTTTAAAGATGCGCCAAGGACGCTGTAGTACTTTGAAAGTGCTGCATAATTTTATTCTCAAATCGATTCCGATTTGAGAAATTATGCAGATGCCGTTACTTCTGTAGTTCGGTCCAGATCTTGGTGTAGATTTCCTGGACTTCCGGAGCGCAGGCGAGGTTGAACTTGCCAGCAGCCTTCAGTTCTTCCGGAATGTCGATTTCCGGCGCACCCTTCATGTCGGCGGGCATGAAGGCGTCGGAGCCCTTGATGCCGTTGGCGTAGCGGGCGAAGGTCGAGATCATGCCGGCATTTTCCGGGTCCATGATGAAGTTGAGGAACAGCTTGGCGTTGTCGACGTTCTTGGCGTCCTTGACGATCGAGGCGTTGTCCATCCAGACCGGGTAGCCTTCCTTCGGATAGCCGTAGGCGACATCCTTGTTGCCGAGGCGGGCACGGAAGGAGGCGCCGTTCCAGTTGACGCCGGCCATCAGGTCGTTCTTGATGTATTGCTCGACGTTGCCATAGGCCATCGAGGCCCACTTCGGCTTGGCGGCGATCAGGATGTCGCGCGTCTTCTTGAGGATTGCCTTGTCGCCCGTGCAGGGTTCGCCACCGGCATAGGTGACGGCCATGTGCATGACGTCGGACATTTCCGGAACGACGTTGACCTTGCCGACCAATTCCGCCGGCGGGTCGAGGAAGATCGCGGAGGTGTTGATGTCACCGGCATAGGCCGACTTGTTGACCGTCACGCCGGTGGTGCCCCACTGCCACGGAACCGAATAGTGGCGGCCCGGATCGAAGGGAACGTCCACCCACTGCGGATCGACATTCTTGAAGTTTTCCATCTGGTCGGGGCGCGACTCGAGCAGCAGCCCTTCGGAAATCCAGATCGGCATGACGCTTGCCGACGGCACGACGATGTCGAAGCCGTGACCGCCCTGGCGGATCTTGGCAAGCGCGGTATCGTTCGAATCGTAGTCGGTGACGGTCACCTTCACCTTGAAGGTGTCTTCGAACTTCTTGATCATTTCGGGGCTGGTGTAGTTGCCCCAGTTATAGATGTTCAGCTCGCCTTCCGCATGCGCGATGGCCGTCGAGCCGAGCAGCGCCAGCGCAAGTGCTGCAAATCCCAGTTTCCGTTGCATGCATGTTCTCCTGTTATGATGTTTTTTCGTTTCTGCTGAGGAAGAAGAAGATTGTCACGATGGCAAACGACAGCAGCAGAAACACTGTCGAGATCGCATTCATTTCAGGTGTCACGACACGGCGCAACTGCCCGAGCATATAGGTCGGCAGGGTATCCTGCCCGCCGGATTTGACGAATTCGGTGATGACCACGTCATCCAGCGAAATGACGAAGCCGAGCATCATGCCGGCGAGGATGCCGGGCCACAGCAGCGGCAGCGTCACATAGCGGAACGCCTGGAACGGCGTGGCGTAGAGATCGGCGGCGGCGCGCTCCAGCGTCAGGTCCATGCTTTCCAGGCGCGCCCGGATCGGCAGGTAGGCGAAGGGGATGCAGAACGCGGTGTGGGCGGCGATCAGGTAGCCGAGGCCGGAAT
>ERZ778022.4759-NODE-4759-length-11484-cov-4.072360_pt1 | contig 11484 bp, 10 predicted proteins | sample MGYA00375752_ERZ778022 | MGnify/ENA primary metagenome ERZ778022 (study PRJEB29350, sample SAMN05389826) | bioreactor metagenome | isolation source: Thiocyanate bioreactor | place: South Africa: University of Cape Town | collected 2014-04-04 ...
GCGGGCCTAACTCTTCTCCGCGCGCGATGGCCGCGTCAATTGCCTTGGCCTGCATCATCACATCGTCCGGACGATAATCGACCACTGCATTGATCATCGGATTGACGCTATATAAGCGCGTTAGTGCCGCTTCAGCAGACTCTTTTGCCGACACTTCTTTAGACTTGATCAGGCTGGCTAGCTCCGTAGCCGACATACGCCAAAGATCCTGCATGGATACTCCGTGAATTACCTTATATGAAGATAAGTGAGCCTGGTATCGGGTTTGTAATCAAATATACGGAGGTCACTATTTTACCTGCAGCATTTAATACAAATGCTCATTGCCTATGTTGAGGCAGGCAAATCAGTTTTCGTCGCTGATATGTTCGGCTTCAGAAGCTCTCGAAATCGCGGGCGATATTTGAAGCATGCGGCGGGACGACGCTTCTTAAGTCTGTGCTTATATCGACGGGCGTCGGCCAAGCGATTGAACGGGACTCGCCATTAAGACGCAGAGATTTAAACACGGCCCGCGCCTCTCTTTCCTTTGTTTGCCGAACGCCATTGGCGACAAGTAGCTCAGCGAAGAAAGGCATCTCATAAGAACCGAGGCTGCGTTTCCAAGAGCGGGAAGCACTGTCAATCGTCGGTCGCCTATCACCTGCACGGTAGAACCGGATCTCGATAGTTGAACCGTACCACACTAGATCCCCATCGACCCTCATTCGCGCCGGGCGGTTATGGAGAATGAGCATACCATCGAAGGTCTGCTCGATGTCGCCCCAAGTAGCAGGCGTTCGAATCTCAAGCGGACCGTAAGACACCGTTCGCCAGCCCAATCTGAAGATCCGCCGCAGCACACGCGAGCCTTTACGTGCACTGCTGACAACGTACCCAGCCCCATATGCGATAAGCGCGAGTGGAAGCACGCAGACTGCGGCAAAATCTCTTAAGGGCGTGCGAATAGCTTGCCTCCGCGCTTCGAGAGAACATCAATATATACTGCGACATTGAGAACGATGCCACTCGTGATATTTTGGTATGCTGTCGGCACGTTCAGAAGCGACAGGCCATTGCCGAGGCTCTGCATCAAGAGTGCGCCCAACAGTACCCCTGAGACTTTCCCAGTCCCGCCATAGAGACTTGCACCACCAATTACGACTGCAGCGATTGCGTTAAGCTCGAGAAAGAGCCCGGATTCCGGTGGAGCAGAACCGAGGCGACCAACGAACATCAGCGTTCCAATTGCAGTTAGGACACCGATTAGAATGAAGGACGTTACCAAATGCCTTGTAATGGGAATACCTGCTGACTTTGCGGCCGCTCGATTGCCACCAACGGCATAAACGTGCCGACCCCATACTGTGTTGCTCAGCATCCAGGCTAGGAAGCCAGCGGCTGTCAGTGTGATGAACACTGGCATTGGCAGACCGCGGTAGGATACCGTTGCCCAGGCCAACAAAACGACGCTCGCAAAGCCGAGGCACACGCGGATAAGCATCGGACGAGTGTGTTCGTTTTGCTTGAGCGTACGCAGTGGCCAGAGTGAGACCAACGCAGCCACGGCAATGAATGCCCACAACGCTGGTCCTGTCACGAACGCACCTCCGAAAAAGCGGATGCTGTCGGAAATCCCCGATATCGTGCGTCCGCCCGAAAGCGCCAGAGCCAAGCCTCTGAGCAGCATCAATGATCCAAGCGTTGCTACGAAGGATGGAAGCCCGAGCTTGGCGATCCAAGCGCTGTTCCAAAGCCCGAGTGCCACTCCCATTGCGAGCGCTGCCATGATCGTTACCCAGGGACCGACGGTGCCACTTGCCTCGATCATGGCGACTACGGTCACGCACAGACTCATAAACGACCCTACCGAAAGGTCGATCTCTCCTTGGGCAATCACCACAAGCATCCCCAGTGCAACGATAGCGGTAATGGCTGTTTGACGCATAAGGTTACTCAAATTTCGATCGCTGACAAATATCCCGTCAGTGAGAATGGAGAAGACGATCCAAACGAGCGCGATTGCGACCAGCAACCCGGCTGCCGACCGTAATATGGAGATAACGGAGTTTGCGCGGTTCGGTGTTGCGTTCTTCGCCTCCGAAGTTGTCACCGTAACCACGTCGCTCTTTAGATTGGCTACATTTGATTTCATTGCTGTTCCACCGTTGTCTTTATTGCAGTGCCGCCGGCCAAAGCGAGAAGCTCGTGGCGATTTGTATCCCGTGTATTGAGGAGTGTGACTTTCCTACCATCTCGCAACACAAGGATGCGGTCGGAGAGTTCGAGTGCCTCATCTTCTTCCATCGTCGCGTAAAGCACGGCCGTTCCAGCCGCCGCCACATTCCGGATGAGGCGATACACATCCTGCTTCGCGCCTAAATCGATGCCTCGGGTCGGCTCGTCGAGCAGCACGAGTCGCGGCTCGTTCATAAGCGCCCTTGCGAGCAGCACTTTTTGCTGATTGCCACCGCTAAGATTGCTGATCGGCTGATCTGGCCCTTGCGTGCGGATTGCCAAATCGCGAATGTAAGCTCTGCAGAGTTCGTTGGATTTTTCTTGGTTGACCACTGAGCCCTTCCGAGGAGTTCCACGGTGCCATCCAAGCATCATGTTTTCCATGACCGAAAGATGGGGGACGAGGCCATCCTTTTGGCGCTCGGCCGAAACATAGGCAATGCCCTGAGAGATCGAATCCCTGGGACTGCGTGGGTGAAACCGACCGCCACCGAGCTCAACCGAGCCACTGGTTAGCTCAGGCGTGAAACCGTAGATTGACTCGACAAATTCAGTCTTTCCAGCGCCGAGCGGACCGTATACGGCAACGATTTCGCCAGCCTCAAGGTCGATGTTGATCGGTCCGACATCACGCGGAGACTCTGGCGTTCGCGCGCGACTCCAATCACGCAGCCGAACCGCCGTCCCACTTCGCCTTAATCGATCAGTTTGATTAACGTGTGTCGTTTCTGCAAGTGCACTGCCAAGCATCGCCCGAACGATGCTCGCTTGATCGAGCTCCGATCGATGCGCTTCCAATGCGACGCGCCCGTCTCGCAGAATAACCACCCGGTCACAGACTTTCAGGATCTCGTCCGTTCGGTGGGAGATGAAGATGATACCTGCACCTTGAGCCGCCAGCTCGCGCATGCGCTGCAGGAGAAAGCCTATTTCATCAGCGCCGAGAGCCGATGTCGATTCGTCGAATACGAAAACGCGGCTTCCGCTTGCGATAGCACGGGCAATTTCTACTTGTTCCATCAGTGCAACGCCGCCCTGCCCAGCAAGGGGGCGCCGCGTATCGATATCAAGTCCAAGCCGTCGCATAGCGGCGTCCGCCCGTGCGTAGAGCCCCTTCCAATCAATGACGCCAAAACGTGAAGGCTCAATCGTCAGCATGACGTTCTCACCAATCGTCAATTGGGGAACAACGGCTCCTTCCTGGTGGACAAGCGCAATACCTGCGTCATGGGCGTCGCGAGCATCGGCAAACGCCGTCGGCCTGCCGTCACATGTTACGGTACCGCTGTAAGATCCATGGGGAATTTCCCCGACAATCACCTTGGCGAGCGTGCTCTTACCCGCGCCATTTGCGCCCATAAGCCCGACGACTTCGCCGGCGCGCACATTGAAGCTAACATTGCTGAGCGCTCGGGTCGCACCGAACTCGACGGTGATGCCGTCGAGTTGCAACAACTCGGCGGCGATCTGCTTGCCTGAAAAAGCGAGCGTTGTGGACATTTCCACTTTTCCTATACTCCTACTGGACCTTGAGGCCGATATCGTCGGGCTTCAACCAGTCGGTCAACTTGAGGAATTCGGGCAGCGTCTCCTTATTCACGACGCGCGACTGAATTCGCATGCCAGGTATTTTCCTGCCGCCAACCTCAATGCTGTCATTGCTCTCTGGCGTCTCGCCTTTGATGAGAGCGTGAGCTGCATCGGCTGCGACCCGCCCCATCTGGATAAGGTCGGTCCAAGCGCTCATGGCCATATCCCCCTTGACGATTGCGCGAGCACCTTCCGGCCACACGTCTTCGCCGCAGATCCAGACTTTGCCGTTAAGGCCTTCTTCCGTCAGAGCCTTGAGTGCGCCGAGAGCCAGTCCCTCTTCGTTTGCAACCACGGCTTGGATATCGTTGCTGTTCTTAGTGAGCGCATCCTCCATCTGCTTCAACGCAGATTCAGGCCGCCAATTATCGTGCCATTGGTGCGATACGATCTTGATCTCACCGGAGTCGATAAACGGCTGCAAAACCCGCAGCGCTCCTTCGGTCTTCTGACGCGCAACGTCGATCCCCTCAGGGCCGCTGACGATAGCCCAGTTCCCCTTTTTCGCCTCCTTGAGCGCTTGCTTCGCTTGAAGCTCGCCAACCAGGTAATTATCGCGCCCTGCCCAGTAATCGATGCCCGCGGACGGAATTACATAATTATAGGAAATGATTGGAATGTTTGGAGAGTCAGCCTTGACGCGCTCGACAATCTTCGCGCCGGACTCGACATTTACGGGGATGATGATGAGCGCTTGGATACCCTGCGAGAGCATCGCATCGATCTGCGAATCCTGTGTGGACACATCTTCGTTTGCGCCCTGGATGATATAACGCAGACCGAGTTCGTTTGCCCGCATTTCGAAATAATGGCGGTCGTGCGGCCAACGAAACGCGTCGAAGCTCGGGAAACTGAAGCCGACCAAAGGGCCCGTTTCGGCTTTTGCGGAGAAAGCAGCCGAACCCAAGGTTGCAGAGGCAGCGCCGTAAGCTGCCGCCGTTTTCATAAAACTGCGACGCGAGATGCGCCCAGCGGCTAGCATCTTAGCCAGCGAGAACAAGTCACCCATGAAATCCTCCGGAGAATTAAGTCTGTTGAGAGGTGGCGAACCGTGTCGGTCTTCTTCCCCTATCAAACGTTCCCAATCTGATCGTCGTTGCGATCTGATTTATATAGAACATCCTATCTAAAAAAAATTGTCAAGGATGCTTTCTCAATTTAACAAGCTTGTTAAGCAGGGCTACAGTTTGCGGGGCGCATTCACTGTACCCGTCACAGATCTAGAGCGAGGGGTTTGTGAGTGGCAACCTAAGGCGAGCACGGCCATGCTCGGTCGCGTTGACTTCCCAGTTGATTGCCACATGTCGCGACGCGACCGCGATATCGCGATAGTAGCTCGCGATCAGATTGGTCGCGTAAGCGCCGCGCGCGCCTATAAGATCCCAGACGATCTCAGCCGCTCGTCGTGCAAGTTGTCCGGCATAGGCGGAGTTTGAGCGATAGTTAGAGCGCTCTGTCGGAGAATAGCTCGAGTCAGCGGCGGCAAGCTCCATAATTTCCCTACAGTCTGCGCGAATAAGCATCTCGGCTGCCTGAAGAGAGGCCGATACTTCTCCAACGCGCATTTGGTGCGTGGGATAGCTTGCGGTGTCCTCGCTTGTTCTGAGAGACTTTCTGTCGCGCGACTGTAGCAAAAAACTCTCAAACATCGCCTCTGTCATGCCGATGAGGCAAGCAGCCGGCAGTATCCCGCTAATCATGAGCAATGGCGGACGGTAGACCGCGCCACGATTGACGGATTTGCCTGGAAAGTCCCCACCCTTCATGTGTTGGATAGACAGAGTAAGGTGTTCAGGGATAAAGAGGTTCTCGACCTTGACGTCATGACTGCCTGACCCGTGGAGACCAATCGGATCCCACGTATCGAGAATGGTCAGGGACGATGTCGGAACGAGAAAATATCGCTCCTCGTCCAGCGCCTCTTCCTGCTCTACCATTCCCGAAAGAATACACCAGTCGGATGGCTGAACGCCGCTGACGAACGGCCATTGCCCCGTGAGTTCGTAACCGCCTTCGACTCGTCGTCCCTTGCCGAGACGCGGCACCAGAATGCCGCTAACCAGGTTCATCGGGTCGTTCCAAACTTCTTTCTGCGCTTCAAGAGGCCAATGGGCTATCATGTAGTTATGGAAAAGGTATTGCGCCAGACACCAGGCCGTCGAGGGACATCCACTGGCAACCGGGATCAATATGTCGACGAGCTGCTCCAGCGAACCTTCAGCCCCACCGAAGTTTGCCGGTTGAAGGAGCCGCGCGATACCAGAACGACGAAGATCCTGGCCGGTTGCATCAGGCAAGCAGCGATTCGTTTCGGCCTCCTTCGCGCGCGCTCTCAGAACCGGAATTAAGTTGCGCGCTGCATTTATGAGGGCTTGGCTGTATACGCGCTGTCCCTTGAAGCCGTCCGGGTAGATAATTGTCAACGAAAGCGCTCCTTGAGATGACGAGCCAAGCATGCAGCGACCGTGCGAAGGTCACCCTCATCATTTACGAACGCGCAGCACCTTGGAAGAGGGCGGCGCGCTAAGCGCAACGCCAAGATCCTGGCCCAATATATCGAGTAGTACCCGTCGGCAGCGCTCCGCAGGCATGTCCTCAGGATCTGCGACCATAAGCGTGCAGAGCCCGAATGACGTGCTGACAAATTTTACCGCAATATCCTCTGGAGCGCGAGTCGGATGGAAGCTGCGTTCCTCAACGCCGGCTTGAACAAGTCGCGTGATGATTTCACCGTAAAGCCGGTGAACTTTTTGAACCTCTGTCTGCAAGACCCGGTCGAAGGGCATCCGCCCGAAAAGACTCAACCAAAACCGCCATTCCGGAATTCCCTCGGGAGAAGGCTGGCTGACATAGTCCACGAGCTCTATCAAGCGATCCACTGCATTGCTACGGCGATGCTCAAACTTGCTGAGCGCCTTGACGAACTGCAGCGTGGCGTCATTGATCGCGTCAAGCGTCAGAGTGCGTTTATTACTGAAGTAGTGGGTAACGACGCCCGAGGAAATACCGGCGACATCGCTGACTTCTCGGATTGTTAAATCGCGCCAACCGTTCGTCGATAGGATGTGAATAACAGCGTCCATTACCTGCCGCCGGCGGATCGCTTCCATTCCGAGTTTCGGCATACTTTCCACCCCTTTTCGAACAGCCATTCTAAGATAGCAGTATCAAAGTTGCGGCGCAACAGCGGCTTCAACGTCGCGAATACGCATGGCTTAAGGCTTGCGCTATTTTTTTATATAACATATGTTTTAAAAACCACTGAACGGGAGCATAGATGTGAGCAACTTCTCCGCACATAAGGCAGACGAATTGCCGACAATCGAGCGTGCTGGGACGCCCGAGGAACTAATCAGACGATCTGAAGAACTTGCTCCGGCTCTCCGCAAGCGCGCAGCCGAAACCCAAGCGCTTCGTCAGCCACCGGAGGCAACGCGTCTCGATGTGAAACGGGTCGGCATCCACAGGTTGTTTCAGCCTGCGCGTTTCGGCGGTGCCGATGCCCCATTCAGAGCTGCTGTCGATGTCATGCGCCCGCTTGGCCAAGCATGTGGTTCCACGGCCTGGGCTATCGTGCAAAACATTTCTCACAATTCGATGATGTGCCGTTGGCCCGAGCAGGCACAGGAGGACGTCTGGAGAGAAGACCCCGCAGCGCTTCTGTCCGGCATTCTCATTCCAAACCTTGGGAAGGCCCGGCGCGTAGATGGTGGATACATTTTGTCAGGTCGTTGGCCCTTCGTGAGCGGCGTTAGTCTTGCCGATTGGGCGATTTTCACCGCATTTACTCCCGGGCCGAACGGCGAGGAAGAGGATCGCCATTTCCTGGTCCCCAAAAAAGACTACCAAATCCTCGACACGTGGCACGCGATCGGACTGAAGGGGTCGGCAAGCCATGATGTCGTGCTTGAAGAAGCATTCGTTCCCGAGCATCGTACCACCACCGTCGACACCATGCGCGCTCGCAAGCCACTTTTTGCAACAGAAGCAATCAATATGCGTGCGCCCCTCTATTGTATGTTCGGTGTCTATATCGGCGGCACGGCGCTCGGTATCGCAGAGGGCGCTGTCAATACCTATCTTGAACAAGCTCGCAGCAGGGTTTCGCGCGTGTCCGCAAAAGCCGTCAGCGACTTCCCCACTCAGCAAGTCAAGATAGCCGAAGCATTGTCGTGCCTGAGAGCGGCACGCTTGCTGATCTACGGCGCGTGCGAAGAGATGACAGACATCCTTGAATCCGATCGTCTGCCCACGGAAGAGGAACGTGCGCGCTGCCGCGCGGAGGCGACCTTTGCGGGCCAGCTTGCAACGCGTGCCGTCAACGTCGTTTGGGACGCTGCTGGTGGCGGCGCGATTTACGAGCGAAATCCGCTGTCGCGCTATTTCGCCGATATGAGCGCCGCGAACCGCCATATTACCCAGAACTGGGACGTCAGCGCAATCTCGCACGGTCGCACGGTTCTGGGTTTGCCGCTCGATAACCCGACGCTCTAGTGATCCGTCTGCGGTGCCGCACTGCGCCACCCATTCGCAACTCATATAGAAGGCCCAATGTGCCATGACATCCACCGTCTCATCGATTACCAGCACCTCTAGCCTCCTTCGTGACCAATTCGTAGCGGCGATGAGCCGAGTGCCGCTTAGTGTTGCCGTCGTCGTGGCCGGTGGGGCTGACGAACGTGTCGCCCTCACTGTCGGAACCTTCATTTCGGTGTCCGCCGACCCGCCAATGGTGTTGGTCGCCGTCAAAGAGACGAACCCTCTCTGCAAAGCGGTCGCCAGCCACCGACGTTTTGCTATCAATGTGCTCTCGGCCGAGCAGGTAGAACATTCCGAACGTTTTTCCGGTCGTCCGCGCACAGGGCAGCCCTACGACCTGACCGCCGCTCGTTGGGTTAGCGCAGGGGACGAACTGCCACGCTACCTCGAAGGTGTCGTCGCAGCCTTCGATTGCGAGCTTGTGGAAGCGCGATCTATTGCATCGCATGTTCTGCTGATCGGCCGTGTCGACGAAATCGTGTCGGGCGCGGACCAGCCCCTTGTCTACTGGTCTCGCTCATACGGCATCCCCTCGCCGTTTAACAACGTCGGCTAATACCTGGATCGGCTGCCTCGACGGTCCGTGATTTCGATGTGATCTCCGTCGGGACTCTGTTGATTTTCGCCAACACGGCTCAATTGCACCAAGAAAAATAGGGAACTTGTCAGTGAGTGCTTTGCAAACTTCAAGCCATCGATCTCTTCCATTTGACCAAGCACGTCTCGACCGCCTGCTCGACGAGGCCGGCATTGATATCTTGATCGCCACGTCCAAGCATAACGTGCAATATCTGCTTGGAGGCTACCGGTTTTTCTTCTTCGACTATATGGATGCGGTCGGATTGAACCGGTATTTGCCGGTCGTTGTCTACCAAAAGGGAAAGCCGGACCACACCGCTTACTTCGGGGCGGCCTTGGAAGTCTTCGAAAGACAACTTGGAAAGTTCTGGCCGCCAGTGGTCGAAACCAAAACGTGGAGCGGCACGGACGCCATCCAGCTTGCCGTTGATCATATCAAGAAGATTGGGGGCGCCATCTCAACAATCGGCGTCGAAAAAGCTTTCATGCCGATGGATGCCGGTCAGTTGTTGCACGACAACGGCTATCGCATTTCCGATGCGACGTTCGCTCTCGAACGGTTACGCTTGATCAAGACAACAGAGGAGCTCGATCTGTTGCGCGAGGCGTCCGAGCGCGTCGTGCAATCGATGGCGGCGACCTTCGACTATTGCCTCCCCGGGATGACCAAGAATGATCTGGTCGCCAAGCTTAGGTGTGAAGAAGTCAATCGGGACCTGAAATTTGAATATTGCCTGCTCACGGCCGGCCATGATCTTAACAGATCGCCATCGCACCAAAAGCTGCAGGCCGGGGATGTCATATCCCTGGATTCGGCCGGCAATTTTCGCGGTTACATTGGCGATCTCTGCCGGATGGGTATCCTTGGTGAACCCGATGCTGAACTCGAAGATCTCCTGAGCGAGATCACCTATATCCAAGCTGAGGCGCGCAAGCCGATCAAGGCTGGGGCACGCGGTGGCGACATCTTCACAATTGCAGATGCGATCGTCGATACATCACCCCACAAACCCTACATGGAGTTCCTTGCGCACGGCATGGGGCTCGTCAGTCACGAAGGCCCTCGGCTGACGAGCGTCGGGCCGGTGCCATACCAGGGCTACGATGAAGACCGCCCGCTGGAAGCCGGAATGGTGATTTCAGTCGAAACAGCAATCAAGCATCCGAAAAGAGGATACATCAAACTCGAGGACACCGTTGTCGTGACCGCCACGGGATCTGAAGGTTTCGGCGATGAGTTTCGCGGATGGAATCGCGCCGGTATCCACGGCAGGATCTAATCGTGAAAATCCGGCGGTCCCTCGCGTCGACCCCGCCGCCGGCGAACTTTTCAAACGATGCCCGACGATTGGGCGAAACGCGTCATCGAAGCGGTCAAGTCTTGACAATTTCTAGCGGGCGACCGCCACACTTATGGAGACAGGCATGAAAGCCGTTGGGTATCAGAAATCGCTGCCGATCGAGGCTGCAGAGTCGCTGGTTGACTTCCAGATCGCCAAACCCGAGCCAACGGGCCGCGACATCAGGGTTGCCGTAAAGGCGATTTCGGTTAATCCGGTTGACTACAAGGTGCGCAAACGGGCCGAGCCACCGAAAGGCGAATATAAGATCCTCGGCTTCGATGCGGCCGGCATTGTCGATGCCGTCGGTCCAGATGTCAGCCTCTTCAAGCTAGGCGAGGAGGTCTTTTATGCCGGCTCAAACCAGCGTCAGGGCACCAATGCCGAGTTTCATCTGGTCGACGAGCGGATCGTTGGCAAGAAGCCTGCAGCACTTTCATTTGCTGAGGCAGCAGCACTTCCGCTGACCGCCATTACCGCGTGGGAATTGCTCTTCGATCGGCTGGGCGTTACGCTTGGCAAGCGTTTTGATCCGCGTACACTGCTGGTTATCGGCGGCGCCGGGGGTGTCGGATCAATCCTGATCCAGCTCGCGCGCCGTCTCACCGGACTTACAGTGATCGCCACCGCGACAAGGCCGGACTCGCAGAAATGGTGCCTTAATCTGGGCGCCCATGCCGTCGTCGATCACTCACTTCCCATCAAGGAGCAGATAACTGCGCTAAATCGGGATCCTATTGGCCTGGTAGCCAGCCTCAATTTCACCGACCAGCATTATAAGGACATCGCTGACATTATTGCTCCGCAGGGCCGGTTCGGGCTGATCGACGATCCTGCGGAATTCAATATCACTGTATTCAAGACTAAGGCCGTGTCGATTCATTGGGAGTTGATGTTTACACGCTCCACCTTTCAGACGGCGGATATGAGTGCGCAGGGTCAATTGTTGAACGAGGTCTCGGATCTCATCGACAAGGGCATTCTGCGAACCACGCTCGACCAAACCTTCGGCCTCATAAACGCCGAGAACCTCAAGCGGGCGCATGCGTTGCTTGAAAGCGGCAAGTCACGCGGCAAGATCGTGCTGGAAGGTTGGTGAGTCTTCAATGATCTCTCAGTCCGACTTCTCATTCCATCCTGCCTGACCTGCATTGGAAGATGTGAGCTAGACGCCGAGCGCCGAGATCAACACGGCCTCGTTTCCAGCGGCCGCGTCAAG
>ERZ778022.4762-NODE-4762-length-11475-cov-4.236077_pt1 | contig 11475 bp, 9 predicted proteins | sample MGYA00375752_ERZ778022 | MGnify/ENA primary metagenome ERZ778022 (study PRJEB29350, sample SAMN05389826) | bioreactor metagenome | isolation source: Thiocyanate bioreactor | place: South Africa: University of Cape Town | collected 2014-04-04 ...
GAGGAGGCGGCCGCGCTGGGGGGGGAAGCGGCGGAGAACTTCGTCGTCGGCCCGCCGGACCAGCAGGGCGTGACCATGGGGCCGCTGTCCAACGAAGCGCAGTTCAACCGGGTCAATTCCATTCTCGAACAGGCGGTCGCCGAAGGGCAGCCGCTCCTCACCGGCGGGCCGGGGCGGCCCGATCACCTCGACACCGGGTATTACGCCAGGCCCACCGTCTTCGGGCCGGTGGCCCCCGATGCGTTCATCGCGCGCGAGGAGATCTTCGGACCGGTGCTGTGCATCATGACCTATCGCGACGAGACGGACGCGATCCGGATCGCCAACGCCACCGATTTCGGCCTGTCCGCCTATGTCGAATCCACCGATCCGGCGGCGGCCCGCCGGGTCGCCGGGGCGATCCGCGCCGGCTGGGTCAACATCAACTATCCCGCCTGGACCGCCGCCGCGCCTTTCGGCGGCTACAAGCGTTCGGGCAACGGCAAGCAATACGGCGTCTGGGGCTTCGAGGAATTCCTCGAGACCAAGTCGATCGTGATCTGAGGAGAATGGACATGTCTGGCGACAAGCGGGTTGCGGTGATCACCGGTTCGGCCGGCGGCCTTGGCGCCGCCTTCGCGCAGAAGCTCGCCGAGGACGGAATGGCCATTGCGGTGGCCGACATCAAGGACGGCGCAGGCACGGTCGAGGCGATCCTCGCCGCCGGCGGCGAGGCCGAATACTTCCCCTGCGACCTTGCCAACCCCGCCTCGGTGGAGGAACTGGGCAAGGGCGTTGCCGAACGCTTCGGCGGGGCCGACGTGCTGGTCAACAATGCCGGCCGCTACGACAATTGCAGCTTCGACGAGCTGACCTACGATTTCTGGCGCCAGACCATGGCGCTCAATCTCGACGGCATGTTCCTCGCCTGCAAGACCTTCGCGCCGGGCATGCGCGCACGCGGCTGGGGCCGGATCGTCAACATCTCCTCCAATTCCACGATGCTTTCCCCCCCGATGATGGCGCATTACGTCGCTTCCAAATCGGGCGTGATCGGCCTTGCCCGCGCGCTGGCGAGCGAGTTCGGCCCCGACGGCGTGACCGTGAACGCGATCGCCCCCGGCCCGGTGGTGACCGACCAGCTGCGCCATGCCTATGCGCGCGACTTCGCCGGCGGCGACCCTTCGGGCTTCGAGGAATTCATGACCGCGATGGCGCAGAACCAGGCGATCAAGCGCTATGCCACGCCCGAGGACGTGACCGGCCTGGTCTCCTTCCTCGCCAGCGACGCGGCGGGGATGATCACCGGCCAGACGATCGTCTGCGACGGCGGCTGGGCGCGGGTCTAGGCTGCATCAAGCGCTTTCCCCTTTCGTGAGCTCCTGCGAAAGCAGGAGCCTCGGGCGGTTAGCCTCAGCGTTCAGAGGAGAGAGGTCCCAGCCTTCGCTGGGACTCACATCAAGCAGGTTTCCCGTGAGTCCCAGCGAAGGCTGGGACCTCGTGCCGCGGGCGCCGCACCCGGACGAAGGAGGCTCCTGCCTTCGCAGGAGCTCACCACTCCCCGCCGGCAAAGTTCCGGTTGCAGCCGATGAAGGCCGCCTGCTTTGCGCCGCGCGGGAGGCGCTGCCTATAATCGCCGGCAGCAGGCGCAACGCGCCCTTCCCGAAAGGAGACAGCCATGACCTTGAGAATCAATTCCGAAGCGCCCGACTTCACCGCGCAGACCACTCAGGGCGAAATCCATTTCCACGACTGGATCGGCGACGGATGGGCGGTGCTCTTCTCGCACCCCAAGGACTTCACCCCTGTCTGCACCACCGAGCTGGGCTGCATGGCGGGCCTCAAGCCCGAATTCGACAAGCGCAACACCAGGATCATCGGCCTGAGCGTCGATCCGGTGGACAGCCACGCCAGCTGGGCGAGCGACATCGAGGAAACGCAGGGCCACGCAGTGACCTATCCGATCATCGGCGACACGGACCTGAAGGTGGCCACGCTCTACGACATGCTGCCCGAAGGCGCGGGCACCACTTCCGACGGGCGGACTGCGGCCGATAACGCCACGGTGCGCGCGGTGTTCGTGATCGGGCCGGACAAGAAGATCAAGGCGATGCTGATCTATCCGATGAGCTCCGGCCGCAATTTCGACGAAGTGCTGCGCCTGCTCGATTCCTGCCAGCTCACCGCGCGCCACACGGTGGCCACGCCGGTCAACTGGCGCCCCGGCGAGGAAGTGATCATCGCCCCGTCGGTGAGCGACGAACAGGCGAAAGAGAAGTTTCCGGGCGGATGGAAGACGATACGCCCCTATCTGCGCCTGACCGCCCAGCCGCAGGATTGATCGCTCCCTGATCCCCGGCGAAAGCCGGGGTCCAGGGCCCTGGGTCCCTGCTTTCGCAGGGACTCACATCATCCGGCAATCAATGCGTGGAGCGGGAGATTTCCTTCACCTCGCTCCCCTTGCCGCTGCGGCGCGAGATCGTGTCGTTGACCACGAACGCCTTGATCGCCGCAATGTCCGCCGGAGTGAGATTGTCGGAGAAGCCGGCCATCCCGCCATAGGCCAGGGCGCCCTTGCCCACGATGTCCTCGAACGCGTCGATGGTGGCCTGCGGCATCGCCCAGAGATTGGGATAGATCGACACCGCGCCGCCGGCCACGTGGCAGCGGCTGCAGCGGTCCATGAACAGTTCCTCGCCGCGCTTCAGCACCGCGGCGTTCGCGGCGATCGGCCTGGGCATCGGCGGAAGCGCGACCGCCTGGCGCTCGGCCGGAAGCGGAATCTTGCCGCCGCCGACCTTGAGCACGATCAGCCGCTGGCGGTTCTCGTAGCGGGAAGCGACCACGTCCGGGCTGAAGAACCCGCCTTGGGGCCCGCCGGCGCCGGCCATGACCGCGACATATTGCACGCCGTCGAGCTCGTAGGTCATCGGCGCGGCCAGGATCACCGTGCCGATGAAGACATGTGCCACGCGCTTGCCGCTCGCCGCGTCGAAGGCGTCGAGATAGCCGGCGGCGTTGCCCTGGAACACCAGATCGCCCGCGACCATCGCCCCGCCGCTGAGGAAGGTGGGGGACTTGGCGGTCCAGCGCGCTTCGCCCTTCACCGGATCCCACGCGGTCAGCCGGCCTTCGAACTTGCTCTGCTCGCGCCCGGCCAGGTCTTCCGCCGAGAAGGGCGGAAACTGGCCATGGGCGCCCTGGTTGTTGTTGCCGGGGAGGAAGGTCACGCCCTCGGGCGGCGCGCCCAGCTTCATGCCGGCGTCATAAGTGGGGATGTAGACGAGGCCGGTGCGCGGGCTGAACGCCATCGGCGCCCAGCCATGGCCGCCGGCCCCGCTGGGCCACACCAGCTTCGGTTCCTTGCGATAATCGACGTCGGGATTCATGATCGGCCGGCCGGTCTTCATGTCGACGCCGGTGTTCCAGTTGATCCTGGTGTAGGGGTTGGCGCGCAGAAGCTCGCCCGTGTTGCGATCGAGCACGTAGAACATGCCGTTCTTGGGCGCCTGCATCAGCACCTTGCGCGGCTTCCCGTCGATCTCGATTTCCGCGAGCACCATCGGCGCGGTGGCGGTGAAGTCCCAGCTATCGCCCGGCGTTTGCTGGTAATACCACTTCATGCGGCCGGTCCTGGCGTCCACCGCAACGATCGAGCTGAGGAACAGATTGTCCATCACCTTGCCGCTCTTGCTGCGCAGCCAGGCGGGATGCGGCCCGCCATTGCCGAAGCCGATATAGGCGGTGTCGGTCTCGGGATCGTAGGACAGGCCGTTCCAGGCGGTTCCGCCCAGCCCCAGGTCCCAGCGCGAATCCTCCGGCCAGGTCTTGCGGGCGAGAGTCACTTCGGGGCTTTCGTCCGGGCCCTTGGCCGGATCGCCGGGAACCGCCCAGAAACGCCAGACCTGCTTGCCGGTCTTGATGTCGTATCCGGTCACATAGCCGCGCGCGCCCATTTCCGCCCCGCCGCTGCCGATGATCACGACATCGCCGGCGATCTGCGGTGCGCCCTGGAGGGCATAGTTCCAGTGCCGGTCGGGGAAGGTGTCGACCTTCCAGACCTGCTTGCCGGTCTTCAGGTCCAGCGCGAAGAGATTGCCGTCGAGCGCTCCCACGAACAGCTTGCCGTCGGCGATCGCGACGCCGCGATTGGACACGCCGCAGCAGGCATTGCGCGCATATTGGCCGTCGGCTTCGGTGTCGGCCACCCAGCGCAATTCGCCGGTGCGGGCGTCCACGGCATAGGCTTCGCCCCAGGGGCCGGAAAAGTAGAGCGTGCCGTCATGCAGGACGGGGTTGGTCTGGAGCGCGTAATGCGTGCGCCCGCGGATGAGGAAATCGTCGAATTCCCACGCCAGGCCGAGCTCCTTGGCGTTGCCGCTGTCGATCCCCTCGAGCGGGGAGTAATAGCTGTCGCCCAGGTCGCGGCCGGCGCGTGGCCACGAGCCCGCATCGTCCGGCGCGCCGAGCAGCGCGGCCGAATCCCGGTCCGCTCCGCCCGAACAGGCGGAAAGCGCAATGCCCACACCCAGGGCCAGGGCAGCAAGTAGCCTTTTCATCGCAATCCCCGATTGTCTTTTATTCGGCGGCGTCCGCCATCCGCCCGGCTTCCTCAGCCTGTTCGGCGGCAATGAGCGCCTTGAGCATCCGCCGCGCCATCACCGGCGCCGCATCGGTCTTGAGCAGGATCGGATTGAGTGAATCGAGGTCGCCCGTCGGCCCCATCCGCAGCTGCACCGCCTCGATCATCGGTTCGTCCTGCGTGCGGAAAGCGGTGTTGAGCACATCCGTCAGCGCGCGGTCGATCTCGGGATCGTCCTTCTTCAGGTTCCGCGCGGCCATGAAGAAATAATGGCTCGTGATCTCGGTCTCGGGCGTGATGCAGTGGGCCTGCGGAAAGCAGAAGCCCTCCATGTCGTCCTGTCCGGCGAACTTGGTACCGTTGTCGAAATCGATGATCGCGGGCGGATACCAGTGCATGTGCGTGCGCGACTCGCAAGGCTCGGCGGGGAAGTCGAACAGGTCGATCGTCGCCTGGTTCGGCGGCAGCCCCGTGCGATGGCGATAGTAATGAACGCTGCGCTCGCCCTTCTCCACCTTGGCGGTGGTCGCGGCGAGCTGCTGTTCGGGCGTCACTCCCGGCATCTTGAAGCCGGGATGAAGATAGGGCGCGTGCGTCAGGTCGAGCAGGTTGTCGCTGACGAGCTGATAGTTGCCTTTCACCCGCAGGTGCCCCTTGAGCACCCGCCAGGTCCCGTCGTCGCTCAGGAAGTGAAACGGCGGGATCAGCGCGGGATCGGCAAGCTCTGCCTCGCCCGGCCAGATCCACACGAAGCCGTAGCGCTCATGCAGGGAGAAAGCGTCGATATTGGCGGCGGAAAGCGGCTTGTTGTCGTTATGCGGGTTGGCGACGCATCGGCCGCTGCAGTCGAAACGCAGCCCGTGATAGCCGCATTGCAGATCGTCCCCAACCAGCGTGCCGGTCGAAAGCGGCGCGAAACGGTGCGAGCACCGGTCGAGCAGGGCGACCGGGCTGCCATCCTCCTTGCGGTAGAACACCATCGGAGTGTCGAGCAGCTTGCGGGCAAGCGGGGTTCGCGTGACTTCATCCGAAAATGCGGCAACGTACCAACAATTCTTCAGATAGATGCTCACGACTGGCTCTCCGTATTTTCTCGATCGTCGCACGGGCCGGCCATGCACGAAGCGCCGGTTCCGATAGCAGAATAAAGACAGGATTGACTAACACAATTTGCTACCACAAAGTCCCGCCCAAAGGGAGAGGCAAATGACATCGAGCATGCCGGACGAAACGCGGGAGCGGCGCCTCACCGCCCGCGACATCGCGGCACTCGCGATCCTCTGCGCGATCTTCGGCATCAACACGGCCGACCGCAACATGCTGGGCCTGCTGCTGCCGCAGATCCAGCGCGACATTCCGATGTCGGATACGGAAGTGGGCTGGCTGATGGGGCCGGCCTTCGTGGTGGTCTATTCGATCGCCGGCGTTCCCATCGCATGGCTCGCGGACCGGACGGGCCGCCGCAACATCATCGCCGCCGGCCTGTTCTTCTGGAGCCTGGTGACGGCGGCGACGGGCTTCGCCACCAGCATGGTGCAGCTGCTTGCCGCCCGCATCGCCCTGGGCGTCGGCGAAGCGACCAACCTCGCCCCCAGCTCCGCCCTGCTCGGCGACATATTCCAGGGGCGCCGGCGCGTGATGGCGATGGCCGTGTTCACTGCCGGCGGCCCGCTGTCGATCATGATCTTCTTCCCGATCCTGGGCTGGATCTCCACCGAGCACAGCTGGCGCCTGGCCTATCCGCTGATGGGCGCGGTGGGGGTGGCGGTGAGCGCGCTCGTCATGCTGATGGTTCGCGAACCCAAGCCGTCGGAGTCGGAAGCCGCGCAGCATGAACACGCGGTTCCGCAAGGGGAGGAGGTGCAGACCTTCCGCCAGGCGGCCGCCACCGCCTTCAGCTCCAGAACCTATGTCCTGCTGATCTGCGGCGGGACGCTCATCAGCCTCAACTATTCCGCCATGCTCGCCTGGCTGCCGACGTTCTTTTCGCGCATTCACGGGCTGGACGAAGCGCAGATCGGCGGTCTGCTGGGGCTGTACAAGGGGCTTTTCGGCGTGATCGCGGCGTTGGTCGCCGGGCTGATCGTGACCTGGCTGATGCGGTTCGACGAACGCTGGCTGGCCTGGGCGCCCGCGATCTTCTGCGCGGTGATGGCGCCGGCGCAGCTGTGCCTGCTGCTTTCGGATTCGCAGGCCCTGTGGAAGATCGGCCTGGCGGTCGAAACGGTCATGCTGGCCTGCGTGAATCCGTGTTTCTTCGCGCTGCTGATCACCCTGTTGCCGCCGAAGATCAGGGCGACCGGAACCGCACTGTTCCTGCTGATATTCAACCTCGTGGGCCAGAGCCTGGGCCCGACCATCGTGGGGATGCTCAATGACGGGCCGCTCGCAGGCTTCGGCAACACGGCGATCCGCTATTCCCTGCTGACCGCGCCGACGGTGGCGCTGATCGGCGCAATCATGGTCCTGACGGTTTCGTTCAGCATGGAATCCGGGAAGAAGCGGGAAAGCAAGGCCGCGGCATGATCGACAAGCGCCCAAAGCTGCTTGCCCTGCTGCTTGCCGCCGGCGCCTGCACGCTGCTGCTCGGCGCCGCGGCGGCCGACAACCGGGCAGAGACCGGGCGGACGCAGGCCGGGGCGGCGGAGGCCGAGCCTCAGCCCACGCGGGCCTCCTGGCTCACGCCCAGGGGCGATCCGGTGCGCGGCAAGGAGCTGGCGGCGATCTGCCTGACCTGCCACGCGGAGGATTCGCCGCCGACCGAACCGCCCGCGCCGAAGCTCCACCGCCAGCGCATGAGCTATGTCTTCTTCGCGCTGCAGGATTATCGCGACGGGCGCCGGGAAAGCGCGATCATGCAGCCCATCGTCGCCGAAATGTCCGATCAGGACATGCGCGATGTCGCCGTCTATCTCGCAGGCGACCTGCTCGATCGCCCGCCCGATGCCCATACCGACGATCCCTATTACCAGCGCACCCTGCGCGATTGCACCTGGTGCCACGGCGAAACCGGAATCGGCGAGTTCGAAGGCATGCCCGTCATCGCGGGCCAGGATGCGGCATACCTTGCCAATGCGCTGGAGGAATACCGCACGGGCATCCGCAAGAATCCGACCATGGAGCCCGTGGCGGCCAAGCTGACGCCGGAAGACATGAAGGGCCTGGCAGAATATTATTCGCGTTACCGGTGGCTGGAGAAGAACAGGTGAAGCGCGCCATTCTCGCCCTTGCCTCATTCGGGGCGCTGGCGGCCTGTTCGTCGCAACCCGCGATGGAAACGCCGAAGATGATCGACATCAGGGGCGGCAGCTTCATGATGGGCGCGCCGGCCGATGCGGACGTGCAGCAGGGCAAGCCCCGGCACGAGGTGACGATCCGCCCCTTCCGCATGGGGCAGACCGAAGTCACTTTCGCGCAATACGACGCCTTCGCCCGCGCGACCGGGCGGCCGCTGCCGCAGGACGACGGGCTGGGGCGCGGCAATCGCCCGGCGGTGAACATCGATCGCGGCGACATGCTGGCCTATATCGCCTGGCTGAACGAGACGCAGGCGGAGGGCGGATACCGGCTGCCGAGCGAGGCGGAATGGGAATATGCCGCCCGTGCGGGAACCACCACCGACTTCTACTGGGGCAATGCCCCCGATTCGCGGATGGCGAACACGCGGATAAACCGCGCGGCCGACCGGTTCGAGCAGACCGCGCCGGTGAAGGCCTTTCCGCCCAATCCCTGGGGCCTCTACGGCATGGCCGGCAATGTCTGGGACATGACGGCGGACTGCCTGTTTCCCGATTACGTCGGCGCGCCGGCGGACGGAAGCGTGCGAACCGCGCCCGGCTGCGCGATCCACACGGTCCGTGGGGGCGACTACAGCAGCTCGAGACGCGGCCAGAAGCCAACGGCGCGCGCGGCGGCGGGCGACCGGTTCAGGTCGACAAGCCTGGGCTTCCGCGTGGCTCAGGACATGCCTGAACGGCAGTGAGCTCCTGCGAAAGCAGGAGCCTCAGTCGTCCGGGTGCGGCGCTTGAGGGACGAGGTTCCTGCCTTCGCAGGGACTCACGAATCACTTCTTCTTCAGCAGGTCGTCCCCGTCGCCCTGGCGCAGCACCAGGAAGCTCACCAGCGAAAGAACCATGACGGCCGACAGCACCAGTGTCGGCACGATGAAGTCCGCCGGCTCCGGCCGGGCGCCCTGGGTGGTGAAGCCGAGGAGGATCGCGGTCAGGCTGATGCCGAAGGCCGTGGAAAGGCGCTGCACCACCGCGCCGAGCGAAGTCGCCTTGCCGAGCGCATCGTTCGGGATCCCCGAGAAGTTGAGGCCCGCCAGCGTCGAAAGCTGGATCGAATGGATCAGCCCGAACACGAAGATGAAGCCGCCCACCAGCCAGAAGGAAATGCCGGGCTGGAAGATCAGCAGACAGGCCAGCAGCAGGCCCAGGACGGCGCTGTTGAAGATCAGCAGCTTCTTGATGCCGAGGCGCTTCAGCAGCGGCTCCAGGCCCAGGCGCAAGGCGATCTGCCCGAAGGCGAGCACGCCCATGAGATAGCCGGTGATGACCGGCGAGGCCCCGAGTGCGAACTGGAAGTAGAGCGGGAAGAGAAACATGGTCGCCCCCAGCACCAGCCGGGAGAACGAGCCGCCCAGCACCGCCACCGCGAAGGTTCGGAAACGGAACAGGGTGAGGTCCAGAATCGGCTCGCCGCGCTGCGCATGCCAGGCGTAGAGCGCCATGCCGACAAGGCCCAGCGCGATGCCCAGCAGGGCCGATCCGCTGAAGTTCCCGTCGCTCGCCAGAATCTCCAGCCCCGCCTGAAGGGTCACCAGCGTAAAGCCGACCAGCAGGAAGCCCGGCACGTCGAAGCGGCTGGTGCCGGTGACGGGCTGCGGCGAAAGATACCGCAAGGCCAGCATGATGCCGATGATGCCCAGCGGAATGTTGATGAAGAAGATCCAGCGCCAGTCCGAATAGGCGGTGATCCATCCGCCCACGACCGGCCCCAGCGTGGGCCCCAGCAGGCCGGGGATGATCATGTAGCTCATCGCGCGGACGAGCTCTTCGCGCGGGAAGCTGCGCGCCAGGATGAGCCGCCCCACGGGGGTCATCAGCGCGCCGCCCATCCCCTGCAGGAAGCGGCCGGCGATAAGCTGGGCAAGCGACTGGCTCAATCCGCAGACCAGCGAGCCGACGACGAAGATGGCGATTGCGGCGATGAACACCCGCCGCGCCTCGAAGCGGTCGGCAAGCCAGCCGCTGGCGGCCAGCCACATCGACACGCTGATCAGATAGGCCGTGAGCGAAACGCCGATCTCGGCCGCGCTGACCCCCATGGCATCGGCGATCTGCGGCAGCGACGTCGCGATGATCGTGCTGTCGAGGCCTTCCATGAAGAAGCAGGCGCCAACGGTGAGCGGGATGGCGCGCGAGGAAGTGTAGGCGCCCGCGCGCTTGTCGCCCACGTCCGGCACCACGCCTTCCGGCGTTGCGGCGGATGCCCGGTCTACCTGCCTTTCGGCCTCGTTGCCGCCGCTCGGCACGTGGGGTTCAGCCGACCTTCTCGGCCTCGATCAGGGCGGAGAGCGCCCTGCGCGCGGCAACCGGGGCGCCGTCCGAGCGCAGCAGGACCGGGTCGAGCGCCATGATGTCCGTCTCCTCCCCCATGCGCGATTGCTGTGCGGCGATCATCGGCTCGTCCTCGTTCATGAACGCGTTCTCGACGATTCCATAGAGGATCTCGTCCGCATGCGTGTCGTCGAGCAGCATGTTGCGCCCCTGGGCGAAGAAATAGTGGCTGGTGCGGTCGGTTTCCGGCGTGATCGCATGCATCGCCGGCAGGCACAGGCCGAGCTCCTCGGGCTCCTCCAGGCGCGAGGCCCCGGCATCGAAATAGATCAGCGAAGGCGGCAGCCAGTGCATGTGCGAGCGCGAATCCATCAGTTCGTCATTGAAGCCGAACAGGGTCTTGGTCGGCCCGTTGGGCGGGCATTTGAGCCGCCAGCGCTTCGCGATCACGCGTTCCGGATTGCGCACCAGTTCGGTGGTGGTGCGCTTCAACCGCTCTTCGACGGATATTCCCGGAATCGCGAAGGCCGGATGGAGATAGGGCGCGTGAGTGAGGTCGAGCAGATTGTCGACCACCAGCTGGTAGTTCCCGCTGACTTTCAGATAGCCCTTGACCGCCTTGAACTTCGGATTCTCGAGAAAGGCGAAATCGGCCGGCAGCTTGCCTTCGTCCGCTTCGCCATCGCCCATCCATATCCAGATCATGCCGTAGCGCTCGATCAGCGGATAGGCCTTGACCGAGGCGGCCTTGGGCAAGGCGGCGTAATGCGGATTGTAGGCGCAGGCGCCATCCGTGCCGAAGCGCAGCCCATGATAGGGGCACTGGATCTGGTCTTCGATCACCGCGCCCATCGAAAGGGGCGCGAAGCGATGCGGGCAACGGTCTTCCAGGGCATGCACTGCCCCGTCCGACGTGCGGAAGATCACCACATATTCGCCGAGCAACTGGCGAGCGAAAGGCGCATCGCCCACTTCGTCGGTGTAGGCGGCTGCGTACCAGCAATTGCGAAGGTAAGACAACTCAGGTCTCCGAAAGGCTGTCGCGACATATCGTATCCGCGATTGCCTAACAATCTTTACGCAGGAAAAGTCAAGCGCCGTGTGAGCGGGGCACCATTTCGCGCACTTCGTGAATGGCCTTGGGATCGGCGATATACTGGAAGACCATCACCCACAGCCAGACCACGATGACGATGCCGATCAGCAGCGAGACGATGGCAAGCGGCGCGAAGACCCACTTCGCCAGCCGGCCCACCCATTCGGCCACTTCGCCCCCATCGGCCGGGGCGGGAACCGAAGGATCGGCGGTGGGCTGCGCCTTCCACGCCATCATCGGGCGATAGTGGTGGTAAT
>ERZ778022.4763-NODE-4763-length-11475-cov-3.897373_pt1 | contig 11475 bp, 15 predicted proteins | sample MGYA00375752_ERZ778022 | MGnify/ENA primary metagenome ERZ778022 (study PRJEB29350, sample SAMN05389826) | bioreactor metagenome | isolation source: Thiocyanate bioreactor | place: South Africa: University of Cape Town | collected 2014-04-04 ...
GCATCCCGCTCTTCCAGGAGAGCGCCATGAAGGTCGCGATGGTCTGCGCAGGCTTCACCGGCGGGGAGGCGGACCAGCTCCGAAAATCCATGGCGACCTTCAAGTTCTCGGGCGGCGTCTCGAAGTTCAAGGACAAGCTGGTCGCCGGCATGGTGAAGAATGGCTACACGGCCGAGTTTGCGGCGCAGACATTTTCGCAGTTGGAAGGGTTCGGCAGCTACGGCTTTCCGGAAAGCCATGCTGCCAGCTTTGCATTGATTGCCTATGCGTCGAGCTGGGTCAAATGCCATCACCCAGATGCTTTCTGTGCCGCGCTCCTCAATTCACAGCCGATGGGTTTTTATGCGCCGGCCCAGATCGTGAGGGACGCCGTGCAGCATGATGTCGAGATCAGGCCGGTCTGCGTCAACGCCTCGCGCTGGGACTGCACACTCGAGCAAGTCGATGGAAGCCGTCATTGCGCGGCCCGCCTCGGCTCGCGCATGGTGAAGGGGCTCTCGACGGCGGCTGCCGCCCGCATCGTCGCGGCGCGCGCCGAAGACCCCTTCGCCTCCGCTGACGATCTCTGGCGGCGGTCCGGCGTGCCGACGGCCGCGCTGGTGAAACTGGCCGAGGCCGATGCGTTCCTACCGTCACTGCAGCTCCAGCGCCGTGATGCGCTATGGGCGATCAAGGGTCTGCGCGACGAGCCGCTTGAGCTTTGGGCCGCGACCGCCGAGCGCGAAGCGCGCCAGGTCTCGGAAGTGCAGGAGCCCTCGGTCGCCTTGCCCTCGATGAGGGCAGGGCACGAGGTCGTCGAAGATTACGCCCACACCGGCCTCACCCTCCGCCAGCACCCGATCGCCTTCCTCCGCAAAGACCTTCGCCAGAAGGGGATGGTGACATGCGCCCAGGCGATGGCCGAGCGCGACGGTCGCTGGCTGATGACCGGCGGCCTGGTGCTGGTCCGCCAGCGCCCCGGTTCAGCCAAGGGTGTCATGTTTCTCACCCTCGAAGACGAGACTGGCATCGTCAATGCGGTGGTCTGGCCGACGCTGTTCGAGCGCCAGCGCCGCGTTCTTCTCTCCGCTTCGATGATGGCGATCAACGGAAAAATCCAGCGGGAAGGGGACGTCGTTCACCTTGTCGCGCAGCGGCTGTTCGACCTCTCAGATGACCTTGGCCGGTTGGGCGACGAGTTCGCGCGCGGCAATGGCGCGCCCGATCCGCGCGAGCGGCCGAAGGCGGCGGCGCCTGCGCGCGACATCTACGTCCCAGACCTCCTCATCGATCGACTGAAGGTGAAGAGCCGGAATTTTCACTAGTTGCAGCCTCAAGCCGACTCCCGCGGAAAGAGTCGAGCACAGTTGCAGCGGATGCCGACGCAGGTCTCGCCTACTAGGCAGCGACGTCTCCAATCAGCGATCCCGCTGGAATATTCCATTCCTTGCTGAGCTTTCGAATCTGTTCGAGATTGATTTCCCGCTTGCCGTTCAGAAGATCGGCAGCCCGCGCTTTAGAGCCGATAACGGCTACGAGATCCGCACGAGTGTAGTTGTTAGCGGCCATCACCGACTTGACCACCTCCACCGGGCTCGCAGCCGGGATCGGGTAGTTTCTGCCTTCATACTGTTCGATCAGAAGAACGAGCGCGTCAAAATGAGCCGCTTCTTCAGTGCCTTCTTCAGGTTCGCTCTCGAAATACGGCCGGACTTCCTTCAATGCGGCGTTGTACTCGTCTTCGCTCTGAAGAGTTCGGAAAGCTTTCAAATTCAACATATCGACCTCCTCACATCAGAGTTTTGCGACGTCAATCGCGTCATACTGAGCATGCGTCCCGACAAACAGAACGAAAATCCGTTTCGTCCGAAATGCGACCAAACCCACAATGCGATATTTGTTGCCACCCACGTCGAAAATCACTTTGTTGCCCGCGACCATGTCGGCTGAGTTGAACGTCTTCTTCAGCTCACCGAAGTTGCTCCAGCTTGCCTTCGATGCGGTGGCATACCATTCTGTCATCGCCGCTTCAGCAGTCTCTCTTGGCGCTCCTTTCGGCAGGTCGCTCCAGAAATTGACCAACGCGGACTTAGCGATAACGTTCACGTTGGCTCCTATATATCGCGTTCCCAATCTGGAAACAAGCTCAAAATTCCCAATTTGGAAACCAGCATCCGAATCCTAATTTGCGCCGCATAAAATCTCAGTCGGTCTTAACGATCAACCCCATCCAGTCCACTCGAAAACGGTCGTGGTCACGGTTCTGCGCCACGGCAACGAGCGCCCTGTGAAGTCACTCGTCGATCAGAAACTTCTGGAATTCGGGCCTGCCGGATCGTCAAATCGGGCGGCGGCTCGTCGCCCGTGACGAGGCCTCATGCGACCTGGCGTCCGTGGTTGAACCTCAACGCCCAGGCACCGATGGCCTGGCTATTGTCAGCGCGTATTGCTGTCAGCCGGGAGAAGCCAGGCACGAGCGTAGGCTTCGCGTCGAAGGTCACCGGGATCGAATAGATGTCCGCCGCGTAACGGTTCTGGAACCTAGCCTCGGCCTTTTCGACGAAGGTCGGCCCGATATCCCGAAAAATCGACAGCAGGAGGAGGACGATCAAGGTGCCCGCGACAACCAGCGACGTGCCGAACGGGGTTATGGAGGAATTGAACGCGGTCGCGAAAGGATAGATCGTCGAAGGCAGAAGGATGACCAACGCGAAGAGGGTCTTTTCCCACCAGAACCGTGGGGCGCGCGGGAGGTCTTTGGTCGCTTCGGTCATATCGCTTCTCCGAATTCCATTGTCGATGAAAAACATAGAGTAATGCGGGTGGCGGATCAATCACCGATACCGCCCGTAACGCGAAAATCGTAACGTTATATCATATCGCATAAGATACCTTATGGAACTAACATATTGATTTCGTTTTTATATCAATGCGCTTTAAGCACCCGCACCGGCCTCCGATCCGTATATCATGTCAACAGGAGTATCTCGCCCTCAAAGCTCGTCACACTCGATCGCCACGCGAATTGGAAATGCTCAAACGCAGCCGGACGCACTCTGCAAAAGACGTTTTTGTGCGTGCTGAATCTATGAATCTCAACCGTGGGGCTCAGATTTCTGAGGGGGGTGAGATCGCCGCGAGGAACCGGCGGCGCCGCGGTATGCCGACGAGCTTTAGCGGTACGATGGCCGCGCAGCCAGGCCAACCAGCGCCGGCACGCGATCCGGATCGTGTTCGGGCGGTGCCATCGCTTATTAAGACGGTTTTCCGTAATGGTAATGAGGCCCATGCGCGCAGCGTCGCGGAGCGCGTACCGGGCTGTCGTGCATCCGACACCTGCGCGAGCGGCGATCTCCGGAAGCGACATTCTTGAGAACCCACGTTCGATAACGGCCCTGACGATCACGGCGAGCACCGCAAGCTTGCTGACCGTAAACATCCTGGCAATGCAGGTCGGAATTATGCAGTCTTTCGCAAGGCCGCGGCGCCGCAGCCAGGACGCTTTTTTCTTGTCTTGGTGAATTGGCGGCCGGCGGTGGCAGCGTTGGTTCGCACGCCCATCGCAGGAAACCGGGTGTGGCCTGCAGCAGGCTTGTGTTTGGATCGACTTACGTTGGTGCTCGATGACTGGCGCGAGATAGGCCATCTCCTCATCGGCGATGAGGCCCTCGCCATTCAATATCCAGGCGGATCTCGCGCAATCGTCGACCTGAAGAAGGCTGCGGGCTGCCAGCAGACGCGCCAATAGGTTCGGCCCGTAGGCCGTCGGGGTAGATGCAAGCATGATTTCTCCTCGTTGGCGGCAACGGAGAGAATCCCGGGCGCAAAAACACACGTTCCCGTGGCAAGAATTAGCTTGCAGCAGACTCGTCAATGTGCGAAAAAATCAGTGGCTATAAGACTTTTGCGCACATCTTTGTGTGTCCCTCGACCCGTCTCTCCGAGACGGGTTTTATTTTGCCTATGCCATTCCGGTCCTCCTCAGCTCACTTGCCGACAAAGCGAGTCACGACCTTAAGTATAATTCATGCTCAAAACAAACATAAACGACCATTCGCCGCGAAAACGCCGCTTTTGACTCGTGTAGGAGTTGCGCGCGAAATTGGGCTTGGCGGATTCTCCCGCCCCGTCCGCATCACCTTATCGAACGCTCATCGCCATCCCTTGTGCAATTGGACAGAGCGAAACCCATCGTCGTCGATGCTGGACAGGCGTTGACGGCGCTAGGAGGATGACCGCAAATGGCTTTCGAGAGTGCTGCTAGACTTGTGGAGATATTGGCTGAGGAATTGAAGCGAAGCGGAGCCGATCCCCACGAATTTGCGACCATCAGCGGCGTTTCCGAGGCCAGGCTGGCCCTCCTTCAAAACGGAGCATGGAAGGAACTGACGGTGCAGGAGATAGCGGCGATCACGGAAAAGCTTCGAATAGACTTCTTCGAGTTGTGATCACCGACCGCTGAGCAGGTGCGCGACGGGATGGTCGAAGCTGCCTTCCCAAAGCCCGCTCCGGCTTTCCTTCGCCGACGATTCGGCGACCGCATAGGCCGCCGATACCGGCGCACCAGACGGGAACACGGCCGCGAATGCCGCACCGGACGATATGAGCGCGGTCCCGACGTCGATTGTTGTCCCCTCGATTTCGACCGCGCAGACGACGAAGGTGGCGTCGTCCTTGGCCGGGCCAACGGGCTGGCAGCCGATCGAGCCCGTGCTGAAGAGCGCGGCACTCGACGCAATCGAACGCATCCCGCAATCGACCTCCTGGCCGTCAGGCGAACGAAAGATCGTTCCCCGAAGGCAAGACTGGACCCCGAAGAGCCTGAATCTCCGGCCTTCGTAGGCCCAGGTATCGCCCGTTTCGAAGCTCACGCCAGATGGAAAGGACAGGGTCTTCTCCTGCGCCGCGCCTGCGGTCGCCAGGAGGAGAACGACGAATATCGAGAGCCTAGTCCGCATGCTGGAACCCCATTGTTCGTGAGAGGGACTGCGACGGTTCAAGGTCAGGGCGGCGGCTGCGCCCGTCCTCAGTCCGTCCGATCGATGCCAAGCCGAGAAACACCATGCTGTCGTCGTCGTTGACCGTCTTGAAAGGCTCGCCCTTTCCGCCAACGAGGACAAAGCATGACGCCGGGATTGCCTCGCCGCCGCTCGGAGTCAGCACCAGGGTCTTGCAAAGGATGACGCTGGCGCGCCGGTTATAAACCGCGTCAGCATAGTCGCGCGCCGCGTCCACGCAGCTCCATGTCTGCACGCGGTTATAGACGACGTTTTCCGTCGGGCATGCGGTCAGGCCACGCAGGCTAACCCTCTGCCCCGCAATGGTCCGTTGGACCGGACCGCCGATCTCGACATTTTCGTCGAGCTTTTCCATCGACCGCCCCACCAGTTTTCCTGCCGCATCGAAGCGCTCCAGCACGAACGTCCTCGCGCCCTGCTCATCGAATTGGCGGAGGTATTTCGGTGACGGTTCCGCATAGGGATCCTCGCCTGCGGAAAGGGTGATTGTCGCGCCTCCGAACAAGAGCGAGCCGACCAAGCCGATAACCTTGAGTTGTTTGTGCATAGCAGCGTTGCGATTTCCGAATTGACAGAGGAATCCTTTGCACCTTAATTATACTTAATGTGATTGCGCCGCAACCGGGACAGAAAATTGAAAATTACCCTGCTTTGCCTCCTCCTTTCGACGTCGGCGATATCAGCGCAAGCATGCGACTCCGTCGATAGTGAGCGCGTGCTGGAGCTGGTGCGGACCATCGCCACAGAGGAAGAACTGGACCCCGACCTGGCGCTCGCGGTGGTTGATGTCGAGAGTTCCGGCGGCAGGCACCAGGTCTCCGATGCCGGCGCCGTCGGCATCATGCAGCTGATGCCTGAGACCGCCTCCGACTACGGCGTGACCGACCGCTGCGATCCGGAATCGAACATTCGCGCCGGCGTCCGTTACCTCAAGAAGCTCTATGGCGAGTTCGACGACCCCCTGCTGATGCTGGCCGCCTACAACGCCGGTCCGGAGCGCGTCTACCAGAAGGGCGGCATCCCCGAGTTCAACGAGACAGCCCAGTACATCGTCAAGGTGATGAACCGCTGGACGCTGAACGCCAAGGCATCGGCGGCCGAGGAAAAGCGCCGCGGGAACCGCGACGCCCGCAAGGAGACGGTCGCGCTCGCGCCCTCCCCCTGGCGCGACCAACACGTCTGGACGGCCGACTAGCGCCGCCCCCCCAACTTCATCCTCCCAAGATCAGAAGGACATCCGCATGACAATTTCCACGATGAAGCCGCGCCTGCGCGGCAAGGCTTTCCTGTCGCTGGCGGTCCTTGCGACCTCCATCGCCCTGGTCCCGGAACTGGCCTATGCGCAATCGGCCGCGCCGGTCGAAGGCATCCTTGAATGGTTCACCGGCGTGCTGCAGGGCAGCGTTGCCCGGTCACTCGCCATCATCGCCGTCTGCTTCCTCGGCTTCCTGTTCCTGACCGGGCGCATGGCCTGGCAGGGCGCGATTTCTATCGTCATCGGCATCGCGATCATCTTCGGCGCCGCCGAACTGGTCGACGCCATGAAGGCGGCCGGGGGTGTTTGACATGCGTGATGACGCTCCCGATATCGAACCGCTCATCCAGCCGCTGACCAAACCGCCGATGTATTTCGGGGTCGACATCATCGTGTTCGTGGTGAACGGCATTTTCGGGATCGTCGTCTTCATTGCGTCGTCCAATTTTCTGGCGCCGCTGATCGTCCTGCCCGTCCATTTCATCGCCCTATACCTCTGCCAACGGGACATCCATATCGTCCGCGTGGTGCAGGTGTTCCTGTCGATGCGCCGGGCGATCCGCAACCGACGCTTCTGGAAAGCGGGGAGTTACGCCCCATGAACATCGTCAATCACGACCTGAAGTTCGGCCGGGAACGCGCCCGCGACCTGGGGATCGGCACCCATGTTCCCTATCTCCGCCATGTCGACGAGGAGACGATCGTTACCAAGTCCGGCCTGCTGCTGCAGGTCATCCGGCTGTCCGGCCTGCCCTACCAGACCATGGATCAGGCGGAGATCAATGCCCGCCTCGCCAATCGTAACATGACGGTGCGTTCACTCGGATCGTCACGTTTCGCGCTCTATGCCAGCATCATCCGGCGGAAGATCAAGCCGGCAATCGACGGCGAATTCGACAACCCGTTCGCCGACGAGCTGAACGCCCGCTACATGGATGGGCTGCAGCACCGGACAATGTTCGTCAACGAACTATACCTGACCGTGATCCGCCGGCCGATGACCGGGCGCGCCGGCAAGGTCGACCGCATGTTCGATGTCTTCCGCATGGCAGACAATGAGGTCGAAGCACGGGGCGAGGCGCTGCGCGACCTGAAGGACATGGTCTCAGGCATTGTCGGCGACTTCCGCTCCTACCGCCCGGAAATCCTGTCCTGCATCACCCGCGATGGCGGCCTCTATTCCGAACCGGCCGAATTCTTCGCGAAGATCCTCGCCGCCGGCGATGAGCAGACGATGCCCCTGCCCCGAATGTCGCTGGCCGATTATGTCGGGACCGGCCGGATCATGTTCGGTCGCAAGGCCACGGAAATCTGGTCGGCGGATGGGTCGACCTCCAAGGTCGCCGCCATGGTGTCGATCAAGGAATACCCGCCGATGACGACGCCGGGGCAGCTCGATGGGCTGCTGCGCCTGCCCTACGAATTCATCGTCACCCATTCTTTCGCCCCGGAGGACCGCACCACGGTTACGGAGGCGATTGCCACGATCAGCCGGCAGATTTCCAATTCCGACGACGGCGGCACGGCGATCGAGGACGATATCGAGACGGCGCGGGACCGGCTGGCCTCGGGTGAGGTGGTCTTCGGAAAACATCACATGACGGTCGCCGTGCTTGAGCGCGACCTGTCGCGCCTCAACCGTGCCGTCGCCGATGTCGCTGCCGAGCTGGCGCGCATGGGCGTCGTCGCCGTGCGCGAAGACCTCAATCAGGAAGCGGCCTGGTGGGCGCAGCTGCCGACCAACTTTTCCTACATTGCCCGGCAAGGGCTGATTTCGTCGGTCAACTTCGCCGGCCTGTTCTCCGCACATAATTTCCCGTCCGGGCAGACGCACAAGGTCCATTGGGGCCTGCCGATCTCGCTCCTGGAGACCACCAGCCAGACGGCCTACTTCTTCAATTTCCACGAGGCGGATGTTGGCAACTTCACCGTCATCGGCCCGACCGGCTCCGGCAAGACGGTGGCGCTGTCCTTCCTGCTCGCCCAGGGCATGCGCGTCGAGCCGCGGCCGCGCTGCGTCTTCATCGACAAGGATCGCGGCGGCGAGATCTTCGTGCGCGCCATGGGCGGGCGCTACGAGCGGCTGTCACCGGGCGAGCCGACCGGTTTTGCTCCGCTGCAGCTGGAAGACACGCCGGCGAACCGCAGCTTCGGCAAGACACTGGTCTCCTATCTCGTCACGCCCTCGGACCGAGTGCTGAATGCCGAGGAGATGGCGGTGATCTCCGATGCGGTCGACAGCATCTATACCGATTTCGAGCGGCCACAGCGGCGTCTCGATATGCTGGCTGAGGCCCTGCGCGGCCGCATGCGATCCGGCATTGGCGATCTCGCCGACCGGCTGAAGGAATGGACGACCGGCGACAAGGGCTGGCTGTTCAACAACCCGACCGACAGGCTGGACTTTGCCGGTTCGGTGATCGGCTTCGACATGACGGAGATCCTGTCCGACATGCGCACACGCTCGGCGGCTCTGCTTTATATGTTCCATCGCATTCAGGAGATCCTCGACGGCCGCCCCTCGATGATCTTTCTCGATGAGGGCTGGCGCCTGCTTGATGACGACGTCTTCTCCGGCTTCATCAAGGACTGGCTGAAGACCATCCGAAAAATGAACGGCATCGTCGGCTTCGGCACGCAGTCGGCGGCGGATGTGGTGCGCTCCGATCTGCGCAACACGATCATCGAACAGACGATGACCAACATCTTCTTCCCGAACGCATCCGCGGACGAGGAGAGCTACCGCAAGGCGTTCGGCCTCTCGGAAAAGGAATTCCGCTTCGTGAAACAAGCGGACAAGGCAAGCCGCACCTTCCTCATCAAGCACGCCCAGGACTCGGTGATCGCACGGCTCGATCTGTCGGCGATGCCCGACCTGGTGAAGGTCTTGTCCGGGCGGCCTGAGACGGTGCGCGAGTGCCAGACGCTGCGCGAGACCTATGGCGACGAGCCGGCCGCCTGGCTCCCGCATTTTTGTGGCTGGACCATTCCGGAGGCGCCCGATGCGTAAGGCGATCATAATTCTGCTCTCCGCAACAACACTCGCCGGAGCGCCGGCACCCTCGGCATGGGCCGACATTCCCGTGATCGACGATGATGTGAAGGAGAAGCGGGCAGAGGACGAAGGACATTCCAAGCAGGACACAGAAACACAATCCGACCAGCTCGAGGAGCAGTCGGTGACGAACTGCAACATCTCCCAGAAGGAGAAGAACCGCCGCCTCTATCGCTCGCCGGCGCATGCCGTGAAAGAGGACGCCAAGAATGTCGAGCTTATCAAGCATTATGCGGAAAAGTACAACGTGCCGGTCGGTCTTGCCCTGGCGGTGGCGCATGCGGAGTCCGGAATCTCGACCTGCTCGGGCTCGCCGACCGGCGTGAAGGGCGTGATGCAGCTGACGAAGCGTACCGGCAAAGGCATGGGCTTCGACCGCGACATCAACGAGGAGAATATCGAGGGCGGCGTCAAATACCTCGGCATGGGCGTCAACAAATGCGGCAGCACCAACTATGCCTGCCTCGCCTCCTGGTACAACGGATCGACCGCGGCCGAGCAGAAGAACTGGGCCGGCAAGGTCGGCCGGAACCATACCTGGTTCAACGCCTATGCCGGCGGCTCAAACATCGAGGACATCTCCTCGCCGTCGTTCAAATCCTATGTCGATTACGGCTCCGGAGCGACGCGCAGCTCCAACAGCGCCGCAGCCGGCGCGGTCGACCGTGCCGTTTCGGGGATCGACGCGAGCACGGCGCGCGTCCAGGAGGCGGGCCGCCGCATCGATGCTCTGTCCGCCTCGGTCGGCGCGTCGGAGATCTATCAGGATGCCTGGGACGACAACACGCAGGCCCGCGTCGTCAATGCCGAACTGCTGAACAACCTGATCACCGCCCGCAACCTCTTCAACGAGCTGCTGCAGGCGCGCATGCAGATGAACCTGTCGAAGACGTCCGAAACGGCCAAGACCCTGAAATCCGACAGCAAGGTCAATCCCTATAGCTGCGATCCGGTCATCCTCGAAGAAATGAAGGTGCCACGCGAGGATTGGCCGCGTTGCGCCGTGGTCGCCGCCGCCGACGCCGATACAGAAATTCTCTCGTCCGGCGGCACGGACCGCTCGATCGGCAACAATCTTCTATCCATCCAGAACGCCGCCAACGCGGCCGATTAAGGGGGTTCCCATGAACAAGCTGCTCATCGTCTCCGCCGCCTTTGCCTTCTCGACGCCGGCGCTCGCCGACATTCCGGTGATCGACAACACCAATCTCGCCATCGCCAAGAAGAACGCGGAAAACACCGGCGAGATCATGAAGACCAACACCAATATCCTCGAAAAGACCAAGGAGATCCTCGGCGCCTTGTCCGGCAGCCGCGACGGCTCGATGGGAATTTCCTCGACCGGCCTTGGCGGCAACATGTCGGTCTCGGCCGCGCCGTCCTTCTCGTCGATCATGAACGGCGGCATTCTGTCTTTCGGCGGGCTTGGCTCCGATGCGCAGAATATCGCCGCGACGCTGATCAACGGCCTGCAGTTGGTAAAACAGGTTAAGGCGATCGTTGAGGGCGAGGATGCCGGCGCGATGAACAATGCCTTCTCCGGGGCGGTCAACACCGTGGCGCTGCTCTCGGCGCTGACGCAGCAGGCGACCAAGGGTGTGTCGCAGCGCGAGCAATCGTTGCAGTCGGCCACCGGCCAGATCGGCTCGGCCGAGGACGTGAAAGGTTCGGTCGATGCGAACACCCGGATGCAGCTGGAGACGGCGCGTACCATCAACGAGCTGATCGGCGTCTCCAACGGCGCGGTCTCCGCGCTCAATACCGAAATGCAGATGCGACTGACCCAGCAGTCCGAGACCGCCAAGATGCTGCAGTACAAAGACGTCAACCCGTTCAAGTGAGGACGCATGCGATTACCCGTTGCCATCATGCTCTTAGGTCTCGCGCTGCTTGCCGGCTGCCAGACCAAGGGCGAGAAGAAAGCCCCTTGCCCGCCGATCTCGGGATATGCCGAGGCCGATGACCTGTGCGGTCCGGCCATACCGGTCAACGACGTCTTCGCGCCCGTCCTGAAGGAATAAGCGCATGGCGGCGACCACGATCATTTCGGACATTTTTGCCAAGCTCGACGCCATTGGCGAGACGTTCATCAAGAACGCCTATGACGGCCTCGCGCTCCAGGTGAATGTCCTGTTCGGGTCGATGCTCACCCTCTATGTCATCTGGTG
>ERZ778022.4766-NODE-4766-length-11472-cov-5.136814_pt1 | contig 11472 bp, 4 predicted proteins | sample MGYA00375752_ERZ778022 | MGnify/ENA primary metagenome ERZ778022 (study PRJEB29350, sample SAMN05389826) | bioreactor metagenome | isolation source: Thiocyanate bioreactor | place: South Africa: University of Cape Town | collected 2014-04-04 ...
GTTAACCAGCTGCTAAGCAACAACACGCACCTTCTCCATGCGCTCACTGTACCCGGGCGCGGTGTGACCGGGCCACTCCTTGCCCGTCTCTGGGTCACCGGCGCCGCCGGGAGTCGGCGGCATCACCACCACCGCGCCGCCGTAGCCGGGCGCCGCCGCGCCGCCATAGGGTGCCGCACCGTACCCAGGTGCCGCACCGCCGTAGCCGGGTGCCGCCGGCGCACCGTAGCCGTACGCCGGCTGCGGCGCCGATGCCGCGTACGCCATCTTGCTGCTGCTGCTGCTGGGTGACAGCTGCTGCTGCTGCTCACAGAAGGTTGGTTGGCTCAGTCCTCGTTCGCTGCCTCCTTCCTGCTCGTGCTGCTCCCGCTGCGGCTGCTCAACTCTGCCTTGCGACTGCTACTGCTGCTGCCGCTTGGTGCCGACGCTTGGATCCACTGCTGCTACAGTGGTGACAGTGCCACCGAGGTGACCACCTTCATCAGCTGCTGCTGCTTGTGACTCCCACGCTCTCCGCTCTCCACCCACTCTCTCTCTCCCTCTCCGTCCTCGCTCGCTCCTCCGTCTTCCAGCTGGATCCTTGCTGCCTTCCCTCTCTCTGTTGCCGGTGCGCCACCGCCAATGCCACCGTGTCAAGACTGCCAGAGCCGGTACTCTCAGGTCACCGGTGTCACTCCTCCAGCACTGTGTGTCAGCGAACGAGGTCGTCGGTGGTGAGTGCTGGAAAGGTGGCGCCGAAAATGGTGGTGCGCGGCAACAAAAACAGGCGGTCGGATATGATGACACGGGTCTTACTGCGTGTTTCGCGCGTGGTTTTGCGCTGCGCGACGCCGCCGGTGCGTCGAAATGTGTCCGCGAGTGCGTGCGGACGGGGGTGCGGGATGGCTTTTTTCGATGTCCAAGAAGCGAACCGCCGACGACTCCGAGTTCTTACACGCCACCGAAGTCCCGCCGCGGCCAAAATCGTCCTCGGTCGACACCAATCTTGGTTTTTAAAGTCGCTACGCGCCGCCGAATGATGCCAAACTGCGACGCGGGGGTGAGTGCGGCTGAGTGGCGGTGGGTGGCGCGGCCGGGAAGACTTGCTTATTTTTTTTTTTTTAAGAGTCCAACACCCCAGGTGCCACATTTTCTGCGCTTTGGGTGGCGTTTGCTGCAGTGCGCAGATTTACGGGTGACCGCCACTGACCAGCCTGACTGGTCCGCCAGTTCATGCCTGGATGAGGCCCTGGAACGGCGTTCTTGGCAGCAGCTTGGCCGCGGAGCCCACTCGGTCGCATACGGCGACGGGGACCGGGAGGTGAGTTGGTGTTGTGCGCTAACTCGGCGACGCTGGTGGTAATTTGTGGTGCAATGTGTGGTGGCGTTTGAGGTGCGACCCGAGTCCCAGCCTAACCCCTTGATGCGTAATTGATACCAACCACAACCAAAATGCGATATTGCAAATTACACTGCTGCAGGCGCATATTATCGCTGCATTAGGTGGTATTGATTAGCAATAGGCTACTACTTTGTTGGATTGATCATTTGCTTGTTGGAACAACATCGGCAGTCCATTGCGCGCAGTGAGACCAGGAGGGAGAGCCGCTGACACGTCACCGCTACTGATCGCCTGCTGCTGTTGGCTTGGTACTGCTGGCTTGGTGCCGCTACTTGGCTGCTGCTGCTGCTTAGTACTCGGCGCTTGCTTGCTGCTGTTTGGTGCTTGGTACTTGGCTGCTGCCACTGCGATTTGGTACTCGGCTGTCGTCCATCTACGCTGACACATCACCACTGCTGCTATTGCTTGGTGCCGTACTCGGCGCTTGCTTGCTGCTGGCTACTGCTGTCACCACCGCCGCAGCAATCACGCCGCCGCCATGGATGACGAGCTGGCGGCGCTGGCCGCCGAGCTAGCGGCCCTTGATGGCGGGCCCACCACTACCACCACAACAGCAACAGCACCAGCACCAGCACCAACAAAAGCAGCAGCCGCACCCGCCCCCACGCCCTCACGCGTGCCAGTTACCATCTCAGAGCGCGGCGCCATCAGCCTGCTGGCGGCGGCGGTGCGGGAGGTGGATGCGGCGCTGGGAGAGCAGCTGGTGCACGCACGCGGCGGGCGGGAGCTGGTAACGCGGGAGCGGTTGACGGGCGAGATAGTGGCGCACATCGAAGGGGCGGCGGGCGGGCGCGCGCGGGCAGCAGAGCTAGGGGAGGCGCTGGGGGTAGATGGCAGTACCGTGGTGGCGCCGCTGCTGGCGACGTTGGCAGCAAGTGGGCGGCTGCACCTCACGCCTGACGGCACCGCTGTGACACATGATGCCGCTGGCCGAGCGCTGCGTAGCGCGCTCTCCACGGTGGCACACCGCGGTGTGGTGCCGCTTGCCGAGGCGGCGGCGGGGCTGCCATTGTCCCTGGATGCCGCAGCGGCCGCATTTGTTGACGGCGGCGCCTGCGTGGCAGCTGCCGGTGACGGCACCGGCACGGTTGTGCACACGCGCGCATGGGCGGCGCGGCAGGCTGCAGCAGCGAGCGGCGCTGCAGCAGCACGTGCAGGCAGCAGCGGCACGTCGTCGTCGCAGCCGCCGCTTGTGACAGCGCCCACGCCGGCGGCAGCAGCGTCAGCAGCGTCAGCGGGCGTCACGCGTGCCTGCGCCGGCGCATCGCTGGCAGTGGATCCGCGTTGGAGCGGTGCACCCGCCGCTGGGTCGTCGTCGGGTGGTGCACCCGCCGCCGCCACCTCCTCCCGTGTGCGTGCCAGCCTGGCAAGCCTGGCTGCCACCGGTGCGATTGCAGTTGATACCCTGCGGGCGGCGGCAGGCGGTGGCGCTGTAGCGGATGCGCTGGTTGAGGCGCTGTGCACCGCGCGGTGTGCCACCTGCGCTGCCGCTGCCGCCGGTGCCACCGCTGCGCCTTGTGCCCATACTCTCACCCGTCTGCCCAGCGACACGCTGGTGCTGGCAGGCCCGTTAGTGGAGCACCTGGGGGTGGCGCTCCGTGAATTGCGCGCGCCGCCCGCGGCAACCGCCGCGGTGGCGCTGCCGGTGTTGGCTGTCCTGCCGCCTGCCGCCCGCCGTGACGTTGCGGATGCAGTGGCGCTGCTGAACGCCGCGGGCGCTGCCTTCTCCCTGGCGTGGTGCACGCCCGCGGCGATTGACTTTGGCGCCGCCGCCGTCGCTGGTGATGCACCACCTCTCATGTTGTCCATGGCGCCCACCAGTGCCGGTGGTGGTGGCACTACGACGCCACCAGATGCGCTCACGCTGTGGAGCACACCGTGGGTGGCTGGCGTGGGCGCGCGCGCGTTGCTGCGTGCCGTTGTGCCGCCGTCAGCGCCGGTTGCTTCCCTCCTTGCTGCCACGTCAGTGGCCGCCTGCCGCACCATTGCAAGTTCGGCGCGGTGGTCAGATGCGAGCGAAGTGCGGGGTGCTACTGAGGCGCTGGCACGTGCGCCGCTGGCCAGCGCCGCACCTGCCGCACTGGCCCGCTTGGCAACGACCTTCGCGCCAGCGGCGGCCGTTGCGGCGTTGGACGCCGCACTGGCACATACCTGCGGTGGTGGCGGTGGTGGCACCGGCGCTGCGCCGCTGTTGACCCTACCAGCAGCCGACGCTCGTCGCGAGGGCGACCGGTTTGGAGACGCCGTGCCGCGCCTGGTGGCGTGGCTGGCGGCGGTCGGGCGTGCGCTGGCTGCCTGGCCGGCGGGCGGTGCGCGGGACGCGGTATTGCGGGTCGTGGTACGCACGCTGGGTGCCGCCCTCGCCTCCCGCCTCCTGGTGGTTGCCGCCTTCCGAGCCGGCGTCGATGCCGCTGCCGCCGCCGCGCCGTTGTCGCGTACCGGCGGCCGTGGTGCTGGCGCAGTGAAACTGGCTGCGGACCTGCTGCCAGCGGTGGACGGTGCGTGCGGCGACATAGCTGTTGGCGACGTTGCCAGCTCCGTCCTTGCGTTCCTGCCTCCCGCCGCGCAGGGCCGCCTGCTGTGCTGGCTGCGTGACGTGCACGTGGAAGCCACGCTGCCGGTGCTTGCCGTAGCCGGCGGCAGTGGGGGCAGCGGTGGCGCGGCGGCACCGTCCCCTGAAGCGGCTGCCGCTGTGCCTGACCCGCCCGAGCTTGCTGCTGCGCGCACGCTGGTGGCGGTCGTGAGCGAGGCTGCGGCAGCGACAGCAGGCGGTGGTGGGGTGCCGCCGTCACGGCTGACGGTGGCAGAGTTTGGTGTCGTGGCAGACGGCATGGCGCGTGAGGTAGGCATTCTGATGCCGCCCGCGGGCGCGCCGCCGGACAAGAAAGGCGACCGCCGGCTGGCAGCGGCGCAGCGTGCATTCGGGTGGCGCTTGGCGGCGTTTGCCGGCCGCGCCATCGCCGCCAGTGCCGCGCCGCTAGGTGGGTGTGAGACTGCCGCACCGCCGCCGCCACACCTGGAGCAGCTGGCGCTGGCAGCGGCGGTGGTGGCATGCGGTGCCGAGGCACTGCCGCCGGCCGCGGGCGTGCTGCCTGTCACGTTAATTGCGCGCGCCGTCCCCGTGACTGCGCCTGCGCCTGCCGAGGGATCACTGCCGGCGCCGGTCATTGCCGACCCGGCCGCGCTTGCCCTTGGCACGCTGGCGGCCGTCCGTCCCGCCGCACTGCGCCACCCACCGCTGGCCACGGTGGTGCGCGACGACGACGACGGCGGCTGTTCGGCACTGGCCGCCTGCTTTGGCGCCGCCCGCGCAGCCGCCGCTGCGTCGCGGTCGTCGGAGGGCGTAGATGCGCAGTTGCGCGCCCTGCTGGACGCCGTTGCAGCAGCAGCGGCAGCGGGCGGTCTGCGGCGCGACGACGGCACGCTTGACCTGTGGCCGCCGCCGCCCGCCGACGATGATGGCGAGGACGGCGTGGCAACTTAACGGTGTTGAAGTTGCTAGCGTGCAACGGTGCACGGTGCGTTAGCATCTTTGTTTCTTGAGTTGTAGCACCTGGCGACGGAGACGGACAAGCTGTGAATCAGTGACTGTCCATCACCACCTCCTGCAGCTCAGCGGGAACCCGCTGTCACTGCCTGCTTTCACCGGCCGGTGACCGGCCCCCCCAAGTTGGGCCACCAACAGTCGCACAGCGCCCTGCCGCCGTTTGCGCCCTGCCGCCAGTTGGAACTTCCAAAACATCAGAAGTCAAGACGAGAGGGAGGTGATGGATTTGGAAATTTGGAAAAAATCATCAATTTTAGGGTAAACAGGAGTAATAAATACGTGTGCTGGCAGGTGGCGGGGTGTGCACAATCACGCACAATCGCGAGCAATTGATGCCTGCAGTCTACTCCGCCTGCCGCTTTGTTTGGGTGGCGCCTCTACTATTCTTTTCCACGCCTATTCTGCACCCCTCTCTTGCCTCCTAGTGCCGCTACCCGCCCATTTCTGCTTCTCTCTACTCGCTCCTCTCTACAACTGCTGGTACTACTTACTACTGCTGGTACTGGTACTGGTACTGCGGGCATCTGGTGGTGGTGCTACTTGTGGTACTGCTGCTACTACTGGTGTGGCTAATACTGCCTGAAGTACACCGATACTGCTGGACTGCTGCTGCTAGTCGATCGCCTGCTGCTGCTGGGGCCAGCTGGTTACTACTTGCTGCTACTACTCCTGGTATTGGTGCTGCTACTCCTCGTATTGCTGCTACTGCTGCCACTTGCACTCGTGCTGCCTCTCGCTACCTCTACTGGAACTAGTAGTGCTCCTGTCACTGCCCCCCGCCGCAACCATGTCCGTCCCCAGGCCCGGCCTGACGCGGCCGGGGGCGCCCGGCACGCCTACCGCGTCGCCCTCCAGCGGCGGCGGCGGGTTTGGCCGCACATCCTCTGCCGCGCCCACCGGCGGTGGCGGCGGTACCACCGCCACCGCCACCGGCTTGCCGCTGCCGATTGGCCGCAGTGCCGCGCGCGACATCAGCAGCGGCGGCAGCAGTAGCAGCGGGCTGGCGCGCGAAATCAGCGGCGGCAGCGGCGGTAGTGGCGGCGTTGGTGGCGGCGTCGGCGTCGCAGCATCCATGATTGGCGGCGGTGGCGGCGGCGGCGGCATACGGATGTTTAGTCGCGCCGGTGAGGCCGGTATTGGCATCGGCATCGGCGGCGGCGGCGGCGGCGGTGGCGGCGGCGGTGGGTTGTCTGGCCGCGCAATGCCCACCACGCATGCCGTGGCGCAGTCCATGGTGGCAGACATCTCCCAGATGGACAAGTACCTCCTGCTTGCGTACGTTCCTGCTGCTCAGTTGGATTTACACGTAGTACACCGCCCCTCACCCCCCCCCCCCCCCCCCCCACGCCCACCCCCACCCCCCCACCCACCAATTTACAGGCGCGACATGACAGTGGACGCGCGCGTGCGGTACGACGATGCACCACTGCTGCCGCCCACGCTGCCCGAGGCGGCGCCCGCGCTGCTGGGTGCGCCGCCGGGCGGCAGCGGCGCGACGTCCCCCGTGCTGTCGCCCGCTGCCACCAGCACCGCGGCAGCGGGACGTGCCAGCAGGTGGGTACCGCGGCGGGTGCGCTTGGATACGAAACGCGCTGCGTTGCGGTTTTTCTTGCCCGGCCAGGATCCCGCCACCGCGGTGCCGGAGCTGGTCATCCCTTTTGAGTCGGTGACGGGCTCGTCGGAGGACCGCGAGGCGGTGGGTGGTGGCGGCGGTGGCGGTGGGGGTGGGAGCATCTACGTGCGGTACACCACCGGTGAGCGCCCCATGCCCGCCATCTACACTTCTGCGCCGCCGCACACAAGCCCAGCGGCGGAGGCGGCAGCGGGGGAAGAGGCAGCGGCGGCGGCAGCGTCAGCGCGGACGGCGGCGTCCCGACCGCTCGCCACACGCGTGGGTCTGCAGATCACCAACTCCACCGAGCGCGGCAACTTCCTGTTTGAGCTGCACAAGGCAGCCATGGCGGCACGGCGCGCGCGCACCGCCGATGACGGCAGTGCGCGACTGGGACAGTCCACCACGTCGGTGGTGGTAGAGGAGGGTGGCGGCAGTGGTGACGAGGACACGGCGGCGCCGCGGCGCGGCAGTCAGGCAGAAGCGCCGGCGGACCGCGGCCGCGGCGGCGTCCGGCCCAGTGGCAACGACAGCGACGCCTCTGGCAGCGAGTCAGATGCGGAGCATGTGGGCGGGCGGGCGGCGCACATGGCGCGCATGTCGAGTGGCATGTCGCCAACGGCTGCCTCCCGCACCGGCGCGCCGCCGCCCCCCTTTGCCACCGGCTCCATGAGCAGTCGTGGCGGCCGCGGCGGCCTGCCGCCGCCTGGCCACGATGATGACGACGACTCGCCGGCGGGGGCGCTGGAGGTGGGCGGTGGGGGTTACGGCAACGGTTCGCTGCCGCGCGCTGGGGCGGCCCTGGCGGTGAGCGCCTCCCCGCTGTCCGCCATTCCGGTGCACCTGCGCGCGAGCACGGGCGTGAGTTCAAACCTGGCGGCGTCATCTCTGGCATCCCGCGGCGTCGGCGCGCTGGCACAAGCGCGTGCACCCGCTCCTGCGCCCGCCCCCGCCCCCGCACCCGTGCCTGTACCCGCACCAGCCCCCGCGCCAGCACCTGCCGCCACGCCGGTGGAGTCACCTGCGGCAGCGGCGGTGGAGTCGCCCGCCGCACCAAGCGGCGCGCCCACCGCACCGCCAAAGTTCTTCAGTCGCGCATCGTCCAGCGGCGGCGGCTGGCGGGCAAAGAACTGGGCGCCGGTGGTGCCATTCAGTGAGCTGCCGTCCGTACCGGCACACGAGGCGCACCACCACTCCACGACGCACGCCTCCCCCTCCGCGCCCACGCAAGCATGGTACAGCTACTGCTGCACGGTGGGCTCGCGGCCCACCATGGAGGACCGGCACCTGGCCATCCCTGACATTGCGGCGGCGGTGGCGGCGGCGCACGAGAGTCACCATCACCACGCGCACAGCCACGGCCACCACGGCCACAGCCATCATGGCCACGGCAGCCATGCGCACCATGCTCACTCCTCATCTGTGTCACCGCCTCATGCTGCTGCCGCAGCGGCGGGCGACGCCGCCGCCCCTGCTCCTGGCCCTGGCCCTGGCCCTGGCGACCCCGCACCTGCCCCCGCCCCAGCCGCCGCGGCCGCCGCGCCGGTGACCAGCATGTACGCTGTGTTTGATGGCCACGCGGGCGCGTATGTGGCTGGGCTGGCGGAGAAGCGGCTACCGGGCCTGGTGGCGGCGCACTCGCGGTACGCCGGCAGCAGTGCAGCGGACCTGACGGCGGCGGTGGAGGAGTCGCTGGCGCGCATTGAGGCGGACTTCCTGGCAGAGTACGACGCCGCCACCGTGCCGCGCGCGCCGTCACTGCACGGCGGCAGCACGGCATGCATAGCGGTGCAGCGCGGGCGGCAGCTGGTGGTTACTAATATTGGCGACAGCCGCGCGGTGCTGTGCCGTGGCGGCGAGGCGGTGGCGGTGAGCGAGGACCACTCGCCCGCGGTGGAAGTGACGCGCATTGATGCGGCGGGCGGGTGGGTGTCGGTGTCCCGGGAGACGCGGTTCAAGACCAAGGCGACAGAGGTGGACCCCTTCACACGCGCCGCGCTCGACTCAGTGGTGTTTGACAGCAGCCGCGTGTGCGGCGAGCTGGGCGTGTCACGCGCGCTAGGTGACGCCGCGTACAAGGGCGGTCGCCACACTGCGATCGCCAGCGACTGGACGCCACCGGCTGGCCGCGCGCCCAAGCCCATCACCGCCGACCTTGTGGTGGCCACGCCCACCAGCGTGACAGTGGAGCTCACGCCCGCCGACGACTTCCTGCTGGTGGCGTGTGACGGCGTGTGGGAGGTGCTGACGTCGGCGCAAGCCGTCGGCCTGGCACTCGAGTCGCTGCGCGCCGGCTCCACCGCCGCCAACATTGGCTCCCGCCTCGTCAAGGTGGCGCTGGAGCTGGGGTCGGAGGACAACATTTCGGTGGTGGTAGTGATTCTGCGCGGCCGCCTGCCGCCCGCCGAGTAGTACCCCCTCACCGACATTCGTAGCATGATTTTTATTTGTGTTTAGCCACTCTATTCTTATGTAGGGCACCGCCGCCTCACACCGCACTTCAACAGATTGCCCGCACGGCCGGCGCTCTCTCATTTTTTGGGGGTGGGGTCATGCAATGCATCCACGGCACAAGGGAGGGGAAGGAGGGGGCGAAACTGTAACCCCCACACGCAGCAACACGTTGCAGGGAGGTTAGACGGTCATCGACACCGCCGGTTCATGCAAGGGGGGTGGGCATGCACGTGAGTACGCAAGGCTGCACTCTAGGCTGATGACGATGAATCAGCAACCTACGGCTCCGTCACCACCACCGGCACGACGGCGTGGGGCGACACGGCCGCGTCAGCACCATGCGCCTCCGCAGGCGCCGCAGCGGCGGGTTCCGGTGCAGCGGGCACCGGCTCCGGTGCAGGTGCAGGTGCAGGTGCTGCGGCGACCTCCTCTGCGCCCTCCTCTACGCCGCGGCCGCGCTTCCATGCCACGCCGCTCGTCGCGGGCGCCGGCGCGCCGGCGGCGCCGTCGCGGTTGCGCTTGGCGCCGGGGCCAAAGGTGGCGTCGTAGTCCACCACGCTGCCGTCCTCCAGGCGCACCCACAGCTGGCCGGTGGTGCGCGGCCCGCGGCTCGCCTTCTCCTTGGCGCGCGCCGCCCGTGCCTCCTCCTTCAACACCGCGGGGTCCACCGGCGGCGGCGCTGGTGCCGCGGGCGGTGCCGCAGTGGGTGCGGCAGGCAGGCCAGCGCCGCTGCCGGGGGCGCCACGCTCCTCGCGCACGTCACGCACGTCGCTGCGGCGCTCGCGATCAAAGTCGCGGCCAGCAATGGGGCCAGGGCCACGGAACACGCCGCGGTCACCGCCGCGCAGCGGGCCGCCACGCCCGCGGTCAAACTCGCGGTCATGCTCGCGGTCGCCGTACCGGTGGTCACGGCCGCCGCCATCCTCACCCTCGCCACCACCGCCGCTGCCCTCACCGCCACCCTCCCGCCCCCGCTCCCGCGCGCGCGCCTCGCGTGCCTCACGCTCCCGCTCGCGCTCCCGCTCCCGCTCGCGCTCCCGTGCCTCGCGCTCCGCCTCCCACGCCACGCGGCCCCGCTCCCGCGCCTCGCGCTCCTCCCGCTCCCGCGCCTCCGCCTCCCGCTCCGCCACCTCCCGCGCCGCGGCTGCCGCCTCGTCCTGCTTCTGCCGCCGCACCGCCCAGATATTGGCACCGGGCGCCAGCGCCGCCGGCGACGCCTCGCCACCCTCACCCTCGCCGGCCGCCGCGCCTGCTGCCGGCGGCGGCGGAGCAGTTGCCACGACGGCAGCCGCCGCCGGCGCGGGTGCGGGCGCCTTGGAGTACGTGGGCTTGGCAATCACATCCAGCGACGAGATGTCCACCTTGGGCTCCAGGATGGGCACCGGTGGCATGACCGGCGCACCCAGCAGCGGCTCGGCCGCCGGGCCACCGCCGCCGCCACGGCCCCGACCACCGCCACCGCCGCCGCCACGGCCGCCGCCGCCCTCATACACGTCAAACCGGTCTGTCTTGTCGTTGTCCAGCGCGCGCCCGCCGCCGCGCTGCATCATCGTCACGGCGCGGCCATCCAGCATGCCGGGCCCCGCCGCCGGCGGTGCAGCGCGGTCCAGCAGCGGGCCACGGCCCTCGCCGCCGCCCTCATACTGCCGGCCGCCGCCGCCGCCCGACGGCCCGTCCCGCCAGCCACGCCGCTCGCCACGGTCGTCGCCGCCATGTGCGTGTGACGGTGCTGCAGCCGCTGCGCGCTCGCGCTCACGGGCTGCCTCCTCTGCCGCCCGCCGCCCGCGCTCCGCCTCCACTGCGCGCACCTGCCGGTCGTTCTCCTCACGCCGCCGCGCCTCCCGCTCTGCCGGTGACAGCGCAGCGGCGGCGGAGGTGGCGTCGTCGAGGGCGAATGCGGGCGGCACGCTGGCGCCTGCCGCCACGCGCATCACGGGCGTCGTGCCCGTCCGGCCGTCTGCGGTGGTGTACGTGGTGGTGACCACCACGTCCTTGCCGGTGGAGCCGCGCCGGCCACCAGCAGGCGGCGCAGACGGGGACGGCACGGGTGGTGCCGCAGCCGGCGGCGGGCGGGACGCCATGCGCCAGTTCGACGAGCGGTCGGCGGCAGACTGCGGTGGCTCTGGCACGGACGGCGCCGTTGCGGGCGCGGGCGGCGCCAGCCCGGGTGCCGTATACGGCGCGCCAGGGCCGCCACGCGGCGGGAGGGCGCCAAGACCACCAGGCGCCGCGGGGCCCGGGCCAGGGTGCGGCGGCTGCGGCGCCCCGCCGCCGGGTGCGCCGCCGCCACGACGGCCGTCGTACGGCGCGCCGGGGCCGCCAGAGGGGGCACCCGACGGCGCACCCGGCGCGCCGCCAGGGCCGCCGCCAAACCGGCCGCCGCCTGGCCCAGGTGGGCCGTCAAAGCGGCCGCCTGGCCCGTCAAAACGGCCACCGCCTGGCCCGGGCGGGCCATCGAAACGGCCGCCGCCTGGCCCA
>ERZ778022.4769-NODE-4769-length-11470-cov-4.193693_pt1 | contig 11470 bp, 10 predicted proteins | sample MGYA00375752_ERZ778022 | MGnify/ENA primary metagenome ERZ778022 (study PRJEB29350, sample SAMN05389826) | bioreactor metagenome | isolation source: Thiocyanate bioreactor | place: South Africa: University of Cape Town | collected 2014-04-04 ...
GGATGAAATGGGTCGGGATGCCCATCTTGTTGAGCTGCGTGAAGATGTACTCGGAGATCCGGTTGTTGAGCACACCCTTCCCGTCGATGACATCGTGCTTCTTCTTGTTGAAGGCGGTGGCATCGTCCTTGAAGAACTGGATTAGCGTGCCCGGCTCGGGACCCTCGTAGAGAATCTTGGCCTTGCCCTCGTAGATACGGCGGCGACGGTTCATGAATTTTTCTCTTTGTTGGCGCGCTTGGGTCGCGCAGGTGTCAATCGTTTGCGCTCCCATAAACGAAATGCCGCAGTTTAACAATCGCCGTGAGACCCGATCCCCTGTTTTCCGGGCATCACGAAAGTTCGCATTGCACTTTTGCCGGTGTTTTGATTTATGAGCGGGGAAGCCTGCGGGCGAAAGAATCTACGGGAGTTACGGATGACCAGCATACAGGATCGGGAAAAGGCCTTCGAGGCCAAGTTCGCGCTGGACGAAGAGCTGCGCTTCAGGGCCGAGTCACGCCGCAACAAGCTCCTCGGCCTCTGGGCTGCCGGCCTGCTCGGCAAGACCGGCGAGGCGGCGAACGCCTATGCCAAGGAGGTCATCGCAGCCGATTTCGAGGAAGTCGGCCACGAGGATGTCGTGCGCAAGGTCAAGGCCGATTTCGACGCCGGCGGCGTTGCCCGCACGGAAGACGAAATCCGCGTGCAGATGATCGAGCTTCTGGCGGTCGCCATCTCGCAGCTCGAAGCCGGCTGACCGGCGCCATATCGCCCATTCGAGAGGCCGCCCGGTCATGCCGGGCGGCTTTTTCGTTTCTAGTGGCTGATGGCGCGGCGGATTTCGTTCTGGAGGTCGTGCGCGTTGCCGGCATGCACGCGCCATTCCTGGCGCTCCACGAAGCCGGGTATGGCGGCTGCCGGCATGGGCCGCGCGAGCGCATAGCCCTGGAGGATGTCGCAGCCGAGATCGCGCATGATGGCGATGTGGGCGGGCGTTTCGACCCCTTCGGCGATGACCTCGATGTTCAGCGAGCGGCCGATCTCCACGATGGTGCCGACGAGCTTGCGCTGGCCGGGCGAGCGGACGACGGGCTTGACGAGCTGGCGGTCGATCTTCAGCCGGCGGGGACGCAGCTTCATCAGGCTGACGATGGAGGCGTGCCCGGTGCCGAAATCGTCGATCTCGATATCGATGCCGAGTTTGCGCATTTCGGCGAGGTTCTCCAGCACCGTGCGGTCGCAGTCGTCGAGGAAGATCGATTCCAGCAGCTCGAAGGACAGCGATTTCGGGCGGATGTCCAGCGTGCGCAGCGAATGGGCGAGTTCCGGGTCGTGCAGGCGCTTGGAGGAGACGTTGGCCGAAATCTTGCCGATCCCGAGCCCGAGCCTTTCCCATTCGGCGAAGTCGGCGAGCGAGGCTTCCAGCACGGTGCGGTCGATCATCGCCACGCAATCGAGGTCTTCGGCGATCTTCAGGAAGGCGTCGGGCGTGAGGATGCCGCGGGTCGGATGGTCCCAGCGCGCCAGGGTCTCGACCCCGAAGATGTCGAGCGTGCGCGCGCAGAACTGCGGCTGATACCACGGCAGGAAGCGGCGCTGCTCGATGCCGGAGAGGATGTCGTCCGCCGTCTGCTTGTTGACGATGATCTGCGCCTGGAAGTCGCTGGTGAAGAATTCATGGCGGCTGCGGCCGCGGTTCTTGGCGCGATAGAGGGCAAGGTCGGCATTGACAAGGAGTTGCCGGGCGTCGATGGCCGCGCCCGATTGGCTGGCGATGCCGACGCTGGCGCCGAAGCGACAGATATGGCCGTTGAAGGTGACCGGCTTGCGCATGGCCTCCACGATGGCCTCGGCGAGCATGGCAAGGTTGCGGCCGGCCGAGCCGGCGGAAACGAAGACGAACTCGTCGCCGCCGATGCGGGCCACGAAATCGTCGGGTCCCTTGAGCTCGCCCAACACCTTGGCCGCATGCACGAGCATCCGGTCGCCCGCAACGTGCCCGAGCGTGTCGTTGATCTCCTTGAAGCGGTCGAGGTCGATATGCAGCACGGCCAGCCGGCTTCCGGCCTGCCGCGCGTCCTGCGCCGCCCCCTCGATCGCCGCGTCGAGATAGCGGCGATTGGGCAGGCCCGTCAGATGGTCGTGCAGCGCGGTGTATTCGATGCGGGCCCTTGCGGCCTCCAGTTGCTCATTGCGGGCCTCGGCAAGATCCCTTGCGCGCTTCAGTTCCTCCTGCAGCCGCACGTCGTCGGTCGCGTCCCAGTTGGCGCCGATGAGGCGCGGGACGCCGGTCATGTCGACATAGGGTGCGGCGCGCCCGCGGATATGGCGGATCTCGCCGTCGCCGCGGACGATGCGGAACTCGTTCGCGAAATCGCGACCATGGAGGATGCCATCGCTGACCCTGGCAAGGGCCCTCGGCGCATCCTCGGGATGCAGCGTACGTTCCCATGTGGCGTTGTCGGGCGCTTCCGTCAGGCCGTACATCTCGATCATGCGGTCGTCCCAGCGCACCTCGTTCGTGCGCAGGTTGACCTCGAAGACGCCGATGCGCGAGACGTCGAGCGCCAGCTCCAGCCGTCGGGACATCTGGGCGAGGCGCTCTTCCGCCTCCTTGCGCTCGGTTATGTCGGTATCCGTGCCGGCGATGCGGCTCGGCCTGCCGTCCGGGCCGTATTCGACGACCGCGCCGCGGCTCTCGATCCAGACCCAGTGCCCATCCCTGTGCCGCTCGCGATAGCTGAAGATGGAGAAGGCGGCCTCGCCGGTCTCCTGCCGGGCGATCTGCGCGAGAACGTGCGCCTGGTCGTCGGGGTGCACCGACCGGATCCAGGCGTCGAGGGAGGCTTCGACCGGGTCGTCCGGCTGCAGGCCGCGGATCGCGCGCCATTGGCGGGAATAGAAGAGATCGCCGCGGGCGAAGTCGTGATCCCAGACCCCCTGGCCGGCGGATTCGAGGGCATGATTCCAGCGGCTTTCCCGCTCCGCCAGTTCCAGCGCATTGCGCTTGCGCTCGTCGATGTCGAGCGTCTGCACGATGAGGGCGGGGCCGGGGCTTGCCTCGGAGAGCGACGGCGGCTCGATGAAGGAGGCAAGCACCCAGAATTCCTCGCCGTCCGGCCGTTGCAGGCGGATTTCCCAGGGGGCCTGTTCCGCCACGGACGGGCGCATGGCAAGGGTGAGGACGGCACGGTCGCGGGGAGAGACGCAGGCCGTAAAGTCCGGCAGTTCGCTCGCCGCGGTCACCGCGAACGGCCTAAGGAAGGCCGTGTTCGCATCGACGATGCGCCCCTTGCCGTCGAGCGCGGCGTAACCGAATCCGGACCGCGCGAAGAGCCGGCGCCAGAACGGCTCGTGTTCCGTTTCTCGCATGGCAATGGAGGTCGAACCGTGCGGTTTGGCCATGAATGCAGCGCCTGCTGTGAACTCAACTGACGCAGCGTGCGGGATTTCTATGAAATTCCTCTTAATGGCGATGCGCGCACCGCTCAGGCCGGCGCCTTCAGCCGGCTGAGGAACTGGGCGAAGACCATGGTGCCCTCCGGCCAGGGACCGTGGCCGGATTCGGCGTTGATATGGCCGGATTCGCCCGCGTCGAGCAGCAGCGATCCCCAGGCGGCGGCGATGTCGTCGGCGTGCTCGTAGGTGCCGAACGGATCGTTTCGGCTGGCGACGACGAGGGAGGGGAAAGGCAGCGGATCGCGCGGATAGGGACCGAAGGTCATGAAGTGCCTCGGCCGGATGTCCGGGCTGGCGACATCGGGCGGCGCGACGAGGAAGGCGCCGGCGACTTTGTCGCCAAGATGCGGCACGGCGTGGATGGCCGTCGCCACGCCGAGCGAATGAGCAACGAGCACCACCGGCTTCGTCGCCGCCGCGACGTCCGCGACGACACGCTTGACCCAGTCCTCGCGCACGGGCTTGGCCCAATCCGCCTGTTCCACGCGGCGTGCCGTCGAGAGCCTGGACTGCCAGCGGGTCTGCCAGTGGTCGGGGCCGGAATTGCTGTAACCGGGAATGAAGAGGATATCTGCTTCCGAGACTTTCATGCCGGCGCATGTGCGTTCACGAAGTGCTGAAGTCAAGGGGGTGGGACAAAACGGCCCTCCGGGTGTATGATTCGCGCTCTTCAATGCCAGTCGCGGCCTGCCGTGGTGGCGCATGATCGCCCTCCACGCATGCCGTGACGGTTCAAACCGGCAAGGAGGAGTAACATGGCGACCTTTCATGTCATGGCCGGCCCCGATGCGATGGTTGCGCGGCCGGCGATCCGGCGGATAGGGCTTTCCGATGTGCGGGACGCGCTCGCGCTCGGCTTCGACGATTTCCGCGCCAAGCCGTCCCACTATGTCTTCCTTTGCCTCATCTACCCGATCTGCGGCGTCGTGCTCGTCACCTGGAGTTCCGGCGCCAACATGCTGCCGCTGATCTTCCCGCTGGTGGCCGGCTTTGCGCTGCTCGGGCCGTTCTTCGCCCTCGGCCTCTACGAGATCAGCCGCCGGCGCGAGCGGGGCATGGAGGCGTCCTGGCGGCATGCGCTGGCGGTGCGCCATTCGCCGGCGCTGGCGTCGATCCTCGCCGTCGGGGCGATGCTGATGGTGCTTTTCGTGGCCTGGCTCGTTTTCGCGCAGATGCTCTACACCAGCCTTTTCGGGCCGGAACCGCCGCAATCGCTGGCGCTGTTCCTTGCCTCCGTCTTCGGCTCGGAAAACGGTCTGCTGCTGATGCTTGCCGGCAATGCCATCGGCTTCTGCTTTGCGCTCGTCGTGCTGGCGACGACCGTAATCGCCTTTCCGCTCCTGCTCGACCGGGATGTCGGCGTCGTCGCCGCCATCGAGACGTCGCTGCGCGCGACGCTGGTCAATCCGGTGCCGATCGCCTGCTGGGGCCTGATCGTCGCGGCGTTGCTGGTCGTCGGCACGATCCCGCTCTTCGTCGGGCTTGCCGTGATCATGCCGATCCTCGGCCATGCCACCTGGCATCTCTACAGGAAGATCGTCGTCGACGAGCGGGGATAACGGTTCGCGGGCGGAACGCGCCAGGAGGAGGGCGCGGGGCCGTCCGTCAGAGGGGAGCGATGGCGCCACTGGCGCCATCGCCGTTTTCAGGCTTCAAACGGTGCCGAAGACACGGCGGAAGATCGTGTCGACGTGCTTGGTGTGGTAGCCGAGGTCGAATTTTTCGCGGATCGCCTCTTCGGAAAGGGCCGCGCGCACCTCCGCGTCGGCCAGCAGTTCCTCCAGGAAGTCCTTGCCCTGTTCCCAGACCTTCATGGCGTTGCGCTGCACGAGGCGGTAGGCGTCCTCGCGCGACACGCCGGCCTGCGTCAGGGCAAGCAGCACGCGCTGCGAATGGACGAGGCCGCGGAACTTGTTGAGGTTCTTCAGCATGTTGTCCGGATAGATCACCAGCTTCTCGATGACGCCGGCAAGGCGGTTCAGCGCGAAGTCGAGGGTGATCGTCGTGTCCGGGCCGATGCCGCGCTCGACGCTGGAATGGGAAATGTCGCGCTCGTGCCAGAGCGCCACGTTCTCCATGGCGGGCGTGACGGCCATGCGCACGAGGCGGGCAAGGCCCGTCAGGTTCTCGGTCAGCACCGGGTTGCGCTTGTGCGGCATGGCGGAGGAGCCCTTCTGCCCCGGCGAGAAGAATTCTTCGGCCTCCAGCACTTCCGTGCGCTGCATGTGGCGGATCTCGATGGCGACGTTCTCGATGGACGAGGCGATGACGCCGAGGGTCGCGAAGAACATGGCGTGGCGGTCGCGCGGGATGACCTGCGTGGAGACCGGCTCCGGCACGAGGCCGAGCCTGGCGCAGACGTGTTCTTCCACGCGCGGATCGATATTGGCGAAGGTGCCGACGGCGCCGGAAATCGCGCCGGTGGCGATTTCCGCGCGGGCGGCGACGAGACGGGCGCGATTGCGGTCCATCTCGGCATAGAAGCGGGCGAGCGTCAGGCCCATCGTCGTCGGCTCGGCATGGATGCCGTGGCTGCGGCCGATGCGGATCGTGTCCTTGTGCTCGAAGGCGCGGGCCTTGAGGGCCGCGAGCACGCGGTCCATGTCGGCGAGGAGGATGTCGGCGGCGCGCACGAGCTGGATGTTGAAGGTGGTGTCGAGCACGTCGGAGGAGGTCATGCCCTGGTGCACGAAGCGGCTGTCCGGGCCGACGAATTCGGCAAGATGCGTCAGGAAGGCGATGACGTCATGCTTGGTGACGGCCTCGATCTCGTCGATGCGGGCGACGTCGAACTCGGCCTTGCCGCCCTTTTCCCAGATGGTCTCGGCGGCGGATTTCGGGATGACGCCGAGCTCGGCCAGCGCGTCGCAGGCATGCGCCTCGATCTCGAACCAGATGCGGAACTTCGTTTCGGGCGACCAGATGGCGACCATGTCCGGTCGGGAATAGCGAGGGATCATCGGCTCTAGGCTTTCCTTGGGAGGGTGGGAATTGCCGCCGCTTTAGCAAAGATGGCCGGCAAGCTCAACGCATGGCGGCCCTACGGGCGGAAGGGCACGGCGATCCAGCGGCCGTCCGCGCCTTCGAAGCCGAAGCTGCGCACGAGGACGAGCGCGACATGGACCGGTTTCACATCGAACGCGTTGAAGGTGACCGCGCCGGATATCTGGTATGAGAGCGGGCAGTTGCGGCTTTCGGGAATGCGCGTATCCGCGTGGACCACCGTATCGGCGGCCTCGCCGTCGCGCCTGACGAGCTTCAGGCGGAAGCCCTTGCCGCCATCGGGCGTGATCTCGCGGCACTTTTCCGGCAGGGGCAGGGGAATTTCTTCCAATGCAAGGGCGAAGCTGCCGCCCGGCGTCGGCTCGATGGCGTGCTGGACGTATTCGATGCGCATCCTGTCGACATTGCCTTCGCCCATCGGGTTGAGGGCGGCGAGCACGCCGGGATTGTCGAGCACGTCATATGTGTCGACGAGCGCCTTCGCCTTGTCGCGGCTTTCCGCCCGCGCCCTGGCGATGCCGGCCGCTTCGTCGTCGATGCGCACGCGGATCGGCGTGCCGGGAAGGTAGGCGTCCTTTTCCGTGTCGATGAAGTAGACGTTGGAATAGGGAAAGCCCGAGCCGTCCTGGACGCCGAATTCCTCGAAGGCGTAGACCTTGCCGTCCGGCGAGAAGCCGAGGGACTGGAAGGTGGAAAAATCGCCCGCCTGCGCGCCCGCCGCCGAAAGGCAGGCCGAAAGGACAAGGACTGCGCTTTTCCGAGCCATCACGGCCGCGCGCCCTCGGCATTGCCGCGCAGGGTCTCGACGGTCTTGCGATAGGCCTCGACATGGCCGCCGCCGAAGATGGCGGAACCCGCGACGAAGACATTGGCACCGGCCGAGGCGGGAAGGGCGATCGTATCGACGGCGATGCCGCCATCGACCTGCAGCTCGATCGGACGCTCGCCGATCATGGCGCGCACGCGGCGGATCTTCTCTTCCATCGCCGGAATGAACTTCTGGCCGCCGAAGCCGGGATTGACGGTCATCACGAGGACGAGGTCGATCTTGTCGAGGAGATAGTCGAGCACGCTTTCGGGCGTCGCCGGGTTGATCGCCACGCCCGCACGCTTGCCGAGCGCCCGGATCGCCTGAAGCGAACGGTCGAGATGCGGGCCGGCCTCGGCGTGGACCGTGATGCCGTCGCAGCCCGCCTTGGCGAAGGCTTCGAGATAGGGATCGGCGGGGGCGATCATCAGGTGGCAGTCGAAGAAGGCGTCGGTATGCGGGCGCAGCGCCTTGATGACGTCCGGGCCGAAGGAGATGTTCGGCACGAAATGGCCGTCCATGATGTCGAGGTGTATCCAGTCCGCCCCGGCCGCGACGACGTCGCGCACTTCCTGGCCCAGCCTGGCGTAGTCGGCGGCGAGGATGGAGGGCGCGATCCGGATGGGAAGGGTCATGTCAGGCTCCTGGCAAGAAATCTGGCGTCGCCATATCATTCCCGGCAGGGGGGAACAACGGCGAATTACCGTGCCGCCCAGCTCGGCAGCACGTCGCCCGCCATGGGCGCGGCGTCGTGCACGCCGCGGGCGATGGCGCGGGCCATCGTCGAGGCCGCCGCGGCGCAAAGCCCGATGAAATCCTCCGGCGCAGGCGCCTGGCCGCTCCTGCCGGTCGCGAGCGCGAAGACGAGGTCGCCGTCGAGCGGCGTATGTGCCGGCCAGAGGGCGCGAGCCAATCCATCATGGGCGGCGATGGCGAGGCGCTTGGCCTCGGCCTTCGTCAGCACGGCATCGGTGGCGATGACGGCGATGGTGGTGTTCTCCACGCCGGCCGGCCGTGGCGACAGTTTCGTGCGCGGGATGCGCGCATCGGCGGGGGACGGGGCAGGGGGGCCGAGCCCGCCGGACTCGCCGGCCTCCCCGAAGGGCGCCGCCCCGAAATGCCGCGTGTCGCCGACGGTGGCCGAGCCGAGCGCGTTGACCGCCACCAGCGCGCCGACCGTGACGCCGTTTTCCAGCACGCTGGAGGTTGAGCCGAGGCCGCCCTTGAACGTCGCTGTCAGGGCGCCGGTGCCGGCGCCGGCGCTGCCGGTCTCGAAGGTTCCGGCCGCATTGGCGAGCGCTTCGTAGCCGAGCTCGCGATAGGGCGGGTAGCGGCCCCAGTCCTTGTCGCCGCCGTTCATGAGGTCGAAGAGGATGGCGGCGGGGACGATGGGCACGCGATGCGGGCCGACGGCAAAGCCGCGCCCCGCCTCGCGCAGGCCCGCCTGCACGCCCGAGGCGGCATCGAGGCCGAAGGCCGACCCGCCGGACAGCACCAGCGCATCGACCGTCTGGACGGTGTTGTGCGGCTCCAGCAGGTCCGTCTCGCGCGTGCCGGGCGCACCGCCGAGCACTTGCACGGCCGCCGTCGCCGGCTCGTCGCAGACGACCACGGTGACGCCGGAGCGCAATGCAGGATCGGTGGCGTTGCCGACCTTGAGGCCGGCGACGTCGGTGATCAGGTTTTTCGGGCCGGGCGCCATCTAGTCGCTCTCCGCAGCCGTTTCCACTGGCACGAAGGCGCCGGCGCGCCAGACGAGCAGGCGGTAGGGGTTTTCCCTGAGCTCGTGGTCCGCGCCGAAGGCGAGGGTGCCGATGGCCGTCGCGAAACGGCCGACCGCTAGCCTTGCGGTGAGGTCGCCGCCTTCCGCCGCCGCGGCCGCAAGCGCCGTCACGGCGGCATGGGCGGGAAGCACGTAGCCTTCGGCGACGATGTCCTTTTCCGCCATGGCCCTGGCGACCGGCTCGCCCTCCGGCAGGGACTGGTAGTCGGGCAGCGCGACGGCCTCCACGCCGTCCGTCATCGGCACGACGGGATCGGCGCCGACAAGCGCTTCGCCGCCGAGAAGGGCGAGCGGCTTCTTCTCGGCCTTCGCGTCGCGGGCGATGACGGCGACATCCGTCCGGTCGCCGCCGACGAAGACATGGGTGACGCCGGTCTTGGCAAGGCGCCGCACGAGGGTGAGCTGCTGTTCCTGCGCGGGGCGGAAAGTGTCGACGAAGGCGGCTTTCATGCCGACCTCCTCCAGCGCGAGGCGCACCGCCTCGACCAGCTCGCGGGCATGGATCGTGCCGTCGTCGATGAGGGCGAAGGATTCGGATTTCCAGTCGCGGGTGATGACCTCGACCGCCTTGTCCGCCTCCGCCTTCGGGCCGGGGGCAAGGCGGAAGAGCGGCCAGCCCTTCTTCAGCGCATCCTCCATCAGGATGCCGGAGCGGACAGAGAGGGTGACGGCCGGCACGTTCGCCTCGGCAAGCGCCGGGAGTGCGGCGGAAAGCCCTTCCGTGCAGAGGAAGCCGACGGCGGCCGACGCGTCCGCGGCGAGGATCTGCCTGGCAATGCCGTCGCCGTCGGTCTCGTCGCAGGCCTCGGCGATCTCGACGACCGTATCGCCGGCCGCCTCGGCGGCAAATCGGGCGCCGTCGCGCACCTGCCGGCCGAGGATCGCCAGCGGCCCTTCACCGGGCGCGACGACGGCGATGGTGAGACCGGCGGCAGCGGCGGGCGAGGCCCCGAGCACGGACGCAGCGAAGAGACTGGCAAAGAAAGCGGGTTTCATTCTCAATCCATGGATCGCGATCCCGCCCTTTGTAAGGATCGCGCCCCGGGCGTCAAAGGGAAATATCCGTGAAAGTCCTGCCCGTCTCGGGCAAGACAGAAAATTGGACTTCAGGGGTTACATTTTTCTTCATTTTCGCCATGTATTTCCTTGGTCAAAGGAGAATGCAGTGTTGGACAGATTGGTGGTGGATTCGTCGCTTTACCGGGATGCCATGAGCCGCTATGCCGGCCATGTGCAGATCGTGACGACGGCACACGAGGGCGAAAGGCGCGGCGTGACCATCACCGCCGCCTGCTCGGTGTCGGACAACCCGCCGATGCTGCTCGCCTGCGTCAACGCCTCCAACCCGAAGAACGCGATCTTCCAGAAGAGCGGCCGCTTCGCGCTGAACACGCTTGCCGCCGACCAGATCGACCTTGCCAACGCCTTTTCCGGCCGCGACCCCGCGCTGAGCTCGCAGGAGCGCTTCGCCATGGGTGCCTGGCAGGAGCTGGTGACGGGCGCGCCGGTGCTGAAGGGCGCGCTGGCCGCCTTCGACTGCCGTATCGTCGAGGCCAGGGTGATGGCGACGCATATCGTCCTCATCGGCGAGGTGATGGACATTTCCTTCGGCGATCACAAACCGGCGCTTCTCTATATGGACCGGGGCTACCGCGCGCTATAAGTTCATTCTCCGGACTGGAGGAGTGGCGTGCCCTATCGACGCGGACAGATCCCGCAATCCATCGACGAGACCGTGGAGATGCTGTCCGCGGGGAACTACCTTGCCGGCCGGTCGCTCGCGACGGTGCTGTTCCTGTCGCTACGCATGAAGCGCCCGCTCTTCCTCGAAGGGGAAGCCGGGGTCGGCAAGACCGAGATCGCCAAGGTGCTGGCCTCCGCCCTCGACCGGCCGCTGATCCGCCTGCAATGCTACGAGGGCCTCGACATCTCCTCGGCGGTCTACGAGTGGAACTATCCGGCGCAGATGCTGGAAATCCGCCTGGCGGAAGCTTCCGGTACCACGGACCGCGGCCGCATCGAGGCCGACATCTTCTCCGAGCGCTACCTGATCCGCCGCCCGGTGCTGCAGGCGCTTTCCGCGCCGGACGGGCGCGCGCCCGTCTTCCTGATCGACGAGCTCGACCGCACCGACGAGGCCTTCGAGGCCTTCCTTCTGGAAGTGCTCTCGGATTTCCAGGTCACGGTGCCGGAGCTTGGCACGATCAGGGCGGAAGAGCCGCCCATCGTCATCATCACGACGAACCGCACCCGCGAGGTGCACGATGCGCTGAAGCGGCGCTGCCTCTATCACTGGGTCGATTATCCCGCAGCCGTGCAGGAGCTGGAGATCGTCCGGCGCAAGGTGCCGGGCTGCAACGCGGCGCTCTCCCGGCAGGTGGTCGCCTATGTGCAGAAGCTGCGCACGCTCGACCTGTTCAAGAATCCCGGTGTCG
>ERZ778022.4771-NODE-4771-length-11468-cov-3.422939_pt1 | contig 11468 bp, 8 predicted proteins | sample MGYA00375752_ERZ778022 | MGnify/ENA primary metagenome ERZ778022 (study PRJEB29350, sample SAMN05389826) | bioreactor metagenome | isolation source: Thiocyanate bioreactor | place: South Africa: University of Cape Town | collected 2014-04-04 ...
ATCGAGAGGCGACCAGAAGCTGACCGTCTGCTTTCCCTCGACGAAATAATATGGCGAATCCTGATGCCATGGCGTGGGTTTTGACGTTTGAGCTTCCTTGACCAGCACATGCTCGTGAAACATCTGGACGGTTTCGGACTGCATCAGCGCGGCGGCGACCTCGGCGACAAGCGGCTGCCGGATGACATGCTCGAATTCGGGAATGCGCTCCCAGTTGCAATAATCGTCGAAGAAGCGCCCCTTCTCGCCCGGCTTCAAGTTCTCGGCGGCATAAGGACCAGGGTCTTCCATATTCCGCCGAACCCCGGCCCGCAGCTCTTCTACCCAAGGCTTGAACAAACCTTTGATGAGCACAACCCCCTCTTCCTGAAAGTCTGCGATTTGCTTCTCGGTAACCAGCGATGACATTTAGGCTCTCCGTGGATGTGATCTTGACACCCTATTTCTGCATAATCATAGTTTCAAATAATACATATTCATGAGTGGTATAATCTAATGTTATCTGTAACGCTGAGGCAGCTCGAATATGTCATCGCGATCGAGAGGTATCAGGGAGTCTCAGCAGCAGCTGCGGCGTTGAGCGTGTCTCAGCCCGCCTTGTCGGTGGCGCTCCATCAGGTCGAAGTCATCATAGGCAAGCCCTTGTTCCTGCGTCGGCCGGGAAGTCCGATGATCGCCACATCATTCGGGAGGGATTTCCTGGAAGGCGCGGCAACGATCGTCGATGACGTGTCCCGTCTCGTGAAGGGGGCGGGATTTGAATCGGGTGGTCCGGTTTCCGTAGGATTTTACGAGGGACTTGCCCCCCTTTTGCTGGCCCCGGTGCTTTCGCATCTCGACAAGGCCTTGCCGGATATCGCCGTGAAGCCCTTCGTTGGGAGCTTCGAGGATATCTCGCACGGGCTAGCGCAGACAGGTCAGATTGATTGCGCCATCACATATGACCTCGGCCTCGATAATGCCTTTTCCCGAGATGAACTGGCCCGTCTTCCGATCCAGGCGGTCGTCTCGGCAAGCCACTCCTTCGCTCTTGCGGGCAGCGCGACGATGGCGCAGGTCGCGTCCGAACCGATCATCGTCACCGACGAGGGGCTGAGCAAGGCCCATATGCTCCGGCTGTTCACCGAAAGAGGGCATGGCCTTTCGATCGCGCATGAAGCGAGCACTATGGAGACGATGCGAAGTCTCGCGGCAAACGGTCTGGGCGTCGGCCTGTCCTATACCCACCCGAAAGCGGAGGTGACCTATGATGGCAAGGGCGTGCGTCAGGTGCCGATTATCGACGCAAGATCGGCGGAACCGGTTATAGTCGTTTCGCATCGGGACAACGCCCTCTCGATGAACGCGGAAGCCGTCCGCAGCGAAATCTCCAAGATGGCGATTGAATTGTAGGTGCGTGGCCGCGCAGGAACCGGACTTTCCGCCCTTCGATTTTCCCGCTCCACACGGTACTCTTGCCCGATCAGTTCGGCTCCTTAGAAAGTCGGATATCGTTCTCAACCGCCAATCTTTGGGACTTTCCAAGAGTGAACATCAGGCAGATCGAGATCTTCCGTGCCGTGATGATAAACGGTACGGCTACCCGAGCCGGCGAGGCATTGCTCATCTCCCAGCCGGCCGTTTCCAAGGCTATCCAAGATCTTGAGCACGATGCAGGGTTCAAGCTTTTCCACCGCATGAAGGGCCGCCTCGTCCCCACCGCCGAAGCACGCCTTTTCTTTCGCGAGGTCGAGCGAACCTTCCTGGGCGTGGCGCATTTGCGAACCGCTGCCTCACGCATCCGGGACTTCGGCTCCGGCGAGCTGCGCGTCGCAACCATATCGGCATTCAGCACCGCCATTCTCCCCGAGGTCCTGTACAACTTTCAGAAGTCCAGGCCCGGCGTGGCGATCACGTTCGAAAGCCACGCCGCGCCCGCGGTTTGCGATCTGGTCCAGTCAGGCCAATTTCAAGTCGGAATCGCCTCGACGGCGACCGATGTCTCGGGTGTGGACGCCCGCCCCTTCACCAGCCATCGCGCGGTGATCGCGCTGCCTGCGGGTCACCCCCTCGCCAAGCTCGACATCATTGAGCCGAAGCATCTCGACGGCGAACCCTTCATCGCGCTTGCGCCTGAGGATACGACGCGCCGGGAAATGGAGCAGCACTTCTCCGCAGCCGGCGTTGTGCCCAAGGTCGTCATCGAGACGCCCTATACAAACACGATCTGCGCGCTTGTACGCGCGCGGCTCGGCATCGGCCTAGTCGCCCCGATGTCCGCGGAATTATTCGAAGGGAAAGGCCTGGTTCTTCGTCCGTTCGAACCTGCCATCTACTTCCGCACGCTGTTGCTGCTGCCCCGGAATTGCATTCCTACCGGCAATCTCCAGGCATTTCTCGACGAGCTGATGAAATTCTCGACGCGAGATTAGAGTCGGGACCTATCCTTGTAAAAGAGGGCCAAGAATCTGGCGCACGGGATCGAGCCACGGTTCGAAATGCCGCCAATGATCTACAGCCTCTTTGAAGATGGGGCTACGAACCTGTTCCGAGCTGGCGGTGCGAACGGCCCGATCATTCTTCCAGAAGGCAAGGCAGGCATCCTCGAAGGGCAGATCAAGATAGGCGAGCAAACGCCGCACTTCGCCCTCGGTGTCGGCCACCATCCGCTCATAAAGCACGCGATGCACCGCACCTGGGCGTTCACGGTCGAAATGATCCATGAGCGCGGCATAATCGCGATAATAATTTGCGATGTCGGCCAGATCATAGCCAAACGCTTGGCCACGCGCGAAGTGCTGCTTCCACACCGAAAGGCAGCAGGCCATCGGATGGCGGCGGGCATCAATAATGCGCGCGTTCGGCAGAATCATCTGAATGAGGCCCACGTGCATCCAGTTGTTGGGCATCTTGTCGATGAAGTAAGGACGATTGGTGCCGCGATAGACCCGCGTCCTTTCCAGGTATTCCTCGCCGAGCTTCCTTAGCTCCGCTTCATCCAGGTCGGCGATCAGGTCCGGATATGCTTTTCCGCCCCTGCTTCCAGTTGTCGCAGATAGGCGCGAGGCGATTGCCATCATTTCCGGAAGCTCTTGCGTTCCTTCAACCTGGCTATGGCTGGCGAGAATCTGCTCCACGAGAGTCGATCCGGAGCGTGGCAGGCCCACGATGAAGATGGGGTCGGGCGCGGGACAGCCCGCGCGAAGGGAAAGCCGGTCCTTCGTGAAGAACACCGCGGCGCGATTGGCCTCATCGCGAGTTTCGCGAGCATCGTAAGGTAGCGTTCTGCGCCGGATCGCATTGGCATCTGCCCAATGGTCGAATGCGGCGCCATACGCCCCGGCGTCTTCCCGCGCCTTGCCAAGCGCGAAGTGGAGATGCATCTTATCATCATCGTCGGATGCTTCCGCGAGCGCTTGCTCCATTGCGGCAGCATCTTCCGCCGAGAACGTAACGGTCTTCAGGTTTGCAAGGCTCCACCAAGCTTCGCCCAGGGTTGGGCATTCCTGGATCGCGCGCCGATACGCGGCCACGCCTTCGCTCTGCAGGCCAAGCGTCTTGAGCGTATGGCCGTAGCTCATCCAACCCTTGGCATGTCGAGGGTAAGCCTTGAGGACCGATCCGTATATCTCGCTCGCGCTCTGCTGATCGCCAACCTTGACCAGTAAGGCCGCCTTCAGGAGGCTGAGAGAGGGATTTTTCGGTTCCTGGCTTACCAATATATCCGCGTGCGACAGCGCTTCGGCCGCGCGATTGAGGCGCTGCAGGTTTCGCGCCAGCAGTTCACGCGCCGCGACGAATGATGGAGCGAGTTCAAGTGCTCTATTGAGCAATCGTTCCGCATCCGCAAAGCGGCCAAGGCGCGTCGCCAATTCCGCCATCATGCGAATGGCTGCGACATCATAGGGATTGTCGTGCAGATATGAGCGCAATAGCGGTTCAGCCTCTTGCACCCGATCCCTGGAAAGGGCCAATCCCGCGGCCACAAGCACGGGATTTGCTTTTGCATTATCCAGCAGCCGACGCACTGCGAGTTCCGAAATCACCGGATTGGAAGTGGTGGCGTGGTTCAAGTAAGAAACCTGTTGAGCGCGGTGCGAATGGCGTGGCCATAGCATATTGCCGGCCTCTGGGATCGCAAAAGATAGGGGAGCCCACGCTAAGGCGGGCTCCCTTCGCTCACCTAGAAATCGTGGCTAACCCTGATTCCCATAAATCGTGGTTTAACGATCGCGGAACGCGCGTTTGTGAGGCACTGGCCCCAGGAGCAATTAGGCTGGCGGCTAAGCTCACCGCGCTCATCGGTCAGATTGTTGATGAAAAATTCTATCAACGTGCCGCCCGAAGAACCCCCAAATGAAAAATCAAGGGTCGTAAACCCGGGCAGGTTGCCGAGCTGACTGTTCAGGCCCTCCTCGATGCGGCTGGTCGAATTGCTCTGATGCAAGGAAGACAGCTGGAAGAATGCGTCGATATTGTCATTCAAGGCAAACTCATAACGTGCCGTCAGCGTGCCTTTGAATTTCGGCTGGATCGGAAGCCTGGTTCCAGCTTCCGCAAGCAAACCACCCCCCGCTGCGGGGTCGCAATTCTGCGCGAATGTGGACGTCAGATAGCAGAAATCCGTGCTCAGCTTCGCGTCATTATACGCGCCTGCCGCGGAAAGGGTGAGGCCGCCGGTCCTGATCTGCGCGTCCACCTCAACGCCGTTGATCTTCGCATCGCCGGCGTTGGCGAAGCTGATGACGGTACCCACCGGGACACCATAGTGCAGATCCTTCCACACCTGATGATAAACCGCGCCGTTGAAGCGGAACATGCCGTCGAACCAGGAGGTCTTCCATCCCGCTTCGTAATTGATCAATGAATCGGATTCGTAGGGACGAACACCGACTGGCCGATTGATGCCTCCCGGACGGAAACCGGTGGAATAGGTGGCATAGATCATGCGGTCTGCGTCGAGCTGCCATGACAGATTGACGCGATAGGTCTGGCCGCTGCCCTTCGCCGCTTTGTCGAGCGAAATGCAGGAGGATGAATAAGTTCCTCCACAGAGCGAGTCGACCGTCCAACGGTTTCCGGAGAACCCCTTGATCGTGTTGTTGTATTCATAAAAGCGTATGCCGCCCGTCAACGCCAACCCATCGGTTATCTCCAGTCTTGCTTGACCGAAGAGTGCGTAATCGCGATCGACGCGCACTGCTTGGTTGAGGTAGAATGCGTCATCCAGAACGGCTCGCTTCTGCCCGAACGCGTCAAGGGCGTCCCCTAACCCGGGAATGTAGAAATCCACGCGATTTGCGTTTTGCTGTCGCTGGTAAAATGCACCCAGCGTAACTTCGATACGCTCACCGCCTGGTGAATTGACACGAAGCTCATGCGTGTCTTTCTTGAAGTGATGAAAATCGTTCAGAAACATGCTTGGGTCGATCACTTGCCCATGCGCGTCAACGAAATAGTTATAGTCTGAATAGGCATCGATCGATACGGTATAGTATGAATAGTCATACACCGCATTGAGCTTGCGATCCATGTGGCTGCCCGAATAGAGAACATCCCAGTCTCCAATTCGGCCTTCAATGGTCAGGGCAGCCTGATACCATTCATCTGATGAGGCGCCGTCGATGAAGTCCGACACATTGAGATCACCGGCCTTGGGATCCCACAGGAACGAGCCCTTGAAGTCATGCTTCTGGTAGATGATCGAAGGAGTCACCGTCCAGTTGTCATCCAGGTGAACGCCCAGGGCCAGACGGCCGCCAACGGTGTCCGACGTATTGAAGTCATCCTGGACCAGCCGCGAGTTGTCCAGCGTGACTGGCGCGGTCATTGGCACGTCGCCGGGACCGGTATAGGGCCGATTGAGCGTCCGCGTCTTCAGCACATTATCGAGATATCCTCCCTCATGCCGATAATAAATCACGGCCCGCAGCGCGACGCTCGGGCTGATCGGGATATTCACATACCCTTCGGACGAGCCGCCATATCCGCCGGTGCCATACTTGTTCGTCTCCAGATCAAACCCGCCGGCAAAACCCGAAGGATCGGGCTTGTTCGTGATGATCCGCACCACGCCCGAAAGGGAGCTTGCACCATACAGAGTGCCTTGCGGACCAGCGAGTGCTTCGACCCGCTCGACGTCATAGACGTGCAGATCCACCGTACTGCCTATTGTCGTGACCGGCGCATCGTCGAGGTACAGCGCGCTTGTCGGCAAGGCGCCATAGGGATGGCCGTCCGTGCCCGTGGTCACGCCACGAAAGAACAGCTGTGTCGCTGAAGGCCCGTAGGATTGAAGGGTCACGCTAGGGAGCAGCGTAACGTAATCGTCGAGGCCCTGAACCTGATGATTTTCGAGTATTTCAGGCGTCAGGGCCTGCATGCTGACCGGGACCCGCTGCAAGGACTCTTCACGCCGCTGCGCGGTAACGATTATCTCCTCGCCGTGCGCGCCGGCAGCGCTGGTCACTTCTTCTGCTTGGGCAATACCTGACAGCATGGTGCTGCCGAGCAATCCTATCGTCAACGATCGATATAGAACCTGTGGCTTCATGGCTTGCTTCCTTTAATCGCGCGGCTGCCGGACCTCATGATCTCGGCGCACCGCCCCCCATTACTCCTACGAACAAACCTTATCTTGTATATACAGGTCAGTCTGCGTGTATGGGGCCTAGCTTGTCAAGCCGCTACGAAGGAAGGACGGTAATATTTTTTCGGAGAAAGGCGTCTGGAGGCAACATAGCCATGCTCAGGTTGCCGGACCGGCAAACTCATATCGGGAGCCGGGGTAATAAAGCTTGGCGCAAGAGGCGACGAGATTGCTGCTCCAGGTGCGTCGAAGGAGCAACAGGCAGGGCTCCCCGCGCTCCATCCTCAGCGCCTGCCGGACATCCTCCGGCGGAAGCGCCGCGCGCAATACGTGCTCGGCCCGCTGGAGCGGGGCCACAAGCATGAGATAATCGTGCGGCGGATGTTTGGAGAAGTCCTGGTCAAGATAATCGGGCGCGATTGCCGGGTTCACCAATCTGTCTTCGTACTGGATCGCGACTCCGTTCTCGAAATGCACGATCTGCGTCGAAAACAGACGCGCCCGCGGGGGTAGTTGAAAGTCTCGGGCACGATCTACATCTGCGACAATGCGCTCATTTCGTATCAAGGCAGCGGTATGCTCATTCCCGCGCGCCATGATCTCGTCCGCAATGTTGTGGACATCCAGCGGATGGGATTGCGGCACACGCGGAGCCACGAATGTGCCCACACCCGCCATCCTGATCACGACGCCGTCCGCCGCAAGATCGTTCAGAGCGCGATTCACTGTCATTCGTGAAATGCCGAGTTCACGCACAAGTTCGTTTTCGGAAGGCACACGCTCATTGACCGCCAACTCGCCCTTGGCGACACGGTCAAGCACGTATGCCTTCACCTGTTCATAAAGTGGGCCTGCATTGGAACGCTGGACGACCATGGGTTCAAAGCCTGTATAGACAGATAACAATACCTGCCTCACGTATATTGGAACGCCATGAATATCAAAGCGAAAGCGCGGCGGTAGGATCTGCGTGCGCCGGAAGGCGATTACCCCTGACAAACGATTTACGGGTGCACTTGGTCAGATCCGCGGATTGTTTCCCGATTTTTCACGTATCCGCGCGGAAACCGGCGGCGCCGGAACCGCACCGTGCTCGGCGGGCGAGGAAGAAGACGATCAGCCATGCCAGGGCGTTGGCGACGACCAGCCCATAGAGGCCGGGAGTGAAACTGCCGGTGGCATCTTTCGCCACTCCCCACATATAAGGGCCGATGAAACCACCTATCTGGCACATCGTATTGATAGCGGCGCCGCCAACGGCAAGCTGGCGGGGATGGAGCAGGTCGGGCCAGATGACGATGCTCGAAGCGGTCAGGATGACGTACACGAACATCCAGACGAGGTAGGCACCGACCACGACCACGGACGAATGCCCGAGCCCCAGGGCCAGGACCAAATAAACCAGGCCGACCCCGGCGGTGCTGGCGAGCAAGACCCCGTAGCGGTCGCCCAGCCGGTCGCATAGCATCCCACAAGCAAGCGTCCCAACGACCGAGAGAAGGCTGCCTAAACTGGTCAGCAAGCCCACATATGTAGTGTCCAGCCCGGTCTCATCATTGAGCAGCAGCGGCACTGAAAGGCCGAGCGTCACCGAAGATCCGATAGTAAGCAATCCGATGATCCCCAAGCGCAGGACCACCGGATTGGCGAGAGCGGCAAGGATATTGTGAGAGGCCGGCTCGCCAATGGTTTCGGCCTCGGTGCTCATTTCCCGCTGCAGCCAATCGCTCTCATCCTCGCTGAGCCAACGCGCCGTCGCCGGCGTATCGGGAAGGAAGAACAATATGATCAGTCCCACCATGACCGCCGGCAATCCCGTGACCAGGAAAAGCCACTGCCAGCCATGTAGGCCATGCAGGCCATCGAGCGAAAGAACCGGGCCGGCGATAGCGCCCATCAGGATGCCCGCCAGCCCGCGAAACCGCATTGGAAACCAGCTCGACAGGTAAAAGATCACGGCCGGCGTGAAGCCCGCCTCCGCCATGCCGAGAAGAAAGCGCATGATGTAGAAATGGGTGGGCGTCCTGATGAACATCATCGCGATCGCCACGACCCCCCAACTGATCATGATCCGGGATATCCAGACGCGCGGCCCGAACCTTCCCATAAGAACATTAGAAGGTACTTCGAACAGGGCGTAGCTTAGGAAGAACAGTCCCGCGCCGAGACCATAGACTGTGGCGCTGAAGCCCAGGTCAACGTTCATCTGCAACGCTGCGAAACTGACGTTGACGCGGTCGATATAGGCGACGAGATAACCGAGCCCGAGCAGCGGCAATATCCGCCACGACACTTTCCGGACGGTCCTGTTCGCCAACTCGGCTTGTGTCATGGGAACCCCTGGCTGGCGTTAGAAGCACAAGCGATCCGCTTGAGTCTCGGCATTATTGTCTATACATAAAAAGCCGTCAAGCACCCCGAAGGCCAACGTCAATTTTCCGGATGCATCGGCGCTCCCAATGGTCTGGCCGCTTGATCGGCGGCAGCGACAGCACATCCCTTGAAGCCGTCCCTTCCTGCGTCCTTCACCACTGCAAGCAGGATGCCAGATGGACACGCGCCCGTACACCGGAAGAAGTTTGAATTCGGAGGATCGGATCAGCCCATCAAAGGGGAACCTGCCATCGCCCTTCGTAGGACGTACCGGCAGACCTGCGCTCAATCCATAACTATGCAGAATAGACTCGCAAATTTTTTGTATTTGGCCTGATGATATCGGCGACCTACTCTCTCGGCCACAACGAGCTGTCAAAAGGAATTGCGAGCATGCGCCAACGCCTCCTCTTCAATGCATTCGCCCAGGTATCGCCCAGTCACCACAATGGCGGCCTGTGGAAGAGCCCGTGGGGCATGAAGCACCCCTATTGGGAATTGGACACTTGGATCGACATCGCGAAGACCATCGAGGCGGCAAAGTTCGATGGGCTGTTCTTGGCTGACCATCTCGGAATCATGGGGCCTTACAAGGGCAATCATCGCACGATCGTGGAACACGGACTCGTCTTCCCCAATGATGATGCGATCATTATCTGCGCCGCGCTCGCGGCGGTGACCGAGCATCTCTCGCTCGGCTTCACCAGTTCGATCATCCAGAACCAGCCATTCGAGTTCGCCCGTCTGGCCTCGACGCTGGACCGAATTTCCAAAGGCCGCGCGGTGTGGAACTTCGTCACCTCCTCCCTCTCGAACTCTTACCGCAATGTTGGTTTCGACCGCGATCCGACCGCTGAAGAGCGATACAAGCGCGCGGACGAGTTCATCGAGGTGGTCATGGCGCTGTGGGAAGGCTCCTGGGCCTTCGACGCGGTCAAACGTGATCCCGAGACCGGCATATACGCCGACCCGGAGAAGATCTTTCGGATCAATTATGATACCGACATGTACAAGGTGCAGGGTCCACTCCTGACAGAGCCATCACCGCAGCGCACGCCCTTCATCTTCACCGCAGGCATGTCACCCAACGCCTTCGCAAGCGCCGCGCGAAACGCCGAAGCCCTGCTCATCGCCGCCCGCGACTATGAACACGTTTCGCGCATCGCCAAGCAGCTCAACGACGAATTGGCGAAAGTGGGCCGGCGCCCCGGCGACGTGAAGATTCTGCAGATGATGTATTTCGTGGTCGGCAGCACCACCGCGGAAGCCAAACGGAAGCATGAAGAGATCATGCATTATGCCTACACTCTCGGAAAACACGCCTCCTACGGCGGCGTCATGGGCATCGACCTGGGGAAATACAGCATCGACGAGGAGTTCGACGTTCGGACGTCGCCATTCTTCCGGGGAATGTTCTACAGCGCCGATTTCGAGCCGGGCCGCACCAGCGCCACAATCCGCGAGATCATGGATCGCCTCGCCTATCCGCCAATCGTCGGCACACCCGAAGAGATCGCGGATGAACTCGAGAAGTGGCAGGACGCCGGCATTCATGGCGTCAATCTCGGCGATTATCAGTTCCATCAATCATATCACGATGTGGCCGAATACGTCATGCCCGAGCTGCGCAAACGCGGGCTGGCGCAGACGGAGTATGCGCCGGGCACATTCCGGGAAAAGGTCTTCGGCGAAGGTCCTCACATCAGTGAACGTCACCCCGGCGCCCGCTTCCGTGGCGCGTTCACGGACAAGCTCGCCTGAGCTTCACTATCAAGATTGGAGCTATGTCGATGCTAGAAGTGGCCATCGTGGTCGGCAATCCAAAGCCTGGCTCGAGGACCGCGCAGATCGCGCGCCGGATCGTCGAAACACTATTCGATTCGTCCAAAGCTCGTGTGGAGATGATCGAGCTTTCATCGCATGCCCCGAACCTGTTGCTGGGGCCTTCGCCGATATTGGAAGAACTGACCAACCGCGTCGCCTCTTCCGATCTCGCCGTTTTTGCCTCCCCCACCTACAAGGCGACCTACACCGCCCTGCTGAAGGCGTTTCTGGATCGCTACGGTTCCGGCGGCCCCCGGGACGCTGCCGCTCTCGCCATCATGACCGGCGGGGACCAGCGGCATTCCCTGGCGCCCCAGACGAGCCTCGTTCCCCTGCTGCTGGAACTTGGGGCGAGCATCCCATGCAGAGGGCTGTATTTCGACGTTTCGCAAATCGACGATGCTGAGAACATCGTTGCCGCCTATGCTGCGGAAGTACGCCGCAGTCTCGGCTTGCTGAGTACCATTTCCGTTGCAAGCAATACCCCGCGCGCCGGGTCGGGCGACGATCAAACGTGACACGAGTGAAATATCGGCGCTCCGCGTTTTTATGTCTAGACATTAAAGAGTCTAATCGGCACACCTGATGCCGACCAGCCGCTGCTGGGGCAATATGGGTGTGATTGTGGGGCCTACGCTTCTTCCTGTTTTCGACGCGGCACCGCTGCCTGGCAATTGCGACACATTGGTGATCGGCGGGGGGA
>ERZ778022.4774-NODE-4774-length-11460-cov-5.735993_pt1 | contig 11460 bp, 1 predicted proteins | sample MGYA00375752_ERZ778022 | MGnify/ENA primary metagenome ERZ778022 (study PRJEB29350, sample SAMN05389826) | bioreactor metagenome | isolation source: Thiocyanate bioreactor | place: South Africa: University of Cape Town | collected 2014-04-04 ...
TGGGGGGGTGGGAGGGGGGCTTGTTTCTCACTGCATCCGAAACACCATCCACCACCACTACCACCCCGCCGCACCGCACCCCTCGCTCTGCAGCGCGTCGTCATGCTGTTCCTGGGCCTCAAGAACATCCGGCAGGCGTGCAGCTTTGTGCGCGACCCCAAGCGCCTGTTCCCGTAGGCGGCGGCGTCCCCTGCCTGAACACCATCCCCGCCGCTGCCGCCGCCGCAACCGTGGTTTGTTTGCGGCGCGTGCGGTGGCCACGCGCCGGCGCGCGCATGTGCCAATGCGCCGCCAGCCAGCCAGCCACACCCGTTTGCCAATGATAACTATATGTACGAGAGGATATAGTTGAAGTGGCGCCCCCTACTTCTTACCAAACACGCCCGCACCGCCGCCCATCGACACAGTGAAGCCCTTTGCCGACGACGACGCTAGCGCGGCCTGGAAGCGCGATCCGGAACTGCCACCACCGCCGCCACCGCCGCCGCCGCCTCCACCTGATACCGACCAGGAAGTCGCTGCCGGTGCCGCGGGCGCAGGCGCTGGTGCCGCGGGGGCACGGGGCGCTGGCGCAGGTGCCGGTGCAGGTGCCGGCGCGGATGCCGTCCACGACGGGGCTGCCCGCCCAGGCGGCGAGGGTGCCGCTGCGGCACCGGGGCGTGCGACGTTGGGGTTGGTAAACGTGAACTCCGCGGGCGCGGCGCTGCTGCTTGCCACCAGCTTGCTAAACATGGCGCCCGCCCCGCTGCCACCGCCGCCGCCGCTGCGCATGGTGGCAGGTGGTGCAGCAGCAGCAGGCGAGCCGCCGCCGCCGCCACCACCACCGCCGCCGCCGCTGCCTGGAGCCCAGGATGACGACTTGCCGCCGCCAGCCGCGGCGGGGCTGGGAAACCGCCCAAAGGGGGGTGACGCCAGCAACGCGCCCTTGCTGGCAGCAGCGTCAGTGGGCGACGGCGGCGGCGGCACGCTCGGCGGTGCCAGCTCCAGAATGGCGGGGTGGAAAGTGAGGGTGAGCGGTCGGCGGTGCAGCAGGATGGTGGCGACGGAGGAAAAGGTGGTGCCTGCCGCCACCACCGCACCGTCAAGCGCGTGCAGGTACATGCCGGGCTTCAGGCGCGTCACGTCGCCAAACGCGGAGGGTGACACCGCCACCACCTGCAGGGACCCCAGCGGCCCCGTCTCCAACTTGAACCCCAGCTTTGGGTCACTCACCGTCACCGCGATCAGCGAATCCGCCGGTGGGCGGCCGTTAGGAGCAAACGCGAGCGCGGCGGGCGAGGCGGGCGTCGCCGCCTTCAATGCGGCGGCCACCTCTGCCACCGCCTGCATACACGGCCGGCCGGCCATGCTCCGCCCATTCACCGACTGCAGCAGCCACCCGGCGCGCACGCCTGCCGCATCCGCGGCGCTCCCCGGCTTCACCTCCATCACCACCACACCCTGCACCTTCTGCCCCAGCGTGGCGCCCAGCGGGCCGGCACTCACACGCGCGATGAACGGCCTGTTGGCAGCCGGCGACACGGGCGGCGAGCCTGCTGCCGCCGCCGCCGCCGCTGCCGCTGCGGCAGCAGGTGACTTGGGCCGGCCAGACGAGGTGGGTGCCTTGGGTGCAGTCGCTGGCGACTTGGGCCGCCCACCACCACCACCGCCGCCCAACGGCGAGGCTAACGCCGGCGCTGCGGCCGGGCGCCCAGCACTGGGCGGGGTGCTTGCATGGGCGGCACCGGCCGCAGTGGGGCCGCCGTCACCGCCGGCAGGGCGGTGGAACGTCAGCATTGCAGGCGACGCATCAGATGCCGCCGCCGCCGCGGCTTCCACCGCGCTGCGCAACGCCTCTGCATTGCGCCGAGCCACCGCTGCGCCGTTGATACTGACCAGCTGCCACCCCGCCTTTACCCCGGCCAAGTCGCCTGCCCGCCCACCAATGACGTGTACCACGGCGCCGGCATCATCAAACTGCAGGCCCGTGGGCGCCTTCTTCACCGCAACCGTCGTCTCCACAGTGCCCGCCAGCGTGGCAGGCGTGGCGGGTGCGGGTGCTGCTGCTGGCGACGACGCTGGAGTGCGGGCTGCAGTACTCGCTGGCGCGGCAGGCGTGCGTGCATGCGCCGGGGTTGCAGGTGCCGCCGGCGCGGGAGCCGCTGCCGCCGCCGCCGCCTCAGGGTAAAACACGAGCATCACGGGTGCCGCAGCCGATGCCTTTTGGATGGCCGAGCGCAGCAGCCCCGCCAGCGCGGAGCCTGCCAGAGATGCAACGTCCTGCTTCCCAACAGCTACCAGCTGCCACCCAGGCGCTACACCTGCCAAAGCAGCCACTGACCCCGCTCTCACCGCCGCCACGACCGCCGACGTTGTGACAAATGTCACACCCAGCGGGCCTGCCGTGACGAGCGCCGTCACGGTGCGGCGGCGCGTCGGCGACGCCGCTGGCGTCTGCGCAGGCGGAGCTGCCGGTGCCGGAGCCGGTGCCGGTGCCGGTGCGGGGGCTGCCGGAGCCACTGCAGGCAGCGCTGGCACTGGTGCGGCAGCTGCTGCGGGAGGATCTGGCGTCGAAGAGCGCGAAGGTGCAAGCGCAGGTGCTGACGCAGGCGCCACGGGCACGGCAGGTGCACGCGCCGGGACCGGCGCTTCCGGCGAAGGGTCGGGCGTGGGGGCGCGCGCCGGCGCGGGAGCAGGCGCTGGCACCACTGCAGCAGGCGCTGGAACAACTGGTGCAGGAGCGGGCGCAGGAGCGGGCGCAGGTGCAGGAGCAGGAGCAGGAGCAGGAGCAGGTGCGGTGGCGGGTGCTGCTGCGGCAATGCCACCAAATGGGCTCGCACCAGGCGGCTTACCACCCATACCGGGGAACGGGTTGGCGCCAAACGCGCTGCCTCCGAAGGCGGGACGGGGCGCCCCACCCCCAAATGGCGCCGCACCACCACCGCCGCTGCCAAACGGCTGTGGCGCCGGCGCGGCACTGCCAGCGCCAGCAGCAGGCGCTGCCCCGAACAAACTGCGCGCAGCCACCAACGTCGCCGCCTCTGCCGCTGCCACGCTTGCCGCGGTTACGGCGGGCGGTGCGGCAGCCGCACCGCTGCCGGCGCTGTCGGCGGCCTCTCCAGTCCACGACGGGTTGGGTGCTTCACAACAGGCGCACTTGGGCCCCGCCTTGCGGTTGCGCGTCAGGCACTCGTTGCACTTCCACGCATCGCCTGCGGCCGCCTGCGCCGCCACGGTGGAGTCCCACTTGCCAGGTGCGGACGCGGGTGCGGGCGCGGGGGCAGGTGCCTCCTCCTCGCTTTCCTCCTCCTCCTCCTCGGTCTCCTCGTCCTCGCTCTCATCCTCCTCGTCCTCACTCACCTCCTCCTCCTCCTCCTCCTCGTCCTCACTCTCGTCCTCGTCGTCACTGTTGTCGCTCGCACTTTCTGTGCCCCCATTAGCGGGGGCAGCGGGTGCCACAACAGGAGGCTCAGCAGCCGGCACCGCTGGCGCAGCCAATGCCGTAGCGGTGGCGCCACCGCCGCCTCCGTCAGCGGCGGACGTGGCAAATGTCAGGCGCACTGGCGACGCCGTGGTGGCGGCACGCACGCCAGCTGCCACCTTGCCCTGCAGCGCTGCGCCATGCAGCTCTGCAACCGACTCGGTGCCAACGGCAACCAGCTTCCACCCCACCCGCACGCCCGCCGCGTCGCCCACCCCGCCTGCCTTCACTGTCGTCACCACTGACGAGGTTGCCGCAAACCCGAGGCCCAGCGGGCCAGCCGCCACGCTGATCACGACAGTGCCGCCGGCAGCGGGAGCTGCTGCAGGTGCGGTCGGCGCAGCAAGTGTCACGACAGGCGCCGCCGCTGGCGTTGCCACGGTGGTTGCCGCTGCCACGGCGGGTGCCGCTGCCACGGCGGGTGCCGCTGCTGCCGTGGTCACGGCGGGCGCAGCAATCGCAGCCGACGCGGCACGGAACACAAGCGCAAGGGGCGCAGCAGGCGATGCCGCCTTCACCGCAGCAGCCAGCTTACCTGTAAGCGCAGCGCCACTCACACCGCTTACGTCCTCACCGCCCACACTCGCCAACACCCAGCCAGCCTGCACACCCGCCGCGGCGGCTGCCGAACCCTCCCGCACTGTCGCCACCACCGGCGACGAGGCGCTAAACACCACACCCAGCGGGCCCTTCTCCAAGCGTACCGTCAAAGTGGCAGGTGCAGGTGCAGGCGCCGGTGCCGGTGCCGGTGCAGGTGCCGGTGACGACGCAGGCAACGCGACAAACACGGGCGCAGGCGCAGGTGCGCCTACGGCAGTAAACGGGTTCCCCGCCGGCTTCGGGGCAAACGGGTTCACCCCCGGCTTTGACGCGAACGGGTTCGCCGCCGGCGCCACCGGCGCCGCACCACCGCTAGCAAATGGGTTCGCCGCGCTGCTGCCGGTGCCACCAAATGGTGCGCGACTGCCGCCGCCACCAAATGGCATGACAGGTGCCGCGGCGAGGGGCGCAGCGGGTGCAGCCGGCGGAGTGCGGAACACAAGTGCAAGCGGCGCGGCGGGCGAGGCTGCCTTCACCGCAGCAGCTAGCTTGCCCGTGAACGCGGCACCACTCACGTCGCTCATGTCCTCACCGCCCACGCTCACCAACGCCCAGCCAGCCTCCACACCCGCCGCCTCCGCTGCCGAACCCTCCCGTACTGACGCTACCACCGGCGACGCGGCGCCGAACACTAAACCCAGCGGGGCCTTCTCCAGGCGTATCGTCACCAACGAGGCAGGTGCAGGCGCAGGTGCCGGTGACGGCACAGGTGCACCTATGGCGGCAAACGGGTTCGCCGCCGGCTTCGCCGGGGCGCTGCTGCCGGCGCCACCAAATGGTGCGCGACCACCGCCACCAAAAGGAGCGCCGACGGCACCAAACGGCTTCGCTGCCGGCACAGATCCGGCAGGCACGGCAGCACCAAACAAGCCACGCGCCGCCGCCAACGCCTTTTCTGCCGCCTTCGCCACACTCTCCTCCGTCGCGGGGGTCAGGGCCGTGACTGGCGGTGTGCTGGTGTCGTCGACGCTGCCACCACTCCAAGCCGGGTTTGGCGCTTCACAGCTCGCACACTTTGGCCCCGCCTTGCGGTTGCGCGTGAAGCACTCGTTGCACTTCCACGCGTCAGCCGCCGGGGCGTCGTTCCAGCCGCGCGGCGCGGGCGCTGGCGCTGGCGCCGGTGCCGGTGCCTCCTCCTCCTCCTCCTCCTCGTCGCTGCCATCGTCGTCGTCCTCGCTGTCCTCCTCGTCGTCGTCGTGCTCGCTGGTTGCTGGTGGTGCCACCGGTGCTGGCACCACGGGAGGCGCAATAGTAGCCACAGGGTCAGGGCTGCCCGGCTTCTTGAAGGCAATAACGGCAGGCTGCGCGGCGGTGGCGCCGCGCACCGCTGCCACCAGCTTGCCCTGCACTGCCGCATGTGGTAGGCCCACCACGCTGTCGCCAGCAACGGCAACTAGCAGCCAGCCTGGTGCAATGCCAGCGTCGGCGGCGGCGGTGCCAGCGCGCACCGCCGTCACCTCCGTTGACGCCGCCGCCAGCGTGACGCCCAGCGCGCCGCCCGTCAGCTGCACCTCCACAGTGGAGGTGTCGATCGGCGCGGCACTGCCTGCCGCCGCCGCCGCCTGCGCGAAGGTCAACTGCAGCGGGCGAATGGGCAGCACCGGCCCCACCTCCGCCGCCGACAGCACGAGGCGCGTCCGTGTGGCCACCAGGCGGAGGGCGCTGGGGCCGTCAAGCGGCACTGCATATGGGCAGCCACCGTTGAATGACGGCTGCTTCAGCGACACCAGCACTGCGCCGGGGCACACGCCTGCCACCGCAGCGGGCGAGCCGGGCAGCACGCTTGCCACGCGTACACACCGGCTGTCGCACTCCAGCGTGGCGCCACACGGCACGGATGCCACGGCGGTCGTCACGTACGTCACCGAGCGCGGCAATCCCAGCCGCGCCGCTGCACCCGCAGCAACCGCCGCCTCGTCCCACACCACCACTTGCAGTGGCGCGGAAGTCGGGGCAGGCGCCGGGGATGGAGCGGGGGCGGATGCTGCGCGTGCGGCAGGTGCGATTGCAGCAGCAGGCGCCGGTGCGGATGCAGCCACCGGTGCCGGTGACACGCCAGCAGGCAGCGCAAACCGCAGCACCAGCGGTGATGCCGCAGACGCAGTTGTTGCTGCCGCCTTCAGCGCTGCCATGAATGCAGGCCACGCCATGCCTGCCACCGGTGCGCCGCCCAGCTGCACAATGCGCCAACCGGCGCACACGCCAGCAGCGGCACCCGCACCACCGGCCGTCACACTCGCAACCACCACGCTGCCACCAGCGCCCTGCTCCAGCTTCAGGCCCAGGGCGCCATGCAACCGCACGTCGATCTCGTTACTGGCAGCAGCGGGTGCGGGTGCGGGTGCGGGTGCTGGCGTTGGTGCCAACGGCGCAGGTGCGGGCGCAGGTGCAGGCGCCGACACAGGCGTAGGCACCACAGTCGGCGGCGCTGACGATGCGCCAGCAGGCAGCGCAAACCGCAGCACCAGCGGCGACGTGGCAGATGCTGCCGACGCCGCCGCCTTCAGCGCTGCCATGAATGCAGGCCACGCCATGCCTGCCACCGGTGCGCCGCCCAGCTGCACTATGCGCCAGCCGGCGTGCACGCCAGCAGCGGCGCCGGCTCCGCCGGGGGTCGCGCTAGTCACTACCACGCTGCCACCAGCGCCCTGCTCCAGCTTCAGGCCCAGGGCGCCATGCAGCCGCACATCAACCTCCTTGGTATCAGGTGCCGGCGCCGCGGCAGGCGCCGATGCCACAGCGATAGCGGGTGCCGGCGCAGGTGCAGGTGCGGGTACCGGTGCAGGTGAGGGTGCCGGCGCTTGTGCGGGCGCCGGTGCGGGTGCCGACGGCGCAGCTGCGGCGGGTGCCGGCGCAGCCGCAGACGCACCAGCGCCAAACTGCGCAAACGACAATGCCGACTTCTGCTGCCACACCCCGGCCGCGCGAGCCTTGGCCTCCGCCGCCGAGGTGGTGGGAGCCTGCGGCCCCAACGTCAACCCAAACGAAGACACTGTTTGCCCAAAACCAGTACGCGGCGCTGCGGCAGCGGGCGCAGGCGCGGGCGCAGGGGAAACTGCTGGCGCAGGCGCGGGCGCTGGTGCAGGCGCGGGCGCTGGTGCAGACGCAGGTACAGGCGCAGCAACAGTAGGCGCCGGCGCAGGCGCAGGCGCAGGCGCAGGCGCCGCTGCCGCCACCCCGCCAACCTGCCGGAAAGGTGCAACCGCCTCCTCGCCATACTTTTCTGCCAGCGCGTTCCAAATCCGGGACCCATATTTGGTCACAGCCGCAGGCGCGGTGGCCACCTTGTCCGCCAGCCCATGTGCATTGTAGAATGCCACGACGGCATCCAGCAGCGCCGCCAGGTCTGGCGCGCCTGCACCCCCGGCGGCCGACGCGCCACCCGGGGCCAGTGCTGCAAGCGCAGCATACGACTCGGGCCGGGGCGACGGCGCCACGGCCGGCGCGTCGCAGCTGCCGCACGCTGCGATGGTGATGGCCGCCGCGGGCGTATCCTTGCCAGTCACACCCACCGCCGCCAGCGTCGCCAGCGTGCCCCACCCAGCTACCACACGCCCAAACACGGTGTGCTTGCCGTTGTACGCCGGCGCGGCGGCAAAGGTAATGAAGAACTGGCTACCGTTGGTGCCAGGGCCCTTGTTGGCCATCGCCACCACACCCACGCCGTCAAAGGTGTGCAGCAGGTCGCTCGTGCCCGGCGCCGTCGGGAACTCGTCAGCAAACGCCTTGCCGTCGTAGATGCTGCAGCCGCCCGTGCCGTCGCCCTTCGTGTAGTCGCCGCCCTGGATGAGCTGCCGCGGCACGAGGCGGTGCAGGCGCGAGCCCTTGTACGCCAGCGGGGTGCCCTTCATAAATGCGTTCTTCCCCATGCGGTCGCCAACGCACAGCGCGTGGAAGTTGGCAACAGTTTTCGGGCAGTCACCGGCAAACAGCTCCAGCACCAGGCGGCCTGGCACAGGCGCCCCGTCCGCACTAAACTCCATCCACGCATACTGCAACGGGGACGCGGCGGCGGTGGCGGCGGCGGCTGCAGCGGCGGCGGCAGCGGCAGGTGGGGGTGCCGCCACGGTACGGGCCGCCATTCCAAAACCACCAAATGCACCAGCGGCGGCAGGCGGCCGCGCTACCGCGGCACCGAATGGTGACGCACTCACAGCAAACGCGGCACTGCCAGCAGGCGCTGCTGCTGGCACGGGTGCCGGCGGCGCTGATGGCGCCTCGGCCTTGGCTGGACTACCAGCTGCTGCCGCCGCCGCGGCACCCGCGCCCACTCCAAACCCACCAAATGCGGCGGCGGCGGCAGGCGGCCGCGCTGCTGTTGCCGCTGCGGGCTGCGGCACTGGCGGCGGTGCTGATGGCGCCTCGGCCTTGGCTGGACTAGCTGCTGTTGCCACCGGCTGCACTGCCGCCGCAGGGGCAGCAGCTACCGCCGGTGCCGGCGCGGGTGCTGCTGGTGCGGGTGCAGGCGCCGGCTCCGCTGCGGGCGGCAGTATCGGCGGCACTGGTGGCGCCTCGGCCTTGGCCGGATTAACCGGTGCTGCCGCAGGAGCAGCAGCACGGCCGGCAGGCGCTGCCGCGCTGCCGAATGGTGACGCAACTGCAGCTGGAGCGGGCGCTGCAGTGCCAGCTGCCTTGAACGCAGCAAATGATGCCGGTGCTGACGCTGGCGCCGGCGCGGGAGCTGGCAACGCCCAAGGCGTCCCCGCGCCCGTCCCACCGCCAAATGGCCGCGCCGCCACGACACCAAACGGTGCCGCAACCGCCGCAGGAGCGGGCGCAGCGGTTCCAGCTGCCTTGAACGCAGCAAATACTGGTACTGGCGCCGGCGCGGGTGCTGGCGCCGGCGCTGGCACCGGTGCCGACGCCAGCGCGGGTGCCGGTGCTGGCACGGGTGCTGGCGGCGCTGATGCCGCCTCGGCCTTGGCGGCACTAACCGCAGGGGCAGCAGCACGGCTGGCGGGCGACGCCCACGACGCTGCCGCGGTCCCAAATGGTGACGCAGCCACCGCAGGAGTGGCTCCACCTGCCTTGAACGCACCAAATGCCAGTGCCGGTGCTGGTGCTGGCGTCGGCGCTGGTGCCGGTGCTGGCGTGGGTGCTGGCGCCGGTGCAGGCGTTGCTTCCGGTGCCGGTGCCGGCGGCGCTGGTGGAGCCTCGGCCTTGGCCGTGCTAACCGCTGCTGCCGCGGGAGCAGCAACGCGACCGGCTGCCGGCAGCCTCTCAAAATAGATCCCATAGGGTCCAGGTGTCAATGCTGGTGCGGCTACAGGTGCCGGTACCGCTGCAGGAGCGGGTGCCGCAACTGCAGCAACGGGTGCCGGGGCGGGTGCCGGTGCTGCAGCAATCACCGGCACGGGCGCCGGTGCTGCCGCAGCCATTGCTTCCGCCGCTGCCGCCGCCGCCACGGCAGCAGCAGCAGCAGCAGCGGCGGTGGTGGGAGCCGCAACAGGCGCCTCCGCCTTGGCGGCACTAAGTACTGCAGGTGCCGGCTCGGGCGAGGAAGCGGCGGTGCGGTCCTGGACAGCAGCGCCATCCAGCTCCAGCACACGAGGCAGGGCACTGCGCGGAGGGGTCATGACCGCGGCCACATCGTCGCCGGCTGCCGCTACACCAGCTGCAGCGGCGGCGGCGGCGGCGGCGGCGGGTGGTGGTGCAGCGCTGGCCGCTGCCAGCGCCCTGGGGGGCGGGGGAGGCAGCGGGTCCCACACCACCCGCGCCGCCTCCGCCGACACCGCCGGCACCGCCGGCCGCAAAGCCGCTGGCACCGGTGTTGACTCGTCGCCGCCGCCGGAGGGCAGCAGCGCCGCCCGGACGCTAGCCAGCTTGCTCCTGGTGTCGTTGGCCACCAGCACGCTGGTTGCGCAGCTGGAGGCGTACCGGACTGCCGCCTCGGTAGCCGCCGCCTTATCACCGCCGGCAGGCGTCGCGGGCGGCCCAGCAGTGGCAGCAGCGGCGGCGGGCTTGGCGTCACTGCCACCCACCCGAATGGTCCGGTTGAAGAGGGGCGTGACCAGCGGCGACTGGCCGCCAGCCGGCGCAGGAGGTGCCAGGCGCGCCATGCGCCGCCCGGATGCCGGCTGCACAGTCCCGGGCGCCACGCGTGCCAGGATGGCGTACGGCGCCCCGCCGCCGGCGCCGCTACCAATGGTGCTGGCGAGAGTGTTGCGCAGCGCCGCCGCCGGCGTCGCCGGTGGTGACGCAGCTGCAAACCGCACGCCGCCGCCACCACCGCCGCCGCCACCACCTGCTGGCGTCGCGGGGGCAGCAGCCCGCGCGCGCGCCAGTGCCGCCGCTGCGGGCGACCGCCCTACCATCGGCGTCTCGGCTGCCATCGTGTGTGTGTGTGTGGGGGGGGGGGGGGGGGGGGGGGGGAGTGGAGGGAGTGGAGTCGTATGGCAGCAGGTTTTGAGGGGTACCCAAAGAGGAAAAGTTCTGACGGAGAGTCCGGAGATGGGCGTTGTAGCTGCAGCTGAGCCAGCAGTAAGGAGCAGCTGAACCAGCAGTAAACAGCAGCAGCACTAGCACCACCACTACTAGCAGCAGCAGCAGCAGCAGCAGTAGAGGAGGAGGAGAGGAGGAGAGGAGAGTAGAGGGGAGGCCAACGGGTGGGGAGAGGCTCACAGTCGGTCAAATAAAAACACGGGGTGACGAGCAGCGACGCAGCAAGCGGCGGTCCGAAAACAAACTGCCCACAAGTAACGCAGCTGTGCGGTGGCGTGGCATACGGCGCTGTAATTGACGCGCACATTTTGCCCCCCTACATGTGGATTGAGACCTAGAGGAGGGAGATTTTTTCCAAGTGCTGCTTTACACGCCCGCACCGCGCGATCCACGCCATATCCGCGGTAGTGGGGCACAAAACATGTCACAGTGAGTCACTGAGTGAGTGTTGGGAGGGAGTAGGCAGCGGATGGGGTGTGGAATCGCCGGGGTTGCCCTGAAAATGCTGAAATGTGCGGTGAGCGTTCTTCTCTTTCTTTTGGTCCTCTCTCTTTAACCCACTTATCCGACGCATTAACCCACTGCCCGCATTAATGAGTGGGTTATCCTGCCTACCGCAGTAAAGCGGCCGCTCCCGATTGTCATTTTTTGACACCCACGCGTCGTGCAACAACACACGTTTGCGCATTGCGCACGTTATCAACAGACCCGGCGATTTGTGTGCTTTACTGCGCGTTTGCTGCACGTTCAAAAAAAAGTGTCTCTCACCCCCCTACCTACCGGTACTGGAGTAGTAGGCCTCCTCTCACCACCACAGGACCACCACAGGACCACCACAGGACCACATTAGGACCACCTATCGTACTACTAACTACTACTACTACTACCGGTATCGATACTACGACTACTACTACCGGTATCGATACTACGACTACTCTCCCTACTCCTGGTACTCCTAC
>ERZ778022.4776-NODE-4776-length-11449-cov-6.026856_pt1 | contig 11449 bp, 5 predicted proteins | sample MGYA00375752_ERZ778022 | MGnify/ENA primary metagenome ERZ778022 (study PRJEB29350, sample SAMN05389826) | bioreactor metagenome | isolation source: Thiocyanate bioreactor | place: South Africa: University of Cape Town | collected 2014-04-04 ...
CCCCCACCCCCTCCCCTACCATCACCATAACAGGGCGTGAAAGACGTGAAGCTGCGGGCGCGCATGAAGCACACAGAGGCGGCGGCGCGGGCGGCGGCGCGGGAGGCGGCGCGCGCGGAGCTGCTGGTGACGGAGGAGGCGGGCTACCTGGAGGCGGAGGGCCCGATGGAGCGCACGTACCGGTATAAGCAGGCGGACCTGCTGGGTGCAGTAGACATGGGCGTGGCGCGCAAGGCGGTGAACCTGGAGTTGGACACATACGGGCCGTACACGGCGCGGTATGCGCGTAATGGACGGCACATGGTGCTGGGTGGCGCCAAGGGCCACCTGGCCATCATTGACTGGAACACCAACAAGCTGCTGAGTGAGTTCCACGTGCGCGAGAACGTGCGGGACGTCACATTCCTGCACAACCAGACGCTGTTTGCGGTGGCGCAGCGCAAGTACGCCTTCATCTACGACTCCACCGGCCTGGAGGTGCACTGCCTGCGGTCGCACATTGAGCCGCTGGCGCTCGAGTTCCTGCCCTACCACTTCCTGCTGGCGTCCATCGGCACGCCCGGCTACCTGAAGTACCAGGACGTGTCCACCGGCGCGCTGGTGGCGGAGCACCGCACGCGCCTGGGCGCGTGCTCCGTGCTGCGCCAGAACCCGTGGAACGCGGTGCTGGCAGCCGGCCACTCCAACGGCGCCGTCACCATGTGGACGCCCAACATGTCCACGCCCGTCGTCAAGATGGCGACGCACCGCGGCGCCGTCACTGCCGCCGCCATTGACGCCGGCGGCCGGTACATGGTCACCGCGGGCGCCGACGCACGTGTAAAGGTGTGGGACATCCGCAAGTTTGGCGACGAGCCGGTGTTCAACTACTTCTCGCCGCTGCCTGCCACCTCGCTGGACGTGTCGCAGCGCGGCCTCGTGGCAGCCGGCTTTGGCAGCCACGTGGCAGTGTGGGGCCGCGACTTTGGGCTGGAGAAGTCGTCCACCAAGGTCACCGCGCCGCTGCACGTTGACGTCACCTCCCGCATGTTTGGCGGCGGCGGTGGCGGCGGCGGGCGTGCTGCTGCCGACGCTGCGGCTGCCCCGGCGGCAGGCGGCGCCGGCCGCCACGTCAAGTTTGATGATGATGATGATGCCGCTGAACATGCTGACGGCGGCGACGATAGTGACAGTGGCGACGAGGGTGGTGACGCAGGTGGCGCGCCAGCTGGCCGGCGCGTGCGGCGGTATGAAGCGGCAGCGCCGCCACGTGGCACGTCCAAGGCGTCCGCGCCGTACATGCGGCATGAGCTGCCTGGCCGGCGCATCACCGTCGTGCGGTTCCGGCCATTTGATGACGTGCTGGCAGTGGGCCACGACGGCGGCCTGTCCACCCTCCTGGTGCCCGGCGCAGGCGAGCCCAACTACGACAGCCGCGAGGCAGACCCCTTCCAAACCGCCAAGGCGCGCAAGGAGGCGGAGGTGCACGCACTGCTGGACAAGCTGCCGCCCACCAGCATCTCGCTGGACCCCACCGATGTAGGCCGCGTCGACCGCGCCGCGCCTGCCACACGCGCCAGCGAGGCAGCTGCCGAAGAGGCCGCGCGCCGCGCACGGGCGGCGCCCACCAAGGACAAGACCAAGACGCGCGGCCGCTCCAAGTCGGAGCGCCGCCGCCTCAAGCGCAATGCCAACGTCATTACCGCGGAGCGCACCGCCCTGCTAGAGAAGCGCGCCCTGGAGCGCGCCGCCGCGCGCACCGCCGCCGTCGCTGCTGCCGCTGCCGAGCCGCCACCCGGCGAGCGCAGCGCCCTGTCACGTTTTTATGCCACCAAGCCGCGTAATTGAAACGGTGCCTTTTGGTTTTGATGCGCTGCGTTACTGCCACAAGGGCAAGAAAGCCACGCGCACGCCAGGGGCGCAATTATTCTTATTCTCCATTTGTTTTATCGATAATTAATTGGACAATAATAATACAACAAGGTAGGTGGGTATTTTATGTGTTACCGGCGTGGGGCCGGCGCTGCACAAATTATTTTAGCATTGGTTGCCGAAGCACGCAATATGGCGACGCCGGTGAAGCAGCGCGGCGGCGTGGTGGTGGCAAGCACGGTGCTGGCGGCGTCGCTACCACCGTTGCCGCCAGGCGGCGGCACCCCGGCACGGGGGCGGACTGCTGCTGGCGCCGGTGTCGGTAGCAGCAGCATGGCAAGCGGCGGCGGCAGCGTGGCGACGCTAGTAGGGCTAGGGTCGCCAACGGCTGCAGCAGCGCGTTCGTTGTCGTCGACAACAACACGCACGTCGCCGTCTGCGACACGCGCGCCATTGACGGACAGCATGCTTGCGCTGCCGCCAGCAACCGTGACGCCTGCCTCGCGGTTGCGTATGGCGCCGCTACCGCACGGCGCGGGGGGCGCCACGGTGAGCGTGCCGCCCACCCTTCCGTTCGCTCATTCGTCGCTGTCAATCTCATCCTCCCCATCTGCCACCGCTGCCGCCTCCTCACGGAAGGCGGCACCCCTGTTGCCGGCTGCCACTGCCACCAGTGTGTCGCAGCTGGGTGGCAACCGGCGTCGTGCGCCTGCGCCGGTACATGCCAACGCCACGGTGCTAAAGGTTATGACAACACCGGGTCGCCCTGCGCCCACTGACGCTGGTCGCTCGCTGCTTGCCGCCGTTGCCAGCGTGTGTGCCGTGCCGTCGCCGCTGCAGCTGGCGGTACAAGCATCCTTAGTTTCCTCCCTGCCGCCGCCGCCAGCGCCGCCAGCTGCTCCCGCAGCAGCAGCAGTATCCATGGAGGGAAGCAGCGTGCTCACCCTGCCGGGGCTGGGGGGTTCGGCGCGGTTCACTCGCCCTGCGCTGCCCGCTATACCAGGACCAGGTTCACCTGCCGGCGGCCGCGCCGGCGCGCTGCTGCACCTGCCGTCCCACTGGTTGACGGCGTCGTCGGCGGTCGGCAGCGGGGAGACGACGATAACACATATCTATCGGCCTGGCGCGGGTACCGGCATGGGGGGCGCGGCGGCAGCGGCGGTGGCAGCAGAGAGCGCGGCAGGCAGTGCCTTTGTGGCGGAGTACAAGCGACTGCGAAAGTTGGCAACCGCCGCGCTGGCCATCCAGTGCTGGTGGCGCGGCGCACCCTTCCGGGAGTCGCTGCAGACGGTGCGCTTAATCCGTGTGGTGGACACGCGGCGTGCGTGGCGCGCGTGGCGCTCCGTGTACCTGGCGTACCGCAAGTACAAGCGCCACATTATGCAGCGCGTGTGGTCGGCATGGAAGTTTGCGTCTGACCACAAACGCGACCTGCAGCGCCTGGCGCAAATGCTGGCGCGCCGTCACCTATGTGGCATCCGGATATCGCCGCACGGCGCCATGCGCCTCACCATGCGTGTGTTCATGAACCCGCGCGTCACAACGGTGGACAAGGCGGCGCCAGAGGGCAGCCGGCACGTGCGGCGGCATAGTATTACCGCCAAGTCTGAACCCACGGTGGAGGTGGGCGACGCGTTGCTGAGCGCGGTGAACGCCGCCTCAGGGCTGCATGCCGACTGGCAGGACAATACGGGCGTGGCCAGCGACAGCGACAGCGTCGCAAGCGACAGCGACGCGGAGACCAGCAGCGTGGGGCGATCGTCGCCCACATCCTCCCCCCGCCGGCGGCGGGCACGGCGGCGGCGATACCGCGCGCCTCCAACGCTGTCCCTCATATCGGGGTTTGTAAACCCGCGGCCGCTGGCAGCGCCCGAGGGCGATGCGCCGACTGCAGAGGCAGCAGCCCCGCTGGCCCTCGCTCCCACACTGGCTGCCGTGCTCAACGGCAGCCGCCGGTCGTCGTCGGGGGCGTTGGCTGCAGGTGGCGGTGCGGCAAGGGCGGCAAGTGCAACAGCAGCGCGGGCGGGGGAGCGCAGGTCGTCGCCGCCGTCGCCGGCCCGCCGCCGCACCTCCTCGTCGGCATCCGCGCACTCTCGCGGCTCGGCATCGTCGCCACCTGGCTCGCCGTACGCCCGCCCGCCGGGCAGCCCCGGTGGTGAGGGTGCAGGCGATGGGCGCGAGGCGCCGCCCTCCCGCGAGGCGCTCGACTCCATCATGATGTCAGACGCCATGCTGTCGGCGGAGCGCGTGCTGACGGAGATGTCGGGCATGCTGTCGCAGTTTGCGCGCGACAGCCTGCGTGGCTCCTCCTCCATGCTGCGCAGCCGCCTGCTGCACATCCCCACCTCCTCCACCGCGCCGTTTGTGCACGACGTGGCGGACGAGGCGTCGGCGGAGGTGGCGCGCGCGCGGCGGCGCGGGCGGCAGTATGAGGAGGCCGGCGTGCGGACGGCGGCGGGCGGCGCGGGGCAGATGTCGGCGTGGGCGACAGCGTGGGGCGCGGGCGCCACCAACAAGGAGACGACGACAGAGGCGTCGCTGGCGGCGGCGCTGCAGCACATTGAGGGCGGCGGGCAGCACATGCTGGTGGCGCTGGTGGCGTACCAGCTGAAGCGGCAGTGGTTTGACGCCTTCCACGAGATGCTGGTCACCCGCCGGCGCGTGACGCACGAGCTGTGCGCGCGCCTGCGTGGCGCGCTGTCGTCGTCGCTGCGGCAGCAGATGGCGCAGGAGTGGCCGCAGCAGCGCATGGCCATCGGGTTCATCATGTGGCGGCGGTGGACGGTGTACCGGCGCACCAAGCGGAGCGGCGCGCCGGTGCTGCACCACGAGGGCGTGCGGTTGGCGCCGTGGGACACCTTTGTGGCGCGCGTGGAGGGCGACGCCGCCAAGACGGAGGCACTGCGGCTGCTACAGGAGCGCAACCTGCGGCGCGCCGTGTGGTCCAACTTCCACGGCGAGATGCGCCACTCCCGCCGCCGCCGCCGACTCATGGTGGAGACGCTGCGCTCCTGGGCGCTGCTGCCGCTGCGCATGGCGTTCAACACGTACCGCCGCCACGTGCGCGGCCTCGCGGTGCGGCACGACAGGCTGCGCGACGCGGTGGCGCAGTGGCGCAAGTGGCGCAAGTGGGAGCTGGTGAAGCGCACCAAGCTGCGCGTCATCCGCGCCACGCTGCGCCACAACGGCATTGCACGCGCCTGGCGCGCGCTGCGAGACATCTTTGTTGCCAACGCGCCGCAGCGCGCGCGTGCCGCCAAGCGGCTGCAGGCGGCCGGCAGCGGCACCCTGTTTGCAGCCACCGGCAACGGCGCGTCGCGCGCCAACATGGTGCGCCTACGCTCCACCTTCATGCAGGCGGCGTTCCAGCTCAACGCCGTCAACAACTCGTCCGCCTCCACGCTGGCCACCATGATTGCGTGCTGGCGCGGGTGGCGCCTGTTCGCGGCGCGGCGGCGCGCGTGGCAGCGGCTGCAGGCGGCTTACGCGCGGGAGGCGTACTTCCACCTGCTCACCACCGTGTTCATGGCGTGGCGCACCAACACGAAGTTCAAGAAGTCACGCGCTGCTGCCGCCGCCTCCGCGGCTGCCGCGGCCGCGACGGCGGACGCTGTGGGGCTGGGCGACGCCGACAGCGGCTCCGACTCTGAGACAGAGGGTAGCGCCTCGAACCTCTCGCTGCCGTCGCTGCCTCGCCCGTCTACCACGGCGCTGTTTGCTGGCGCTGTTGCAACAGCGATGGCGGGGACGGCGCCCAGTTCGCTGGTGCCCGCAGCCCCTGCATCGACGTCGACGCTGCTGCATGGTGCGTCGCCGCTGGCGGCGCTGGTGGCAGCGGCGCACCTCCGGCGTGCCAGCCACGCTGCCGGTGCCGTCATCACCTTCACGCCCGCTGACCTCATCCCCAGCGTCAACATTGCGCGCTTCATGGCCATGTCGCAGACGCCGGGCGACCCGGACAGCCTGGCGTTCACGTCCGCGCTGCTGGCGCCGCGCGACCACCGCACCCTGGCGGGCGCGGGGGCGGGTGCCTCCTCCTCCGTGGCGCGCACTGCCGCCATGCTGCTGCGCGCGCGGCAGGAGGGCCGTGGGTGGACGGCGGTGCATGCGGCGGCGGAGATGCTGGACTTTAAGAAGTTGCACAAGCTGCTGTCGGCGGGCCTGGCGGAGGAGCACGACAACGCGCTGGTGGACGTGTCGGCGCGCGACCTGCACGGCGCCACCGCGCTGCACATCCTCGCCGCCAAGGTCAGCCTGCAGGCGGTGCCGTCCATCATCATGCTGCTGCTGGCGGGCGCGCAGCCGCTGGCGCAGGACGACCGTGGCCGCACCTGCCTGGACGTGGCCACCAACCCGGTCACCCTCCGCATCCTGCAGCTGCACGTGCAGCGGCTGCAGGAGGGCCGGCTGGCGCACTGCGAGCGCACGCTGCTGCTGCGCTGGCGCACGTCGTACTGCAACCTGCTGAACACGCGGTGGCTCATGTCCGCCCTGTGCCCCGCCCTCCTGCACGCCACCGCCGTGATGGCGGAGGCGCAGGCGCTGGTGGCACAAAACGAGGAGCGGCAGCGGGAGGCGGCGGCAGAGGCAGCGGCGGCTGCCTTGGCAGCGGCTGCAGCTGCCGACTCTGGCTTGGATGGCAGCGATACGCTGCTGGGCGGGGAGGGCGGCACCGGCGACGGGGATGCCGGCGGAGGGGCGGAAGGCGGCCACCGCACCTCATCAGTGGCAGGCAACCTGGAGCGCATCTCGGCGGCACGCGCAACCATCGGGTACGTGCGCCAGCCGGGCCACAATAATGCAACCGCTCATCAACCGCTGCGCACCCACCACTACCTCACCGTCCCACCGTCATCATATGCAGCTCTTCGCTTGCCCAGGCGCTGAACGAAAGCGTGCAGCTGCGGCTGGCGGACATGTCGGTGCAGCGCGCGTTTGGCATCGACACGCCGATGGCGGCGGTGGACGCAGCGGGCGTGCCGGGGCCTCGCGCGCCCTCAGGCCCATCTGCGGCGTCGCCGGCACGAGGCGGCGGCGGTGGTGGCAGTGACAGTGATGGCAAGGCAGCGGCGGCAGCAGCGTCGGCGGCAGCGGCGGCGGGTGGCAGCAAAGGGGCGCCAGGCACGGTGCCCACACCCGCGCCGCTCAGCACCGGGGAGGACTACACGCCCTCCGCCGAGTTCTCCACCGTACGTTGTTTCTGTCACTCGCGACTGGGTGGTCAGAGCTGCACCAGCAACACCACTACCGCACCCCACCCACTAACACCCCACCCCCTGCAGATGCTACGGTCGGGTGGGGCACCAGGAGGCGGTGTCAAGCCCAAGGGTGGCGCCGGCGGCGCTCGGCGTCCCAGTGTGGCAGGAGGGACGGGCGCCAACCGACGCGCGTCTAGTGTTGCTGGCGGCGGTGCGGGGGCAACGGGGGAGGAATCACCGCGTGCCTCGGGGCCGACGGCTGCCGCGGTGGCCACCGGGCGCGGTCTGCTGGTGCAGGTTGATGCGGGGGCACCCAGCGAGGAGGCGATGGTTGCCGCGGAGGCGGCAGCGGCGCTGGAGGCGCGCAAGCAGGCGTCCGTGATGGCGCCGCCCGCTGTCGTGGATGTGTGCCGCATGCCCACCGAGATGCACCGGTTCTGCGTACGCAGCGGGCGCGCGTCACTGGCGGCGGTGCTGCGCAGCCTGGACGGCACCACCAGCGTGGTGCACCAGGGCGACCGGCTGCTGCGCACACTGGAGACGGTGACGACGCGCGGCGAGTCGGAGCGCGCCGCGCGGCTGGAGGCGCTGGCAAGCCAGGTGTCCACCGCCGCGCTGCCGTCTGAGGCGGCCATCAGCACGCTGGCGGCGCAGGCCATCGTGGGCGCGGCGATGCGGTGCGGCGACATGAACCCGGAGGGCCTGGTGCCGGGCACCGAAACCACCGTGGCAGATGAAGTGCGGTGGATTCGGCGCACGGTGGCCAGCGCGGTGGCGGAAGCAGCGACGGTGGCGCGCCAGATTGACATGTTCCGCACCGTGGCGCTGGACATGGCGGGCAGCGTGTCAGAGGGCGGGCCAGGCGGCCGTGGCGGCGCACGGCGGCGTGGTGGGCAGCACCGCCCGGGCGCGCCAGAATCCGACAGCGACTCCGACGACGGCGGCCGTGGCGGCGGCGCTGGTGGCGGCGCTGGCGGTGGCGGAGCTGGCAGTGGCGCTGGTGGCGGGCACTCCATCCTGGCGGCCTCGGTGGCGTTTGTGGACCTTCGCCGCAAGCTGGCCACGCTGGAGCGCAGCATCGACGACTTCCGGGCGCAGTTGAAGGAAGCCGACACCCGCTTGGCGGAGGCGCGGCGGGCGCGCATTGAGGAGGAGGACGCCATGTACTACGACTAAGTATTTTAGTTTCGTTTGGGTCGGTTGTGTTTGACATTGAAGTAGCCTAGGGCTATGAAGGCGGCGACGCCGCAGCTGTTGCCATGGCGGCATCCCAGTAGCCAGGCGTGTCGGCCATGCGCGTCACGGCGGCCGCCACCGCCCGGTAGTCATCCAGGCAGTTGTACACGGCGGCGGAGATGCGGAGGTAGAGGCGGCTGTTCAGGGTCTTCACTGGCACCTCGACGCGCTCGCCGTAGTGCAGCGCGTCTTGCACCAGCTTGGCGTGCAGGGAGGTGGCGGCGGGAACGGCACCGGGAGGCAGGGCGGCGTCAGGCAGCCGGACGCACGCCATGTGGCTGTACAGTGCGGGCGGCGCATGCGTGTCGGTGCCCCAAGCCTCCGTCAGCAGGCGGATGGCGTCTGTCAGTAGGCCGCGGCAGTATGCCCGCGCGGCTGCGTGCCCCACGGCGTCCCACCATGCAAGCAGCGCTGGCAGGCTGACGACAGCGGCGTAGTCGCGGCAGCCGTCCCAAATGAACCCACTGGTGTAACCCGCGCCGTAGCCGTGCGAGATGACGAGCGGCGGCGTGGTGTCGCGCACCGCGTCGGCCGCATACATGAGGGCGAGGCCCTTGGTGGAGCACAACCACTTGTGGCAGTTGGTAAGGTACCAGTCGCACCCCAGCGCGGGCACGTCCAGCTCCAGCGCCTGCGCGCCGTGTGCGCCGTCAATGAGCACCGCAGCGCCGCGCGCCTTGGCCACCGCTGTCAGGCGCGCCACCGGCAGCACGAGGCCGGTGTTGGAGGTGACGTGGTCAAACACGGCCAGCCGCGTGCCTGCCGGCAGGCTCGCCTCCACTGCCGCCACAATGTCGTCCTCGTGCCGCAACACCGCCGGCAGCACACCCGTCACATGCCGCGCGCCGGTTGCCTCCGCCACCGCGGCAATGATCTTCTTTGTGGAGCCGTACCCCACATCCAGCGAGTACACCACGTCACCCGGGCGCAAGCCCGCCGCCCGGATGACGGCGTTCAACCCGGTGGTGACGTTGGGCAGCGCCACCACATTGCGCGCCGGCGCACCCAGCAGCCGCGCCGCTGCCCGCAGCGCCGCCACGCTGTACGGGAACAGCTCGCGATCAATGAACCGCAGCGGCTGCGTCTCCGCATACTCTGCCCACCCGCGCGCCGCGGTCATGGCGACGCGGCACACTGCACCAAACGCGCCGTGGTTCACAAACGTCCAGCTCGGGTCCAGGTAGTACTGCGCCCGCATGGCGGCGCCAAAGGCGGGTGGCCGCCCACCGCTTCCCGCACACGCCGCTGCTACCACCTCAGCGGGCGCCCGCCGACGTGGCGGCGGCGGCGGCACGTACGCCTCGTCCGGGATGGCCATCAACTCCTCCACATTGTCGCTGTGGAACGACCCAAACCCCAGGTACCCGGTGGCCTTCACGCCGGGTACGGGGGCGGTGGTGGATGTGGCAGCGGCGGCGCTGTCTGCGGCGGCGGCGGCAGCTGCCATGGTGGCCTGGACCGTTGGCTAGTAGGTAGATGTGGATCGGTATTATCGCCAACACTGCAGCTTTGCTGACAAAATAAGGCAACGAATAGCTCAATTCGCATGCAAAGGGTGAATTTCACACAGGAATGCGCCTGGCCGCTCGCCGCGCGCTATTTACCGACCATGTGTATCCATCATCTGTCTTGGTGCCTCCCGCTGCCCTGACCCGAGCCACTGGGCGGCCGCCGTTCTCGCCATCCTGCGGTCGAAACTAACCGCACCAGGCGCGGATGCAACAACCGTGCATGTTCGTTAGCAATGGCGCCGTGTGAATTATTGTCCGTATGAGTAATGATGCCGAAATATGGCCGTCAAGTTGCCTCTCTTGGCCTACTCAACTCCGACCGTTTGACCACCCATCCCGCCCCAACCAATTCCACGCTTCCTCACAAATAATGACACGCCGATGCCAAACCGCCCACGCGGTACCAAGTTAACCCACCCTTTCTGCGTTATTTACTGTCCCCATTTCAATAATATCCGCGACCTTCGTCGTTTTCCCGCCGTATCCACACTTTCGGTACCACGCCGTCGCAACTCCACTTTCGGCGGCCACCAAGGGATGTGCAGTGCAGTTGGCAGGTTGGCAGGTGTTTGTCGCCCACAGAGCTGATGAGCGTAGTGTTGTGGCAGGTGCGGCCGATCGCGACGGTGCGGCGAGGGCGCAATTTGTGTAGGAAGCCACGAGGTATGAATGGCGGCGGGGCTGCGGGTAGTTGGGTTGCCACCAGCGCCATTTTTTATGCGGTGCGGGGTCACACTCCTCGTTCTCCCTCCTCTCACGTGCACGCATGTGGCACCACCACCTGGATGGTGACCACGTCGACGTCGTGGCTGCTGCGGCTTGGCTAGCGCCAGAGACTGCGGGTGGCCATGTGGGTGTCTCACAATGGCAGCAGTACTGGGATGTCATACGGGCGTGCTGCTCCCGCTGGTTATGTTGCCGTGGCTGCGTCGTGCCAGTGGCCCACATAGCTGATGCCGCTGCTGTTTCCGCTGCCGCCGTACCTGCTGCTGCTGCAGTGTTGGTGCCCATCGCTGCTCCCGCTGCCGTGGCTGTTGTGTGCTGCTGCCGCAGATGGAGCTACTGCACGCTGCAGCGCGATGGTGTTGCGGCTGCTGTGGCTAGTGGCGCTGGGGCGGTGCAGCTTCGGGCGCTGCGTTCTATGTGTTGGTCGCTGGCGGCACGTGGCATGGCATGCTTCCGCTGCTGCTGCTGCTGGCATACGGCGGCGGCTACTGCTGCATGGTCATTGTTACAGCCCATGCTGTCGCCTGCTGTGCCGCCTGCTGTGCCACTGTTTTCCAATGGTGGTGGCTGCTGCTGCTGCTGCTGCTTTGAGGAATGACCTGCCCTCCTGTTGTGCCGACTGGTCCACCCCCAAGCCGCCACACTGTGTTGTCCCTCCCCGTCACCGCCCCCCTTCCACACCCCTGTCCCGCTGTGCAGTCCCCTTCTCCCCCTCGATCCAACCGCATTCACGTCCAAGATGGTGGTTCGCGCGTGGTACATGGATAGCTCGGATGCTGACCAGCGGCTGCCGCACCAGCAGGACCCGCCCAAGCCCATCCCGCTGGAGGACCTGCCGACGGTGGGCGTCATGGCGTTCCACGTTGACGCCGACCAGTGCGTGGCCACGCGCGGCAATAGGGGCGGGGAGTGGTTCCCCGTTGCTTG
>ERZ778022.4783-NODE-4783-length-11439-cov-3.004831_pt1 | contig 11439 bp, 10 predicted proteins | sample MGYA00375752_ERZ778022 | MGnify/ENA primary metagenome ERZ778022 (study PRJEB29350, sample SAMN05389826) | bioreactor metagenome | isolation source: Thiocyanate bioreactor | place: South Africa: University of Cape Town | collected 2014-04-04 ...
GGTGGTTCGATGGCTTTCGCAACGCCTGCTCGGATTCTACGCTCAGCATCCGGGGATAGAGGTTCGCATCGTGACCAACAGGCTGATGCGAGCACCGGACAGCGAGATCGATATCCTGCTGAGCTACGATCGGCTGCGTGATTCATTCAGATATGAGGATTATCTGCCGCTCGGCGATGCGCTCTATGGTCCGGTCTGCGCTCCCGGCTATCTCGTGAAACGCGATGATCATCATTGGTTCGCTCCCGTGCGCCTTTTCCAGAAAGGGGCTGCCCATACCTGGGAAGCATGGCAACGCCTGTCCGGAACACAACTAGCGTCCGACAGGCTTGTCGAGCATATGCATCACTTTCTCGCCCTTGATGCAGCCGCCACCGGCAAAGGTGTGGCGCTGGCCGAGGAGAGACTAGTCCGCGCGGATATCGCATCGGGACGCCTGGTCGCACCCCTCGGCTTTGCGAGAGTAGCCGATGGCTTCCGGGCAGCAGTGATGCCGCGCGCATATGCCCGGCCCGCGATCACTCCCCTGCTGAACTGGCTGGCCATCGAGGCTAACCGGGATGATATCGCCGGCATCTAGCTCAACGGCCACCCCGAAATGCCCATGGATGCTCGCGGTGCGACGTGTCATCTGCCAGGCGCTTGCGACGGAGATTTCAATCAATCCGCAGACTGTCGCGGGTCGCCACGAAGTCCGGCTCATAAGTCTCGAAACTGGCCGGCGACGTGGTGAGGCTTAACGCCTGCACCGTGTGTCGGCCGATAGTGACGATCAACAATTGCTCCAGGACATCCGTCTTATCCTTGAGCACCGAGCATCGCATCTGCCGAGCTGGAAAGCCGCCGAGCGTCGTGTCTTCCGGCTGCTGACACAACGAGGTCATCCCCTTCTCCGCATATCCCGCGCGCATGGTGTTGGCCAGCGATGCCGTCTGGCTTTCCAACGTTGGCTTGTCACCTTCCTTGATCGTGAGCACGATGAGGCTCAGCACCGCAAGCATCTGTCCCTGCTTATCGACTTTCACCGCCAACTGGTTCGACCCATCAAACTTTTCCCCTGAGTTCGATGTAGGCACCGGCGATTGCCGCAATTCCCATCCTTGCGGCCAGGTAACCGAAGATGCAGCCGCAGCCGGCGCTATCGGCAGGAACGCCATCATCGCAATGACAGAAAAGACACGCATCGACATGGTCTTCACTTCAATGTTCAATCGGAAAGAAATCAGAGAGATTAACCTGATAACGGCTGTAACCGATCTCGGCACCCGCGTCTATCAATCCCACTTCTGGCAATCCTTCCGTTCGGCTCCGCGTGCCTGCGCAACCTAGGTGGGGCAAAATCGATGGCAGCATTTCAGCGAACGAGCATAGAAATATGTGTGGCCGGGCCCATTGAGGGGGCACAGGCGAAGCTGGGAATTCACGGATCGCGGCTTAGTGCGGCTCGCTCTTCGTGATCTTTCAACGGGTCCACCCAGCGATAAATTGGATATTTTGCGACAAGGGCTAGGTTAGCTAATCTCGTCAGGGATAAAGCCGCCTGTTTGATGTTTCCACAGACGGGCAAACAGACCATCCTGTTCGATCAGTTCGTCTGGCCCGCCTTCCTCCACGATACGTCCCTGATCGAGCACAACTATCCGGTCCATCCTCGCAATTGTGGAGAGGCGATGTGCGATGGCGATCACCGTTTTTCCCTCCATGATGAGATTGAGCCTCTCTTGGATGGTAGCCTCCGACTCGCTGTCGAGGGCGGAGGTCGCCTCGTCGAGCACTAGGATGGGTGCATCCTTTAGGAGGACGCGGGCGATGGCGACGCGCTGGCGCTGGCCACCGGACAGCCTAACGCCGCGGTCACCGACGAAGGCGTCATAGCCCTTGCGACCCTCGCTGTCGGCGAGATCTGCAATGAAGGTGTCCGCACTTGCCATCTTCGTCACCCTTTCGACCTCTTCCTGCGTCGCCTCCGGCCGGCCGTAGCGGATATTGTCACCGACGGACCGGTGCAGCAGCGCGACATCCTGGGCGATGACGCCAATCGCGCGGCGAAGGCTTGCCTGCGTCACCGCCCGGATATCCTGCCCGTCGATCCGGATCGCGCCATCCTTGATATCGTAGAAGCGCAGGAGCAGATTAGCGAGTGTCGTCTTGCCGGCGCCTGAGAGGCCGACGAGGCCGACCTTTTCGCCGGGCCGCACCGTCAGCGAAAGATCGTCGATGACAGGCTTGCCAGATTTGTAGGCGAAACGAACGTTGTCGAAGCGGATTTGGCCGTTCGGGACGACAAGATCCGGTGCGTCCGGCTCGTCGGTGATGGTGGGCGGTGTCGTCATGACCGGCATGGCGTCCTTGATCGTACCGATCGCCTGGAAGATCTGCTGGCCCATCTGCAGGAATGTAAATGTGTGACCTGAGAAGCGGTTGAGAATGTAGACGGCAGCTGTGAATTCGCCGATCGTGACGAAGCCATCTACGAGCCCGGTAAAGCCGATCGACAGGATTGCCAGCCAGTGCATCATGTTGAGGACAACGACGATGACCTCAGAGGTACGATAGATGCGCTGTTCGCTCTGCTGCGCTTTGATAGCCTTGCCAATTATGCCTCTGATGGCCCCGGCCTCGCTATCTTCCGCAGCGAATTGCTTGACCATCTGCATATTGGCGTAGAGATCGGTGATGGCGCCGGAGATCAGGCTGCGACGCTTGGCGGAGCGGCGTGAGCGCTCAGTGAAGACGGGCCAGCCTGACTGCGAGCAGTATGTTGAGCGTGATCCAAATGATGGACGGAAGCGCAAGCTGCCACGAGAGCGCGCTCAGAAGGACAACGGAGCCGACCATCTGCATGATGAAGCGCGGGATGGACTGGAAGGCCGAGATGACTTGCTGCTGCACGGCTGACGCCACTTGCTGCAGGCGCGAAGCAACTTGGCCGGCATAGAGATCGTGGAAGAAAGCGAGGTCCTGCCGCTCCACCGCCCTGTGGCCCTGCCATTGAATAGCCGCCGGCATGCCGATGCCGAGCGTATGCGAAGTGAGCGTATTGACGAGGAAAGAGCCAATCGGGATGCAGGGGAAAAGCATCAGCCCGAGGAAGATCAGCAGCATCCGGTCGTTATGCAGGAAAGCGGCAGCACCCTGCTGCGTGACGCCATCGACGATGACGGACAGGCCCCAGACCATCGTCAGGCTCATGGCCTCGATCGCCATGGTGCAGAGGGCGAGCGTGATCAGAACGCCGCGAAACATCATGACGAAGTGAAGAAGAACGGCCACGGGCCCCTTCGACGGCAGCGGCCGGTAGGGGATATCGAGCGGCCGGATCAGGCTTTCGAAGGGGCGGTAGATCGCATCTGCAATTGGCATGGGCGCTCGAACTCTAGATGGATGGGAGGGCGAGGACTCGGCAGACGGAACAAGACCACCTTCCGGCTGCAATCTCAATTGGAACATCTCAGTAAATGTCGAGCTTCTTGCGATGGTAATCGCGCGGAAGACTTCCTGGCATTCACAAATGGCATTCAATTGCGATGGACAGCGAAACCTGTTTATCTAGTGAGAAACTTCAAGTGGCGGACAGCAAAAGGCTGCGTTGGAGATGGCCCCTTATCTGCTTTTATTTTTCCTCTTCGTCACATGCGGCCTCGTCAATATGACACGCCCTCGAAACTCGATTAGACCAGTGAGTGACCGTGACGCCGAAAACGCCTACAAAGCGGCTTTCAAAATTGAAACCAAGGAGACGGTCGAGCGACGAAAGCTCATAAGCTTCCTTCTGGTAATTGCATTGCTAATCGACATGCTCCTCATCGTGTGGATAGTTCGCTTTGCCTAAAGGCTAGGCTTGCTAAACGGACAGGCCTCTGGATGCGTGGGGTGGCTCCGCCGTCTAACTCAAAAATCTGGATCTCGGACAATGATCTGGTTTGATGCTCTACTGGAAAAGACCGCAGACGATGATCTTCTGCGGCGTTGCATCGCCGTCGTACTGAATATCGATGCCCGCGGGTTGGACGTCATCCACGACATGGACCAAATCTCGGATGCACCGGTGACCTGCCTCGTGACCTTAGAGGCTTTGGGTGACTATTCACAGATGATCAGCATTTACCACACCGGCGACCTCCATCCGATGCCTATCCTCGAAGCGGCCAATCGACTTGCACGTTTGCTCGAGACATCGCTGCTGGTCGCCAATGACGATACCGCGAATCCATATTCCTTCATTCGGATATCCAGACTCGGGCAGGCCTCGGTCGTCCTGGTGGACCCTGACGAATTGGATAAGAACGGCCGCTATGTCATCGCGGGTCAAAATCCAGTTGCGAGCTGAGAAAGTAAAGGGCCGCCCTTCTCACTCCCTTCGGTCAGTGACCTTGCGCAAGCAGCGGTTTGATAAATTGGGCCTTGAAGGACGAAAGGCATCACATGCCACCCAATTTGCTCCACTTAGTAAGTGGGGCAAATTGGGTGGCGGATGCGGGCGTCATCGTGACCTCTCACTGCTTTTGTCGAGGCTGTTCCTTATCGGCTCGAAGCGGTCATCGCACGTATGCTCTCCGTATATGCCGCAATATCGGCCCGGCTCTTTAGGATCACTTTCGAGCCTGTGCATGCATCAAACAGCTTTTGATGACTTGAGTAGCTGGTCGACGAGTTCTCCCGTTGGCGATACTCTCTCACCCACTCGATAAGCTCTCGGAAACTCTCCTCGCTGCCGCCTTGAATGCCCCTGGCCCTCACGTTGGCAATGCACTCTTCCTCTGGAAGATCAATCCAGACCAGCGCCGTCACCCGTGACAACACGGCGTTCACTAGCCAGCCGTATACGCCTTCCATCAACCAGGCCTCGGCTCTTCCGGCGTCGATAACCTCGCTGAGCACGAGTTGGTTTTCTCTTGCGACACCGTACTGACCGGGAGCCCAACGCAAGTCGTCGAGATGAACAATGGGACGTTTGATGATAACGCCGACTTCACGAGCAAGCCATGTTTTACCTGTCCCGCCGTTTCCAAAGATCAGCATCCGCCGAAGGTCTTCAAGATCTGCTGAGTGCAATGGTCTCTCTCCTGCATTCAGGCACCGTAGATTAGACTCGACGGTGAAATTTAATACAATATGGAGAGCCGGAGCGGCAGTTGCCCAGCAATTCGGCGCTGCCCTCGAATTTGCCCCACTTACCCCTCCGCTTACGCTCGGTAGATCAAATAATGCGTTTCGCAATGGCTTGAGATCATGGTTAACGCTTCGTCTAATTGAAGCTATCTAACGTTTTACTTCCGCCACTTATCGTCGTCCTCGTCACGCGTTGTGCCGACGCAAAAAGCCAGGTTGTTGAAAATGTCGGGCCGGGCGTCGTTTCGGCGCCTTGATCAAGCCTCTCTGACCCACGCTCGACGAGGCCTGTATGATACTTGCCTCCAAGTCACAACATAGGGATAGCCACGTTGCCGTCGAGCCGGTGCTATTTCGGCAGAGATTGCAGGCTCTTCATAGCTTCGAGGTCTTCATGCGAAACGAACTCGCAAGCCAGCAGGGTCTTGCCCGGGAAAGCCGCGGATTCGCGGGCTACCACGGACACCACCCCCATCTCCGCCGCGGGTTGCTCTGCAGTGGACAATGGCCGCCCATATGATTTTGTCGCCGTGCCGAGGAGATTGCCCAGGCCATCTGCCGTCAGATGGTATGTCTTGGCCAAATCGTCCGCACGCAAGCCCTCGACTAGAACGCCGAAGCCCGTGCCGGCGAAGACGATTTCATTCGTCTTGAAGCCTTGCCGACCGAAATCCGCGGACATCTTATAGACAGCAGCCGTCATATTCGACGTATCCGCCTTGGCGAGCTTCTCGGCCTCATTATACATCGTCGTCGCGGTCGCGGTCGAATAGGCCGGCTTGCAAAGCGCCGCATCAAAGAAAGACGGCTTGTCGAAAGCCAATGCGCTCGAACCAAGCACGAACGAAACGATGACGCCCAATGACAGGGATGCTGCAATCTTCATGGACAGTTCTCCAGATGACACGAGCCATTCAAGCTTGAATTGCGGCGGCCGCACACCTTCCCTACCGCCCTGAAAGCGACTGGCCAAGCCGCCGATGGCAATTATCTCCAGCTTTTTTCGTCAATGCTAACGGAAAGCTCGGGCGAGCGCGGAATTGCTGCAAGCCAAGACATCAATCCGAGATCATGTCGCCCCACATCAATGCGCCGGGAAGCTGGTGCTCGACTCTGCCATGAAAGATGGCGGATCGTGCAGTCCGCCCAGCGGTGAACTGCGGTCATCCGGTTCGACGGAAAGATCCAATCCGATCGAGCCTAGCCGCGCCCCTCCCCCTTCCCTCCATGCTGTCGTGTTCGGCATGGACTTCTTCGTCTGTCGCATCAGACAGATGGAAATTGCCGCCCCGAGCCCACCAAAGCCGACCGTGGACAACAGGCAAGGGCCACGAGCAATCATGACTGGGCCGGATTTGGCGGCGGGCATGGCAGGAACCACGCTAAAGACTGCAGAGTCCTCTGAAATTACGAAACGCCTTTGGACCTCGGCCAGACCGATGGGAGCGCTTCGACAAATTGCTTTAAGACAATCGTCCGGCCCGAGCCATTTCGAGCTCGTATCGTATCATCCGCAACTGCCTGACAATTGTGCGTAAAATAACCACCCTTGCCGAATGGGCGACAACTGCCGGGCATTCGCTCCGGCGATCGGCTTGCCATACCTCGCATCGCCCGGATCTGGCTTGCAGCGACTAGGCCAAGATCCTGCGACATTTTCGCCAGCGGCTTGCTACGAACTGGAGATTGAGGGAAGATGCGCCGCGTACACTTTACCTCCCGCGGCCTTGCGAAAGCTATCCGCCCAACCATGAAAATCTCGTTAACCAAAACTTGCTGCAGAATGCGCGACCTCATATATGAACGTCGGCTTGGCGTGAGGGCGAACAAGTTGGGGCGGATTTCTTTGCCGTCCCGTCAAAATCACTTCACAATCAATCCGTAATGGAATTGCACGCAGAGGAACCATTTCATGGAAGAACCCCGGACGACCAATCGCGAGCCGATCCTGGCGACCGAGCTCGATGTCAAGAAGGCGGCGGCTATCAATACGCTTTTGCTTCGCCCCATCGGCATCCTGCCTGTTAAAGCCGGCGACCCCATCCGTCCCTTTGCGCTTGGCCTCTGGAATGAAATCCGCCCGCTCCTGAAACCCGACGTGCCGGTTATGTCGCTTCGTCGCTCCACCAGCGCGTTCCTCCATTCCAAACGTTATTACCATGCCTGCGCCCAGCAGGGCTCCATGCGGCACGACCTTGACGGCAATCCGGTTGAACCTCTTTCGGACGAAGATCGGCTTGCCGCGCACCAGCGACTGGCTACGCTGCGACAGACCCAGGCCCAGGCCAAAGCGACGGTGCAGCATGAAGAACCGCCCGCACCGCCCGTGTTGAGCAAGGCGGAACTCATCCGAGCCTCCCTGCTCGGCAGACGCTCCGACCGAGCTGCCCGCTGACGCACATCGACAACAGCCAAGTTACCTTATTGCGACGATGATGATGGGCGCGCGCCTCGACAGGGCAACCGATCCTTGTCGCCACGGTTGCCTGCCGCATCCCGCTCTTTCATTGAATGTTACCGTTGCCGGCAAGGAAGTCGCATCAATTCCCAGTGACGATCAACGGCGCCGATGCTCACCCTGGTAGTCCGCGGACTACCCCTCAATCGAATTCCGATTGCGACAGTCAATCTTTCTCTTGGACACGACTATTATCCGCTACCTATTGGCGCTTGCCGAGGCGCAAGTAGTCCGCGGACTACTCCTCATCACGCGCGGCTCACAGGCCGAGCGAATCACTATTCGGACCGGCTGCCGCAAATCCTTAAGACAGTAAAGGGCGGCCCGGCCACCCGTCCTCACGCGCTGTTAATGCGTAAAAAGCCGCCAAAAGCTGCCTTTTATCTAAGCATTTGTAAAACGGACACGAATCGGAGCATATTGTAACTGCGTAGTTCAGTAGCATTCTGTCACAATTGCGCAGTTAATTGGGAAAACAACGATGCAGCCGAGTCTCGCGCTACAAGAAGATCAAGAGCACCTTCCAACGCTTCTGGCGACAGATGCGCAGGAATTGTCATATCAGCTCCAGCAACATCAGGCAAAGATCTTCCCGCCTCAGTCACAGAAGACTATGCGGATGTTTTCGCCGGCCGAAGCTGCTGCCTTTATCGGCATCGGGGAGGGTTACCTTCGTCAGATCGCCGCCGAGGGCCATGGGCCGGATCCTCTTTCCAACGGCCGCCGGCTATATGCCGCCGAAGACATGGATCGCATCCGCAAGGTTCTGGATGAACGTAACGGCACCCCGAAATATGTGCCGTGGCGCAGAGGTTCCGAAAAGCTCCAGATCATCTCCGTCATGAACTTTAAGGGTGGCTCGGGCAAAACCACCACCGCCGCCCACCTCGCGCAATATCTGGCGCTGAGGGGTTACCGCGTGCTTGCCATCGACCTCGACCCGCAGGCGTCCTTGTCGGCGCTGTTCGGCCATCAGCCCGAGATCGATGTCGGTGAAAATGAAACGCTCTACGGCGCCATCCGCTATGAAGATCCGCGCCCAATCGCCGATATCGTTCGTTCGACCTATACGCCGAACATGCATCTGATCCCCGGAAACCTCGAACTCATGGAATTCGAGCACGAGACCCCGCGCGCGATGGCGGCCGGTCGTGCCGAGACAATGTTCTTCGCCCGCATTGGCGAAGTCCTGACCGAGATCGAGAGCTTCTACGATGTCGTTGTCATCGACTGCCCGCCTCAGCTCGGCTTCCTGACGATGTCGGCGCTGTGCGCGGCGACGTCGATACTGATTACCGTTCATCCGCAGATGCTCGACGTCATGTCGATGTCGCAGTTTCTCACCATGACGAGCGAACTCATGTCCGTGGTGGAAAATGCGGGCGGTCGCACCAGCTACGACTGGATGCGCTACCTTGTCACCCGCTTCGAGCCGAATGACGGACCGCAAAGCCAAATGACCGGCTTCATGCGAGCAATCTTCGGCAATCGCATGTTGCAGAACGCCATGGTCAAGTCGACAGCCGTTGCCGATGCCGGCGTCACCAAGCAAACCCTTTACGAGGTCGATCGTGCCCAGTTCACCAGGGGTACCTACGACCGCGCTTTGGATTCGCTCAATCTCGTCAACAGCGAGATCGAGACGCATATCCGCCTGACCTGGGGAAGGAAATAAATAGATGGCGCGCAAAAACCTCCTTGAAATCTCGGCGCCGAACACGACGCGAACCGATGCCTCTGCGACAAAGGACAATCGTCCGATTGCTGGCTTCCTACCGCAGGCGAGGGGCGCCGGCCCGGTCGGCGGCATTACGAGAACACTTGGAAACATCACCGAGAAGATGGAGCGCGCCAGCGATCTCGAACGACAGCTCGCCGAAGGCCAGACGGTCGTAGACATCGACCCCAATCTCATCGACGGCTCCTTCGTTACCGATCGTCTCGAAATAGACCCGGTCGAACTTGGCCAGCTTGTCGAACAGATACGCGAACACGGCCAGCAGGTGCCGATCCTCGTGCGTCCACATCCGGAGATCAAAGGACGCTTCCAGGTCGCCTACGGCCATCGTCGTCTGGCAGCAACAAAGGAACTCGGCATCAAGGTGCGCGCCGTCGTGCGGCAGCTCACCGACGACCAACTGGTGGTCAGCCAGGGCCAGGAAAACAGCGCCCGCACCAATCTGTCCTATGTCGAGCGTGCTCTGTTCGGATTGCGGCTCGAACAACATGGTTTCGGCCGCGATATCATCATGGCCGCACTCGGCGTGGATAAGGCGGCGCTTTCCAAGATGCTGATTGTCACCAGACAGGTGCCTTTGCCCCTCATCAGTGCTATCGGCCCCGCTCCCGAGATCGGCCGCAGGCGGTGGCTGGAGCTCGGAGAGCACCTCGAGACTGCTGCTGCCGAGCCAATTATTGCCGAGTTGTCCGCGGACAACTATCGGAAGATGTCGAGCGATGAGCGCTTCCAGCGTGCACTCATTCTGGCAACGAATAAACCCGCATCAGCGAAGGCTACCGCCACTCCTAAATCCATAACCGGAGTTCCGGTGACTTTTAAGCGAACGCCGGCGCGCGCCACCTTTGTTTTCGACAGCAAGGCTGCGCCCGGTTTCGACGAGTTCGTGCAGGAGAGACTCCAATCTCTCTTCAGCGAGTTTCAGCAGGGAAAGGAAACGTAACCCGCAAAAGAAAAAGGCCCCCAAACGACGTCGTCGTGGAAGCCCTTCTCTGATCTTAAGCAAATCGAGAATCGCATTTCCCCGAATCACAGTCAAGAGTCTTTGACGCCGTTTTGGTGAGCAGATTTCTTTTGCCACAACGTAGGTAAAGGAAAAATGGAAGCCGAATATGTGACGACGCCCTTTGGGCGGCGGCCGATGACGCTTGCCATGTTGATGGCTCAAAGACGAGCCGAACATGGGAAGCCGATCCGGTCCGCAGACAAATGGAAAATTTATCGAGCGCTCTGCGAAGCCAAGCCTCTTCTCGGGGTTACCGATCGCGCGCTGGCCGTTCTCAATGCGCTCTTGAGCTTTTATCCGAAGAACGAACTATCGGATGACGCCAACTTGATCGTATTCCCTTCGAACGCTCAGTTATCCCTGCGCGCTCACGGCATGGCAGAGCAGACCATTCGCCGCCACCTGGCTGCGTTGGTCGCTGCCGGTCTACTCGTCCGCAGGGACAGTCCCAATGGCAAACGCTATGCCCGCCGAAACAGGGCAGGGGACCTCAACGAGGCCTATGGCTTCTCATTGGCGCCTCTTCTCGCACGCTCGGAAGAGATCGAACGCCTCGCAGCCCAGGTCGCTGCCGAGCGCCTTCATATCCAGAGCCTGCGCGAACGCATCAGCCTCCACAGGCGCGACATTACCAAGCTGATCGAAACCGCTCTTGCCGAAGCAGTCCAGGGGCCCTGGGACGCCATCTATGCAGGTTTCCGTTCCCTGATCGACAATGTCTCCCGCTCTCCCATCGCAGCAGAGCTCGAAGCTCTTCTGAGCAAGCTCGGCCGTTTGCATGATGAAATCATCAACCAATTGGAAAAGCACGTAAAAGCGTCGAAACTGAGCGGCAATCCCCATCACAATGAGCGGCACATACAGAATTCAGACTCCGAATCTCAAATTGAATCTGAAGGGGCAGCTAAATCGCAAAACTCACCGCAGATCGCCGCACCACGGACAACACCGACAACCGAAAACACCCCGACGAGAAACAGCGAGCCGAGCACAACAAAACCTCCAAAATCGAACTCAGTCTCCCGCAAAGAGCATCGAACGGACCTGAAATCATTCCCGCTCGATCTCGTTCTGCGCGCCTGCCCAGACATTGCGGCCTATGGACCAACAGGCTCGATCAACAAC
>ERZ778022.4784-NODE-4784-length-11433-cov-4.092986_pt1 | contig 11433 bp, 8 predicted proteins | sample MGYA00375752_ERZ778022 | MGnify/ENA primary metagenome ERZ778022 (study PRJEB29350, sample SAMN05389826) | bioreactor metagenome | isolation source: Thiocyanate bioreactor | place: South Africa: University of Cape Town | collected 2014-04-04 ...
GGAAGGGTTCGCGCTCGCCCGCTCGGAGGCGAAGTCCTCTTTCGGCGACGACCGGGTGTTCATCGAAAAGTTCATCGAGAACCCGCGCCACATCGAGATCCAGGTGCTCGGCGACAAGCACGGCAACGTCATCTACCTCGGCGAGCGCGAGTGCTCGATCCAGCGCCGCAATCAGAAAGTCATTGAGGAGGCGCCCTCGCCGCTCCTCGACGAGAAAACGCGCAAGCTCATGGGCGAGCAGGCCGTCGCCCTCGCCAAGGCCGTCGGTTACGACAGCGCGGGGACGGTCGAGTTCGTTGCCGGGCAAGACCGCTCGTTCTTCTTCCTCGAGATGAATACGCGCCTGCAGGTCGAGCATCCGGTGACCGAGATGGTGACCGGCATCGACCTCGTCGAGCAGATGATCCGCGTGGCGGCCGGCGAGAAGCTCGCGCTCAAGCAGAAGGACGTGAAGCTCGAAGGCTGGGCGGTCGAGAGCCGCATTTATGCCGAGGATCCCTTCCGCAATTTCCTGCCGTCCATCGGCCGTCTCACGCGCTACGTGCCGCCCGCCGAAGGCGTGGTGCACGGCGGCACGATCCGCAATGACACGGGCGTTGCCGAAGGCGGCGAGATATCGATGTTCTACGATCCGATGATCGCCAAGCTCGTCACGCACGCGCCGACGCGCATTGGCGCCATCGATCTGCAGGCGCAGGCGCTGGATGCCTTCTATATCGACGGCATCCAGCACAACATTCCCTTCCTCACCGCGCTCATGCAGCACGAGCGCTGGCGGGAGGGACGTCTCTCGACCGGCTTCATCGCCGAGGAGTATCCAAACGGCTTCGCGCCGCCTGCCGCCGACGGCTACGGGCTCGGCATCCTGGCCTCCGTTGCCGCGTCCATCGACCATCTCAACAACACGCGGCGACGCCACATCACCCAGCAGATGGACGGGCAGCCCTTTTCATTCGCCAAGCGCCGCGTCGTGCGCATTGGTGCCCGCGATGTCCACCTCGAGGTGACGGGCGGTGGCGACGGGCCGATCAAGGTCGCCAAGGTCAACGGAGATGGCGCGATTGGGACGCCGATCGAGGTGGTCTCGACCTGGTGGCCGGGACAGCCGGTTTGGACTGGAACGGTCGGCGGCGAGGAGGTCTCCGTTCAGGTGAGGCCGGTGCTCAACGGCGTGCACCTCTCCTACCGCGGGGCTGCAGCCGACATCCGCGTGTATACGGAAGCCGAAGCCACGCTCGTGTCCTTGATGCCGGAGAAGGTCGCGGCCGATACTTCGAAGCTGCTGCTTTGCCCGATGCCGGGGCTCGTGAAGGCAATTCACGTGCAGGCCGGCCAGGAAGTGAAGGCCGGTGACGCCCTCGCCGTCGTCGAGGCCATGAAGATGGAGAACGTCCTCCGCGCCGAGCGGGACGGGACCGTCAAAAAGATCAACGCCAAGGCTGGCGACAGCCTCGCCGTCGACGCCGTCATTCTGGAATTTGCCTGACGCGCGACGACTTTAGTTGAACCCAATCCTCCGGCTTGGGCGCAGCACGATGCTCGCGCGCGAGGAAATTTGCCTTCCACGCCTTGTGCCGAATTTGCAACGCTGCGCTCCTAAGTGGGCCAGCGCCCCCGCACGCGCCTTGTCGAGGACCTTCGGTTGCTGCGACAAAGAGCATGAACGCAGGTGTGTATAAGCGTGCTGCGGGGTATTGCGTATGTCGGAGTCGATTCCGCGTCATTCCACGCGGCCAGATGCGCGCCTGACCAGGCGCAGCTTGGTGGCGGCGGCTGGCGTTCTTGCAGCGGTGGGCCCTGTGGCCGCCAGCAAAGCGCTTGCATTTTCAAGCTCGAAGGCACCGAAATTCAATTGGACTGGCGGTGAGAACTGCCAGACCAAATGCGCCCTTTGCTTCCTTCGCGGCACGCGCCTGCTCACGCCCGACGGCGAGGTCGCGATCGAGGCTCTGAAGATCGGCGACGTTGTGACCACGCACGGTGGCGAGACGCGTGCGGTCCGATGGATCGGTCGCATTGAGATCTCGCGCGCAGAAGGGTGGGACCGGGATGTTCTGCCGGTCCGCATCTCCAAGGATGCGCTCGGTCGAGGCGTGCCGCAGCGCGATCTCTACGTCTCTCGCGCGCACATGCTGTACCTCAACGGGGTCCTTGTCCCGGTCGCGGACCTGATCAACGGCGCGACCATTGCCATCGTTTCACCGGACGTGGAGACGCTTCAGTACTTCCACATCGAGCTCGGAAGCCACGACGTTGTCGTTGCCGAAGGCGCGCCCTGCGAGAGCCTGCTGGCGACCCCCACGAGCCTCAAGGCGTTCGACAATCACACAGAATATGAAGCGTTCTGCGGACATCTGCCTCCGCTCGATGCCCGGCCTTATGCGCCGATCGCGGCCTATAACGGCGGTCGCGGCGAGCTAAAGTCGAGGCTCAGAAGTGCGCTCGCCCCGGTGGTCGACATCCGTCGACCTCTGGATGTCGTGCGCGACAATATCGAGGCGCGTGCGCTGCTTTCAAAGGCGGCATGAGGCGCGGCTCGCGGCGAGCCGGTCGCGCGTTTGGCGCGCACGTAACACGCCGGCAACACCGAACGCGGAATGCGGTTGATGATACATGATATTGGATTGCCGAATCCGCGGTAATGTTCCATTAAGCAATATCTTTTCCGTACGCGTAGTAGCTTGATTTGGAGGGGATAGTGACCAAATTGAATTCCCTAGAGACTGCCACCCATCGCCCCAATCCGCAGCTTAGTCGTCGCAGCTTAGTGGCTGCAGGCGCGATTCTCGCCGCATTGGGGCCCGCGACCGCGACCAGAGCGCTTGCTCAGGGGAAGGGCAAAGGAAACGGCAACGGCAACGGTCAGACCGGCATCCCGGGATGTGGCCCGTCCAACAATACGCCGCCGAAATGCCAGTGCTTCCTTCGCGGCACGCGGCTGCTGACGCCCGATGGCGAGATCGCCATCGAGGATCTCAAGATCGGTGATTTCGTCACCACGACTGATGGCGAGATGCGGGCGATCCGTTGGATCGGAAAGCGCGCGTTGGCCCGTGCCGAGGGGTGGCATGAGGACGTACTGCCGGTCCGCATCTCCAAGGGTGCGCTTGGCTCCAATACGCCTCACCGCGATCTCTACGTCACGCGGGCGCATCTTCTCTATCTCAATGGGGTCCTCATCCCGGCTTCGGACCTGATCAATGGCGGAACCATTTCTGCCGTGACGCCGGACGTCGACGCGATCGAGTACTTCCACGTCGAATTGGGAAGCCACGAAGTCGTTCTCGCTGAGGGCGCGCCCTGCGAGAGCCTGCAGATCGTGGCGGGGCAGATCCCGGCATTCGACAATCGCGCCGAGTATGAGGCCCTTTACGGTCACCTTGCGTCGGTGGATATGGCGCCTTACGCGCCGATCGCATCGTTCAACGGTGGCCGCGGTGAACTGAAGTCGCGCTTGAGGAGTGCATTGGCCCCGGTGATCGATTTCCGTCGACCGCTGGATGTCGTGCGCGACAATGTCGAAGCGCGGGCGCTGCTTTCAAAAGCAGCCTGACGCTCACGACCGCAACGAATTCATGCGCCGGCCTTGTGCCGGCGCATTTGTTTTGCGGGCCGATCCCGCATCGTGCGCCGCGCGGGATAGCGAAGCGCAATGCGGTCTGATCAGCCTTCGCTCTGGCTCAGATAGCGCTCGAGCCAGTGGATGTCATAGAGCCCGTTGGCGATGTCGGGATGGCGGCAGAGCTCGGTGAAGAGCGGGATCGTCGTCTCGATGCCGTCGATCACGAACTCCGAGAGGCAGCGCCTCAGCCGCATGAGGCATTCGTTGCGGTTCTTGCCGTGCACGATCAGCTTGCCGATCAGGCTGTCGTAGTTGGGCGGGATGCGATAGCCCTGATAGACACCTGAATCGACGCGCACGCCGAGGCCGCCCGGCGGATGCCAGTAGGTGATCTTGCCCGGCGAGGGGCGGAAGTTCTTCGGGTTCTCGGCATTGATCCGGCACTCGATGGCGTGGCCCGAGAAGTTGACCTCCTCCTGCGTCACCGAAAGCGAGCCGCCCGAGGCAATGCGGATCTGCTCGAGCACGAGATCGAGGCCGGTGATCATCTCGGTCACGGGATGCTCGACCTGCAGGCGCGTGTTCATCTCGATGAAGTAGAACTCGCCGTCCTCGTAGAGGAACTCGACCGTGCCGGCGCCGCGGTACTTGAGCTTCTTCATCGCGTTGGCGACGGTCGTGCCGATCTTCTTCCTCTGCTCGGCGTTGAGCGCGGGCGAAGGCGCCTCCTCGAGGATCTTCTGGTGGCGGCGCTGGAGCGAGCAGTCGCGCTCGCCGAGGTGGATGGCGTTGCCCTTGCCGTCGCCGAAGACCTGGATCTCGATGTGCCGCGGATGCGTCAGGTACTTCTCGATGTAGACGCTGTCGTCGCCGAAGGCCGCCTTGGCTTCCGCGCGGGCGGTCCTGAAGGCCATCTCGAGATCTTCTTCCGAGCGCGCAACCTTCATGCCGCGCCCGCCGCCGCCTGCCGCGGCCTTGATCAGCACTGGAAATCCCATGGACTTCGCAATGCGCAGCGCCTCGATCTCGTTGGGCACGCCGCCATCGGAGCCGGGCACGACGGGGATGCCGAGCCGCTTCGCGGTCTCCTTGGCCTCGATCTTGTCGCCCATGATCCGGATGTGTTCGGACGTCGGGCCGATGAAGGTGATGTCGTGCTCCTCGAGGATCTCGGCGAAGCGCGCGTTCTCCGACAGGAAGCCATATCCCGGATGGATGGCGTCGGCGCCGGTGATCTCGCAGGCGGCGAGCAGGCGCGGAATGTTCAGGTAGCTTTCCGAAGCCGGCGGCGGGCCGATGCACACGCTCTCGTCGGCGAGGCGCACATGCATGGCGTCCGCATCGGCCGTCGAATGCACGGCCACGGTCGCGATGCCGAGCTCTTTGCAGGCGCGCTGGATCCGGAGCGCGATCTCGCCGCGATTGGCGATCAGAACCTTGTCGAACATGCCTTGTCCTCGTCGCGCCTCGCTCCAGATGCGCCCCTGGAGCGGACGGCGCCCGACCCAGCTACTGGATCCCCTGCTACTCGATGATCACCAGAGGCTCGCCGAATTCGACGGGCTGGCCGTTCTCGATCAGGATCTCCTTGACCACGCCCGAGCGCGGCGCCGGGATGTGGTTCATCGTCTTCATCGCCTCGATGATCAGCAGCGTCTGCCCCTGGGTGACGCGCGTGCCGATATCGATGAACGCTGCGGCGCCGGGCTCGGGGGCGCGGTAAGCGGTGCCGACCATCGGCGACTTGACGCAACCCGGATGGCTCGCCGGATCGGGACCGGATGCTGCAGGCGCGGGCGCCCCTGGCGCCGAGGCCGGGCCGGCTGACGCGGCAGGTGGCGCCGGTACGCCGACCGCATAGGCCGCGGGCGCCGCTGCGTGGCGCGCGACACGCACCTTAAGGTCTTCCTTCTCGATCTCGATCTCCGTGAGACCAGTCTCGTTCAGGAGCTGCGCGAGATCGCGGATCAGGCCCTTATCGAGGGCATCGCGGTCCTTGTTTTCCTTGGCCATGCTGTGGGTCCGCAGATGGGGTTCAGAGGGGCTGCTCAGCTTTTTGCAGCGGCGCCAAAGCGCGCGTGCAGGCCGTCGAGCGCGAGAAGGTAGCCTTTGGGGCCGAAGCCGCAAAGCACGCCGAATGCAGCCGGCGAGACATACGAGTGATGTCGGAAAGGCTCGCGGCGGAAGATGTTCGAAAGATGAACTTCGACCACGGGCACCTCGGCGGCGGTCAATGCATCGAGAATGGCAACCGAGGTGTGCGTGTAGGCGCCCGCATTGAGGATGATGCCGCTCGCCCCCGTGCGCGCCTCCTGGATCCAGGTAACGAGCTCGCCCTCGCTGTTCGACTGGCGAAAACTTACGCTGAGACCGAGGCTCTTGGCATGGTCCTCGACCATCCGGCGCACGTCGTCCAATGTCTCCGAGCCGTAAATGTGCGGCTCACGCAGCCCAAGCATGTTGAGGTTGGGCCCGTTCAGCACATAGACCGGCTTCGCCATTGCCTCGCCCCGACCACTGATCCGACCACCACCATTCTGCCGCCAAGGCTTGAGGCCATGGCGCCTGTCGGCATGCTGCACCTGCACTTGATCCAAGTTCGTCTATCAGCTTCTTCGGCGCTGCGATAGAGCAGGTTATGGGCCTTTCCGCGGCACGGAAGTTCCGCAGGTGAAGGGCTATGTGGGCTTATGCAAGTCAAGGCCCGCCCCTGCATGGTGCACGGGCGGGCCCAAATGCCTGATTTGCTTTATTCAGAACGCCCTTAGCAGACCTTGCAGCCGCCATCCTTGCGGACTTCGGCAATGTGCTGCGACATCAGCTCGAGGAGGTTCTGGGGAGCGCCCGCAATGGCGCGGTCGGCAACGAGGAAGTGCGGCGTGCCCTGGATGCCCATGGACTGCGCGAGCTCACGCACCCGGGCGATTTCCTGCGTCACGGCCTCGCTCTTCATGTCGGCCTTGAGCTTCGCCATGTCGACGCCGGCTTTCTCTGCGGCTGCGAGCGAGGTCGCCTCGTTGGCCTGACCACGCAGTGTGATGAGCGCGCGGTGCACTTCCCAGTACTTGCCCTGTGCCTTTGCGGCGAGGGCGACGCGTGCCGCCTCCTCGGAGCCCTTGGAGAGGATCGGCAGCTCCTTGAGGACGAGCTTCACCTTGCTGTCCTTCTCGACGAGCTTGGCGATGTCGCCGAAGGCGCGTTTGCAGTAGCCGCAGTTGTAGTCGAAGAACTCGACCACGGTGACGTCGCCCGTCGGGTTGCCGGCGATCGGCGCGCCCGGGCTGCGGTAGATCTCCTCGGCCTGCGATGAGATCGCGGCCTGCAGCCGCTTCGCCTGGATCTCCTCCATGCGGGTCTCGAGCGCGCTTTGCACCTCGAGGAACACTTCGGGGTTGGCGATCAGGTAGTCCTTGATGATGGCCTCGATCGCCTTCTTCTGCTCGGGCGAGAAGACATCGGGGGCCTTCGCGGCCGTCTCTGGCGTGGTGGCCTGGGCGAGGCGGATCGGCGCCGAGCGGTCGGTCTGTTCGGCCGAAGGTGCGGCGATGGGCAGGATCAGTGCTGCGGCCAGGGCCAGTGCGGCGAGGCCGGCCAGGCGGCGCCCGCCGCGAGGTGTGGTCGTCATAGGGGAGCGCCCTCCTTGGGGGGTTCTGATCGGCAGGGTTATACCCTCAACCGGAAATTTTGAAGTTCACGATATCGCCAGCCCGGATCCAGTTCGGCGAGCCGTTCTTGAGACGAGGCTGCGCACGTTTGGCAAAAATCTGGGCTTGTTTGAGGTCGCCTTCGAGGAACAGGGCCTCGGCAGTCGCGAGGTCGGCCTCGGGCAGCTTGTTCTGCTTGTAGTAGGCGTTCGCCAGGATGCGGTAGGCCTGGGGATTCGGGTCCTGGATCAAGGACTTCCGGGCCAGATTGATGGTCTCGTCGAGATTGGGATCCTCCGCCGTGACCATGGCTTGAGCGAGCCGCACGGTAATCAAGGGCGCATTGGCGCCGGCAAGCTGGGCGCTGCGCCTCAGCAGCGGCACGGCCTCGCGCGCGCGCCCCGAGCGCATGAGGAAATCCGCCTTGAGCTCGTGGAAGTACGGGTTGTTGGGCTGGTCCTTGATGAGCGCGTCGACCAGCGGAATGGCGCGCTCGACGCCGCTCCCGAAGAACGTGCCGATGGCCCGCCCGTAGCGTGCCGGAAGCGACTGGTCCGACTGGGGGTATCGGTTGAAGACGATTTGCGGGCGGTCGAGGTAGCCCGAGATCTTCGCGCGCATCATGTCGTGGCGGAGCTGGAGCGCCGGCGGGTCGCGCGTGTCCCAGAAGGGGCTCGCCTGGGCGCGGCTGCGGAGCTGCGTGACGCGGTCGGCGGCGAACGGATGCGTGCGCGCGAAAAGGCTTTGCGGCGTGCGCTGGAGCGAGAAGGATTCCTCCTGCGCAAAGCGCTCGAAGGTCTCGATCATGCCGCGGCCGGACTGTTTCGTCGCGTTGAGGTAACGCAGGCCAGCCTGGTCCGCGACGAGCTCATTGCCCCGGATCTGGCTGAGCATCACGCCGACGAAGAGGAACTGCGACAGAAAGCCACGCGTCGGATCGGCGGCGATCTTCGAGCGCAGATCGGAGAGGTGCGCATTGGCGATGTGGCCGGCCTCGTGGGCGATCACGCCAATGACCTGATTGGGCGTCTCCGACACCTGAAGAGCGCCCGTGTGGATAAAGACATTGCGGCCGTCGAGCACGAATCCGTTGAAGGCCTGATGCCGGATGATCCGCATGGCGATGCGGCCCGTCCCGAGACCCGCTGCGCGGAAGATCGGTTGGGCGTAGTCGCTGAGGAGATCCTCGATCTCCGTATCGCGGATGAAGCTCAAACCTTGCGCTTCGGCCGGGCGTGCGAGCGCGCCGAGCGCGACTGTCAGCATCAATGCCGCAGCCGCCACTCTGGTCCGCCAGGCCCGGAATTTCGGGTGATTCTGCATGGCCGGATCTTTGGCTCGCGTATGTGGCTCCATTATGCTGCGCGCAACGTTAATGAGCTGCCCGATCAGGGTCAACGCGCAGCGCGATGCGGGGCTGGCTGATCGACGAGGATCAACTAGGATGCGTGCATAGCGAACCATCGGGAGTGCCGTATGACAGCCGCCGACGCCCTCCCCATGATCGAGCGCCGACGGATCGAGGCGACGATCCTCAAGCATGTCTATGAAACGTTGAAGGAGAGTCACGGCACGGAGGTCGCGAGCCGCGCGATTGGCGATGCGGTGCGCCGCTCTTCCATCGAGCAGGCCCGTCAGCTCGCCGCATCGGAGCCCGGCGGCCAGACCTCCATGCGCACGTTCATCGAGCGCCAGGCGCAGTGGCGCATGGGCGATGCCTTGAGGACCGAGACCCTTCTCGAGAGCGACGCGCAGTTCGATTTCAACGTCACGCGTTGCCGCTATGCGGAGATGTATCGCGAGATGGGCCTCGGCGAGATCGGCCACCTGCTCTCCTGCCAGCGCGACGGCACATTCTGTGAGGGCTATGACCCGCGCCTCAAGATGGAGCGGACCCAGACCATCATGCAGGGGGCCAGCCACTGCGATTTCCGCTACCGCTGGGCGGAGGGCGAGGGCGGTTGAGGCGGAGCGGCCGGGCGCGGGCCCCGCTTCGGATCGCCATTTCCTGCAGGTCCGCCAGCGCGAGCCGGGGTTGACCCCGCCCCCCATTGGCGCGATTTTACAGGTGATTTCGATCGGTTCGCTGCGGCGCACGCCCGAAAGTAAGGACGCTGAGCTTAACCAAGATGCTCAGCGGTGCTGACCAGCGATCTATCACCAGGGCCGAGGCATGAGCAGGATACCCGATTTCACGACCGTCGATCTCAGCGCGTCGTCCGCGGCGGCGGCTACCGTCCCTCCGGCGCGCTTCGAGACGCCCGAGGGCATCGCGCTGAAATCGGTCTACACGGGGGCCGATATCGCCGGCCTGGATTTCGTCGATACGCTCCCCGGCATCGCGCCCTTCCTGCGCGGGCCGTACCCGACCATGTATGTCACGCAGCCGTGGACGATACGCCAGTACGCGGGGTTCTCGACCGCCGAGGAGAGCAATGCCTTCTACCGCCGCAATATCGCGGCCGGCCAGAAGGGGCTCTCGGTCGCCTTCGATCTCGCGACGCACCGCGGCTATGACAGCGACCACCCGCGCGTGAAGGGCGACGTCGGCATGGCCGGCGTGGCGATCGACTCGATCTTCGACATGCGCACCCTCTTCGACGGCATCGACCTCTCGCAGATGTCGGTGTCGATGACCATGAACGGCGCGGTGCTGCCGGTGCTCGCGCTCTTCATTGTCGCGGGCGAGGAGCAGGGTGTGCCGCTCGCCAAGCTTTCCGGGACCATCCAGAACGACATTCTCAAAGAGTTCATGGTCCGCAACACGTACATCTATCCGCCTGCGCCTTCGATGCGGATCATCTCGGACATCTTCGCCTACACCAGTGCGAACATGCCGAAGTTCAACTCGATCTCGATCTCCGGCTATCATATGCAGGAGGCCGGTGCGACGGCGGACCTCGAGCTCGCCTACACGCTCGCTGACGGCATCGAGTATGCGCGGGCGGGTGTCGCCGGCGGGCTCGGCATCGACAAGTTCGCGCCACGGCTTTCGTTCTTCTGGGCGATCGGCATGAACTTCTTCATGGAGATCGCCAAGATGCGCGCCGCGCGCCTCCTCTGGGCGCGCCTCATCAAGTCCGAGTTCGCGCCGAAGGATGAGCGCTCGCTCTCGCTCAGGACGCACAGCCAGACCTCAGGCTGGAGCCTCACGGCGCAGGACGTGTTCAACAACGTCACGCGCACCTGCATCGAGGCCATGGCGGCGACGCAGGGCCACACGCAGTCCCTGCACACGAACGCTTTGGACGAAGCCATTGCCCTGCCGACCGACTTCTCGGCGCGCATTGCCCGCAACACGCAGCTCGTGCTCCAGCAGGAGAGCGGCACGACGCGCACGGCCGACCTTTGGGGCGGCAGCTACTACGTCGAGCGGCTGACGTACGAGCTCGCCGAGAAGGCGTGGCAGCACATCGAGGAAGTCGAGCGGCTCGGCGGCATGGCCAAGGCGATCGCCGCCGGCATCCCGAAGATGCGCATCGAGGAAGCCGCCGCGCGCACGCAGGCACGCATCGACTCCGGCCGCCAGACGATCGTTGGCGTGAACAAGTATCGCGTCGCCAACGAGGCCGAGATCGAGATCCTCAAGGTCGACAATGCGAAAGTGCGCGAGCAGCAGCTCGCGAAGCTGGCGCGTCTCAAGAAGGAGCGCGATCCGGCGGAAGTTTCAGCGGCCCTCAACGCGCTGACCGAGGGCGCTAAGGGCGGCGCCAACCTGCTCGATCTCGCGGTCAAGGCCGCGCGTGCGAAAGCGACGGTCGGCGAGATTTCCGATGCGCTGGAAGTGGTCTTCGGCCGCCATCGCGCCGAGATTCGCGCTGTATCGGGCGTCTATCGATCGGAGGCGGGTGCGATGACCAGTGCTCTCGGCAAGGTGCAGGGGCTCGTCGAGAACTTCGAGCGCAATGACGGGCGCCGCCCGCGCATCCTGATCGCCAAGATCGGTCAGGATGGCCACGACCGCGGCCAGAAGGTGATTGCGACGGCATTCGCGGATCTGGGTTTCGATGTCGACATCGGGCCGCTCTTCTCGACGCCGGAAGAGGTCGCGCGCCAGGCTGTCGAGAACGATGTGCACATCGTCGGCGTGTCGTCGCTCGCAGCCGGGCACCTGACACTGGTGCCGGAGCTCAGGGCTGCGCTCGAAGCCGAAGGGCGCGGCGACATCATGATCGTCGTCGGCGGCGTGATCCCGCCGGCCGACTACCCGGCCCTGTTCGAGGCGGG
>ERZ778022.4785-NODE-4785-length-11429-cov-5.362581_pt1 | contig 11429 bp, 3 predicted proteins | sample MGYA00375752_ERZ778022 | MGnify/ENA primary metagenome ERZ778022 (study PRJEB29350, sample SAMN05389826) | bioreactor metagenome | isolation source: Thiocyanate bioreactor | place: South Africa: University of Cape Town | collected 2014-04-04 ...
GCCGGTCCCGCTGTACCACGGCCTGAATCGGTACGTGCGACGCCCACACGTGGTAGAATCGTTTCTCTGCCCCCGTCCCCCCCGTCCCCCCCCCCCTCCCACCCCCCCCCCCCCCCACCCCACCGCAGGTATGAGTTGGAGGTGGAGCCCGCCGAGGGGCTGGAGGTGCTGCAGCTGCAGGTCATGAGCGTGACCAACGTGCCGGTGGGCGACCAGCTGCTGTACTACGCGGCGGGCGCGGCGGGATGCGGGATGCTGCGCAGCGAGGATGGCAGTGCGGCGGCTGTGCTGGTGGCACTGGCAGCGGGCGGCGGCGCGGAGGTAGAGCTGGCAGTGATGGCGGCGTCCGAGTGCTACATTGACCCGGCATCGTTTGATGTGCTGGGCGCGGCACCGCGCGGCGCCGCGCTGCCACCCACCACCTCCACCCCCGCCGCCCCCGCTGTCACGGCGGAGACGCGGTCGACGGCAGCGGGGCTGGCAGAGTCGGCGTGCAGCCGCGTGTACTTTGGCGACACGCCGCTGGACCAGGTGGCATTCACGCTGGCGGCGGGCGCGCCGCCTGCTGGCGGCCGGGCACCACGCTGCCGGTGGCGGCTGCTAGCGGCGTACCCATGCCGCCCTTCGTGTGCGCCTGCGCTGCGCGCCCCGGCGGCCTGTGCCTGTTTGCGCCGCGGGCGGGGACGGGGACAGCGTGGGCGGCGGGGGAGCTGGGTGCCGCGCTGCGGCGGGTGTACCGGGATGGCCGGTCGGCGGCGGGCGCGCAGGCTGCCATGGTGCGGCTGCGGGCGGACGGGACGGGCGGGCCGGGGCGTGAGGGCATGCTGGGCCGGCTGGCGGGCATGCGACGGCACATGGCGCTGTATGAGGATCCTGCAACGCTGGCGGCAGCGCGGCGCGTCATCCCGCTCGCCACGCTGCACCGCCGCGCGGCAGCGGCGGTGGCGGACGGCAAGGCGTGGGGGCGCGACTTCCGTGACGAGCTGCTGCACCAGCTGGCGCTGTGGTTCAAGCGCGATTTCTTTACGTGGACCAACTCGCCGCGGTGCGACGCCTGCGGCGGTGCCGACGTGCACGCCTCCGGCAGCACGGCACCCACGCCAGAGGAGCGCGCCGGCCTGGCGGGCATTGTGGAGCTGCACTCCTGCCGCACCTGCGGCGCCATCACACGCTTCCCGCGCTACAATGCGCCCGCCAAGCTGCTGACGACGCGGGCGGGCCGGTGCGGCGAGTGGGCCAACGCGTTCACGCTGTGTGCGCTGGCGACAGGGTTTGCGGCGCGCCACGTGACGGACTGGACGGACCACGTGTGGACGGAGGTGTGGTCCGCCGCGCACGCCAAGTGGCTGCACGTGGACGCGTGCGAGGTGGCGCTGGACGCGCCGCTGCTGTACGAGAGCGGGTGGAACAAGAAGCTGAGCTACATCGTGGCGGCGGGGCTGGAGGAGGTGGTGGACGTGACGCGGCGGTACACCAAGAAGTGGCCGGAGGTGGCGGCGCGGCGAGTGGAGGTGACAGAGGCGTGGCTGGCGTCCGCGGTTGCGGTAGCAGACGCCGCGCAGGCGACCGGCGCGCACGGCGGCGCTGGGTGCACCTCCGCACGGGCGCGCCTGCTGGCCATGCGCCGCGCCGCGGAGGAGCGGTGGCTGGCAGCCACGCCCGTGTTTGACGACGGCGTGCGCCGCCAGGATGAGCTGTCTGGCCGCATCAGCGGCTCGCTGGCGTGGCGCCTGCAGCGCGGCGAGACGGGTGCCGCGGCAGCGGCGGCGGCGGCACCAACGGCGGCGGCGGCGGCGGTGGCAGCGGCGGCAGCGGCGGGTTCGGGTGGCGGCGGCAGTAGCACAGCTGACGCTGGCGTGCCGCCGAGCGGCTGGCAGCTGCTGCAAGCGGGCGCCGCAGCGGGCGACGGCGCGCGTGCCACCGCTGACCTGCCGCACATCATTGCCATGTCGTCGTTTGGCGCGCTGGTGGTAGGCCTCACAGCGTCCAACTCGTTGGTATGGCGCCGTGCGCCTGGCGGCGATGCTGCCGGCGGCGGCGGTGCCGCTGCCTGGCAGCCGGTGGCGGTGGCGACGGGAAGCGGTGCGCGGTGGCCTGCAGACGCGTGCACGCTGGTGGGTATCGCTGCGGACGGCGGCAGCGGCGGCAGCGGTAGTGGCGGCGGGCGCTTGTTTGTTGTGACGCGCCCCCCCGACTTGTTGGCGGCGGGCGGTGACGGCGAGGGCGGCGGCGTCACCGGCTTGGAGAGCCGGCGGCTGCGCGGCGTGTCCAATGCTTCCACCTCGTCCGGCGGCGCGATTGGCGCCATGGCAGAAGCAGAACACACGCTGTGGTGCTTGCCGCTGCCGCCCGCCGGCGTGCGCACGTGGGTGGCGGCGCCCGTCGCATCTTTCTCCCTGCAGCGGCCGCCCATGCGCCGTGCGGAGGACGGCGTGCTGGGCCTCGCTGTGGTGGGCACGCAGCTGTACATTGCCACCAACGGCGCGCTGTGGCGGTGGCGGGAGGATGTCGGCACCCTGGCCGCTGCCGCCGCTGTGAGCTCACCGCTGGCGCTGCCTGGCTCGCCACTGGAGGTGGTGGGCCTGGCGCAGCGCGTGCGTGCGCTGGCGCCCACACCCGCCGGCGCACTGCTGGCATTCCAGCGTACCGAGGCGCTGCCGCACGCCGCCACGGACCGGCCGGTGGACGCTGTTGGCGTGTTGACGGGGCATGTATGCCTGTACGTGCCGCCGACCGCCCTGGTGGCGGCACCCCGCAGCGGCAGCGGCGGCGGCGTAGTTGGTGAGCGCGTGCCGCTGTGTGACGCTGGCGGCCGTCCCGTTGGCATTACCATAACCGCACCGTCGCTGCTGCCGGCAGGCGGCGGCAACCCGCCCGCGCCACTGCCAGCGCTGCTGGAGTACTCGGGCGGCGCGTACCCGCAAGACACCGACTGGCTGGCGTTGTGCCGGGTGGGGCTGCCGTCAGAGGCATCGGTGGCAGGCGGGTTTGACATTGTGACGGCGCTGGATGCCGCCGGCATCCCGCCGTCGGCATACGCCACCACCTCCCGGTTACCCCTGACGCTGCCGGTGGGCACCGTGCCCAGCGACCTGGGCCTGTACGAGTGGCGCTACTTCCGCGGCGCCGGCTTCACCCGTCGCCTGGCCACCGCCGCCACCGCCGCCGTCATTGCCGAGCCGCCGCCGCCCGACGTGCTCCTGCACGCGCCGCCGCGCCGCAGCGTGGCAACCAGTGGCGGCGGCGCCGCCGGCGGCGGGAGTGGCAGTGGGGCGGCACCGAGTGGTGTCGTGAAGCCAACGTGGACGCCGCTGTGCCCGGCGGCGAACGTCACGGCGCTGGCAGCCACGCGCGACATGGTGCTGGCGACCACCGTGTCTGGCGAGCTGTGGGGCCTCCCCTTTCCTGCCGTCCTGCGTGGCGCCGGTGCACGCCCTTTCTCCCTCGTTACGCCCGCCTCGCCGGTTGTGGCCCCTGCTGCCGGGCCGGGTGCCGGGGGTGTGCCAGCGGCCGTTGCAGCGGCAGCAGCGGCAGCGGCGCCGGTACCAGCGCCAGAGGCAGCGCCAGCGGCCGTTGCGGCGTCACCCACTGGTGCACCAGTGCCAGCACCAGCCGCGCCGGTGCCAGCGGTGGACGCTGCCGCGCTGAAAGCGCTGGTGTCACGCCTGTTTGCGCAGTTGACGGCGGGGGGCGGCCGCGCTGCTGGCACGTGCAGCAATGTGTACTGCGCGGCGCACAGCGGCGGCGGCGCAATGGCGCCCAGCCCCGCCGCTGCGCGTGCCTTGACGCTCATTCATGCGACGCCCGACCCCGCCACCCTCTTCTGCCCGCCGCTGTAGTCTGTAGACGCTCGATACCGGTATGAGAAACACATTGAATTACCATCGTGTGGCTGTTGGGCCAGGCTCGGTGCACAGCTTGGCGGGCAACTCGGAGGCGAGGAGAGAGGGGAACGACCTGCCTTGCTGGCTGCCAGCGAGTTCTACTGCCCACCCCACCGCCACGTATCTGAGCACCGAAAACACGCAGGCGGGCCGCAGGCGCAAATTTTACGGCAGAAATTTGGAATTGGTGCAGGGTTGATTGGTTTGGTGGTGTGTTTGTGTCTGCTGCACGGTGGCGTCACATTTATATCTGCGTGACTATTGGTGTGGGGCACTGGACACCTGTGCTGCCTACTGGTACTGCACTGCCTACTACACTGTGTGTGCCGCACACACAAACAAAACCCACACCCACAGCAGCTACTGCTGCATTACACATAACTTATATAACAGCTACCATGGCTGCTGCCGTCGCGGCCGCACCGGCGGCGACAATGGCAGCTGCAGCAGCAGCAGCCGCGGGTGCCAGCAATGCAGGCACTGCTGGCACCCCCATCGCCACCCCTGGTACGCCAACAGAGGCAGCGCCCGTCTCCCCACTCACGGCGGTGCTGTCTGAAGACCTGGAGGCGCGCGTGCTGTCGTACCTGGACGTGTGGGACCGCCGCGCCATGGCGGCGGTGGACAAACGCTACGCTGCCATGCAGGCGCCCGTGCTGGCGCCGGCGCGCGCGGCGGTGGCCAGCTTCCGGAAGCAGCCGGAGGAGGCGCTGCTGGCGCTGGCGTCGCTGGGGCTGCTGACCGCCGACACGGCGGGCGTGGCGCGCTTCCTGTACGACGCGCACGGCAAGCTGCCGGCGGCGGCAGTGGGCAAGTACCTCACGGCGCCCGGCGGCGCGGACCGCGAGGAGGAGGCGGAGGCGGCGTACCAGCTCACGACGGCGTACCTGGCGCACCTGGACCTCACGTACGACACGCCGGCGCAGGCGCTGCGCAAGCTGCTCAATCGTACCCGCCTGCCGCCCGGCTCACGTGTCCTGAGCGCGCTGTTCAAGCGCCTTTCGGAGCGCTACGTGGCATGCCAGCACGCGGCGGCGCGGGAGTGTGCCACCTTTGGGTCGCCGCCGGCGGAGGATGACGCCCCTGCCGCCGCCGCTGGTGGTGTCAGAGGCGTCAGTGGCGGCGCGGCTGTTGACATGGCGCATGCGCACGTGCAGCATGCCGCCTCGGTGTCGCCCTCCATGCTGGCGCTGGGCGCGCTGGAGCATGCCGGTGGCAGTGGCGGCCGGCGTGCCGGCGCCGCAGCGACGACGCGCGCCACTGCCGCCACCGCTGCCGCTGCGGGCGGTGCTGGTGCCGCTGACGCCCACCTGCCGCCATGGCGGCAGCGCGCGCCGGCGGCGACGCGTGACGACGACGACGACGACATCGTGACGGTGCACACTGCGCGCGTGGTACTCAAGTCGCCGGAGACCGCGTGCTTGAGCATCAAAGGCGGCGACAGCGCTGCCGTCGCCGCACCAGTGCCACCGCCATCCTCGTCAATGTCAGACAAGCGCTGGGTGGAGCTGGATGGCCTGCATGGCGACGAGGATGCAGGCGCGTATGGCCTTGCGCCCATGACGCCGTCAGTCCCGACAGTTGCAGTGGCAGTGGCAGTGGCAGTACCACCACCGCCGCCGGTGCCGTCGTCGTCGCCGCCGCCCCCAGTACAGCCGCCCAAGCCACGCCGCCGCATGTTGTACGGCTTTGACGTGGTGACGCTGGACCACGACGTCGCCTTCATCTTCTTCTACTCCCTGCTCATCCTTAATTGCGACATGCGCAGCCCCGCGGTGCGCACCAAGATGACGCGCACCGACTTTGTGTCGCGCAACATCTCCATCCCCGCGCTGGCACACATCCCGCCCACCTTCTTTGCGGGCGCGTACGACGAGATTGCGCTGGCGGGCCTGCCGGTGGCGGATGGCTTGCCGGTGGCACCGGCGCGCCATGCGCTGGCGCGCAACCCGGCACCCGAGACGGGTGCCATCCTGCAGCCCATGATGGACGGCCCACCTGCCGCGCCGTCGCCCGCCACTCGCGCCATTGCCGCTACTGCGGCTGCCGCCGTGTCGTGGGTGAAGCGCGCTGCTGCAGCGCTGACGCAGTCGGGGTCGGCGGCGTCGGTGCCGGTGCCGGTGGCGGCGGCACAACAGCCGCCGTCCGTACCGACGTCCCCGCCGCCGTCGCCGTCGTTAGCGGCTCGTGTGGTGGAGCCTGTCACGCTGTACCGCCGGTGATGGCGCGTTGGCAACGAGCCTTTGTGACTGGCCAGGCCTTGTGTTGTGATTGTGGCACTACTGTTATTGCTGTACATGTGGTTCAAGTGGTTACATTCACGGCAACCATAATAGAAGGCAGGGTGTCCGGCGGCAGGCGCACACGGCCTGCCGGCCGGCAGCCGGCAGCGTGCAATACTGTAGCAAAACGGGGTGGGAATGAAGGAGTCAAACGAGGGTGGCAATACAGCACTGTACTGTTGCAAAAGGGGTGGGCAGCACGGAGTCAAACGAGGGCGGCAATACAGTACTGTAGAAATGGGGTGGGCAGCACGGATCGTGGTCAAACAAGGATGGCGGGCGTGTGGAAGGTCCGGAAGAATGCCGCCAGGGAAGTGAACCAGACAGCAACAAACTTGGCAACAACGGGGAGGGAGATGGCGATACCCCCAATCTCAATGTTCAGGCCATTATGGATGACCCACGCTTGGATGTTGGTCAAGCGTTTGACCTGCTCCCCAGCAGACACGGCCACCATGTCGTTGCAGGCACGGAAGATGGCATTTGTGCCGGAGGAGGCACGCATAATATGCAGCAGCACATACAACGCCATGGCGCCCAGAAGCGCCGTGTATGTCAATGCGGCCGGGTGGTAGTTCCGCGGCGGCTCCATGATGCTCGCCACACCAGCGCCGGTGGCGAGGCAACAGGACAAGACAACGGCAAGGAGGGTGCGTGTGGTCTGCTCCGAGATGGCAAGCACCACCTTCTGAAGGAGGCTGTAATTAGCAATGACCCTGTTGTCGTCAATAAACCCGTTGTTGTCGTGCAGGTGGTCGACGTCAGCAAAGTTGCGCAGATTGTGCAGGAACACCGCCAGCAAGCGGCGTGAGAGTGTGAATGTGGCAGCAACGTCATACAGCAGAGTGTGGCACACGAATGCGGCTGCCGCCAACAGCCAGAAGTCAATGGCGGTGGTGGTCAGAATGGCGGTGGTGGGTGACAGGCCAAGGCGGCTGGTGTCCGACAACGCCGGCCACACTATCCACGCGGTCCCCACGCCAATCGCCACACAGGCGCCCGTGAACGCAACGACGGCACACTCCAGCGCAATGTTTTGGCTGTACGCCAGCGCCGCACACAGTGGCACGTCAAGCTCCACGGACACCGGCCACGCAGCTTGCAGGATGGCTGTCCACGCGTGCCTCCGCCGCGCCGCATGGACCGATGCCAGCACGCCGTTCACAGCGGCGCCCAGCAGCACGGTAGCAACTGGCCAGCCAGGTGCCGTGGGGTAGGTGAAGATGGCCAGCCACGCCAGCAGTGCCGAGGCGCCGAGGCACAGAAGGGCACCCAAGCAGGCGCCCAGGCGCCCTGCACTGCATGCGATGCATGCGCGCCACGCCAAGGGCAGGCGAACACCCTTCGCCTTGACAACTGGCGTAGCAGCGCCCTGCCAGTGGTGCTGCCGCCCCCGCTGCGCGCAGCAGCAGCCACACATTTTGGTGCGACACGGTTGGCAACGTGGCGTCACCCGCTGCGAGGGCGTGTCCGCCGCAGCGGGGTGCTGGGGTGACGCTGGCGATGCAATCGGGGCGGAGGTAGGGGCGTCAGTGGCAGGGGAGCGCGGCGCACCGGCATTGCGGCGCAACGGCACGGTGGGTGGCGGCGGTGCGTCCGCCTCGGAGCCGCTACTCACACCCGCACCCGTGTTGGTGCCGCGCCGGCCACGCAGGGCAGCGGTGACAACCGTCTTGGGGCTAGGCGGCGGCGTCGGCACCTGCACCTGTACCACAATCGGCATCGGTGAGGATATTGGGGTGCCGTCGGGAGGCAAGTCAGAAGAGCTGGACCCGCCCATCTCCAAGTCACCCTCCTCCACGCGGTCCTTGTATGGCAGTTCATGCACAAGGCGGGTGCCACAACAGAGCACTGCGCCGCCACTCAGTACCATCTCAACCAGCAAATGCTGGTTACCGGTACGGAAGTTGGGGGGAGGCGCGTGCGCTGCGTCCACGCTGGCAGGAGGAGGGTGCACGGCACCGCGGATGCCAATGCCTTCGCCGCTTGTGACGCTGCAGCTTGCGGGCGCCAGCGGCGGTGTGTGCCCTGCCGTCGACTTCGGTGCGACGGCGGCCGCAGCTGAACGGCTGCTCTCGTCGTCAGAGGTGGTGAGCTGCGGCATCTCCCCGGTGCCAACCACTTTCGCACCAGCGCTGGCGATTGACGCCATGGTGATGATGCCCCGCCCCGCGACACCCGTTGCGCTGGCCGTATCGACGGGTGACGGCGTTCCCACAAGGCGCCTACCGGTACTAGGAGCACGGCGACGCAGGGTGGTGGCGCCCGTCTCTTTGGTCGGCGGTATCGAAGGGTGTAAAGTCGGGATCACGGGGGGTGTATCGTCGCCACCTCTGTCGCCGCCACCTATGCCATCGCTGCCGCCGGTGGGTTCCGGCACAACCCATGCGGGGCTGCCGCCGGCAGGTCCTTTTGCGCTGCCGCCGGTGACCGGCGGTGTCAGCGCCACCCGGCCGACGGGAGAGGCCGACGGCGACGGCACGGCGTGGGGTAGTGAAATATCGTGGTGGCGAGTGTGCGCACCGCTGGAAGCGCCGATGTCAGTGGCGGGCAAGTCATCACTGATGATGGAGGCGGCAGCCGGATCGGCCGTCACACTCGTTGGCGACCCCAACACCAGGACGGACATCTTATCGCCGCCGCCACCGCCGCCACCACCACCACCGCCAGACGTGGGACGGTCAGCCATGATGCTTTGCAGTGCTGCGCTAGCACCCGTGGTGGCGGCCGGCTTTGCCTCAGCAGCAAGCGGTGAAGTTGGCGCTCTGGGGCGTTCCGCCCATGCGGATTTCGACCGCGACGCCCCGCGGCCCATCGCCATCTTGGCGTGCGGTCGACTTGATGTCGTCCGAAGTAATCTGGAAGGGCGGCGTCACGCCGCGTGCGTTGTGTACCGGTAGTTGTGTAGTTGTGTTGTTGTGTGCCGAGTGCCTGCACAGTGGGTTTGCGGGTGGCGTGGCGTGAACACAATAATTATCATTCCATAAGTGCAGCAATAATAGGTTATTTGCATTTGTGGTGGGGCCCGTGGGTATGTGCAAACTGGCAGCCGCCAAGCAGCGCCGCCTTCTGCCCGTGTTCACATTCCGCCGGTGACATTCCGGTACCTGGTACTAGTAAGTTGGCATGCATACCAAAAATACCTCCAGTGCACTCAAATCAATTGCTTTGGAGTGCAGCATGACCCCAGCGACCACTACGGCACTAGTATGGCAGTAAACACTCGTGGCAGTGACCTTGGCCTTGGGGACGAATCACTGACGATGTTGTGCACCGTCTGCGCAGCAGGCCAGCAGCACTTCAAAACACGTCCAGCCTGCTCAGCCTGACTCAACAATACAACGCGGGAGGGGACCTGGGGCACCGTGTCACGCACGCAAAGCTGGGCAGCCGACACACGAGACGCCAGTGGTAGCTACAGCTGGAGCCGGCTCAGCCGAGCGAGTCGAGCGACCCGGGCAATGGTCGGGCATGTAGGCCGGCCGACGACCGTGCCACCGTGGCCAACGTGCTGCTTCCCTTTCCACCGTTCTTCTCATGAACGCGCGGACACGCACCACCCTAGAACCGTATAATCAAAAGCGCACGCAGTGTCTGTCGCCACCATTACAACAATATTGGTGCCTGCGTTTGCCCCCCGCCGTTGTAAACCCCTGATTTTGCCCCTGTGGAGCGCATTTTTGGTGTATGTGCGTGGATGCAGGTCGCCCGCCTCGCATGCCTGCCCTCTCATCGGACCATCGCACGCCACACCTCAATCTCGCGGTGCGGCACCACCATTACAAACCTGACGGGCCGTGCTCGCATGACCATGTATGCGTGCTGTGCGGGCGTGGTGGAATTGTGTGAATTGCGCGGCGGCGACGCGTGGGGGTGCCCCGGCATGGTGCTGCGGCCGGCGATAGTTTGGCCGTCGCACCCGTCGACTCTGCCTGATCATCAGCGGTTGGCATTCTGCGGCTCCAGACCCGTCGCAACATTGCACCCCACCGTGGACAACAAATTCCACCCGCGGAGACGCACAACAAAGTCAGATACACAGCGGGGCGCAGCTCCCTACATGCTAGCAACCGGCGTGTTGCTGCCATGTGTGCGGGTAAAGTACCTTCCGCGGGCTCGGGCGTGAACACGTTGTGACGTCACCCCTGTCTTTGCGTGCGTTTCGTATGCCTTTCGCCAGTACACACAAGTTGTCACACAACGAAGTCGGACATACGGTTGAACGAACCGACCAATCGCGCCGCCGACGGCACGCACCACAAGCATAGCACGCGACTTGGCAAGTGTTGCTATTTTCGCGTCGATGAGACCGTGGCGCGGTGGTCCACTGTGACTGCATTGTCACTGCAAGCAAGTATCTACCTCAACCATGCATTACACGCCGGCCGTTCAAATCGCCGACAACCAGGCCGAGCCAACCCACTCAATACGTCCCCCGTAGTGCCGCCACCAGCTGCGCGCCCAGGCGGCGGAGCCGCGCAGCAGGGCCCGCATCATACAACGGCGCCAGACCATACGTAAACGGCGCATACCGCACAGCCGCCAGCTCGCCGGCGTAGCGCGCCAGCAGCACCTGCACGCGGAACAACGGGCGGGATATGTGTGTGCGTGTGTGCGGTCTGCCTGTTGTTGCAGGCGGCGGCCATGGCGACCGACACGCACGTTTTGGAGCAGAGCAGGCGCCGCGGCGTGCGGCACCGACGGCGCCAGCGCACGCGCTGCCTCCACGTGCGCCACCATCACTGCGCGGGTGTGTGTGGGGGTTGTATTGTGGTGCGTCGTGGCAGGGCGCAACGCACCCCGATATCAAGCACCCACGTACCCGCCGCCATGTCAGCCACCGCGGCAGCCAGCGCCGCTTGCACCTCGGGCGTCTTGTGCACCACCACGCTGGCGGCGTCAATTTGGAAGTTGCCAAGCGGCAGCGTCTTGGGCGCGGGGGCCGCTGGTGCAGCCTTGGTCGGTGGCGGCGACGGCGCAGCGGCAGCAGCAGCGGCAGCGGCACCGGTTCGGAATACGGGGCCGCTACCAGGGGCCGGCGCGGCACGAGACCCCGCCATGCGCAGCGACCGTGGCGCGTCATCCGAGCGACGCGACGGCGTGCCAGCTGGTGCGGTGGCCGTCGCGGCGGCGGCAGGTGCGGCGGCAGTAGCTGGCGGCGGCGCCATGCCAAGGCCCGCACGCGCCATGGCGCCGTCGGCGGGGCCCGGGTTGAACATGCCCATGCCGCTGCGCGCCATGATGGCAGAGGCGGCGCCCGCCC
>ERZ778022.4792-NODE-4792-length-11413-cov-4.460644_pt1 | contig 11413 bp, 6 predicted proteins | sample MGYA00375752_ERZ778022 | MGnify/ENA primary metagenome ERZ778022 (study PRJEB29350, sample SAMN05389826) | bioreactor metagenome | isolation source: Thiocyanate bioreactor | place: South Africa: University of Cape Town | collected 2014-04-04 ...
CGCGCGCATCGGCATGTTTGCGGACCAGATTGACCGAGGCGGAGGGATCGCCCGCGCCGCTCAGCAGGCCGGTCGCGCCGCGCACGATCTCCACCCGCTCGAAGATCGACACGTCGATATTGGTCTCGCCCGCGCTGCCGGCCAGCGTCCAGTTGGTGGGCACGCCGTCCAGCTGCGTGTTCCGAATCTCGAAGCCGCGCGCATAGAAGCTGTTCCGCACGTCGTCGACTTCGTTCACGGTCACGCCCACGCCGTTCTGGATCACGTCGGCGATGCTGATCAGATTCTGGTCGAGGATGCGCTGCGCGGTGACGATGCTCACCGATTGCGGCGTCTCGCGCACGGTCAGGCCCAGGCCGGTCGCGGTATCGATCTTGTCGGGCAGCGTGTAGCGGCCGCTGACGACGATCTCGCCATCCTCGACCGGTTTCGGGGCATCTTCCGTCTGGGCGAAGGCCGGATTGGCCAGCGCGGCCAGCGCCGCGCCCAGCCAGAGGGAAAGCTTCAGGTTCAAGTCGACGACCCCTTTCCAGATCAACGCGCATGCCGTTCCGCGCGCCCTGCCGGGCCATTAGTGATATTAAGAATCGTTTGCAACTAACAACGGACGCCTTCCGCGGGCGGCGATCGGCCTTGCAGTTTGCCCGGCGAGCGGACACCAATCCGGACAAAGCACCAAGGAGGGGGACCGGGTGACCGACAGCGCTGACAGGACGATAGGCGAAGCGATCGCGACGGCGCGGGCAGACGCGCCCGACAGGACGGCCACCGGGAAAGCGCATTTCGAAGTGCTGGACGGCCTGCGCGGAACCGCCGCGCTGATCGTGGTGCTCTTCCACATCCAGGGCATCACCGTGAAATGGGACGGCGCCCGGGTGGCGCTCCACCATGCGCCGCTCGCCGTGGACTTCTTCTTCGCGCTGTCGGGATTCGTGATCGGCTATGCCTATGACGATCGCTGGGGGGAAATGCGCACAACGGGGTTCCTCGCGCTGCGCCTGATCCGGCTGCACCCGCTCGTCATCCTCGGCGCGCTGCTCGGGCTGGCCAGCTATCTGCTCGATCCCTTTGCCGGCCAGGCCCAGGCGGTTCCGCTGCGCGCGGTGCTCGGTGCCTTCGCCCTGTGCCTGTTCGCCTTGCCCAGCTGGTCGCTGCCCAATCGCTGGACCGACACCCATCCGCTGAACGGACCCATCTGGACGCTGTTCCAGGAATATATCGGCAACCTCGCCTATGCCCTGGTGCTGCGCCGCCTGTCGGCGACGGCGCTGGCGGCACTGGCGCTGCTGAGCGGCGCGGTGCTGGTGGTCAGCGCAGGAATGCTGGGCTCGCTCGACCAGGGCTCCTATTGGGAGACTTTCTGGATGGCGCCGGTGCGCCTGTGCTTCCCGTTCGTCACCGGCCTGTGGCTGTACCGGGTGCGCGAGCGCCTGCCGAACATGCGCATCGGCTGGCTGCCGCTGTCGCTGGCCATGCTCGCCGCCACCGCCTTCCCGACGCTGCCGGCGGTGGGCGGCGTGAAGCTCAACGGACTCTATGAGGCGGCGTGCGTGGTGCTGCTGTTCCCCGCGATCATCGTTGCCGGCCGCCATTCCGAGCCTGGGCGCGGTATGCTGTGGCTGTGCAAGGCGAGCGGACGCATCTCCTATCCGATCTACATCACCCACTTCCCCTTCCTCTATGTCTGGATGAATTTCGTCGCGAACGGCCGCGCTTCGCAGGCCGGGTTGGTCGCGATCGGCGTCGCGCTGGTGCCGTTCCTGCTGCTGGTCGCCTGGGCGGCCCATGCCTGGTGGGACCTGCCGATCCGCACGCGGCTGCGCGGCTGGCTGGGCCGGGATCAGATTTCGGGCAGTGTCTGATCCGCCAGCCCCCAGCCCGCGAGCGCCCGCCCGGTCGCGCGCTCGATCAGCGCGGCCCGGTCGCGAAGGGTGAAGTGTCCGGGGCCGTCGATGTCGCGCAGCTCGCTCCAGCCGACCGGCGCGGCCACCGGCGCGCCTTCGCGGGCGCGGACGACATAGGGCAGCACCGCCGTGCTGCCGCGCTGGTTGCGCAGATAGTCGATGAAGATCCTGCCCTTGCGGTGGACCTTCTTGAGGTTGGCGGTGAAACGGTCCGGCTCGGCTTCTGCGAGCGCGCGGGCAAAGCGCTCGCAAAAGCTCTTCGCCTCGGGCCATTCTGCCTTCGGCGCCAGCGGCACCACCACATGCACGCCCTTGCCGCCCGACAGCATCGGCCAGCTGGTCAGCCCCAGCTCGGCGAGGCGTTCCTTCAGGTCGGCCGCGGCCTTCCTGACATCGGCCCAGTCGAGCCCCTCGTCGGGATCGAGGTCGAACACCAGCCGGTCGGGCTTCTCGATATCGGCGACCAGGCTGCCCCAGCCATGGAATTCGATCGTCCCCATCTGGACGCAGGCCATGATCCCATCGGCATCGTCGACATGGAGATAGGGCTCGATCGAGCCGTCCTTCTCGCGCACGTCGACGTGATGGACATGCTCGCCGAAGCTGCCGGCGTCGTGCTTCTGGAAGAAACAGGCCCGCCCCCGGCCCTGGGGGCAGCGGACTAGGCTGACCGGCCGGCCGGCGAGCCAGGGCAGCAGGATCGGAGCGACGGCGAGATAATAATCGGCCAGGTCGCCCTTGGTCAGGCCGTCGCCGGGGAAGATCACGCGCTCGCGGCTGCTGATCGCCACGCGCGATTCGAGCGGTGCCGGCGCCGCGACCGGCTTCTCCGCCACGACCTGCCTCGCCGGCTTGTCCTCGCGCAGGCCGAGGAAGCTGGCGTGGCGGACGACATTGTCGGCAGTGAATTCGCCGAACGCGATCTCGGCGACCAGTTCGGGCTTCACCCAATGCGCGCCGCGCCCCTCTGCCCGGGGCACTTCGGCAGCAGGATCCTGCACCGCGATCCGGTCGAGACGTTCGCGCAGATCCCGGAGCGCCGCCATCCCGAACCCGGTGCCGACCTTGCCGGCATAGGCCAGCCCGTCCGGCCCGTTCGCTCCGAGCAGCAGCGAGCGGAAGCCGCGTCCCCTGGCGGAGGACGGCAGCCAGCCCAGGATCACGAATTCCTGGCGGCGAAGGCATTTGGTCTTGCGCCAGGCCTTGGTCCGCGCGCCGCGATAGGGCGCGTCGGCCTGCTTGGAGACCACGCCTTCATAGCCTTCGCGGCACATCGCCTCGAACAGCTTCTCGCCGCTGCCCAGCACATGCTCGGAGAAGCGGATGCGCGGATCGGCGCCCTCCAGCAGCGCCCGCAGCCGTTCCTTGCGGGCGAGCTGGGGGCGCTTGGCCAGATCCTCGCCGTCCGCTTCGAGCAGGTCGAAGGCGAACATCGTTAGCCCCTCGCCGCCGCCGCGCGACAACACTTCCTGCAACGTCGAGAAATCGGGCCTGCCGCCCTTGAACGCGACGATCTCGCCGTCGATCAGCGCCGGGCCCGGGAGGCTGGCGGCCGCTTCGGCGATGCCGGGGAAGCGATCGGTCCAGTCGAGCCCCGTACGGGTGTAGATTCTGGGACCCTTGTCGCCGAGACTGAGCAAGGCGCGATAGCCGTCATATTTGACCTCGTGCAGCCACTGGTTGCCCGCGGGCACGCTGTCGACCAGCGTGGCGAGCTGGGGCTTGCGGAACTTGGGGTTCCCGCCGCCCGCCTTCTTCTTCGCCGGGCTCGACGGTTTCGCCCCGTCCGCGATCTCCTGCATCGTGCGCCCGGTCTTCACGCTGGTCAGCCCGGTCTCGACCAGCGCGTCGGTGGCGCCCGCGAACCGGTCGTCGAGCTTGCGGAGCAGCCAGTTCTCGGCCTTCTCCCTGCCGCGCGGCTTCAGCCGGATCAGCAGCCATTCGCCCTTCATCCGCTGGCCGTCGAGCGTGAAGTGAAGGTGCCCCTTCGCCAGGTCCTTCCCGCTCTTTCCGTCGACGGGCGCCCAGGTCCCGTCGTCCCACAGCATCACCGTGCCGCCGCCATATTCGCCCTCGGGAATCGTCCCCTCGAAATCGGCATAGGCGAGCGGATGGTCCTCGGTGCGCACCGCGAGGCGCTTCTCGGCGGGATCGAGACTCGGTCCGCGCGTCACCGCCCAGCTCTTGAGCACGCCGTCCATCTCCAGCCGGAAATCCCAGTGGAGCCGCGTGGCGTCGTGCTTCTGGACGACGAAACGATGCCCGCCGGCCCGGGCCGGCTTGCCCGCGGGCTCGGCCGTCTTCGCGAAGTCGCGCCTGGCGTTGTATCGGTCGAGCGGATCCCGGGCCATCAGGCGCGCTTCCTGGCCGGCGCCTTCTTCGCCGCCCGGCGCGGCTTCGCCTCCGGCTTCTCGAGCGATTTCTTAAGCGCCGCCATCAGGTCGACCACGTTCGCGCCGCGTCCGGCACCGGCATCCTCCTTCTCCTCGACGATCTTCCTACCGTGCGCCTTCTTCTTCCGCTCGATCAGGTCCCTGAGCGCATCGACATAGCGGTCGTGGAACGTCCTGGGGTCGAACTTCGCCACTTTCTTCCCGATCAGGCTCTCCGCCAGCCCGAGCAGCTCGGGATCGGGCGCATCGTCCGGAATGTCGCGGAAATAGCCCTGCGCCTTGTTCACCTCATCGGCATAGCGCAGCGTCTCCAGCACCATGCCGCGCCCGCACGGCTTCAGCGCGACGACATATTCGCGCCCGCGCAGCGCGAGCTGGCCAAGCCCCACCTTCTTCGCGCGGCGCAGCGCCTCGCGCAGCACGACGAACGCCTCGTCGGCGAGGTCGTCGGCGGGGACGACATAATAGGGCCGGTCGTAATAGATGGCGTCGATCTCGGTCATGTCGACGAACTGTGTCAGCTCCAGCGTGCGCTTGCTCTCCAGCTTCACCCCGGCGATCTCCTCGTCGTCGAGCAGGACATATTCGCCCTTCGAAACCTCGAATCCCTTCATGATCTCGTCGGGATCGACCGGGCCGATGCCGTCCACGACCTTCTCGTAATGGATGCGCTTGCCCGAAGGCTCGTGGATCTGGCGGAAGGAGACGGTGGCGCTGCTGCGGGTGGCGGAATAGAGCTCGACCGGGATCGAGACGAGGGCCAGGCGAATCTGGCCCTGCCAGTAAGCGCGCGCGGGCATCGGCTTGCCTTTCGTAGTGGTACCGCCGGTTCAATCCCGCGGGAGGCGGGTTGGTTCCGGCGGCCGAAGGCCGATCAGCGGTTCGCGGCCGCCTCCACCCCGCCGCCGATCGCCTTGACCAGGGCGATGCTGGTGCGCATCCGGTCGACCTCGACGCCGAGCACCGCGATCTGCGCGTCGAGCGCGTCGGTCTGGGCGGTGACGACGGCGAGATAGTCGGCGGCGCCGTCGCGGTAGCGGGTCATGGCGAGGTCACTGGTCCGCTGCGCGGCCTGGGCCGCGTCGCGCTGGTCGACGAGCTGGGCGGCGAGGTGGCGCTGGGCGGCGATGCCGTCCTCGACCTGGCGGAAGGCGGTGAGCACGGTTTCGCGATAGCCGGCCGCCAGCTCCTCGTATTCGGCGCGCGACAGCTTGACCTGGGCGCGGCGTTTGCCGCCGTCGAACAGCGAGAGCGCGGCCGAGAGCGGGCCGAGGCCCCAGAAGGAGCTGGCGGCGCTGAGCAGGCTGCCCTGGCTCGCCTCCCACCCGCCGGCGAGGCCCAGGGTGATCGAGGGGAACTGCGCCGCGCGGGCGACCCCGATCCGGGCATTGGCGGCAAACATCCGGCGCTCGGCGGCGGCCACGTCGGGGCGGCGCTGGAGCAGCTCGGACGGCGTGCCGGCGGCCACTTCGGGCGCGGCCAGGGCCTGGACCTGCGGGGCCACGGCGAAGTCCGAGGCGACGGCGCCGACCAGCGCGGCAAGCTCGTGCTCGGTCGCGGCGCGGGCATTGGCGACGGCGGAAATCCGCGCCCGTGCGTTGGAGAGCGCGGTGCGCGAGCGGGCGACGTCGACGCCCGAGGCGATGCCGCCGTCGTGGCGGGTGGTGGTCAGGCGGAAGGCGCGATCGTAGGCGGCGACCGTGCGGTCGAGCAGCTCGGCCTGGGCGTCCAGCCCGCGCAGGCGGACATAGGCGTCGGCCACGGCGGCTTGCAGGCTGAGCCGGGCCGAGACCAGGTCGCCCTGGCTCGCCTCGGCGTCGGCGCGGGCAGCCTTCACCGTGTTGCGGATGCGGCCCCAGAGGTCGATCTCGTAGTCGAGCGAGACGCCCAGGGTGACGTCGTTGTAGGTCTGCGGCGTGCCGTTGGCGAGCGGGCGGTTGCCCGAGACGCGGTCGCGGCTGGCGCTTGCGCCGAGGCCCACTTGGGGGAACAGGTCCGCCCCCGCGACGCGGGCCGCGGCGCGCGCCTGGTCGTAGCGTGCCAGGGCGGCGGCGAGGGTGGGGCTGGCGGCCTCGGCCCGGGCTTCCAGGTCGTCGAGCACGGGATCATTGAAGGCCTTCCACCACTCGCCGCGCGGCGCGCCGTCCAGCGGCGTGGCGGCGGTCCAGCCGGCGGTCTCCTTGTAGGCGACCGGAACCGCCATCTCGGGCGGCTTGTAGTCCGGCGCCATCGAGCAGGCGCCGAGCAGGACCGTCGCCAGCGCGGTGAGCGGCCTAGTGCGCATTGGCGGCGGCCTTCTGCACCCGCACCTTGTCGCCGCTGCGGATGGAGTCGGGCGGCGAGTCGATCACGCGGTCGGTGGGTAGGACCCCGGCGGAGATGAGGATGCTGGCGCCTTCGTCGCGGGCGATCTTGACCGGCTTCACCGTCACGCGGTCGCCGGCGCCGACCACGGCCACGGTCGGGCCGTTGCTGCCGTAGAGGATCGCGCTGCCCGGCAGCGAAACGGCGCTGCTGCCCGCCGCGCCGTTGCCCGTGACGAAGCTGACCTGGGCATAGGCGCCCGGCTTCAGCGCTCCGTCGGGATTGTCGGCCTGAAGCTCGACCAGCACAGCGCCGGACTGGGCGTCGACCGCCTGGGCGCTGCGGGTCATGGTCGCGGGGAAAGTCCGGCCCGGATATTCGGGCAAGGTCAGGCTGGCGGCGATGCCCGGATGGACGCTGGCCGAGGCGCCCTGGGGCACGCGCACGAACACGCGCATCCGGTGGACGTCGGAGACGGTGAACAGCGGCTGCGAGGCGGCCGTGCCGGAGACCACCAGCGCGCCGATCTGGGCCGAGCGGCTCGTCACCACCCCGGCGAAGGGCGCGGAGAGGCGGGTGAAGCCCTGCAAGGCCTGGAGCCGGCGGACATTGGCCAGCGAAGCGTTCGACAGGGCGGACTTGGCGGCCAGGTCGCCCGACTTCTCGTCGGCCTCCTGCCGCGAGACCGCGTCCTGGGCGAGCATTGCGCTCCAGCGGTGCGCGGTGGTCGCGGCGAGGCGCTGGTTGGCGAGCGCGGTCTGGTAGTCGGCGCGGGCCTGGGCGAGCTGCTGGTCGACCTCGGGCGCGTCGAGGATCGCGAGGGTCTGGCCGGCGCTGACCCGGTCGCCGATGTCGACCAGCCAGCGGCGGACGTAGCCGTTGGTCCGGGCATAGATCGGGGCGCTGTTGTAGGCCTGGATCTGGCCCGGCAGGACCAGGCTGCCGGCCGTGGCGCTGGCGCTCGGCGCGATCACCGAGACGGTCGGCAGGGCCGCCTCGGCCGAGGCCTCGCGCAGGTCCTCGACCGCGCTGATCCGCGAGAAGGCGCCGATCGCGACGATTCCCAGGGCGACGGCGGCAGCGCCGATGCCGATGCGGCGGAGCGTCCGGCGGTCGGGGCCGGCTTCTTCGGGGAAGGTCTCAGGTGCAGGTGTCTCAGGCGCAGTTGTCTCAGGCATGGGCAGGCTCGAGTTCGATGGAGGGGTCTCCGGCGGCGCGCCGGTGGACGAAGCTGAAGATGGCGGGGACGAAGAACAGGGTGGCGATCGTCGCGAAGACCAGCCCGCCGATCACCGCGCGGCCGAGTGGGGCATTCTGCTCGCCGCCCTCGCCGAGGCCGAGCGCCATCGGCAACATGCCGATGATCATGGCCAGCGCGGTCATCAGCACCGGGCGGAAGCGGACGCGGCCGGCCTCGACCGCGGCGCGGAAGGCGTCGCCGTGGAGCGCGATCTGCTCGCGGGCGAAGCTCACCACCAGGATCGAGTTCGCCGTCGCCACGCCCATGCACATGATCGCGCCGGTCAGGGCCGGGACCGACAGGGTTGTGCCCGTGGCGAACAGCATCCACACGATCCCGGCGAGCGCGGCGGGCAGGGCGGTGATGATGACCAGCGGGTCGACCCACGACTGGAAGTTGACGACGATCAGCAGGTAGATGAACAGGATCGCCGCGGCGAGGCCGAAGGCGAGGCCGGAGAAGGCGGTGTTCATCGTCGCGTACTGGCCGCGGATCGTCACCGTCGCGCCCTTGGGCTGCTTGGCCTCCATCGACTTGATGACGCGCTGGACCGCTCCGGCGACAGCGCCGAGGTCGCGGCCGTGGGCGGTGGCATAGAGGTCGATGACCGGCGCCAGGTTGTAGTGCGAGACGATCGGCACCGTGTTGGAGCGGGTGATCGTGGCGAGCCCGCCGAGCGGCTGGGGCGCGCCGCCCGCCCCGGCCGAGATCGGCACGTTGGCGAGGTCGCTCATCGTCCCGACCAGGTATTCGGGGGCCTGGGCCACGACCGGATAGGTCACGCCGCTCTTGGGATCGACGAAGAAGACCGGCGCGGTCTGGGCGGAGCCGGCCAGGGCATTGGCCAGGTTGTTGGTCACGTCGCGCTCGGCGAGGCCGTACTGGCCGATCCGCGAGCGGTCGACGTCGATGTCGATCTGCGGCGCGCGCGCCGGCTGCTGGATGCGCGCGTCGGCGATGCCCGGGATCTTCGCGATGCGCGAGAGCAGCTCCTGCGCATAGGCGCGGTTGGCCGCCGCGTCCTTGCCCGCGACCTGGATGTCGATCGGGGCCGGCGCGCCGAAGTTGAGGATCTGGCTGGTGATGTCGGCGGGCAGGAAGGCGAAGGTCGTGCCGGGGAAGCGTTGCGGCAGCTCGCGGCGGAGCATGGCGACGACCTCCTCGGTCGGGCGATGGCCTTCCTTCAGGGTGATCAGCATGTCCCCGTCCTGCGGGCCGATCGTGCCGCTGTTGTTGTAGACGGTGTTGATGCCGCTGTTGGGCAGGCCGATGTTGTCGGTCAGCGTGGCGATCTCGCCCGCGGGCACGATCTCGTGCACGGCGCCGGCGATGCGCTCGAAGCGGGCGGCCGTATCCTCGATCCGCGAGCCGACCGGCACGCGCACGTGCATGGCGATCTGCCCGGAATCGACGCTCGGGAAGAAGTTGCTGCCGAGCAGCGGCATCAGCCCGAACGAGAGCACGACGACCGCCAGGAAGCCGAGGACGAAGCGCTTGCGATCGACCAGCGCGCGGTGGAGCAGGCCGAGGTAGCCGGCGCGGATGCGCTCGAAGCGGTGCTCGAATCCGCGCTGGAAGCGGACGAAGGGATTGGTCGAGGCGGCGCTGCCGGCGAGGTGGGCGTCCTCCTCGCCGTGGCCGTGCGGCTTCAGCAGGTACATCGCCATGGTCGGCACCAGAGTCCGCGACAGGACGAAGGAGGCGATCATCGCGAAGACCACCGAGAGGGCCATCGGCACGAACAGATAGCCCGCGACGCCCGGCAGGAGGAACATCGGCACGAAGACGATGCAGATGCACAGCAGCGAGACGAAGGCCGGGGTCACGATCTGCGCCGCGCCGTCGAGGATCGCCTCGATCACGCCCTTGCCCTGCTCCAGGTGCCAGTTGATGTTCTCGATCGTCACCGTCGCGTCGTCGACGAGGATGCCGACCGCGAGGGCGAGGCCGCCCAGCGTCATCACGTTGAGCGTCTGGCCGAAGGCGGCCAGCGCCGCCAGCGCGGCGAGGATGGCGAGCGGGATCGACAGGGCAATGATCACGGTCGAGCGCCACGAGCCGAGGAACAGCAGGATCATCAGCGAGGTCAGCGCCGCGGCGATCACGCCTTCCTTGACCACGCCCGCCACGGCCGCCTTCACGAACAGCGACTGGTCGCCGACGGGGAGGACCTTGAGCGTGTCGGGCAGGGTCGCGGCGATCTTCGGCAGGGCTTCTTTCACCCCGTTGACGATCGCCAGGGTCGACTGGGTGCCGCTCTTCAGCACGGTCAGCAGCACCGAGCGGCGACCCTCGACGTGGACGACGTTGGTCTGCGGGTTGTTGCCGTCGCGGACGTGGGCGACGTCGCGCATGTAGATCGTCGCGCCGTTCACGACCTTGATCGGCAGGTCGTTCAGCCCCTCGATCGTCGCGGGGGCGTTGTTCAGGCGGACGCTGTACTGGGTCGGGCCGATCTTGACGAAGCCGGCCGGGCTGATCTGGTTCTGCGCGGCGATCGCGTTGCTGATGTCCTGCGCCGACAGGCCCTTGGACTGCAAGGCCAGCGGATCGAGGTCGATCGAGATCTGCCGCACCTTGCCGCCCGAGGGGAAGGGCATGGCGAGGCCGGGGATCGTGACGAGCTGCGGCCGCACCTGGTTCTGGCCGAGGTCGAACAACTGCTGCTCCGACAGCCCCTTGCCCGACAGGGCGAGCTGGACGATCGGCACGGTCGAGGCGCTGTAGTTGATGATCAGCGGCGCCGTGGTCCCGGTCGGGAACTGGCGCAGCACGGTCTGCGAGATCGACGTGACCTGGGCCGTGGCGGTGCGGATGTCGGCGTCGGGCTGGAAGTAGATCTTGATGACGCCGGTGCCCTGCATCGACTGGCTCTCGATATGCTCGATATCGTTGACCGTCGTCGTCAGCACGCGCTCGTAGGGGCCGACGATGCGGTTCGCCATGTCCTCGGGCGGCAGGCCCGAATATTGCCAGACCACCGCGACCACCGGGATGCGGATGTTCGGGAAGATGTCGACCGGCGTGCGCGCGGCGGCCACCACGCCGAGGATCGCGATGAGGATGGCCATCACGATGAAGGTCAGCGGGCGGTGCAGCGCTACCTTGACGATCCCGATCATTCACGACTCTCCGCAGGCATCGCCGCCGGCCGCAGCCGTCAGGATGCATGATGCTCGCCTCTCCCTCAGCGATGATCCGCGCCGCGGGCGCAGGAGGGCCGGGGGGGTAGTCCGCCGCCGGCCAGGCGCATCCGCGGTCACGGTCAGGTAGCGGAAATTCCATGGGAAACGCCGCTCCTGCCGGGGCCAATGGGCGACGGGTTGTTTTGTGTCCAATATCTAATATGGCTTGATTGATATTATATACGAATGGATCGACGGTGGACCTCAGGCACCTGCGCTATTTCCTCTGCGTCGCCGAAGAGATGCATTTCGGCCGCGCGGCCCAACGCCTCGGCATTTCGCAGCCGCCGCTGAGTCAGCAGATCCGCGCGCTGGAGGAGACCCTCGGCGTCCGCCTGTTCGACCGCACCAGCCGCCGCGTGCGGCTGACCGAGGCGGGCGAGCTGT
>ERZ778022.4793-NODE-4793-length-11413-cov-3.635939_pt1 | contig 11413 bp, 13 predicted proteins | sample MGYA00375752_ERZ778022 | MGnify/ENA primary metagenome ERZ778022 (study PRJEB29350, sample SAMN05389826) | bioreactor metagenome | isolation source: Thiocyanate bioreactor | place: South Africa: University of Cape Town | collected 2014-04-04 ...
GGCAAACCCACCATCGCCGCCAGTTCCGACTTGTTGTCGAACGGCAGCAATTTGACCGTCACATTCTCTGTCACGAACAACAGGCAGACCAGCGCTGTGGCGCCGGCGACATAGGCCAGGAAGCGTTTGGCGCTGCGGCGGGAGGCAACGACCGGCCCCGCCAGCCGCCGGTACACCGATCCCAGCCAACCCTCGCCATGATTGGCGTGCCTGTCGCGGCGGCGCGGCTTGCCCGAAATCTTCAGCAGCGCCCACGGCGCGATCACCATGGCCACAAAGAATGAAAACAGCATGGCCGCCGAGGCGTTGGCCGGGATCGGCGCCATGTAGGGCCCCATCATGCCGGAGACGAACAGCATGGGCAGCAGCGCCGCCACCACGGTCAGGGTAGCGACAATGGTGGGATTGCCGACTTCCGCCACGGCCTCGATCGCGGCCGTCATGCGGTCGCGGCCGTCCGCCATGGCCCAGTGGCGCGAGATATTCTCGATCACTACGATGGCGTCGTCCACCAGAATGCCGATGGAGAAGATCAGCGCAAACAGGCTGACGCGGTTGATGGTGTAACCCATCAGATTGGCGGCGAAGAGGGTCAGCAGGATGGTGGTGGGGATGACAATCAGCGTCACGCCCGCTTCCCGCCAGCCGATAACAAAGCCGATCAGCAGCACGATGGAAATGGTCGCCAGCCCAAGATGGAAAAGCAGTTCGTTGGCCTTGTCATTGGCGGTCTTGCCATAGTCGCGCGTGACCTCGACTTGGATGTCTGCGGGAATGACATCGCCCTTGAGGGTCTGGGCCCGCGCCACCAGGTCTTTCGAAACCACCACCGCGTTTGCGCCCGCGCGTTTGGCAAAGGCGATCGTCACCGCCGGGGCGCTGGACCATGTCGTGCCGCTGCGTGACAGCGACCAGACATGCTGTTCCGCCGGGCTGGGCCCGATGACGACCCTGGCGACATCGCGCACATAGACCGGGCGGCCATCGCGGGTGGTGACCAGTAACAGGCCGATATCGGGCACGCCCTTCAGTGTGTCGCCTGCCACCGCCTGGACCATGCGGCCTTTCTGCCGCAACGATCCCGCGAGGAATGAGCGGTTGGCGCCCTGGATCTTGGCTTCCAGCTGCTGCAGCGTTACGCCGAACAAAGAGAGCTTTTCCGGGTCCGGTTCGACACTGATCTCGTTCTGCGTGCCGCCGGCGATGTAGGTCAGGCCGACATTGTCCGTCTTGTCCAGTTCGGCCTGAACTTTTTCGGCAAGCTGATAAAGATCCTTTTCATTCCATCGCCCCGCCGCTGCCGGTTCGGGCGACAGGGTGAGCGTGACGATGGCCACGTCATTGATGCCGCGGCCCACCACCAGCGGCTCCGGAATGCCCAGCGGAACGCGATTGTAATTGTCGCGCAGTTTCGCATGTACGCGCAGGATGGCATCGTCTTCGCTGGTGCCGGTGAAGAAGCGCGCCGTCACCATCACCCGGTCGTCCTGGGTCTGGCTGTAGACATGCTCGACGCCGTTGATGCCCTTGACGATCTGTTCTAGAGGCTTGGTGACCAGCTCCGCGGCGTCCGGCCCCTTCAGGCCATTGGCCTGGACGATGATGTCCACCATCGGAACGCTGATCTGCGGCTCTTCCTCGCGTGGAATGACCATCAACGCGATCAGTCCGAACACGATCGCTGCGAGCAGGATGAGCGGCGTCAGCGGTGATCGGATGGTGGCGCGGGCCAGCCGGCCGGATAGCCCCGGATTCATCGGGCCCTCACGGCTTCAACAGGCGATCGCCGGGACTGAGTCCCGACAGAATTTCCAATTGGAGTGGCATGCCGGGCGCGACATGCTCCTCACCGCGCTGCACGGGCACGTCCAACACACCTGCCGGTGTCCAGACCTTCGCATAGTCGATGCCGGCCCGCGTTGTAATCAGCTTCTCGGGCACCTCGATTGCGCTGCGGCTTCCGGCCGAAACCCACACGCGGACCCGCTCGCCGACGAAATAATCCCCCATTCCGCTCACGGTTGCATCGGCGGCGACACGGCCGTTGGTCACGTCCGGATAGATGAGCGATATCTTGCCGAAGGCTGAGCCGGAGACACCCAGGTCAGCGCCGTCCAGCCGCACCGGGTCGCCCGCCCTGAGGAAGCGCGCATGGCGTTCGGGTACTTCCAGCCTCAACACGAAATTCTGCTGCGCCACGGTTGCCACGGTGTCGCCAGCCATCACCACGGTCCCAGCCGTGACCGGCACGGGGATGACGCGGCCGGACGTAGGCGCGGCAACATTGCCTTCGGTTGCCTGTTCCCGCACGACCGCGCCTTGCGCCATCACGGATTTCAGGTTGGCCTGCGCGACATTGTAGTTGGTTCGCGACTGGTCGTAGGCGTTGCGTGCGATGGCGCCTGCGCCCACCAGCCGGTTGGCGCGATCGAAATCTGCCCTTGCCTGCGCGACCTGGGCCTGTGCCGCGGCGACCTGTGCCGCATAAGAGTTGCTTTGCAGCGCCAGCTTGGGGTCACCGACGGTGGCGATGATCTGTCCCTGCGTGACGGAATCGCCCTGTCGCACCTTCAGTGACAGGATCGTGCCGGCGGTTCGAACGCGCGCCGGCACCGTATAGGTGGACTGGACGGTGGCGAAAACCGCCTTTTCGTCCGATATGGGCGTGGCCCGCACAAGCCAGGTCGGCGGTGGGGGCGGTGGGGCCTGATGAACAGCCGGGGTGCCGAAGCCGAAGAAGGCCAGTATGGCTGCGAGCAATTTCATGGTCGTGAGCTGGCGCTATCCGCGCAGCTTCCCTGTTGCGGGGTCTGTGGAAGCAACGGGGAGGCCGGCCTGCTTCCAGGCATTGATGCCGCCCACCAGATGCCCGGCGACCTGGATGCCTGCCTTGCCGGCTACCGCCATCGCCTTTGCCGAGCGCATGCCGGAACCGCACTGGAAGACGATGGGCAAATCGGCCGGGAGCGCCGCGGGGTCGAAAGTAGAAAGGGGATAGAGCAGGGCCCCATGAATGCGCTCCACGGCGAACTCGTCGGGCTCACGCACGTCGATCAGCATGATCTCGTGGGCGGCAAGCTTGCGGGCTACCTGGGCTGGCGTCAGGTCTTCCATTTTACCGGGCACGGCGGGCTCCCTTCTTGTTGCTTTTGGGCGCGGCGCAGACGGCCTGCGGACCGCAGTAAATGTCATAGAGCGTGCTGACGAGGCGGCGCACCGGCTCGCTGGCAAGCGCATACCAGATGGTCTGGCCATCGCGCCGCGTGGCGACCAATCCATCCTTGCGCAGCAGTGCCAGGTGCTGGGACACGGTGGAATCGCGCACGCCCAGCATGGTTGCCAGGTCGCCAACCGAACTTTCCCCGCTATTGAGCTGGCAAAGGATCATGAGCCGATGGCGGTTGGCCAGGGCCTTCAGCATCTCCTCGGCGGCCGCGGCCTGAGTTCGCATCTTGTCTGTTTCGGAATTCTGTATTTTCATAGTTGCGTATATACGAAGAAATGTATATATAGTCAAGCGCCTGACTTGCAGAAGATGCTCCTTTTGAGCCCCTGGCTTTGCTCCGGATCAAGGCCGAACCGCATCCGGCAGGCATAAGGAAGGCTGGAGGAAAAAGATGGCGAACATTGTCGTGCTGGGTGCCGGCTTGGGTGGCACGCTCATGGCCTATGAACTCAAGGCCGAACTGGGCAAGGGCGATACGCTGACGGTAATCGGGCAGGGATCGCGCTATCATTTCGTCCCGTCCAACCCCTGGGTCGCGGTCGGCTGGCGCGATCGGGACGAGGTGGAAATCGACATCGCCGGCGTGATGGCGAAGAAGGGCATCACCTATCTGGGCCAGGGCGCCGCGCGCGTCCATCCTGCCGAGAATCGTGTCGAACTGATCGATGGCGCAAGCGTGCCTTATGACTATCTGGTCATCGCAACGGGACCTGAGCTTGCCTTCGACGAAATTCCCGGTCTGGGCCCGAACGGCTTCACCCAATCCGTGTGCCATGTCGATCATGCCGAAAAGGCATTCGAGATGCTGGACAGTTTCGCCGCAAATCCCGGTCCCGTGATCGTGGGTGCAGTGCAGGGCGCATCCTGTTTCGGGCCTGCCTACGAGTTCGCCTTCATTCTGGACACCGAATTGCGCAAGCGGAAAATCCGCGACAAGGTGCCGATGACCTTCGTGACCTCTGAACCCTATATCGGCCATCTGGGCCTTGACGGCGTAGGCGACACCAAAGGGCTTCTCGAAAGTCAGATGCGCAACCGGCACATCAAGTTCATCACCAATGCCCGCGTTCATCACGTGGAGCAGGGAAAAATGACGGTCGAGGAAGTCGCCGATGACGGTTCCGTCAAGATGACCCATGTTTTGCCCTTCGGCTATTCAATGATGCTGCCGGCATTTCGCGGCGTTACCGCCGTGCGTGGCATCGACGGCCTGACCAATCCACGCGGTTTCATCCTGGTGGACAAGCACCAGCGCAATCCCAAATTCCCCAATGTCTTCGGTGTCGGTGTCGGTGTTGCAATTCCCCCGGTCGGGCCCACGCCGGTGCCGGTGGGCGTGCCCAAGACCGGTTTCATGATCGAGTCCATGGTGACTGCCACGGCGAAGAATATCGGGTCACTGATGCATGGTCAGGAGCCGTCGGCCCAAGGCAGCTGGAATGCTGTCTGCCTGGCCGATTTCGGCGACGGCGGCGTGGCCTTCGTCGCCGAGCCGCAAATTCCCCCGCGCAACCTGAACTGGTCGGCGCAGGGAAGATGGGTGCATTACGCTAAGATTGCGTTCGAGAAATACTTTATCCGGAAAATTCGCAAGGGCGAGAGCGAACCCTTCTACGAGCGGATCATCATGGAAGGGCTTGGCATCAAGCGCCTGACCCGAGCGCGCTGAAAGGAGCGACAGATGAATATCGACAAGGCGGTTTTGGCTTTCGCGGGTCTGGTGGTGCTCGCCGGGCTGGTGTTGGCGCATTACCACAGCCCGTGGTGGCTGCTGCTCAGCGCCTTTGCCGGCGCCAACATGATCCAGGCGGCGTTTACCGGCTTCTGCCCGGCCGCCATCATTTTCCGCAAGCTGGGATTGAAAGCGGGCAACGCCTTCAAATAATCCATGAAAGATTACCGTCAGATCACGGCGAACATTTCCGCCAACCTGAAGACCCTGCGGCGGGATATCCCTGAGACCATGCAGGGCTTCTCAGCCATGGCGCAAGCGGCCACCCGGAGCCAGGCCTTGGACAAGAAGACCAAGGAGTTGATCGCGCTGGCCATCGGCGTCGCTACCCGCTGCGATGGGTGCATCGGCTTCCACACGGAGGCGCTGGTCATGCTCGGCGCCACCCGGGACGAAGTCGAGGAGGCGCTGGGCATGGCCATCTATATGGGCGGCGGCCCGTCGCTGATGTATGCCGCCGACGCGCTGGGCGCATTCGAGCAGTTTGGGTCGGCTGATCCCGTTTCGAGGTGAAGGCGGATGTTTCCGATGGTTCTGCGACGCGAGATTCGGATCTTTCTGGGACTGAAGGCGCTCGTCCTCTTTGCGCTTTATCAGTTATTTTTCTCGCCCGCGCACCAAGCCCGGCCCGCTAGTCCGATCGTGCATATAGGGAATTGAAGATGAACCTGGTTACACTTTCGCGGCTGCAATTTGCGGCAAAGCCGCGGGATAGAGCATTGCCACCATGCGCCGCCCGGCGCGTGCGAACAGGCGGTAGCCAGTGTGCTTTGGAGATGGCGCCGATCAACGCCGTAAGCATGGTGCGGGCGGTCGGACTTGAACCGACACAGGCCTTGCGGCCCAACGGATTTTCATACCACTTCGGCTTTCGCCGCCGCCCATGACGGGCGTTCGTGGTCTGGACTATCCCTTCACCATGGCGTCGCCGCGTTAGGTGCTGCCCGTCTAGTCTCTACACCTTCCCGTTTCCGGGCTTGGCTCGGGATTACCAGTGAAGGCTTCCCCGAATTTGGGCAGTTCTACTTCGGCGATTTCCCGCCGAGCACTCAATTGCTTAAGTCCGGTGCGTCTACCATTCCGCCACGCCCGCGTACCCCCGAGCTATACCCTAACCCGACCGGACTTTTAAGTCCGGTGCGTCTACCATTCCGCCACGGGGCCAGAACGCACCCGGCGGGCGCGTCGCAATACCGATGCGAAACTAGGGCGGTGGCGGCGGGCGTCAAGCGGTTGGTGCCCGGAAGCATTCGTTGCAGGATGCCGGGGCAAGGGAGGCGGGCATGATTTCGTTGGGCGCGATGGCGGCGGCGGCGCTGTTGGAGATCGCCGGCTGTTTTGCCTTCTGGGCCTGGTGGAAGCTGGGCAAATCGGTGTTGTGGCTGGCGCCGGGCCTGCTGTCGCTGGCGGTGTTCGCCTGGAGGCTGACTCAGATCGAAAGCCCGCTGGCGGGCCGGGCCTATGCCGGGGTCTATATCGCCGCCGCGCTGGCGTGGGGCTGGTGGGTGGAGGGCCATGCGCCCGACCGCTGGGACCTGGCCGGAGCCGCGATCTGCCTGCTGGGCATGGCGGTGATTCTGTTTGGACCGCGCGGCGTATCGGCCTAAGCCTTTGTAAATATTGCGCTAGGAATCTCATACTAAACCTGTGGTTGCAGGTATTTGACAGGCCCAAATCCATCCGTATAAGTGCGCGCCTTCCGGGGCAAAGCCCGGGCCGAAATTCACGAAAGAAGACCTATGAGCAAGCGCGCCAATTCCAAGTACAAGCTCGACCGCCGCGTCGGCGAAAATCTCTGGGGCCGTCCCAAGAGCCCGGTCAACAAGCGCTCCTATGGCCCCGGCCAGCACGGCCAGCGCCGCGCCAAGAAGCTCAGCGACTACGGCACCCAGCTGCAGGCCAAGCAGAAGCTGAAGGGCTATTACGGCAACATCACCGAGCGGCAGTTCCGCAAGTATTACACCGACGCCGCCCGCCGCCCCGGCGACACCGGCGAGAACATGATCGGCCTGCTCGAGACTCGTCTGGATACCGTGGTGTATCGCGCCAAGTTCGTGCCCACGCCCTTCGCCGCCCGCCAGCTGGTCAGCCACGGCCATGTGAAGGTCAACGGCCGCCGCGTCACCATCGCCTCGTTCCATGTGACCGACAAGGATGTGATCGAGTTGAGCCCCAAGGCCCGCGAGATGGCTCTGGTGCTGGAAGCCTCGCGCAGCGCCGAGCGCGACACGCCCGACTTCCTGGAAGTGCAGGAAGCCAAGTCGGTCAAGCTGCTGCGCATCCCCAAGCTGGCCGACGTGCCCTATGCCGTCCAGATGGAGCCGCACCTGATCGTCGAGTTCTACTCGCGCTGACGCGCGAGGGGGAATTCCACTCGCGCCGATGCGCGGGCGATCCCAAAAGAAAAGCCCGGTGGCGACACCGGGCTTTTTTCATGTCTGCAGCGCGGGCTTTCAGGCCGCGGGCGTCAGGGCGATGCCCTTCTGCTCGAAGAAGGACACCAGTTCCTCCTGCTCGAACATCTCGCGCACGATGTCGGCGCCGCCCACGAATTCGCCCTTCACATAGAGCTGGGGAATGGTCGGCCAGCTGGAAAACACCTTGATACCCTCGCGCACATCAGGGTCTTCCAGCACATTCACCGCCTGGAACGGCACGCCCAGATGATTGAGAATCTGCACCGTCACGGCCGAAAAACCACACTGCGGAAAGGTGGGTGTGCCCTTCATATAGAGCAGTACATCGGTCTTCTGCACATCGTCGGCAATGCGGGCCTGAACATCGGATATCTGGACATCGGACATCTGGGAACTTCCTGTAAGTCTCGGCTATGATCTAAGCACCGCCGCATGACGGGTCAAGGCGACCCGAAAGCGCCTGATTTCACCGGATTTCCGATGACCCTGCCGCCCCTGCTCGCCGCCGCCCTGGACGGGATGCTGGATGGCGTCTCGCGCAAGGGATTGGCCGACCGCGCGGCGCGGCTGTCGGAACGCTATCGCGCCGGCGGCGGCAGCCAGGTCATCGCGGCCGAGGCGGACGCCCTGGCCTATGCCTGCGCGCGAATGCCCGCGACGGGCGCGGCCTTGGCGGCGGTGTTCGCGGCGGTGGCCGAAGCCCTGCCGGATTTCGCGCCGCAAAGCCTGCTGGATCTCCAGGCGGGACCGGGCACGGCGAGCTGGATGGCGCTGGACCAATGGCCGGGCGTGACCTGGATCGTGCTGCTGGATCACAATCCGGCGCTGCGGGCGCTGGCGCGGCGGCTGGCCGACCGGGGGCCGCCGGCCCTGGCACGGGCCGACATCCTGGCGGGCGATCTGTCGGCGCCTACGCCGGGCACCGATCTGGTGGTGGCTTCTTATGTGCTGGCGGAACTGCCGGAAGACCGCGCCGCGTCGGTGGCGCGAGATTTGTGGCGATCGGCGCAGGCCATGCTGGTGCTGGTGGAGCCGGGCACGCCGCAGGGCTTTGCCCGCATCCGCGCGGCACGGGCCGCGCTGATCGCGGATGGCGCGCATGTCGCCGCGCCCTGCACCCATGATGCGGATTGCCCGTTGCCCCGGTGCGAAGGCATCAGCCGAAGCGACAAGGAAAACAAGGCTGACGACTGGTGCCATTTCTCGCGGCGGCTGCCGCGAAGCCGCGATCATATGCAGGTGAAGGGCGCGGACGTGCCGTTCGAGGATGAACGCTATGCCTATGTCGCGGTGACGCGCGCGCCGGTCACGCACCGCGCGGCGCGGATTCTGGCCCCGCCGCTGGCGGCCAAGCCGGGCCTGACCTTCAAGCTGTGCGACGGCGGGGGCCTGCGGGCGCAGTTTGTCCCCGCGCGCGACCGGGAAGCCACGCGCCGTGCCCGCAGGCTGGGCTGGGGCGACCTGTTCTAGTCCTTGGGAATGGTGGTCAGTTGCAGGGCGTGCAGCACGCCGCCCATATTGCCCCCAAGCGCGGCATAGACCATCTGGTGCTGCTGCACGCGGGTCTTGCCCTTGAAGGCGGCCGACCTGACCGTGGCGGCCCAGTGATTGTCGTCGCCCGCCAGATCCTTCATCTCGATCTCGGCATCCAGGAAGGCGGCCTTGATGAAGGCTTCGATTTCACTGCCCTTCATGCCCATGGCGTGTTCTTTCCTTTTACGCACCATGGCCGCCTTAAGGGCGGCCATGGTGAGGTTTATCAGTTCGTCACGGGGATTTCTTCCCCGGACATGAAATTGGGGAACCAGTTTTCAAACCCGGCCTTCAGGTCGGCCACGCGCACGCTGTCCTTGTCGTCCAGGGTGATGTGGTCGCCGCCGGTCTTGCCCAGCTCGGCCACGGTGATGAAGGCTTCGCGCGCCTCGGCCACGATCTTCTCGGCCTCGGCAAACGGCGCGGCGATCACATAGCGGCCCTGATCCTCGCCAAACCAGAACGGAATCGCCTGGGGCAGCCCGGCAACGCCGACCGACGCGCCGATGCCACGCGGCATGGCCATTTCCGCCAGCGCCACCAGCAGCCCGCCATCGGAGACGTCATGACAGGTATCCACCCGGCCCGCTTCGATCAGCTTGCGCACGAAATCGCCGTTCTTCTTCTCCAGGCCCAGGTCCACCTTGGGGGCGCCGCCTTCCTCGCGGCCTTCGATCTCGCGCAGATAGATGGACTGGCCCAGGTGACCCTTGGTCTCGCCGATCACGATCACCACATCGCCTTCGCGCTTGAAGGCGATGGTGGCCATGCGGGAAACGTCCTGCATCAGGCCGACGCCCCCAATCGCAGGCGTGGGCAGGATGCCTTCGCCGTTGGTTTCGTTGTAGAGCGAGCAGTTGCCGCCGATCACCGGATAATCCAGCGCCCGGCAGGCCGCGCCGATGCCGTCGATGCCCGCCACGATTTCCCACATGATCTCGGGTTTCTGCGGGTTGCCGTAATTCAGATTGTCGGTGACGGCCAGCGGCGTGGCGCCCACCGCGGTCAGGTTGCGCCAGCTTTCGGCCACCGCCTGCTTGCCGCCCTCGAAGGGGTCGGGGCGGCAATAGCGCGGGGTCACGTCGGTGGTGATCGCCAGCGCCTTGTTGGTGCCGTGCACGCGGACCACGGCGGCGTCGCCGCCCGGCACCTGCACCGTGTCGGCCATCACGGTGTGGTCATACTGTTCCCAGATCCAGCGGCGCGAAGCCATGTCGGGCGCGGCCAGGATGGTTTTCAGCGCGGCCAGAACCGGCTTGGTGGCATCGAAGGCCGGTTCGCCGGTCAGCGGCGCGCGCTCGGTATAGGGGCGCTGATAGACGGGGGCGGCGTCCGACAAGGCGGTGATGGGCATGTCGGCGACGGTTTCGCCCTTGTGCTTGACCACCAGGCGCTGGGTGTCGGTGGTGATGCCGATGACGGCGAAATCCAGTTCCCATTTCTTGAAGATGGCTTCGGCCTCGGCCTCGCGGCCCGGCTTGAGGACCGCCAACATGCGCTCCTGGCTTTCCGACAGCATCATCTCATAGGCGGTCATGTTGGCTTCGCGCTGGGGCACCTTGTCCAAGTCCAGCTCGATGCCGCTGCCGCCCTTGTCGCCCATCTCGGCGCTGGAGGAGGTCAGGCCCGCCGCGCCCATATCCTGGATCGCGATGATGGCGTCGGTGGCCATCAGTTCCAGGCAGGCTTCCAGCAGCAGCTTTTCGGTGAAGGGATCGCCGACCTGCACGGTGGGGCGCTTTTCCTCGGAGGCGTCGTCGAACTCGGCGGATGCCATGGTGGCGCCATGGATGCCGTCGCGCCCGGTCTTGGAGCCGACATACACCACCGGATTGCCCGCGCCCTTGGCGGCGGAGAGGAAAATCTTGTCCTGCCGCGCCAGGCCCACGCACATGGCGTTGACCAGGATGTTGCCGTTATAGCTGCGGTGGAAATTCACCTCGCCGCCCACGGTGGGCACGCCCATGCAGTTGCCGTAACCGCCGATGCCCGACACCACCCCCGACACCAGATGGCGGGTCTTGGGGTGCGAGGGTTCGCCGAAGCGCAGCGCGTTCATCATGGCGATAGGCCGCGCGCCCATGGTGAAGACGTCGCGCAGGATGCCGCCCACGCCGGTGGCCGCGCCCTGATAGGGCTCGATGAAGCTGGGGTGGTTGTGGCTCTCCATCTTGAAGATGGCCGCGTCGCCGTCGCCGATATCGATCACGCCTGCATTCTCGCCCGGTCCCTGGATCACCCAGGGGGCCTTGGTCGGCAGCTTTTTCAGATGGGCGCGGGTGGATTTGTAGGAGCAATGCTCCGACCACATCACCGAAAAGATGCCCAGCTCGACCATGGTCGGCGCGCGGCCCATCAGGTCCAGGATGCGCTTGTACTCGTCGTCCGAAAGACCGTGATCCTTGACGATCTGCGGCGTGATCTGGGTCATGGCGGTTTTCTGTCTATGAAAGCGTTTCGATCAGGCCCTGGAACAGGGCGCGGCCGTCCGTGCCGCCCAGCACA
>ERZ778022.4795-NODE-4795-length-11411-cov-4.213984_pt1 | contig 11411 bp, 8 predicted proteins | sample MGYA00375752_ERZ778022 | MGnify/ENA primary metagenome ERZ778022 (study PRJEB29350, sample SAMN05389826) | bioreactor metagenome | isolation source: Thiocyanate bioreactor | place: South Africa: University of Cape Town | collected 2014-04-04 ...
AGATCATCGAGAAGGAGCGCCCCGACGCGCTGCTGCCGACCATGGGCGGGCAGACGGCGCTCAATACGGCGCTGGCGCTCGAGCGCATGGGCGTGCTCGAAAAATTCGGCGTCGAGATGATCGGCGCCCGCGCCGAGGCCATCGACAAGGCCGAGGATCGCAAGCTCTTCCGCGAGGCCATGGACCGGATCGGCCTCGAAAGCCCCCGCGCGGCCATCGCATCGTCGCCGCCGATCCGTGACGAAAGCGGCAATATCGTTCGCTATGACACGGCGACGGGCTTCGCCGAGGCCATGCGGCTCCTCGATACGGTCGGCCTGCCGGCCATCATCCGCCCCGCCTTCACGCTCGGCGGCACGGGTGGCGGCGTCGCCTACAATCGTGAGGAGTTCGAGCAGATCGCCCGCTCGGGCATCGACGCATCGCCAGTCGGCCAGATCCTGATCGACGAGAGCCTGCTCGGCTGGAAGGAGTACGAGATGGAGGTCGTCCGCGACAAGGCGGACAACTGCATCATCATCTGCTCCATCGAGAACGTCGATCCCATGGGCGTGCATACGGGTGACTCGATCACGGTCGCGCCGGCGCTCACGTTGACCGACAAAGAATACCAGATCATGCGCAATGCCTCGATCGCGGTGCTGCGCGAGATCGGGGTCGAGACCGGTGGCTCCAACGTCCAGTTCGCGGTCAATCCGGCCGACGGGCGCCTCGTCGTCATCGAGATGAACCCGCGCGTGTCGCGCTCGTCCGCGCTCGCTTCGAAGGCGACGGGCTTCCCGATTGCGAAGGTCGCGGCCAAGCTGGCGGTCGGCTACACGCTCGACGAGCTCGAGAACGACATCACGGGCGGCGCGACGCCGGCTTCCTTCGAGCCGACGATCGACTATGTCGTCACGAAGATCCCGCGCTTTGCCTTCGAGAAGTTCCCGGGCTCCGATCCCACGCTGACGACGGCCATGAAGTCCGTCGGCGAGGTCATGGCCATTGGCCGCACGTTCGCGGAAAGCCTGCAGAAGGCGCTGCGCGGGTTGGAAACCGGCCTTACCGGCCTCGACGACGTGACCTTCGAGGGCCTCGGCGGCAGCGACGACAAGAACGTCGTGCGTGCGGCTCTTGCCCATCCGACGCCGGACCGTCTGCTGAAAGTCGCGCAGGCCATGCGCATGGGCGTCGATCACGAGCAGATCCACGCCTCCTGCCGCATCGACCCGTGGTTCCTCGCGCGTATGCAGGAAATCATCGACGAGGAAGCGCGCGTGATCGCGCACGGCCTTCCCGAGAACGCGGAAGCATTGCGCGACCTGAAGGCCATGGGCTTTTCGGATGCGCGGCTCGCCAAGCTCGCGGGCAAGAAGGAAGCGGACGTGCGCGCGCTGAGGAAGAAGTTCGGCCTCGCGCCGGTCTTCAAGCGCATCGACACCTGCGCCGCCGAGTTCGCCTCGCCGACGCCGTACATGTATTCGACTTACGAGCGCGGGCTGGTGGACAAGCCTGTGTGCGAGGCGCAGCCGACGGCGGCGAAGAAGGTCATCATTCTCGGCGGCGGGCCGAACCGCATCGGCCAGGGCATCGAGTTCGACTACTGCTGCTGTCACGCCTGCTTCGCGCTGACCGCCGCCGGGTTCGAGACCATCATGGTCAACTGCAACCCGGAGACCGTCTCGACCGACTACGACACGTCGGACCGCCTCACCTTCGAGCCGCTGACGGCCGAGGATGTGCTCGAGATCATCCGCGTCGAGCAGTCGAACGGCACGCTTGCGGGCGTGATCGTGCAGTTCGGCGGCCAGACGCCGCTGAAGCTCGCCCAGGCGCTCGAGGATGCCGGCGTGCCGATCCTCGGCACGTCGCCCGATGCGATCGATCTCGCCGAGGACCGCGATCGCTTCAAGGCGCTCATCGACAGGCTCGGGCTCCTGCAGCCCGAGAGCGGCATTGCGCGCTCACCTGCCGAAGCGCGCGCCGTCGCCGACAAGATCGGCTATCCGATCGTGATCCGTCCGTCCTACGTTCTCGGCGGGCGCGCCATGGAGATCGTCGCCGACGGCGGCGAGGTGGACCGCTACATCCAGCGCCTTTCCGCGACGCTGGACCGGCCGTCGGAGCTCATCGTCTCCGAGAGCCGGCCGCTGCTGATCGACCGCTATCTCTCCGGCGCGATCGAGGTGGATGTGGATTGCCTGAGCGATGGCAAGGACACGTTCGTTGCCGGCATCATGGAACACATCGAGGAGGCGGGCGTTCATTCCGGCGACTCCGCCTGCTCGCTTCCGGTCCATTCACTCGATAGTGCGATCGTCGTTCGCCTCGAGAAGCAGACCCGCGATCTGGCGCTGGCGCTGAACGTGGTCGGCCTGATGAACGTGCAGTACGCGATCAAGGACAAGCAGATCTACGTCATCGAGGTGAACCCGCGGGCGAGCCGCACGGTGCCGTTCGTCGCCAAGGCCATCGGGCTTCCGGTGGCGAGCATTGCCGCGCGCATCATGGGCGGCGCGTCGCTCAAGAGCTTCGCTCTCAAGACGCCGAAGCTCGACCACATCGCCGTCAAGGAGGCGGTCTTTCCGTTCGCCCGCTTCCCGGGCGTGGATCCGATCCTCGGCCCAGAGATGCGCTCGACGGGCGAGGTCATGGGCATCGATACCGACTTCGGCCTGGCCTTCGCCAAGAGCCAGCTCGGCGCCGGTCAGTCGCTGCCCGACAAGGGCACGGTCTTCATCTCGCTGCGCGAGGCGGACAAGGACGGGATTCTGGGGGCGACGCGGGACCTCGTCGACATGGGCTTCCGCATTCTCGCGACGCGGGGGACAAAGCGGCACCTCGAGCAGCACGGCATTCCCTGCGAGCTGGTGAACAAGGTTCTGGAAGGTCGCCCGCACATTGTCGATGCCATGAAGAATGGCGACGTGGATCTGGTGTTCAATACAACTGAAGGTGCCAAGGCGCTCGCCGACTCCAAGGACATCCGGCGCACGGCCTTGCTCAACCGCATTCCGTATTGTACGACTCTCGCTGGAGCGATCGCAGTGACCGAGGCCATCAAGGCTTTGAGGCGCGGTCACCTTAAAGTGGCGCCACTTCAGGCCTATATTAGCCGGACCGCCTGAGGCCCTTGCAAACGGGCCCCGGACGGGGGAAGCTGGCGTTTTCCCGTGGACTGTTGCGACTGATTCGGCGGTATCGGCACATCAGCCGAGCCGGTTGGGAGACTTGGATATGGCGATGGAAAAGGTTCCGATGACAATCGAGGGCTTTCAGAAGCTCGAGACGGAGCTGCACCGCCTGAAGGCCGTGGAACGTCCACGGATCATCCAGGCCATCGCCGAGGCACGTGCGCACGGGGATCTGAGCGAGAATGCGGAATACCACGCCGCCAAGGAGGCCCAGGGGCTGAACGAGTCCAAGGTCGCCGAGCTGGAGGACAAGCTTTCGCGCGCCGAGGTCATCGACACGACCAAAATGTCCGGCGACAAGATTAAGTTCGGCGCCACGGTCAGCCTCATCGACGAGGACACCGACGAGAAGGTCAAGTACAAGATCGTCGGCGAGATGGAGGCGGACGTGCGCGAGGGCAAGGTTTCGATCAGCTCGCCGATTGCGCGTGCGCTGATCGGCAAGGGCAAGGGCGACACCGCCGAGGTGACGACGCCCAAGGGCGCCAAGTCCTACGAGATCACCAAGATCGAGTGGAAGTAGCGCCAGCGCGCCCTACGCGGGCCGCCCGCCACAAATTCCAGGATCTCACGGCCGCCCTGTCACAAGGGCGGCCGTATGCGTTTGGGCGCCACTTTGCCGCAGCGATCCGGCCCGCATTTCCGCATGAGAGCCGCGGGTTGGCGCACCCGAGAAAATAAGCATGAGCAGCGATTTTTTCTTGGTTCCAGGGATGGTTGTCCGCTAGACACCGATCGGCCTTTTGTTCAGGGCGGCCCGAACGGCAAGCGTCGTTACGGCTCGTCCCGATCGCGCCTCGGAATGAAACTGGATCCCTGGGAGGAATGAGGAAATGAAGCGACTACTTGCGCTCACGGCCGGTATTGCTGTGGCCCTCACCGCGGCTGCCGCCATCGCGCAGACCAAGCAGCTCTCGATCACCACGGGTGGCACGGGCGGCGTGTACTATCCGCTCGGCGGCGGGTTCGCGAGCATCATCGGCAAGAACATCCCGAACACGACGGCAGCGGCGGAAGTGACCGGCGGCTCGGTTGCCAACCTGCAGCTCATCGGCTCCGGTCGCGCCGACATCGCCTTCACGCAGGTCGACGCCGCGTGGGATGCCGTCAGCGGTCTCGACAAGTTCAAGAGCGGCAAGCTGCCGGTCCAGTCGCTCGTCGTCATGTATCCGAACCATATGCACGTCGTGACCATCGACGGCACCGGCGTCACCAAGATCGAGGATCTCAAGGGCAAGCGCGTCTCCACGGGTTCGCCCGGCAGCGCCACCGAGGTGTTCGCATTCCGCGTCATCGAGGCCGCCGGTCTCGACAAGGACAAGGACATGAAGCGCGAGCGCCTCGGCGTCGCCGAGAGCGTCAACGCGATCAAGGACAAGAAGATCGACGCCTTCTTCTGGGTCGGCGGCCTTCCGACGGCGGCGGTGACCGATCTCGGCGCGACGCCCGGCACCAAGCTCCGCATGATCGACATCGCACAGAACGTCGGCAAGATGGTTGCCAAGTACGGCGAGATCTACGCGGCGACGGTCATTCCCAAGGGCACGTACGGCGGCCAGGATGCGGACAACCACAACGTCGCCGTCTGGAACGTCATGGCGGTCAACGCCAACATGCCTGAGGACCTCGCCTATCAGCTCACGAAGCTGATGCTCGAGAAGCGCGAGGATCTCGGCACCGTCCACAAGGAAGGCCTCAACATCAAGGCCGAGAACCAGACCAAGAAGAAGTCGGGCATCCCCTTCCATCCCGGTGCCCTCAAGTACTTCGCCGAGAAGGGCATCAAGGTCGACTGAGCCCCGCTCTCTATAAGCCACCAGCCGCCGGAGCCCACGCTCCGGCGGTTTTGCCTGTTACCCGGCGCCCGCTCGCGCTCGGATTGTCACCAAGTAGGAACACAGTATGAGCCAGGAATTGGGGGGCGCGCCGGCTGCCACGGCGTCGAATGCCGGTGAAATCAGCGAGGACGCGCTCAAGGCCGCCGAGAAGTTCATCGAGGAGGATGAAGGCGCCCTCAATCGCGTCGGCGGCTGGATCGGCTACCTCATAGCAGCCCTCGCGATCGGCTCGACGCTGTTCCATCTCTACGCGGCCTACGACATCATCCCGACGCACGTCCTGCGGCCCGGTCACGTCGGCATCGTGCTCGTGCTGACGTTCCTGCTGTTCCCGATCGCGAGCCGCTTTCGCGACCAGATCCGCTGGTGGGACTGGCTCTTCGCCGCGGCCGGCGCCGGCACGGTCGGCTACATCCTTTATCAAGGCGCCGATTTCGGCGACTACGCGACCGCACCGACGGAAATTCAAGTGTGGGTCGGCATCGTCTTCATCGCGCTCGTTCTCGAGGCGACGCGGCGCACGACCGGCATCATCATGCCGATCGTCGCGATGGCGTTCGTGCTCTACGCGATCTACGGGCAGCACCTTCCGGCGCCGTGGACGCACCGCGGCTATGACGTCGATCGTCTCGTCGCCCATCTCTACATGACGCTCGAAGGCATCTTCGGCTCGGCCGTCGATGTCTCGTCCAGCCTCATCATTCTCTTCACGATCTTCGGCGCGGTGCTGCAGGCATCCGGCGCCGGCAAGTTCTTCATCGATTTCTCGTTCGCCGCCATGGGCGGGCGCCGCAACTCCGCCGGGCGCGCCGTCGTTCTCTCGTCCTTCCTGATGGGAGGCCCTTCCGGCTCGGGCGTCGCGACGACCGTGACCATCGGAACTGTCGCACATCCGATGCTCGCCAAATCCGGCTACGACAAGAATGCTGCGGGCGGATTGCTTGCGGCCGGCGGTCTCGGCGCGATCATCTCGCCGCCCGTGCTCGGCGCCGCGGCCTTCCTCATCGCCGAGTACCTGAAGATTTCGTACATCGAAGTTATCTGGATGGCGATCATTCCGACGCTGCTCTACTACTTCGGCATCTACGTGATGGTGGAGCTCGACGCGAAGAAGTACGGCGCCGGCGGCAGCGACCTGCTGATCGAGAAGGGAACGCTCTGGAAGCTCACCAAGGGCTACTGGTTCCACTTCCTCTCGCTCATCTCGATCGTCGTATTCATGCTGATGGGCTTCTCGCCCGTGCTCGCCGTGTTCTGGGCGACCATCATGGCGATCCTGGTCAGCTACTTCCGCTGGGATACGGCGCTCTGGCCGCGCAAGCTCGCCAAGGCCCTGACCGAGGGCACGACGGGCGTTCTCAACGTGGCGCCGACGTGCGCCGCGGCCGGCATCATCGTCGGCAGCGTGACGCTCACCGGCCTCGCGCAGAAGTTCGCCGACATCATCATCACGTACGCGGGCGGCAGTCTGATCCTCACGGCGATCTATACCTCGCTGATCGTGTGGATCGTTGGTCTCGCCGTGCCGGTGACGGCCTCCTACATCCTGTGCGCCGTCATTGCGGCGCCGGCGCTGATCAAGCTCGGCGTGCCCGACTTCGCCGCGCACATGTTCATCTTCTACTACGCGGTGCTCTCCGAGGTTTCGCCGCCGACAGCGCTCTCGCCCTTCGCGGCGGCGGCCATCACGGGCGGAAATCCCTACGCGACCACGCTGCAGTCCTGGAAGTACACGATGCCGGCCTTCCTGGTGCCGTTCGTGTTCGTCCTCGATCCGCTCGGCATCGGCCTGCTGCTCAAGTTCCCCGACGGGGCTACGTGGTTCGACATCCTGGAGATCACACTCCAGGTCGGCGCCGGCATCGCGCTGCTCGCATTCGCCTTCCAGCGCTACTATCGCGTCCGCACGAACGGCGTGGAGACGGCGCTGTTCAGCGTTGCGGGTCTTCTGCTGGTGCTGCCGACGATCGTTGCCGCCATCCTGAAGCCGATCATCGGGATCGACATCTCCGGCTACATGCCGCTCTTCCCGCAGCTTGGCGTGCACGTCGGGTACAATGTCGTGTTGGCGGTGCTGCTCTTCCTGGCCGCGCACACCATGCAGCGAACGCGCACCGTGGCACCAGCTACGGCCTGACGTTCGACAGTAATCTGGCGGGGCATTGGGCTCAGGCGCTCAGCCCCGCCAGAACTCCGGCCGGAAGAGCACGAGCACCGTGAAGAGCTCGAGGCGGCCGAGCAGCATGGCGCCCGAAAGCACCCATTTCGCGCCCGCCGGCAGGTCGGCGTAGCTGCCCGAGGGGCCGATGATCGAGCCGAGTCCCGGTCCGACGTTCGAGACGGCTGACGCGGCCCCCGACAACGCCGTAACCAAGTCCAGCCCCATGGCACAGAGAACGACGGTGAACAGCCCGATCGTGGCCATGTAGACGGCGAAGAAAGCGACGACCGAGAACGGTACGTCCTCGGGAAGGCGCCGGCCGTTGTACGTCAACGGAACGATGCGGTTGGGGCTGATGAGGTGCTGAAGGTGGCTGCGCGTCAGCAGTGAGGCGACCTGCAGGCGGTAGATCTTGATGCCGCCCGACGTCGATCCCGAGCAGCCGCCGATGAACAGCAGCAGAAAGAAAACCCCGACTGCGAACGGTCCCCAGGCGGCGAAGTCTCCCGCGGTGAAGCCCGTGGTCGTGATGACGGAAACGACATTGAAGGCCGCGAGGTGGAGGGCGTCGCTGAACTCCACGCCGCGGGCGATGGTCAGCCATGCGGTCATGACCGCCGAGGCGACCAATATGAGCATCAGGAAGCCGCGCACCTGCACATCGCGCCAGAGCACCTGCGTGTCGCCGCGCATGGCCCTGATATACAGGACGAACGGCAGCGCACCGCAGATCATGAAGAAGATTGCGGCCCAGTGCAGGGCGGGCGATTTGAAGTAGCCGAAGCTCTGATCGTGCGTGGAGAGCCCGCCCGTCGAGACCGTTGCCAGCGCGTGGCAGATCGCGTCGAACGGCGTCATGCCGAGCAGCATGAAAACGATCATGCACGCGAGCAGCAGCGCAACGAACACGCCGCAGATGGCGGCAACGAGCTGGCTGGCGCGCGGTACGATCTTCTCTGAGCGATCCGAGCTCTCCGTCTGGAAGAGCTGCATCCCGCCGATGCGCAGGAACGGGAGGACGAGGATGGCGACGACGATGATCCCGAGGCCGCCGATCCCCTGCAGCAAAGCCCGCCAAAGCAGAATGCCGCGGGGCTGGCCGCTCAGATTGGTGATCACCGTGGCGCCGGTGGTCGTCAGCGCCGATACTGCCTCGAAGAATGCATCTGCGATTGGCAGACCAAGGCCTGCAAAAGGGATCGCCGCGAAGACGCACACCAATACCCAGCAGAGCGTGGTCAGCAGAAATGCTTCGCGCAGCCCAGTCTTCACCGGGCGGTTGTCATAGGCGAACAGAACCATGAGCACGCCGACGAACAGCGTGACCATGGCCGAGACGGCGAATGTGCGCCAGCTCGAGTGGCTGTCGGCATAGTCGACAGCCATGGGGACCAGCATCGCCACGCCCATAAGGCAGGCCATCAGGCCGAGAGCCAGCAGGATCGGGCGGAACTGGATCACGAGGGTCCCCGTCGCCGAACGACGTCAGGGCCGCGCCTGCAACTCAGCGCTTCTCACCCTTGGCCGCCTTTGAGCTCTTTGCCGTCTTTGCCGTCTTTCTCGCGACCTTGCTAATGCACGGACGGCTGGACACTTGGCAACTGAACTCGGACGTCGTCTTCCGATCGCAGTTAATGGTCTTCGTCTCGGACAGGTTCCAGCGGCCCCAGGACGGGCCGTACTCCCAGATCGTGAACGACTCCCAGCTCTGAATGGCGGCGCGCTCGGCGTCCTTCTTCGTCTTGCCGGAGCCGGAGCCATCGTGGAAGTGGGTCGCCAGGCAGGTCTTGGCCCGGCCGGCCGGAACCCAGGCGTGGATTGATGCGAGCCCGGTCTCCTGCGCGTGAACCAGCGCTGGAGTGAGCCCAAGACCTATCAGCAGCGCCGCTCCAGCGGCCACCAAGCATGTGCGCTTCATCGTGGTTCCCAGCCCCTTTGGAGCGGTCCGCGAATAGCCCCATGCGTGCGGACTCACTCAAGTATGTCCGCCGAGACCATGCCTGATTTGGTTGGGCGCCCGCTATGGCCCGAAAGCTACAGTGCGCGGCATTCAGCCGGAAATCTCTACCGTACTAGTCGACAATTAGCCGTTCGAGGGCTGCGCGAATGCCGGCCGGGATGGGCACCGGCTTGTTGGTCGCGCGTTCGACGAACACGTGCACGAGATGGCCCTCAACGCGAGCCAGATCCTCGCCTTCGCCGAAAAGACCAACCTCGTAGCGAACGGACGACGTGCCGAGCCGGCCGACTCTGAGACCCGCGTCGATCGCTTCCGGATAGGCGAACGAGCGATGGAAGCGGCACATGGTCTCAGCCATGATGCCGACGATCGGCGCGTTGTGGAAGTCGAGGCCGCCGGGATCGATCAGGTAGCGGTTCACGACAGTGTCGAAGTACGAGTAGTAGACCACGTTGTTCACGTGGCCATAGACGTCGTTGTCCATCCAGCGCGTCTGCACCGGCATGAACTGGGCATACTGGCTGCGGCGGCCGGGCTCGGGACGGCCCTCGGGGCGGGCGTTGCTCATGATCCGGCCTTCTGTTTCCCACCGGCAGCAGGTTTGACCGCAATCGCCATGATCTCGACGAGGCAGCCGGGCGTCGCCATGCGCGCTTCGATGCAGGCGCGCGCGGGGAGATTGGCCGGATCGACCCACTCGAGCCACACCGCGTTCATGGCATCGCGAAAGCGGATGTCCGAGAGCCAGATCACGACCTGCAGGACGTGCGAGCGGTCGCTGCCGCACATGGCGAGCCAGCGGTCGAGATCGCCGAGCGCCTGCCGCGTCTGCCCGCCGACGTCGAGGCTCTCGTCGTCGGCGATGCAGCCGGCCGTGAAGATCATGTCCCCTGCCTCGACCACGTTGGCGAGGAGGGGCTCGAGCTCGCGGCGGATGATCATCGATTACTTCGTCGCGATGACAGCGATCTCGACGAGCAGCTTCGGGTCGGCGAGGCGGGCCTCGATGCACGCGCGGCCGGGAAGGTTCTTGCCGCCCGTCCACTCGTTCCAATGGACGTTCATGGCATCGCGATTGCGGATGTCGGTGACCCAGATCGTCGCCGAGACGACCTTCGACTTGTCGGAGCCGGCGAGCGCGAGAATCCGATCGATCTCGTCCAGGATTTCCTTCGTCTGACCGCCGACGTCCTTGTTGCGATCGTTCGCCGTGATGCCGGCGGTGAAGACAAACCCGTTCGCCTCGACGGCCTTGGAAAGAATGCCGGCGGACTCGTGTCTGACAATGGCCATGGTAACTGGCTTCCTCACGCTGAAGTTGATGATGGCGGGTGCCTTCTTAGCACGAGCGTGGGCCGGTGCCAGCCAAAGAACACGCGCGTCAGAAAACGCTCACGTTCTGGAGCGACCCGACCATCAGGACGAGGCCGAGCCCGAGGACGAGGCCGGCGCCGCCGATGCCGGCAGCCGTGCGCACGCGCGCCCCCCACACGCTCTCCGCGCCGCCGCCGAGCCGCATGGCGAGCTCGCGCGAGCCGACGGCCAGCGCGGCCAGCGCCGTGACGGTGATCGCGGTGCCGATCGCCATGGCGAAGGTGGCAAACACGCCGGCCCACATCAGGCCCTGGCTGATCGCGAAGACGAGCACGAGAATGGCGCCCGTGCAGGGGCGAATGCCGACGGCGAAGGCGATCGCGAAGGCCTGCCGCCACGACCAGGGGCCCTGGAGCTGGCTCGGGTCGGGCATGTGGGCGTGATTGCAGCAGCTTCCGTCGGCGGCGTGCTCGTGCGCGTGGTCGTGATGGTGATGGACGTGAGCGTGGGCGTGCCCATGGCCGTGGTCATGGTGCCCGTGATCATGGTCATGATGGTGGTGACCGTGATCGTGCCCGCGGTGATGCTGATGCCCATCGTGGTGATGATGGTCGTGCGCATGGTGCGCGTGATCATGATCGTGCGCGTGGGACGCAGCGGCTGCCGGCTTTGCCCGCGCGGCCTTGATCTGCGTGTAGAGCAGCCAGGCACCGACCACGGCGACGAGCCCCCAGCTCAAGGTTTCGAGCCAGGCCTCGGTCGATTTCATGGTCATGCCGGTGGCACTGAGCAGCACGATCAAGATGCCGACGATCACCAGCGCGGAGAGACCCTGGAAGGCGGCCGCAAGGAACGAGAGTGCGATGCCGCGGCGGACTGTCTGCTCATTGGCGAGCACATAGGATGAGATGACAGCCTTGCCGTGCCCGGGCCCCGCCGCATGGAGCACGCCATAGGCAAAG
>ERZ778022.4797-NODE-4797-length-11404-cov-3.585690_pt1 | contig 11404 bp, 9 predicted proteins | sample MGYA00375752_ERZ778022 | MGnify/ENA primary metagenome ERZ778022 (study PRJEB29350, sample SAMN05389826) | bioreactor metagenome | isolation source: Thiocyanate bioreactor | place: South Africa: University of Cape Town | collected 2014-04-04 ...
CATCGCCGACGTCCGCGACTTCGAGCTCGCCCATGGGCGCAACGCGCAGCACATGCTCATAGGGGCCGATCCGCTCCACGCTGCGCACCGCGCGGGGCCCGAGGCGCGCACCCGCGCGGTTCGTCACACCGAGGTCCATGGGGACGCCGACGAGGGCCACATCGAGCCCGGCGAAACCTGTCGCGGCCGCATCGGGCGCAAAGCGCGCACCGAGCAGTGTCGCCGGATCGGCGAACGGCCATTTGCGACGGTCGGGCGCCGAGAAGACGCGTGCAGCAACCTCGGCAAAGGCAGGATCCAGGACGTTACCGCCCTTGGCGCCTGCGTACTTGGCCTTCAATGCCGCGAGCTTGTCCTTGTCCATGCGCAAGGTCCCCGTAGTGTCAGCTTTCCGATCGAAGATAGCCGAGCCGTGTCGCGCGCCCAACTGCACCGCGCGAGGGCCATATTGCGCGCAGCGAAATGCTTGCCACGACTTCGCCATTGACGCCACGGGCGCCGATCAGCTTGTAGTGGGATGAAACGCCAGTAGGCCGACTGAACACTAGGGAGAGATCTGATGACGGATGCGACCAAGGGCCCGGGCTTTGCGACGCTGGCGGTCCACGCCGGGGCGGCGCCCGACCCATCGACGGGGGCCCGCGTCACGCCGATCTACCAGACGACCTCGTTCGTCTTCAATGACGCCGAGCACGCCGCCGCTCTTTTCGGCCTCCAGGCGTTCGGCAACATCTACACGCGCATCATGAACCCGACGCAGGCCGTTCTCGAGCAGCGCGTTGCCGCTCTCGAAGGGGGCACCGCGGCGCTCGCTGTGGCCTCCGGCCATGCCGCGCAGTTCCTCGTCTTCCATACACTGCTCGAGCCGGGTGACGAATTCGTTGCCGGCCGCCAGCTCTACGGCGGCTCAATCAACCAGTTCAATCACTCCTTCAAGAAGTTCAACTGGAACGTCATCTGGGCGGATTCGACCGATCCCGCGAGCTTCGAGAAGGCGATTACGCCGAAGACCAAGGCGCTGTTCGTCGAGAGCATCGCCAATCCGGGCGGCATCATCATCGACCTGCCGGCCATCGGCGCCATTGCGAAGAAGCACAACATCCCGCTCATCGTCGACAACACGCTCGCGACGCCGTACCTGGTCAAGCCCAAGGACCACGGCGCCGACATTATCGTGCACTCGGCAACGAAGTTCCTCGGCGGCCACGGCAACTCGATCGGCGGCCTCATCGTCGACAGCGGCACGTACGACTGGCTCAAGGCGGGCGATCGGTATCCGACGCTCACCGCGCCGAACGCGAGCTACAACGGCATGGTGCTCGCCGAGACCTTCGGCAATTTCGCCTTCGCCATCGCCGCGCGCGTCATGGGACTGCGCGATCTCGGGCCGGCCATCTCGCCGTTCAATGCCTTCCTCATCAACACGGGCATCGAGACGCTGCCGCTGCGCATGCGCCCGCACAATACCAATACGCAGGCCGCTGCCGAGTATCTCGCGAAGCATCCCAAGGTCGCATGGGTCAACTACGCGGGTCTCCCCGAGAACAAGTTCCATGCCCTCCAGAAGAAGATCTCTCCGAACGGCGCCGGCGCGGTCTTCACGTTCGGGCTCAAGGGTGGCTACGAGGCGGGTGTCAAATTCGTCGGTGCGCTCGAGCTCTTCTCACACCTTGCCAACATCGGCGATGTGCGCAGCCTCGTCATTCATCCGGCCTCCACGACGCACAGCCAGCTCACGCCGGAGCAGCGCGCAGCCGCTGGTGCCGGCGATGACGTGGTGCGCCTCTCCGTCGGCATCGAGGACGAGGCGGACATCATCGCCGATATCGAGAAGGCCCTGGCGGCGATCGGGTGAGGCAGGTCCCGGCACGACGGGCGCAAGATCGAGGAGTTGTGATGGACCCGCTGCTTCCCATTCGCAGCCTCGACTACACCGTCATCTTTGCGCGTCAGATGGCCGAGATGCGGGCGTTCTACGGGACGACAATGGGCTTTCCCCTTCACAAGGAATTGTCCCCGCGATGGGTCGAGTACCGGATTGGTTCGAGCATTCTTGCCCTGACCGAGCGAGGAGGTCGCTTCGACGATCCGGCACCACCCATCGGCGCTCTTTCGCTGCAGCTTGCGTTTCGAGTTGCGCCCCATGAGGTGGATCTGTGCGCTGCGACGCTTGCCGAGCGCGGCGTCGCAATCGTCTCGCCGCCGACAGATCAGGCCTTCGGCCATCGCACGCTGTTCTTCCGCGACCCGGACGGCAACGTGCTCGAGATTTACGCCGAGATCTTCCCTCGCTCTTAGGACGTGACGGTAGCGTCGTGCTCGGGGCGTCCCGTGATGATCGGTGTGATACACATCTGAGCATAAGCTTGCGCAGAGTGCGCGAATCATCGAGCGTCCGCAGCTCGCTGGCCGGCATGTCGCCGGTCGGTCTCGAGTCGATGGAGTTCCATGCGCTTAATGAGCATGGCTGGTAACGCGGCCCGCATGATGAGCGGGCGGATGCGAGGCGGGCCCAGGATCGCACTGGTGCTCGGCGCTGTTCTCATGCTCGGCGCCTGCGCGCGCGACGAGCCGCCCACCGCAAACTGGCAGACCAGCACAGAGCCGGCCACTGCGCCGCTCGTCACCATGCCTGCGCCAGCCACAGCGCCGGAGGCGCCGATGGCGCCCTCCATGCAGGTTCTGCCTCCGCAGGGGCCCCAAGCGCCCGGCGAGCGCGGACCGTGCCTGACGAAGTGGGGCTCCCCCCGCCTCGATGCGCCATCCGAATGCGCCGCCAGGGGGCCGCGCGCCTCCCGCGCCCTGCCGGAGCGTGGCGTCTACAAGATCGGGCGGCCGTACACTGTCGCGGGCCGCACTTACACGCCGGCCGAGGATCCCGACTATGAAGAGGTGGGCACTGCCTCGTGGTACGGCCCCCGCTTCCACGGCGGCGTGACCGCCAACGGCGAGACCTACGACATGCACCGTCTGTCGGCGGCGCACCGTACGCTTCCCATGCCGTCCTATGCCTACGTGCACAATCCGGTAAATGGGCGGACGATCATGGTGCGTATCAACAACCGGGGACCCTTCAAGGGGGATAGGATTATCGACCTGTCCAAGGAGGCCGCCCGCCTCCTCGATTTCAAGGGCCAGGGCCTAGCCACCGTCCGCGTCACCTATGCGGGGCGGGCGCCGCTCGACGGCAGCGATCATGCCGAGCGCGCTTTCCTGGAGCGCCAGCCCTGGTACCGCCAGGCAGCCTCCCTCGGCGAGTGATGGCAGCGCGGCGTTCTCGTTAAGTCCAGAGCATTTATGACCAATATGTAACCTCGGGCGTGTCCGGTTTTGCTTGCGCGCCCTCCTAGCCTTTGCCAATCATGTGCCGCACGTCGGGGGTGATAGGAGGCGGAAGCGAGCGATGATCGGTCTGGTCATCATTACGCACGCAGGACTGGCGACTGAATTCAAGGCGGCACTCGAGCATGTCGTCGGGCCGCAGGAGCAGCTCGAAACGCTGTCGATCGGCCCCGATGACGACATCGAGCGACGACGCCAGCAGCTCATAGAGGCCGTGCAGCGCGCCGACAGCGGCAAGGGCGTCGTCGTGCTCACGGACATGTTCGGCGGCACGCCGTCGAACCTCGCCATCTCGGTCATGGAGGCGACGGGCGCCGAAGTGATTGCCGGCGTCAATTTGCCGATGCTGATCAAGCTCGCCGGTGTTCGCAAGGATCGCCCGCTCGTAGAGGCGGTGGATCTGGCAAAAGAAGCCGGTCGGAAGTACATTTCCGTGGCCAGTCAGGTTCTTTCCGGGACAACCTGACGTGCCCTCGCCACCTCCGCGATGAGCCAGTCGACTTGACCGAAGCCGAGACCCACCGCGCGGACGTGACGATCCGCAACAAGAAGGGCCTGCACGCGCGGGCCTCTGCCAAATTCGTCAAGTGCGCCGAGGGTTTCTCTGCGCATATTTGCGTGTCCCGTGACGGCCAGGCTGTAGGCGGTACCTCGATCATGGGGCTGCTGACGCTTGCTGCCAGCCAGGGGACGACGATTACGATCATGGCCGAGGGCGATGATGCGCGGGATGCGCTCATTGCGCTCGTAGCGCTCGTCAGGGACGGCTTCGGCGAGGAGACGTAAGCGGCCGCATGACGCCGCTGCGCGTTTCTCTCGGCAGGCCACCAGCTTAGCGGCGCGAGTTGGCGTGGCGCGGCGTGCTGGGTGCAGTTCGGGTGCGGCAGACTGCCGATGTGCGGAACGAACTGGCGATCCGCACCGTTGAACCGACGTCGTCGCCATTTTCGCAGGCAAATGCAGGGCAATGCGGCAGCGTGTCTTGAAACTGCCGCGTCTGTCACCTTCTGGACACATAGGACTTGAAAGCAAAGGCGCTGTTGGAAACAGCGGTCCAGGCCCGTCGAATCGGGCACGATCCACATTACGAATTTGCAACTGGCATAATGCGTACGCGGTATGCAATTTGTTGAGTTGAATACTGCGGAATGTCGGCTGAACCGGCGATCGTTTTGGAAACGCGATCGAACTGCAGCGGATGCTGATTTTCGGACTTGATCAGCCACGCGATTGTCTTTGTTCCATTTTCTTCGAGTAGCGTTGGAGCGCTCTGATGGGCGCCAGGGCGGGCGTGAGGGGCCGCGGCATAGACGACACTTGTATCGTTGCTGCGATGCGGTATCGTTATGTTGCAATGCGATATGAAAATGTGGCGGGGAGGTGCGGTTGAATAGCCGCACAGGCCAACGAAATACTAAAGGCAAAGACGAGCAAGCGTCCCCGTGACGGTAAAATGGCTCATACTTCGCCTTGGCGATGAAATGCCCGATCTGAGTGACGCGTTTGGAAGCGACGCATCACAGGCCGGGTACCCGTTGGGCTCTAAAACACCGTAGGGCAGAGCAATGGCGACGCGCAGTGAGATCTTCGACCTCTACGCTCAGAGCTCCGACCGCCAGAAGCAGGTCGTAATGCCGCTGAAGAACTACCTCGAGGGCTGCCGCAAGGAACCTTCGATGTACGCCACGCCAGCCGAGCGGATGCTCAAAGCCATTTGCGAGCCGACCATGGGCAACACGGCGGACGACGCGCGCCTGCGCCGTATCTTCATGAACCGGACGATCAAGATCTATCCGGCCTTCAAGGATTTCTACGGTCTCGAGGACACGATCGAGCGCATCGTCGGCTACTTCCGTCATGCTGCGCAGGGTCTCGAGGAGAGGAAGCAGATCCTCTACCTGCTCGGGCCCGTCGGCGGCGGCAAGTCCTCGCTCGCCGAGCGCCTCAAGGATCTCATGGAGGCGTGCCCGATCTACGTGCTGAAGGCCGGCAACGAGATCAGTCCGATCTTCGAGAGCCCGCTCGGTCTCTTCAATCCCGAGACCATGGGCCCGCATCTCGAGGAGAAGTACGGCATTCCCGTGCGCGTGCTCGGCGGCTTCATCTCGCCCTGGGCCGTGAAGCGCCTCGACGAGTTCGGTGGTGACATCTCCAAGTTCACCGTCGTCAAGCTCTACCCCTCGAAGCTGCGCCAGATCGCCGTCGCCAAGACCGAGCCCGGCGACGAGAACAACCAGGACATCTCGGCGCTCGTCGGCAAGGTCGATATCCGCAAGCTCGAGCACTTCGGCCAGAACGACGCCGATGCCTACTCCTATTCGGGCGGCCTCAATCGCACGTCACAGGGCCTCCTCGAGTTCGTCGAGATGTTCAAGGCGCCGCTGAAGATGCTGCACCCGCTCCTCACGGCGACGCAGGACCGCACCTACGTCGGCACCGAGAACGTCGGCGCCATGCCGTACCAGGGCATCATCATCGCGCACTCCAACGAGAGCGAGTGGCAGAGCTTCCGTGCGAACCGCACCAACGAAGCCTTCCTCGACCGTATCTGCGTGATCAAGGTGCCGTACTGCCTGCGCGTGACCGAGGAGAAGAAAATCTACGACAAGCTGCTGCGGGCGAGCGAGCTCGCCGAGTCGCCCTGCGCGCCCGGCACGCTCGAGATGCTCGCGCAGTTCTCGATCCTGAGCCGCCTCAAGGAGCACGAGAATTCGCAGCTCTTCTCCAAGATGCGCGTCTATGACGGCGAGAACCTCAAGGACACCGACCCGCACGCGCGCACCATGCAGGAGTATCGCGATGCGGCCGGCGTCACCGAGGGCATGGACGGCGCTTCGACGCGCTTTGCCTACAAGATCCTCTCGGAGACCTTCAACTTCGACAGCCACGAGATCAGCGCCGATCCGGTGCACCTGATGTACGTTCTCGAGCAGTCCATCAAGCGCGAGCAGATGCCGGAGGACACCGAGGCGCGCTACCTCGAGTTCATCAAGGAAGATCTCTCGCCGCGCTATGCGGAGTTCATCGGCAACGAGATCCAGAAGGCCTATCTCGAATCCTACAACGACTACGGGCAGAACCTGTTCGACCGCTACGTCGCTTATGCCGACGCCTGGATCGAGGATCACGACTTCAAGGATCCCGACACGGGCCAGCTCATGAGCCGCGAGCTACTCGACCAGGAGCTCTCGAAGATCGAGAAGCCGGCCGGCATCGCCAATCCGAAGGACTTCCGCTACGAGGTCGTGAAGTTCTCGCTCCGGGCGCGGGCGCGCAACGGCGGCAAGAACCCGGATTGGACGAGCTACGAGAAGATCCGCGACGTCATCGAGCGGCGCATGTTCAGCCAGGTCGAGGATCTGCTCCCGGTCATCAGCTTCGGCGCCAAGAAGGACAGCGACGCCGAGAAGAAGCACCACGAGTTCGTCGACCGCATGGTCGCGCGCGGTTACACGCCGCGTCAGGTCCGCCGGCTCGTCGAATGGTACATGCGCGTGAAGAAGTCGAGCTGACCCGCTCGTGTCCCGATTTCGAAGTTCGCCAGACGTCGGTGCTGGTGTCCCGAGCGAGCTTCGGAATCAAAAGGGACACTAGGGCTGGGCTGTGGGGGCCGTGAATGAACATTATTGATCGTCGGCTCAACCCCAAGTCCAAGAGCCTTGGCAACCGGCAGCGCTTCGTTCGCCGGGCCAAGGCCGACATTCGCGAGGCGGTCAAGGACGCGCTCAAGAAGCGCAAGGTGTCCGAGGTCGAGGGCTCCGAGAAGATCTCGATCCGCTCGAAGAGCGTGCGCGAGCCCTCGTTCTCGCATAGCCGCGATACCGGCACGCGCGACATGGTCCTGCCGGGCAACAAGGACTACAAGGTCGGCGATCTCATCCCGAAGCCGCAGGGTGGCGGCGGAGGCGGTGGCGGCGGCCAGGCGAGTGCCGACGGCGAGGGGCAGGACGATTTCGTCTTCACGCTCACCAAGGACGAGTTCCTCGACCTCTTCTTCGAGGATCTGAAGCTTCCCAATCTGATCAAGACACGGCTCAAGGATTTGAAGTCGCCGGTCCCGCAGCGCGCGGGCTACACGACCGACGGACCGCCGGCGAAGCTCAATCGCGTGCGCACCATGCGCCGCTCGCTCGCGCGGCGCATTGCCTTGAGGCGCCCCAAGGACACGGACGTGCTCCAGCTCGAGCGCGCGCTTGCCGAGGCCGAGACGGACGAGCCGCGTGATGAGAACCGGATCGCCGAGCTGCGGGCGCGTCTCGACAGGATGCTGCGTCTGCGGCGCACGATCGCCTACGTCGATCCGATCGATCTCCAGTACAACCGTACGGAGCGCGTGCCGAGGCCGGCAACACAGGCCGTCATGTTCTGCCTCATGGACGCCTCGGCCTCCATGACCGAGCCGCTGAAGGACCTCGCCAAGCGGTTCTTCATGCTGCTCCACCTCTTCCTGTCGCGCCACTATCGCGAGGTGGACGTGGTCTTCGTCCGCCACACGAGCACGGCCAGTGAGGTCGACGAGGAGACATTCTTCCGCGGCGTCGAGACCGGCGGCACGGTGATCTCGACGGCGCTCGAGGAAATGGACCGCATCGTGCGCGACCGCTACTCGCCCGAGGACTGGAACATCTACGCCGCGCAGGCTTCGGACGGCGACAACATCCCCGACGACATGGGCCGCTGCCTCGACCTCGTCGAGAACCACCTGCTGCCCGCGTGCCAGTATTTTGCCTATATCGAGGTCAGTGAGCAGATCGGCTTCGGTGACACGATCGTGTGGGACGGCTACAAGGAGATTGCGGAGCGCAACAAGCACTTCGCGATGCGCCGTGTGACGAGCCCGGCCGAGATCTTCCCGGTCTTCCACGAGCTGTTCTCTGCCTCTGCAGGCTCCTGAGGAAGCCGCCCATGATCATGACGGACATCTTCAAGCCCGCGGTCAAGGCAGAGAAGCCGCTCTTCGATGGGCCGGACTGGAACTTCGACCTCATTCGCGACGTCTACGACGCCATTGCCGAGGTCGGCCTCGGCGAGATGGGGCTCGACATCTACCGGAACCAGATCGAGGTCATCACGGCCGAGCAGATGCTCGATGCCTATTCCTCGATCGGCATGCCGGTCATGTATCGCCACTGGTCGTTCGGCAAGCGCTTTGCCCACGACGAGATGTACTATCGCAAGGGCGCGCGCTCGCTCGCCTTCGAGATCGTCATCAACTCCGATCCCTGCATCAACTACATCATGGAGGAGAACTCCATGACGATGCAGTGCCTCGTGCTCGCGCACGCGGCCATGGGCCACAATCACTTCTTCAAGAACAACTATCTCTTCAAGCAGTGGACGCAGGCCGACGCGATCCTCGAGTACCTGGCCTTCGCGAAGAAGTTCGTCGCCGATTGCGAGGAGCGCTTCGGTGTCTCTGCTGTCGAGGCCGTGATCGATGCCGCGCATGCGCTGATGAACCAGGGCGTGAGCCGCAATGCCGCCCCCCGCCGCCGCTTCGATCCGGCCAAGGCGCGCCAGCGCGAGATCAAGCGGCGCGAGTACGAGATCGAGATCTACAACGAGCTGTGGCGCACGCTGCCGCAGTCCAAGCCCGAGGCCAAGGCCGAAGAAGTCGTCATCGATCCGACGCCGCCGATCGTGCCCGAGGAGAACCTTCTCTACTTCCTCGAGAAGTACTCGCCCAAGCTGCCGGCCTGGAAGCGCGAGATCTTGCGCATCGTGCGCGTGCTGTCGACCTACTTCTATCCGCAGCGCCAGACCAAGGTGATGAACGAGGGCTGCGCGACCTTCGTGCACTACGAGATCATGAACCGGCTCTACGAGAAGGGGCTCGTCACCGACGGCTCCATGCTCGAGTTCATGCATATGCATTCGGCGGTGGTCTACCAGCCGGGCTTCTCGGACCGCGGCTTCGGTGGCTTCAATCCTTATGCGCTGGGCTTCGCCATGATGCGCGACATCAAGCGCATCTGCCTCGATCCGACGGACGAGGACCGCAAGTGGTTCCCCGACTTCGCCGGCAACGGCCAGCCCATGGAGACGCTGAAGGATGCCTGGGCGAACTTCCGTGACGAGAGCTTCATCCACCAGTTCCTGAGCCCGAAGGTCATCCGCGACTTCCGCCTCTTCCACATCCGCAACAAGTCCGAGGATCATGCGGTGCGCGTCGAGGCCATCCACGATGAGATGGGCTACCGCGATGTTCGCCGCCTGCTCGCGCGCCAGTACGACGTCTCGCAGCAGGACCCCGACATCCAGGTGACCGATGCGGATCTGTCGGGAAGCCGGCGCCTCGTGCTCACGCACTTCGTGCGTGACGGCATTCTGCTCGACAAGGACGAGTGCGACCGCACGCTCATGCACGTGGCGCGGCTCTGGGGCTTCCGCGTGCGCCTCGTCGAGGTGGACAACATGACCGGCGCGAAGCTCCGCGAGCACGAGACGCTGCCGCTGCCATAAACATTCATCCCAATGCATTTACGGAGGCCGCGCCGTGGGCCGCCTGCGCGTCGTGTTCGATCTTGACGATACGCTCTATCCCGAGCGCCAGTTCGCGCTGTGCGGATTTCGGGCGTGCGGCGACTGGGCCAGGGCCGAGTTCGGCGTCGAGGGCGTTGCCGACGAGATGACGCGGCTCCTCGATGCGGGAATGCTCGGCAAGCTCTTCAAGACAGTGCTCGAGACGCACATCCCCGCGCACGGACCGGAGCACCTCAACCTGCTCAGAGAAGTTTATCGGGGTGCGGCGGCCGAGCTGACCTTGTTCGACGATGGCGCGTGGGCGCTCGACCACTACGGGAGCAAAGGGCCCCTTGGGCTCATTACGGACGGCACGCAGTCCGTGCAGCGCAAGAAGGTCGGCGCCCTCGCACTCGAGCCGCGTTTCCACGAGATCGTCTATACCGATGCCCTCGGCGCTGATCGCGCCTACTTCAAGCCGCATCCCATGGCCTTCGAGCGCGTGGCGGCAGCCATCGGCGCGCCCGGCGATCGTTTCGTCTACGTGGGCGACAACCCCGCCAAGGATTTCATCGCCCCGAATGCGCTCGGCTGGACGACCGTGCAGGTCGTGCGCGACGGCGGCATCCATGATGCGACCAAGCAGATCGACGGCGGCGCCCCGCAGCACCAGATCACCTCGCTGACCGCGCTCCCGACCATACTCGGCATTTGAGATATCAGCGAAATTCGCCGCGCGTGCGACCGCGCGTCGCCACGCGTTCGTGCTGAGCCTTGACCTGGATCAACTCCTCCGATCTCCTCGCTTTCTAATGTCCAACCCGTTTGGCCGTTCCTGGCTCAGTGGGTGCGGCCACCGATGGCTCGGGCATCCGGGGGAAATCTACGATGGCGGATACAAGAGAGGGCCTGGAGGCGTTCGGCGACGTGCTGGCGGTGATCGCCGCCGCGTTGTTCGCGCTCGTCGGCGGGATCTGGTTCTTTGGGTCGAACGACCCGGCCATGTCATTCCATGGCTTGCTCATGATGCTGGCGTCGGCGGCTGCCGGCATCTACGTCATGACGGTCGCCTTCCGCGAGAAGGCGGCGATTGCGATCGGCAACTACGAGCCGCCGGAGGGGTACTTCGACGGACCGATCAAGGTGACGGTTGTCGCCGCGGTCATCTGGGGCATTGCCGGATTTCTCGTCGGCGTTCTCCTGGCGCTCCAGCTCGCCTATCCGGCCCTCAACTTCGATCTTCCCTGGATCAGCTTCGGCCGCCTCCGCCCGCTCCACACGAGCGCGGTGATCTTCGCCTTCGGCGGCAACGTGCTCATCGGCACGTCCTTCTACGTCGTCCAGCGCACGTGCCACGCGCGCCTCGCGGGGCGCTGGTCGCCCTGGTTCGTCGTGTGGGGTTACCAGCTCTTCATCGCCATTGCCGGCACGGGCTACCTGCTCGGCATCACGCAGGCCAAGGAATACGCCGAGCCCGAGTGGTACGCCGATCTCTTCCTGACGATCATCTGGGTTACGTACCTGCTCGTGTTCCTCGGCACGATCTGGCGCCGCAAGGAACCACACATCTACGTCGCGAACTGGTTCTATCTCGCCTTCA
>ERZ778022.4802-NODE-4802-length-11401-cov-3.606910_pt1 | contig 11401 bp, 7 predicted proteins | sample MGYA00375752_ERZ778022 | MGnify/ENA primary metagenome ERZ778022 (study PRJEB29350, sample SAMN05389826) | bioreactor metagenome | isolation source: Thiocyanate bioreactor | place: South Africa: University of Cape Town | collected 2014-04-04 ...
CCGCCGTGCCTTCGCGGCCCGCCGAGCCGCCGAAGAGGTGGGTCACGACCGTTCCGATGAAGATCAGCGGGGCCATGCGGAGCGGCACGCCGCCCCCGGGCTCGTGGACCTGCTCGACGATCAGATTGTTGCCGCCCGCCACGCTCTTGCCCATCCAGTGGTAGAGCAGGCCGATCCCGCCGCCCGCGAGCGGCAGCAGGAACAGCATCCACGGATGGGCGAAGCGCGTCCGCGTCGCAACGTCGAGGCTCCAGAGGAAGGCGGCGCACAGCGACCCGACCGCCACCGCCATGGGGACGAGGATCAGGGTCCAGCGCAGGACCGACATCGCATGATCGTGGCGAGTGCGGAAAAACGCGGCGAGGTTGAAGCTCGCAAAAAGGTTCGCAAAGGTGGCGCGCACGATTCCTCCTTGTTGCCTGACGGCGAAAGGTAGGAATCATCAACCCCTAGGGGCGGTTCGGCCCGAAGGCCCGGCAGAAATCCATTGCCGTTCGCATCTATGCCGATGCTGCGGTGCCGCGTCCATCCTCCCTGCGCGCTCGATACGCGGGTCGCTCGCCGGTCTCGCCAGGCACGAACCCCCCGATCAGATTTCCGGCGTCACGCGGGCCCCTTCGAGACATGCTCGCGGCGAATGCCGAGGCCCAGCAGCCAGGCCGGCAACGCCTGCAATGCGGGAACGGCCTGTAGAAGGCGGACGATCGCCGGGACACGAGGCGCCTTCTCACGCATGGCCGCGCCGATGACGTTGCGGTGGACGGCGCGCTGCACGGCCTGGATCGTCCTAACGGGCAGCATCCGGCGCTTCTGCACGCGATGCAGCAGCGGATCGGGATCGGCGCCGCGCGCGAGCGGCGCAGCCAGGATATTCGCCGCGGCGACGGCATCCTGAATCGCCAGGTTGATGCCGACGCCGCCGACTGGCGACATGGCGTGGGCCGCGTCGCCGATGGCGAGCAGGCCGGGGCGGTGCCAGCGGGTCAGGCGGTCGAGGGAGACGGTCAGGAGCTTCACGTCGTCCCAGTCGGCGATGGCGTCGATATGGTCCGCGAGAGGGGGAACCGTCGCCGCGACATCCACCCGGAAACGGGCCAGGCCGGCAGCCCGCACCCGATCCGCCGCTCCCTTCTCGATCACGCGCGCGCACTGGAAATAGTCGCCCCGGTCGATGGTCACGATCATCTCGCCCCGGTCGATATAGCCCTGGGTGCGGTTCTCGGGGGTCCGCGGCTTGGGCACACGAAACCACAGCACGTCGATGGGCGCGCCCAGATCCTTTCGCGGTAGCCCGGCGGCCTCACGCAGAACGGAGCTGCGTCCATCGGCAGCGATGACCAGTGCCGCTTCCAGCGCCTCGCCCGTGGCAAGCCGCACGCCCTCGACCCGCGTCGCGCCCTCGATCAACCCGACCGCCTCCGCTTCCATGCGCAGGGAGAAGGCGGGGAATTGCCGCGCCTGCTCGGCCACGAAATCGAGGAAGTGCCATTGCGGCATCATGGCGATGAAGCGCGCGGGCCCGGGCAGCCGGCTGAAGTCCGCGATCCGATACTCATGGCCCCCGATGACCGCGCCGACGGACTCCACCTTGTCGTGCTCGCGCGCGAGGAGCGCGTCCAGCAGGTCGAGTTCGCTGAAGATGTCCAGGGTGGAAGGGTGAACCGTATCGCCCCGAAAATCCCTGAGGAAGTCCCGGTGCTTCTCCAGCACGACGGTCATCACCCCGGCGCGCGCAAGCAGCAGCCCAGCCATCATCCCGGCCGGACCGCCCCCGACGATGACGACTGGATGGTTGTTGCGAGCAATCATGGCGTCACTCTAGGCTGCCAACGCCAAAGCGGCAAACGGGCGGGCCCGGCCATTCCGCATCGGCGTCAATGACACCCCGCTCCGGATGCGCCGACGCCGGTCGTTCGATCGAAACGATCGCCGCGATAGCGGGACAGGATCAGCGTCGTGATCACGGTCAGGGCCAGGCTCACCCCGAGATACAGCAGGGCCATGCGGTCGACGACGCCGGCGGGGACCTGATCGCGTTCCATCCCTTGGGGAAAGGCCGCCAGCATCAGGAGCAGGCCTGCGCCCAGCGTGCCCAGCCCCTGGCTCGCCTTGCGCATGAAGCTGCTCGACGCGAGCAGCAGGCCTTCGGAGCGCCGGCCGGTCCTGGCCTCGGCTTCCTCGACCAGGTCCGCCACCATCGAGGACAGGGTGATCGTGATCATCGTCATGGTGCCGGCGCCGATCACGCTCTGGGCTCCGACCAGCACCAGCAAGCCGGCGCCCTGCACCGGCAGCAGGTCGAGCAGCCGCGCGAGCAGCGGGACGGCGCCCGCGGCCGCGTTGATCCACAGCAGCAGGATCGCCGCGCGGCGCTTGCCCAGCCGGGCCGAGATCGCGGGCGCCGCGGCGATCACCAGCAGGCCGAACATGATCGGCACCGTCAGGATCGTGATCTGCGCCTGGGTGAAGCGGTAGAAATACATCAGCCAATAGATGCCGAGCGTGCTGCCGATGCCCGAGCCGATCGAGATGAACACCGCCGCCGCGACGAGGACCGCCAGCGACCGGCTTTTCAGCGTCTCGGCCATGTCGCGCAGATGATCGCCCAGCGAGCGGCGCCGCGCCGGTGACGGCGGGGCGCCACTCACGATCCGGCGGTGCAGCCCGGCCGCGCAGAAGGTCAGGGACAGGACGATGACGGTCGCCGCAAAGATCGCGAAGGGCCGGTAGCCCTCCGCCGCAAGCAGGCCGCCCGTTCCATCGGGCCGCTCCTTCATGAACACGTTGTAGGCCAGCGCCGTGACCGTCAGGCCGCCCGCGGCCTCGAACAGGTAGCGCGCGGTGAACAGGCGGGTCCGCTCATGATAGTCGGAGGTCAGCTCGGGAACGAGCGCGACGTGGGGCAACTCGAAGAAGGTATCGAAGAAGCGGATGCCGATCACGCAGACGGCAAGATAGGCCGTCAGCATCGGCGCCGGCCAGCCCGCCGGCGGCATCCACAATAGCAGGAACAGGACCGTCACCGGCACGATGGACAGGTACATGAAGGGCAGCCGCCGCCCCCAGCGCGAACGGAACGTGTCCGAAAGCTGGCCGACCAGCGGGTCCCAGATCGCGTCGAGCACCAGCGAGGCCATCAGCACGGTGGAGATCGCCAGCGCGGACAGCCCGATCACCTGATGATAGTACAGCATCAGGAACGAGGTGATCGGCACGGTCTTGGCCGCGCCGCCGATCGCCCCGATGCCGTAGATCGCCGTGCCGGCCCATCCCAGCTTCCCCGGCGGCGCGGGAGCCGTCACCGCGATCGCCTTCGCGGCATGTCGGGCGGCGCTGCTTCAGGCATCCCCACTCCCCCAAGGCGCGGCATGCGGTTTCCTTCCGTGGCCGGGTGCGAGAAGGAACGGGCAGCGCGACCGCGGCCCGGTCGTCACCCGCGCCCGGGCTTCTCCGCATCCGTCCCCACGGCCCCGCGCCAGGCCGCCGAGCCGCGATCGATCCAGACCTTGCGCGTATGAAGCGCGGTCATCATCGCCAGCATCTCGTCGCCCTCCGCGATCGCCTCCAGCTCCATAAGCTTGGCCTTGCGCCACCGCTCGACGAAGCGCGCATGATGAGGTTGAGGGGACGATGGCACCCCTTCTTCGAACTGGGATGTCACCTGCTGATAGGAGAAGGCCGCGTTTATGCCGAAGAACACCTCGATGTAGGAGCCGCGGATCAGCCGGAAGATCGCCGAACGGCTGCTTTTCTCGAACGCCGCGACCTGCTCCAGCGTGGCATCGAGGCCCAGCTCGTGAAGTTCCCGCACCAGCCGGTCGACCAGGACACCGGCCTCCGCCCGATCCGCGTTGGCGGCCTGCCGCAGCGTCTCCATCCACAGCGCCGTCGCCACGCCCCCGGTATGCCGCGTATCGAGACCCAGGGTATCGAGATAGGCGCAGACGACGGTTTCGACCATGTCCACGCTGGGCCGGGAGGCGAAGTAGCCGCCGTTGATCCCGCGCCGCACGTTGAGGACGCCTTCCCGCTCCAGCAGGCGCGCGGCCTGGCGGACGGTGACGCGCGACACCCCGAGCCGCGCGATCAGGTCGTCCTCGTTGCCGAGCAAGGTGCCATCGGCCTCGCCAAGCGCCCAGTCGCGCAGCCGCTGCGCTGCGTCATCGATCGGCGACCTGGCTTTCCCCTGCTTGTGCACGCGCCATCCCTAGCCCAAGCCGATTCCGGCCGCCAGCGCCGATTCCGGTCAATTCCTGGCGGGGATCTTCTGGAGGTCGCGATCCAGCTCGGCCAGCTTGGCGTCCGACAGGACATCCGGGGCATAGGCCTTGAGCGCGTCCTGCATCTCCTTCAGCGTCATGCCCGCGGCCCGCTCCGTGTCGTCGCCCAGCCGAGTGACCAATTCGGGAATGTGCTTCATCAGCACGGCCTTGGCCTCGGGATCGGCAAGCAGCGTGCCGAGCTGGCTGTTCGCGACCGAATAGGTCCGGACGGCGGCGGCCGGGGCCTCCGCCTGGCCGGGCGCGGCGGCCAGGGCCCCGCTGCCGAGGCAGGCGAGCGCGAGGCTGCTCGCGAATATCATCAGGCGCATGGTCTCGATCTCCTTCCAATGTCAGGGCCGGCCAGCGGGCGACCGGACCGGCGGCCTCGCTCGACCCGCCCGGGATGTCAGAACTTCTTGGCGATGCCGAACTTGATCAACCGGCCTGGCGTCTGGCCCTGCTGGTTCTGATAGCCCGAATTGCCGCGCAGGAACGGCGGGTGGGTGTTGAGCAGGTTGTCGAGGTTGAGCGTCGGGTCCAGCCCGCCGGTCCAGCGCGCCTCGCCGGGAATGCGATAGCGGAAGAACAGGTTGAAGACGTTCCAGGCGCCGACATAGGTCTGGTTAAGGTTCGCGGCCGTGCCGATCTGCGGATAGCCGTCGACGTGCAGCCAGGTGCCCTGCGCGGTCAGGCCGTGGATCTCCGCCCCCAGCGTCAGGGACGAGCGCAGGCGGGGCGTATCAAGGTCGAGCAGGGTCTCGACGACCGGCGCCTGCGAGCTGACCTGCGACTTGGTGCTGATCGGCAGGCTGCCGCTGAAGTCGACATAGACCGCGCCGAAGCTCGTCGGACGGCGATAGCGCGCGTAGAAGTCGAAGCCCTTGGTCCAGAAAGTGCTGACGTTGGTCGTGCGCGCATCGACGATGGCGTAGATGCTCGACAGGTCGGCCGCCTGCAACGCGCCGCCGCCGGTCACGCCGGGCGTGCTCAGCACCTTCTGCCGGAAGGCCTCGACGTCGCTCTGCTGATAGGTGCGGAAATAGTCGGGGAATTGCGACCAGAGCAGCGAGCTGCCCAGCGGCGCGCCGCCGATCCGGTCGTAGAACTTGATATTGTAATAGGTCATGCCCAGCGACAGGCCCGGCACGATCGGCGGCTTCACGTCGACGCCCAGCGAGTAGATCTTCGCCTTCTGCGGGAGGATCGGCAGGCTGGTGCCGCGCAGGACGTAGATCGACCGCCCCGTGGGATCGAGCCCGGAGGGCGCGCCGGCCGTGAAGATCGGGATCGACGAGGGACTGAGCGGGATCGCCAGGATGGACGGCACCCCGGCCTGGGTCAGCGTGTAGAGCGCCGGGGCCTGGAACGACTTGCCCCAGCCGCCGCGCAGCTTCAGCCATGCGACGGGCCCGAAATCGACGCCGAACTGCGGATTGAAGGTCCCGCCGAAGTCGCTGTAGTGGTCATAGCGGCCCGCCGCCGACAGGGTCAGCGAATGGAACAGGCCGCGATTGCCGGCGCCGATGATCGGCACGCTCAGTTCGCCGAAGGCGGCCGCGACCCGGCGGGACGCATATTGCAGCGGCAGGGCGCCGATGTTCGCCGCGGTCACGCCGCTGGCATACTGCAACGAATAGCTCTCGTGGATATATTCGCCGCCGATCGCGGCCTTCACGTCGCCGCCCGGGAGATGGAACAGCGGCCCGTCGACGACGAGGCGGGTGTTGAGCAGTTCGTTGACGCCCCGGCCGTATTCGTACCAGTCGCGCGCCGCCCGGAGCGCGGGGAGGGTGTTCGGGTCGTTGAGGGTGAGGAAGTTGAAGGTGCCGGCGGCGGCCGCCTGGGTGATCGGCGCCGAATTGATCGCGCCGTTCGAGACCGGCCCCTGGAACGTCGAGACGCCGCGGCCGTAGTTGGCCAGGAAGTTGATCTGCCAGCCCTTCCCCGCGTCGATCCGGATCGTCGGCGTGATCCCCCAGCTCTCCATCTCCGAGACCTGCTTGGTCGAGAAGCCGAAGACCGGGCTGAGGTCGAAGCTGATCGTCTCCGACGCCGGCTGCGTCGCGACCGGCAGGGTGATGTACGACGGATTGGGCACTCCCCCGCTCAGCAGGCGCGGGATGGTGATCGCGCTGGAGGGCCGCAGCGGCCCGGAATCCGAGATGTTGTCGCGATGGTTGTAGAAAGCGGTGATCGAGGCCGTCACCGGCCCGCCGTCATCGTAGGTGAAGCGCGCGAACAGCGAATGGCGCTTCTCGCGCGGATAGATCGTCGCGTAATCCGTCGGGTCGCAGCGGTTGCCGAGGTTGCCCGCGCTCGACAGGCCGGGCAGCGCGTAGTTCACGCCCCCGGCCGACACCGTGCCCGGCGAGCACTGCATGTTCCCCTCGACCGGCCGGCCGAGCTTGTCGGTGTTGATCCAGTCGAGCGCCTGGTTGTAGGCGCGGTCGTAGCCATAGAACTCGTCGTGCCACAGGTAGTTGTAGGCGATGTAGGCCGAGCCCCAGCCCCAGTCCTTGCCGGCGACGATATTGGCGTCGACCTGCTTGAAGTCGTCGGCGAAGCCGTAATGCCCGCCGACCTGGATGCCGTCGAACCGCTTGCGAGTGACATAGTTGACCACGCCGCCGATCGCGTCGGTGCCGTAGACCGCCGAGCCGCCGTCGGTCACGATCTCCACCCGCTCGATCGCCGAGGCGGGAATCGAGTCCGCGTCGGGGCCGTTCTGCTGGATGCCCATGCCCGGCAGGCGGTGGCCGTCGAGCAGCAGCAGCGTCGCCGAGGCCGGCGCCGGGCTGGCGCTCGGCTGGAGGTTGCGCAGGTCCGGACGGTTGATGCTGGTCCCCGCGCCCGTCGCGCCGCGGATGCTGGGCTGCATCCCGAAGAAGTTGGTCTGCGGAATGCTGGCCAGGAGCTGGGACGCATTGGCCGCGCCGGTGGCGGCGATCTGCTCCTGGGTGACGGCGATGGTCTGCGAGCCGCCCGGCGCGACGCCGCGGATCATGGTTCCGGTGACGACGATGGTGCTCGGGTCCTCGCGGTCGACGCCGGCATCCTCGGCCACGGCCTCCTGCGAGGTGCGGATGTCGGGAATTTCCGATGGGCTGGCCGGCTGCGCCTCCGCCGCCGCGCCTTCCGCGAAGGCGGGCGTCGCGACCGCGAACACCGACAACGCCGAGCCCGCCATGAGCGGCACGAACTTATTCCTCACGATATGTTCTCCCCCGTGAATCGCTATTGTGATTTTAACAAATCAGTAATCTGTTTTTTGATTGAGGAAAAGGAAAAACGAGAGCCCTCAATATATTTTCCAGACCCATCCGGATCACAGCCGATTATCAAAACCTAGAATCAAAACTTTGATTTTTATGTAATATATATATTTTTTACAAAATCGAATGGTTTCGCGTGGCCAAGTCCATGCCAAGAGAGATGTCTCTTTTTGGAAAACTGGAGGATATGGATCGAAAGTCGGCGACGGCTCGCCCACGGCCGAGATACACCTAAATTTGGCTATAAAGCCATCTCTATAGCCATCAGGTAACTTCAGAGATGGCGCGCGAGGTCGCGTTGGCGCCGGTCCCCCAGGAGCCGACCGGCATCCCCAACGCCTGCTGGATGGTGAGGCCCACCCGCGAGGTCGTGTCGCCCTTGCCGCTGATGTGCTGGCCCTGCTTCCACTTGCCGCCCGCCGTCCCGGCGACGATCATCGGCAGCGATTCCAGCGTGTGCAGCTTGGCGAGGTTGCTTTCCGACAGGCCGAGGATCAGCGAATGGTCGAGCAGGGTGCCCGTCCCTTCCCGGACCGCCTCCATCTTCCGCAGCAGGCTCGCGAAGACGTCCATGCTCTGTTCGAGGAAATAGGTCGCCTCGACCTGGTAGCCGAGCTTGGGATCGATCGGCTCCTCATGGGTCAGCTCGTGCAGCGCCACCGACTGCCCGGCCTTGCGCAGGTTCGACACGGCGGCCGATAGCGCGACGTGGAACACGCGCGTCTGGTTGCAGGCCAGCGCCATGACCATCAGGTCGGTCAGCCGGTCATGCATCTTCGTCGCGTCCTCCCAGGTCGTGCCCAGCTCGACGGCGGCGGGCGCCTTGGGGATCGCGCAGGCTTCGGCCGGCGCGGGCGGCTGGAGCTGCACCGCGAGCTGCTGCTCGACCTCGCGCACCGAGGTGAAATACTGGTCCAGCCGCGCCCGGTCGGCGGCGCCGACGCCGCGCATCAGCTCGTCGCGGCTGTCCTTCACGGAGGAGAGCACGCTCTGTTGCAGCATGATTCCCGGGTCGGGCGTGAACTTGCCGGAATTCGGGTCCTGGAACTCGGGGCCGAACAGGCGCTTGTAGAGCGCGACGGGATCGACCTCGCTCGAATTCACCGTATTGCCCGCGCGCATCGAGTAGCTGACGCTCGACTGGCCGGTGCAGGCGACCTGGAGCGACTTGAAGCGAGTGCCCGCGGCGATGTGGTCGGCGACCAGGCAGTCGAGCGTGGGCGCCAGCGAGGTCCCGACGCCGTTGCCGCCCCGGTTCGGCGTCGTGCCGGTGAGCGCGCCCATGATCCCCGACCAGTGGGTCAGGTTCGGCTGGCCGTCGAGGATCACGTTGAAGCCCGAGAACACCGTGACCCGCTCCTTGAACGGCGCCAGCGCCTTGGTCTCGGTCTTGAAGGCGAAATCCTTGCCGACCTGATCGGGGTAGAAGCGCTTCTCGTTGATGCCGCAGCCCCAGAACCAGGTGCCGAAGCGCGTCGGGATCGGGGCGCCGGTCGCCGCCAGGGCCTCGCCGTTGCCGTCGAGGAAGCAGTCGAGGAACGGCAGGGCCACCGTGACCGCAGCGCCGTTCACGGCTCCCCTGAGGACGTTGCGCCTGTTCCAGCGTGACATGGGTCTTCTCCTGTCGAAATCAGTTCAATGCGAGCGTCGCCGGCGCGACCGCCTGGAAGGTCGGGCTGGTCGCCACGGCCCGCAGCAGGCCGCGGAAGCGGTAGCCGTCCTGGGCGAAGCGCGTGTTGAGCGCGTCGAGCCATAGCTCCTCGCCCGGGCTGAGCTTGCGCCCGACGCCGTATTCGACGACGCGCTGGACGACGCAGGCGGAAGCCGCCGGACTGTTCCGCAGCAGGCCCGTCAGCTCGATCGCGTTGCGGTAGGCGGCGCCGTCGAGCTTGCCGCTGGCGTCGATCGTCACGCCGTTCTCCTGGGCGCGGAAGGCGCCGACCGGCGAATAGTTCTCCAGCGCCAGGCCGATCGGATCAGTGATCTTGTGGCAGCCCGCGCAGACCGGGTTCTCCTGATGCGCGGCGAGCCGCTCGCGCGCGGTCTTGTGCAGCGGGTCGTTCACGTCCTGGACGAGGTTGAAGTTGACGTTGGCGGGCGGCGGCGGAACCGGCTGGCACAGGAAGTTCTGGCGCACCATCATGCCGCGGATCGTCGGCGAGCTGCGCCCTTCGTGCGAAGGGTCGAGCATCAGGAACGCCGGCAGGGTGAGCAGCCCCGCATGGGGAGACCCGGCAGGGAAGGTATAGGGCATCCACCCGTTGAAGCCCCGCGCGTCGACCGGCACGCCGTACAGCGCGCCGAGCGAGCGGGTCAGGAAGGTCTTCCGCGTGGTGTAGAGGTCGCGGTAGTCGCCGTTCTGCACCAGCAGGTGGTCGACGATCGTCCGCAGGCTCTGCTCCTGCGCGTCGTTGCGCAGTTGCGGATTGAAGATCGGATAGATCTGCGCGTCCTTCGACAGCCCCGCGAACTGGTCATAGGCCAGCATGTCGGAGAAGAAGGCCCGCACGCCCTGCTCCAGCCGGGGCGAGGCCATCATCCGGTCGACCTGGCGCTCCAGCCCCTGCGGCGTGCGCAGCGAGCCGTCGGCAGCGGCGTCCAGCAGCGCCTCGTCGGGCGGCGCGTCCCACAGCAGGAAGCTGATCCGCGTCGCCAGCGAATAGGCGTCGAGGCGCTGCCCCCCGGCCGGATCGGCCTCGACCGCCTCCATCCGGAAGACGAAGGCCGGCGAGACCAGCAGCGAGGACAAGCCCGCGCCGACCCCCGTGTAGAAGCTGCCCGAGCTTGCCGCAGCCCGGCGCGACAGCGCGATCGCGGCGGCGGCCTCGCCGTTCGTCAGGGGCCGGCCGAACAGCAGGCGGCCGTACTTGGCAAGGAACCCGCGCGCGCAAGGCTCGTCGAAGGCGGCCGGCGTCGCGGGCGCGCATTGCAGGTATCGGGCGCGGTGCGCCTCGTCCAGCACCGCCGCCGAGATCTCGCGCGCCCGCAGCGCGTACTGCTCCAGGCCGCCCGGGGTGACGACCACGTGCGACTGGCCGATCGCCAGCAGCCCGTCCTCGCGGACCGGCGGCTCGAACCGGCCGGGCACGGCGATCTCGGCGCCGAAGATCTGCGCGATCGAGCGTTTGTACTGATCCTCGCTGAGCCGGCGGAACGTCGCCGGCCCGGCCTGGGACACCGGCTCGGCCACGGCGCCGATGTCGTGGGTCACGGCCAGGCCGGCCGCCGCGACGGCAAGGGCGCAGGCGGCGAGGCCCGGCCGGAAGATGCGTTTGTGCGATTGTTTGGTCATGTCATTCACCGGGAGGTCCTGCCCGTCGATCCGGCGCGCGCGGTCGCGGTGCCGGACGGGGTAGCGGGCGTGATGAAGGCGGGCACGGTATCGATCTCGAGGATCGTCGAGATGCCGTTGTATTCGCCCGTGACCGGGTCCCTGAGCCCGTCCGCGTTGCGCTTCAGCGAATAGTAGACGCCCGGCGCCTGGAAGCCGAACAGGCCCTCGGAATAGCCGCTGTAGGCCAGCCTGCGCCAATCCTGATAGCCGCCGAGGTAGCCCTTGACCGAGCCGTCGGGCTGGGGCTCCAGCCGGACCTGCGCCTTGTAGAGCGTCGTCACCGTGCCCTGGCCGGGGTTGAAGTCGAACTGCGGCACGGGGTCGGTCGTGATCACGCCGTCCTTGATCCGCCCGCGCAGGCGGACGTTGAACAGCGCGAAATCCGGGTTGTCGGTGGTGCGGAACGAATAGCCGGGGATGAAGGTCTGCCCCCCGTTGTCGCGGATCGGCTTGTCCATCGAATGGATGAACGAGACGTAGACCAGGCTGTCGTTCCGCTCGTCATCGATGTCGCTGACCTCGATGATCGTGGT
>ERZ778022.4803-NODE-4803-length-11400-cov-4.078008_pt1 | contig 11400 bp, 10 predicted proteins | sample MGYA00375752_ERZ778022 | MGnify/ENA primary metagenome ERZ778022 (study PRJEB29350, sample SAMN05389826) | bioreactor metagenome | isolation source: Thiocyanate bioreactor | place: South Africa: University of Cape Town | collected 2014-04-04 ...
TACGCACTATCTTGAAGAGCAGGATACAGGCAAAGCTGCAATTAATTATCGGCTGCGCGATTGGGGAGTGTCTCGACAGCGCTACTGGGGTACACCAATCCCCATGATCCTATGCGAACAATGTGGCACGGTACCAGTACCCGATGAAGATTTGCCGGTTATTTTACCCGAACATGTATCGTTTACTGGCACAGGCTCACCCTTGGCGCAATGTGCTGAATTTGTGAATGTATCCTGCCCAAAATGCGGCCAGGATGCTACCCGTGAAACCGATACTTTCGATACATTTATTGAATCATCCTGGTATTACGCGCGTTTTGCGTGTAAAGGCCAAGACAGCGCCATGCTTGATGATCGCGCGAAATACTGGACCCCTGTTGATCAATACATCGGCGGCATTGAGCATGCGGTTATGCATCTGCTCTATGCACGTTTTTTTCATAAACTAATGCGCGATGAGGGGTTGGTTAACTCCGATGAACCCTTTAAAGCCCTGCTCACTCAAGGTATGGTACTTAAGGATGGACAAAAAATGTCCAAGTCCGTGGGTAATGTCGTTGACCCAAATCATCTAATTGATACCTATGGTGCAGACACGGCGCGCTTATTTGTCTTGTTCGCAGCGCCACCGGAGCAATCACTAGAGTGGTCTGATGCTGGAGTTGAGGGAGCGCATCGATTTTTGAAACGACTATGGGCATTCAGCCATCAGCACCAATCTCTATTTACAGAAATAAACGATATTATTCTTGGTGGTAACGGCCATGTTAATTGGCAACAAGCGGATAGCCGTCTTAAAAAATCGCGTCATATGGTACATCAAACTTTAGCGCAAGCGAGCCATGATTATGAGCGCAATCAGTTTAATACAGTTGTTTCTGGGTGTATGAAGTTATTTAACGAAATTGCCAGCTATAGCATCGAAACCGAAGATGATAAGTTTTTTATCCACTCGAGCATGAGTATTTTACTTCGCTTAATGGCTCCAATTACCCCTCATATCACGCATTATCTCTGGCATCAATTAGGTTATGAGAAAGCCATTATTGATGCGAATTGGCCTCGAGTTGACAAAGGCGCCCTAAAAACAGATGAAATCGATTTTGTTGTTCAGGTTAATGGAAAGTTACGAGCCCAGTTTACCGCGAGCGCTGACGCAAGTGAGGAAGAACTTGTTCATTTAGCCAAAGAGCATGCACAAAGTTTCTTACACAATATGGAAATTAAAAAAGTAATTGTTGTCAGTCATCGACAATTGATTAATTTGGTTGTGGGGTAATGAAAAAGCTAGCCATTCTGATTCTATGTATTTTTATTTCAGCATGTGGTTTCCATTTACGCGGTAGCGTGGATGTACCCAAATGGTTAGCGAATATTGCCATCATTATGAATCATAATGATAAACAATTTGAAGCTATTTTAAAGTCTCAACTTGAAGGTTATAACATACCGGTTAAAAAAGATCCTGCCACGGCACAGTATTGGTTAGTTATTGCACGAGCGACCATTCAACAACAGATTATCAGTATTGGTGCCAGCACAAATCCCCGCCAGTATACATTGATCCTTTTCGTAGAGTTTAGTTTACAAAATCGTAAGGGAGATGTGATAAAATTACCTAAGACGATAAGAGTAATGAGGCAATTAACGATCAATAACGACCGCATTTTGGGCTCGACGGATGAAGAAAGCATTCTCATTGGTGAAATGAAACATGATGCGGCAGTACAGATTATTAATCAATTGGGGCATACGGATGTTATGCCAATTAAACCCAACAAAAGTCAATAGTATTCGAGATACACATTGTCTATAAAATCTTAAACTTCGACATTATAATGCAGATAAAACAATCAGCCCTAGCTCAACAAATACGAAAAAACATTGCACCACTTTATGTACTTCTCGGGCAAGAGCATTATTTAATCGAAGAATCCATTAAAGCTGTCAAAACTACCCTTCAGCAGCAAACTGAATTTGATGAAAAAAGTATTTCCATCGAAGCAGCTGATGATTGGAAGGCACTTATCGATGAAACAAATAGCTATTCTCTCTTCGCAGATACTCAATTAATTCAGGTATCCTATGATAAAAAAACACTTGATGCTGGAGGTAAGAAATTTCTAGACTCTTATTTACAAAGACAGGACTCCCGTTGTTATTTAATTATACGTGCGCCAAATCTATCCGTTAAACAATTACAATGGCTGCATTCCCACCCGAATGCAATCATTACGGTCGCCTATGCATTAACACCGGTTCTGATGAAACAATGGGTTCATAATCAATTAAAAATACATCAATTTAACTATACACCTATTATCCCCGATTTAATTGTGCAATATGCCACAGGGAACTTGCTGGCATGTGCACAAACAATTGAGAAGCTTTCTTTAATCTATGAAGCGGGTGTTACGCTATCGGTGGAACAGGTACAAGAACAATTATTTAATCAAAACGAATATACACTGTTCGAGTTAGTTGAAGCCTATCTTTCTGGTAATCCGGCTCATGTAGTGCAAATTATTCGCCATGCAGCTGCAAATAAAACCGAAGCCACATTAGTTCTTTGGCTACTCTCTCAAGAAATACGGGTGATGATGCAATTGCTTTCTCATCCACAGCAAGAATTTAAAGCAGCTTGTGCGCAACTTAAAATTTGGCCTTCACGTATAGCCTTATACCAACAGGGTTTAAAACGTTTCGATAAAAAATTTTTAGAAACCTTACATGGTTATGCGGTAAAAGTTGATGAGCAGATTAAAACAAATACTTCCAAGCACATATGGATCTCATTGGAAAACCTGGCATTATCCCTCACTGTTGGGCAATTTATGGGTGATGTATGCACAAGATAGCTTTATTTGGCGGTACTTTTGACCCCATTCATAATGGTCATATTAAAACAAGTTTATCGATTCAGCATTCATTTCATTTTGATGAATACTATTTCATTCCTTGCAAAAACCAGGTTTTAAAACCAGAAGCACGCGCATCAAATCAACAACGCATTCAAATGCTGAACCTGGCTGTAAATTTCTATCCCCAATTTTCCATCGACTTATGTGAAATGGAACGAGACTCCCCTTCTTACACCTTAAACACGCTTACCCATATGAGGCAACAATGGCCTGACGCAGCAATCACTTTAATTTTAGGTTATGATTCTTTTTTATCCTTGCCTCAGTGGTATCACTGGCAAGAGCTAATCACCTTAGCAAATATTTTAGTTATCAATCGAGATAACTACCGCCTAATCCCTTTAAGTAAGCCCTTAGAAGATTTTCTTCAACAATATCAAACCCTAAATAAAGAGGATTTTCTATCTCATACATTGGGTGCTGTTTATTTTTTCAACGCTGGAAACTATCAAGTGTCATCATCGGAAATAAGAAAGAAAATTTCAGAGCATGTAGACGTTTCCACACTATTACCTGAAAACGTCTACCAATTTATTAAGGACGAGGGATTGTATTTATAATATTGCCAATGTCACCATTAATTCCCGTATCTACTGATTTCAATTGATTAAGGACAACAGGGATATATCCGGTAATCCAATTAATAATCGGCTGCAATTGAGGAATTACTTTCGAACCTGCTACATAAGGTTGATATGGAAGTGATGTTTGGCTAACAATGGCCAATACTAACGACACCATAAACACTCCGCGCGCAAAACCAAAAAACATACCGAGAATTTTGTCCATACTTCCTAAGCCGGTACGGCGCATAATGAGGCCAAGGATGAGGTTAACAATCGCCCCTGCGATTAAAACACCCAAAACAATAATCATAAATGCAACGGCTATGCGCGCGGTTGGATTTTGAATATAAGACTGCAACCAGGGCGTTAGATTCTGTGAATAATTATAACCAGCCCAAATCGCAACAATCCATACACCAAGCGCAATCACCTCCTTGACTACCCCGCGAAATAAACCCGTGATGGAAGAAAGTCCGATGATGCCGATGAGAATCAAATCAACTATTTGATATTGCATTATTAGCTAACTCCAGTGCTCACAACAAATCCATTTAATTGCATAGCACTTGCTAACTGGGACTTTAATTTTATAGCTTGATCCTTGTTAGATGAATGCCCTGCATACACTTTATAAATAACGCCTTTTTTACCTACCACACGAACATAATTTGCCTTATAGCCTTTATGTTGTAGCTTTTCCACCAGAGCTTGAGCATTGCCAATTTTAGAAAATGAGGCTAACTGTACGGCATAGGCAGCTTTAGTGGTAGCCTTTACGACTTGAGGTACCTTCGCCAGAACAGTTTTCGTGGGCTCAATGGCCTTAATAACTTTCGCTCTTGGCATTGAGGGCTGATCTATAACTTTTACTGGACGTACAGGTTTTACCGGAGCGACCGGTTTGACTGGGCTTACAGGAGTTACATGACGAGTTTTTTGTGCCTTACCCAAATCTATGGGCGCGGTTTCATTAAGTGCTAATTCAAGTGGTTTATTTGCTGAAGCCGTTGCTACCTGAGCGATTTCCTGGCTCTGGTTGGAAGTGCTCGCAGTCGACTCTACTTTCTGAGTTTGCTCTACTTCATGGGATATTTGGCGTACTTTCCCACCATTTGGTAATTCGACCTGCGCCACTTTAATGGTTTTAAAAAGCTCATCCTCATTCGCAATTGCAACATGAGGTGTGGCAGGTTTAGGTGGGAGTTTTACATGAACTGAAAAGTTGTTTTCAAAATGTTGGCTTGATTGTTTCATCATTGCAGGGAGAAATATAGCGCCCAACGATAATATAACAGCAGCCCCCACTAAACGGTGTTTTAATTTATCATCCATTAGGATTTTCATAGGTCCTCCTGTGAGACTTAACAGCCATGATTTGACCTACAGTATAAAAAGAACCGTACACCACAATCAAATCTCCAGGTTGCGCCTGGTTAAAAGCTGCTTCAAAGGCAATAAGAGGCGTATTATAACAAGAATTTGGATAAATTTCTGCATTATGAAAATAGTTCAGCAATAATTCACGCGGGGCGGCGCGTTTTCCTTGCAGTTCTGCAAGATACCAGTGATCGATGAGGTTTCTCATAGGCTCGATTAATGCTGCAATATCTTTATCTTTTAGACCAGAAAATACAGCATGTATTTTACCCTTGACCGGCAACCGCACGATTGTTTTGGCTAAAAGCGCAACCGATTGTGCATTATGTGCCACATCATACAGTACATTGATCTCGCCTTCCTCCAATTGCAAACGTCCGGGGATGAAGACATTTTGCATAAAATGCGGCCACACAGATGCTTGTATTGGTAATTTTTTTTCTAAGATAATCGAGGCTATGACTGCAGCTGCGGTCGCTTGCAGGTTTATTTTTGGCTTGGGTAACTGGGTGTACCACTGCCCTGCAAAAAATAAATCCCAATGGGACTTTGCATCCAAAGTCGTATATGAATCACCATTGAAATAAGTTTTCACCTCGAGTTGGTGCGCCTGTTCGAGAATACTTTGAGGTGGATGTGTATCAGCATAGATAAGCGTTTTGCCGGGACGTAGAATTCCTGCTTTTTCTCTTCCGATTGCCTCTCGAGTTGTCCCTAAGTATTCTTGATGATCCAAATCAATGGTAGTGATGATTGCGACGTCCGCATCGATAATGTTCGTTGCATCCAGTCGCCCGCCCATACCAACCTCCAAGACCATGATATCGGGTGATAAATGAGCAAAATACCAGAGTGCAGCCAAAGTTACCATTTCAAAGTACGTTAACCGCGTCTCGCCTCGAGCCGTATCGATAAGAGTGAAAGCTGCCCATAAATCTTCATCGGTTATGGGTGTCCCTTGATAACGAATGCGTTCGTTAAATGCAATTAAATGAGGTGAAGTGTATACACCAATACGATAACCAGCTGCGGTGTACAGGGACTCTAAAGCAGCTACCGTAGAACCTTTACCGTTTGTTCCCGCCACCAAAATAACGGGACACGGTACTTGCTCAAGCTTAAGTTTGGTAGCTACACTTCGTATTCGCTCTAAGCCCAACTGAATTTCCTGATGGTGCTGGTGCTCTAAAAAAAATAACCATTGCTGTAAATTCCATTCAGCACGACTGTCTCGTTTGGGTTGTTCCACATCCGCATCCATCACTGATAAGACCTGTACTAACTGCTTTGATACCTGAGTTTTGCAATGAGTTCTGCTACCACAGCACGGATTTCTTTGCGCTGCACAATCATATCGATATGACCATGCTCTAAAAGAAACTCACTACGCTGAAAACCTTCAGGTAAAGTTTGTCGCACCGTTTGTTCGATAACCCGAGGGCCTGCAAAGCCAATTAAGGCGTTAGGCTCCGCAAGAATAATATCACCAAGGCTTGCAAAACTTGCAGATACGCCACCCATAGTTGGATCAGTCAACACGACAATAAAAGGTAATCCTGTCTCGGCAAATTTCGCAAGCGCTGCAGAGGTCTTTGCCATTTGCATCAGGGAAAAAAGACCTTCTTGCATACGTGCACCACCACTGGCAGTAAAACAGATATAAGGCATTCGACCGGCTGTGGCGATTTCAATGGCACGTACAAATTTTTCACCTACTGTTGCACCCATAGAGCCACCCATGAAATTAAATTCAAAGGCGCTTACGACAATAGGCTGTTCCATTAACTGCCCTTTGACTACAATCAACGCTTCCTTTTCCCCGGTTGATTTTTGGGCCTGTGATATTCGCTCTCGATATTTTTTGGAATCACGAAATTTCAGTCGATCTTGAGGCTCCAGATCCGCAGCGATTTCTTCTTGACTGGATTCATCAAGAAACTGATCAATTCGTACCCGTGCAGAAATTCGATGATGAAAGTTACACAATGGGCACACCATCAAATTTTTAGTTAACTCAGTACTGTAGAGAACTTCATTACATCCCGAGCACTTCAGCCATAAGCCTTCAGGTACCCCTTTTTTTTGTGATGTTGTTGTACTGATACGAGAAGGTAACAATTTTTTTAACCAGCTCATAAATAAACTCTTATTGAAAATTTGCTTTAGTATACACCAAAAAAAAATTCTTAATATCCATCGTGCTACGATAATAAGACAATTTATCAAGCCCCTCTTGGTAAGCTTTAGCTCACACAGCTGTTAGATCAGTAAACGTTCAACTCGAGCAAATAAAGTCATTAATGCAATAAGCCCTGCTCAACTTATTCATTTTATTCATCATTTTTTAAATTAATCCTGTAGGCCACTAAAGTTTTTTTGCTGCTGGTCGATAAACACTTTGGGTACGGGAAACCTTACAGGTTATGGGGACCCGGCTTATTTAAACAGGATATCCCAAACCAGGGATTAGGTCTTAGGAGACTAGAAATATGGCTCAAATTATTAACACGAATGTGCCATCACTGATTGCGCAACGAAATTTATCCAAAACCAGTGATGCTATGGCAACTTCCATTGAAAGACTGTCTTCTGGTCTTAGAATCAATAGCGCTAAAGATGATGCCGCGGGTCTTGCCATTTCAACCATGATGACATCGCAAATATTGGGTTTAAATAAAGCAGCACAAAACTCAAATGATGCGATCTCTTTGGCGCAAGTTGCTGAAGGCGGAATGGGTACTGCGATTGATATTCTGCAACAAATACGCGTACTTGCAGTTCAATCTGCCAACGGCACGAACAGCACTGCTGATCGTAAAGCGTTACAAGATGAAGTAACTCAATTAATCGATGATATGGATGATATTGCCAACAATACCCAGTTCAATGGTCAAAACATCCTTAATGGTTCATTTTCTAACACCGTCTTCCAAATTGGTGCCAATGCGAATGAAACCGCTTCTTTTTCCATCAATAGCATCGCTTCCAGCTCTGTAGGACATCTAGCAAGCATTACCGGAACAGCAGTGAGCGCGAATGATGCAACCGATATTACGGTGCGAATGGCAGGAAGTGCAGGCACGACAACCATTGCGTCTTCTGCAACCTTTGCAACAACAATTGCGGGACAAACGGGTGATTCTGCTTTCGCTAAAGCTGCCGCGATCAACAGTGCAAACATTACCGGTTTATCCGTTCTTGCAAACACCGAGGGTACTACGGGTGCAATCACTTTTGCTGGTGGTGCTTATGAACTGGATATTAACGGTGTTACCATTTTCAATGGTGATAACACGGCACTCACAGTAACAAGCTTGACTGATGCAATTAATTCAGCAAAAGATCAAACCGGTGTTGTTGCAACGATGAATAGTGCTGCTACTGCAATAACGCTCACTGCTGCAGATGGTCGTAACATCACTGTAACCGAAACAGGCGATACCCCATTAACTGCTGCGGGTGATTTCACTTCAGGAACTGCCCTCAATGGTACATTGACTATTACTGGCAATCAAAACGTGTTCTTTGGTGGTACGGTCGCGGATATTGGTTTGACTTCTTCTGCTATTATGATCGATGACGTGGGTGTAAATACACTCGACATCTCAACTCAAGACGGTGCTCAAGAAGCAATACAACGTGTTGACTCTGCACTTTCAGCAATCACGTCTAACCGTGCGTCTATGGGTGCGATGGAAAACCGTTTCGAATCAACAATTGCGAACCTGCAAAACATATCAGATAACACCGAAGCGGCAAGAAGTCGTATTCAGGATACTGATTATGCTGCAGAAATGGCAACATTAACTAAGAACCAAATCCTACAACAAGCTGGAACAGCAATGCTTGCGCAAGCAAACAGCATGCCACAATCTGTTCTCTCCTTGTTAAGGTAAGTGCAGTTTTGAAGTGCAGTTTAAGCTGCACTTCTTTTTTTATAAAAATAATAATTAAGGATGATTAAATGGGTTTATCTTCCCCAGGTATCGGCTCAGGACTCGATGTAAAAGGAATGGTTGAAGCGTGTGTCAAAGCAGATATAGCCTCTATTCAAGCGCGTCACGATAAGAAACTTAACAGCGCCAATGTTGAAGTTTCAGCCTTAGGACAGTTTAAAAGTGCACTCGCAGGTCTCCAAACCACGTTTGCCACCATGTCTCATCTTTCTCAGTTTTACAAGCTAAAAAGCACACTCAGTGATTCTACTTTTTATACCGCTCAAGTAAGCGACGAGGCAAAACCTGGAACCTATCAGATTCAAGTGCTCAATTTAGCTCAAGGTCAAAGTCTTTCCAGCAATGCTTATGCCAATGATTTATCACATCTTGGCAGTGGAACCATAACCATTAATTTTGGTACTTATAATACCGATCAGAGTGCATTTACTCTAAATCCAGAATGCACATCCGTTACCGTAAACATCGGTGCTGGAAATGATACTTTGAGTGCGGTATGCGATGCAATTAATGCAGCCTCAACAAAAGTGAGCGCAGCCATTATACATGATGCCAGTGGTGCTCGGCTAAGCCTCACCTCAACCCAAACGGGTGAAGATTTTGCAATGCAGATACAAAGTGATATTGCCGGATTAAATTATGACCCGACCACAGGCAATACAACGCTTAACCAAACCTTAGCGGCAAAAAGCAGTGAGGTCAAAATTAATGGTTTGCTCCTAAAACAGGATAGTAACCATCTTGATAATGTCCTAACCGGAATTTCTCTGGATCTAAAACAAGCCGATGTTACTAAAACCGCCACACTGACCATAGAAAATAACAAAGAACAGTTAACATCAACAGTAAGAGAATTCGTAAAGAAGTATAACGAATGTATGAGTGCGCTAAATGCTGCTACAGGATTTGATCAAGAGACTAAAAAACCTGGGATTTTCCAGGGTGACTCTTTGGTTAAGCGGGTAAAATATGATTTATATGATACGGTAGTTAATTTTATCTCTGCCGATGAACAGGCCAAACTACACACATTAAGAGATTTAGGAATAAAAAGTACTAAGGATTGTTTACTCGAAATTGACGAAAAAATATTTACCGCAGCAGTAGAAAATCATTTCGCAGAAATTGGCTCATTATTTGCCAAATCATTAGAAGCTACAGATCCGAATGTACAAATCAGCGGGCAGGATACGCAGGCAAAGGCAGGAACTTACGCCTTGGTGCTTGATGAATACACCCCGGGCTCAAACCTTTCAGGTACGCTAGGAGGATTGCCTTTCACATCAAAAGATGGGACAAATCTTTCTGGAAGCGGACGTTTGAACTCCATCAATCTAAAAATCATGGGTGGTACTACGGGAGATCGTGGTGAGATCATTGTCCGTGATGGTCTGGCTGTGGTACTCGATGATTTACTGGAAAATTATTTGGGACGAAACGGCGATGTGAATCGTCGTACGGATGCCGTAAATCTAGAAATTCGTGGTTTGGACGCGCAACAACAACAAATTGAGCAACGAGCAGAAGTCTTAACCAAAAAATATTACCGACAATGGAACTCTGTCGATTTACTTATATCGCAATTACAAGGTACAAGCTCAATGCTTCAAGATGCATTGGCAAATCTACCTAAAATGAAAACAAACAATTAACATTTGAGAGTGCCATGACCAATCCTTATCAACAATTCGCTGAGCACTATAAAGATATCGAACTTAAAACAAATATTGCTTCAGCTGATCCTCATGAGCTTATTAACTTGCTCCTGCAAGGTGCGCGCAATCACTTGGCCGCAGCGCAAGGAAGCATGATTCGCGGCCAAATTGCCGAAAAAGGTGAGCATCTTAGTAAAGCCCTAAACATTATTGCGGGTTTAAAAGCCGCTATAAATCAAAAGGATGGTGGGGAGATTGCAGCTAACCTATATGCAATATATAGCTATATTGAACCTTTAATCGTCCGTGCGAACTTAAAAAACGATGATCAATTACTTCTCGAAGCAAATAAGCTTCTTAACCAAATCCATGATGCCTGGAAAGAAATAGCACCAACTAAAGTACTTTCTGAATAGCAGAGGGGTCATCGCACAGTTAGAATTGTTCGGATGATTGTTATAAAGCGCTTCAGAAATAAAAAATTTACACCAGGATGACAATCCTTTATAGTCCGCGTTTGTTTTAAAGTGAAGAATATTAGGCATTATAATGACAAATAGAACACTAAGTATTTTCGTATGGCTGGTTGGTGTTTCATTTTTATTATTCCAATTTTTTCTTCAACTATCCTCAGGCATTGTGATCCAGGCCATTATGAAAGAACAAGGCCTTACCGCATTAACAGCCGGGCTTTTAAGCAGCGCTTTCTACTATATTTATACGTCCTTACAAATTCCCGTAGGCTTACTTTTTGATCGATACAACATACGTATGCTACTCGCACTCAATGCACTTTTGTGCGCCCTAGGCTGTTTTATTTTTTCACAAGGCCACCATTTAGTAACTCTATTTTGTGGTCGTCTCGTGATTGGCGCAGGTTCTGCCTTTGCTTTTGTAGGAGTGACCCGTATTCTGCGTCAGTATT
>ERZ778022.4805-NODE-4805-length-11397-cov-6.477341_pt1 | contig 11397 bp, 2 predicted proteins | sample MGYA00375752_ERZ778022 | MGnify/ENA primary metagenome ERZ778022 (study PRJEB29350, sample SAMN05389826) | bioreactor metagenome | isolation source: Thiocyanate bioreactor | place: South Africa: University of Cape Town | collected 2014-04-04 ...
TGCAAGGACTGCGTCGGCGTGTGTGCGCATGGTAGCGTGTTGACGCGCTGCAGCGACTGCCGGGTCACCGCCGCAGCCACTATTGCGTAGCTGCCCCTTTTGGCACACCTGTGTTTGTTCACTTGAATTATATGCGCCCTGTTGACCTGGTGGGCGGGACGGGTAGCACGGGGCAGGGCGCGGTGTGGCGGCAGGGCGCTGACACACCAGCGCCATGTACACGCGGGCGGCAGCCATCCGCGCAATTGTCACACAAACAAGGCGCCGCCACATGCACGGCAGACGTGACATTTGTGCTGTTCAGTTGCATACGTGTGCTCCACCAATCAAGTGCCACCGCGCCATCCCATTGTTGGCGTCGCTTGTACGCTTAGTGCCTTTCACAGCAGGCAGCGCGCTAGCGACCAACCTCACCGCCATGGCGGCAGCAGCAACCGCCACCCCGTGGGCGGCGACCTCACCTACGCGGTGGGTGGCAGGCGCCTCCAATGCGTTGACCCAGCCGCCGCAGTGGGGAGCAAAGGAAGCTTCGGTGGCTGTTGCAGTGGCACCGTGTGTGGAGGTACCCACGCCCCTGTGCGACCCTACCCACAGAGCGACACCGCCGCGTGTACCGGTATCCAAGCCCCCGCGGCGCGCGGAGTCCGTGCCGACAGCGTCACAGGTGGTGGTCGAAGCGCGTTTGACGAACACTGGCGGTGATAGTACAGGCGCGGTTGCTGCTGACGCGGCGCACTGCCACCCTGCGCAGCTGCAGCATGGAGGCGCCGCTACACCTCCTGCCGCCGACGGCAGTATCTACGACAGTATCGCCGCCACCGTTACCACCGCAGCGGCAGAAGCGGTGGCGGGTGTAAAGCGCCAGCGGGCGGCGCTGGCTGCATGCGGCGCCGCGCCTCCACATGGCCGCATCTGCGAGCATGACCGTGTGCGGTACACCTGCAAGGAGTGCGGCAGGGCCGGCATCTGTGAGCATGGCCGCCGGCGCAGATTTTGCAAGGAGTGCGGCGGGGCCGGCATCTGTGAGCATGGCCGCGAACGCCGCGACTGCAGAGAGTGCGGCGGGGGGCGCATCTGTGAGCATGGCCGCGAGCGCAGAAGCTGCAAGGAGTGCGGCGGAGCCCGCTGCTGTGAGCACGGCCGCCGGCGCGAGGAGTGCAAGGACTGCGGCGGGAGCGCCATCTGCGAGCATGGCCGCCAGCGTTACCGCTGCAAGGAGTGCGGCGGGGCCGGCATCTGCGAGCATGGCCGCGTGCGGTACCGCTGCAAGGAGTGCGGTGGGGCCGGCATCTGTGTCCATGGTCAACACCGGCATGCCTGCAAGGACTGCGTTGGCGTCTGTGTGCATGGCCGCCCGACGACGCGGTGCCGCGACTGCCGCACCGCCGCCGCTGCCAGTGTGGTGTAGCTGCCTCGGTTGGTGCGCCCGCCTTGACTTGAATGCGTGGTCCAGTACCGGTACAGGTAGGGTGTAGGGTGGCGGAGGAAGGGCGCTGACATTGTGCGAGCGGCAGCATCGCGCGCATTTCTCACAAAAAATCAACCACATGCATAGTAGACTTGGTATTTTAGTTGTTCCGCTGATTTTTTGTGCGCCGCCAATCTCCTGCCACCATTTATTTGTTGTCGTTACTTGTGCGTTCAGTACAGGCAGCGCGCTGCCCACCAACCTCACCACCATGGCAGCAGCGGCAGCAGCCACCGCCACCCCGTGGACGCCAAACTCACCTACGCGGTGGGTAGCAAGCTCCCCCAATGCCTTGGCCCAGCTGCGGCAGTGGGTAGCGAAGGAAGCTACGGTGGCAGTTGCCGTGTCGCCGTGCGTGAAGGTACCGGTACCTCCGCGGCGCCCGCTGTGCAGAGCGACACCGCCGCGTGTACCCAAGACTCCCAAGTCCCCGCTGCGCGCCGAGCCCCTGCCGGCAGCGCCACAAGTGGGAGTGAATGTGTGGTCGCCAATGACGCGTGGCGATGGTACAGGTGTGGATGCTGCTGACGCGGCGCGCCCTACGCGGCTGCAGTTTGGGGCGACGGTGGCCCCTCCTGCCGCCGACGGCAGTATCTATGACAGCATAGCCGCCACCGTTACCACCGCAGCTGCCGCAGCGGTGGCGGGCGTGAAGCGCGGGCGGGCGGCGCTGACTGCATCTCGCACCGCAGCTCCCCATGACCGCTACTGCGAGCATGGCCGCCGGCCCTACTATTGCAAGGAGTGTGGTGGGAGTGCAATCTGTGAGCATGGCCGCAGGCGGTATCGCTGCAAGAAGTGTATTGGGGTTGGCATCTGTGAGCACGGCTGCGTGCACTCCTCCTGCAAGGAGTGCAGCGGCGCTGGCATCTGCGAGCATGGCCGCCAGCGCTACAGCTGTAAGGAGTGCGGCGGCCGCAAGGAGTGCGACGGGAGCAGCATCTGTGATGAGGAGGACGACCGCGAGTGGTGCTACCAGTACGACGAGGCAAGCATGTGGCATTTCGGGTATAGCCACACCCGCAGCGAGGAGCGCACCACGCCGACATGGGCGTATGAGGACTACTGCAGTGCTTTGCAGCGCGCTGCTGCGATTGCGACGTCGCCGTCGCCGCCGGGGTCGCCGGGGCCCCTTTTCGCTAGCCCTGGCCCATGAGGCCCATGGCACCACCGCCCCCTGCCACACTAGCCGCCCATCGTCCTGCTGCCTGTCCTAAACGCCGTCTCCAAGTGCCGTCATGTGTTGCCGCTGCTTGCCACAACTTGCCGCGTCTGACTTGCGTTGTCTGTTGCCTGCCCTGCATCATGTGGCCCCTTTTCCGTTACGACCGCCTGCCATGGCCGTCACCACGCCCATTTCAAATGTGAAATACCACCGCCACCGCCGTCATAATTCACACCTGCAACGCACGGGTGACCACCTTTGCCGCGTATTTGATTGCTCCATTCCTGCGCGCCGCCTGCCGCTGATTTGTTTGCTTTTGCGATTTGGCGCCGTTGCCGCCTCAGTGGCCACCGCGGCCAACTGCAATCACTGGCACTAACGCACACGGCTGTCACAACGCCATCAATCCTCCGCGGCAGCGCCAGCAAAGCCTGCCGCAGGTTGACTGCAGTAGCATACTGCAGCTGGCGCACGACTGTGCCTGCGGCCGTTCACACTCCAGGCGGAACGCCAGTACCAACAAGCGGTGACAGCCTGAGTACTGTTGTTGTACGCACACCAACCATGGAGGACGCCACCGCCGCCCGCGTCGCCAGCGTGCTGACGGGGTCACCACTGCGCGAGCCGCTGTTCCGCGCATGGATGAGCGTACGTTCCTCTTGTTGCCACCGCCCTCGCTGCTCCCAATACTTCACCCACTCGTATCACCCCCACCCGCCCAACACCCAAACACAACCCCGCAGCTACCGCGCACACTGCAAAACGAGCTGCCCGCAGAGGCATGGCAGGCGTGGGAGGGCGCACTGGCGGTGCGCCTGGTGCCCGGGACCTCACCTGCCGATGCCGCGCTGTACGCGTTGAATGACTGGCACCGCTTCTTTGGCATCCCGGCGACGTGCTGCTCGTTCCCCGCCTTCGTGGGTGCCGCCCTGCAGCTGCTGGATGCCTGCGTGCCTGCAACCACCACCACGCCCGACGCGGCTGCCGCGCTGGCAACAGTACTGTTTGCTACGCCGCAGGCGGCGCCGGCGTATGACGCTGCACTGGGAGTGGATGCCGCGTGGGCGGCGGCAGGCGGCGTGCAGCATGCCCCTGATGAGCCGTGCAGCCCCACTGGTGCGCCGCTGCACCAGCCCGAGTCACTGCTTGCCATCCTGCAGCGTGCAAGTGCCGCAGTGCCCGGCTGCCTGGCTGCCACCACCTGGCGGCCGCCGTCCAGCGCATCTGCCGCTGCAGTTGGCGCGCCGCTGCCACCAACGCCGGCCTGGGAACCCACCCCCGCCGTGCGCCAGCTGAGCCGGTACCTGGCGCCGCACGCATCGGCATCCAAAGGCGGCGACGCGCCGCCGCCCTCCACAGATGTGCTGGATGCCGCGCCTACCGACGTGGCGGCGCGCGGCGACGACCGTGATGTGCTGCTGCCAGAGGGTGACCTATTTGCCTTTGCGAGTGACGCGCGGTCAGCGCCGCCGCGCATCTTGGTCGCGGGGCCGCCGCACGCCGGCAAGACCACCGTGGCGGTGTACCTCGCGGCGGTGGCGGGGTACCGGTCCATTGAGCCGGGCGCGGTCCTGCGCGCTGCCATGGTGGCGTGCTTGACCGCCCTGGCGGCCGCCACCGCCGCTGCTGCCAAAGAGACGACCGTGCGTCGTGCGGCTGCCGCGGTAGCCGCGGCGGCGGTGGCGGCGGCAGCGGCGGAGGCGGCGGCCGCCGCAGCGAGCGCCGGTGGCGGCGCGACAGAACCGGCAGCAGTGACCGCTGCCACCGCCGCCGGCTCATCTGAAGAGGAGGACGTGCTCGTCACGCCGTTTGGGCGGCTGAATGTAGGTAACGCAGATGGTGGCGCGCGCGGCGCGCCGCCGCCAACTGACGCCACGCCTGCCGACTTCCTGCGCTTGACGCCGTTTACGACAGTGGGCAAGGCGGCGCTGGAGGCGCTGCGTGCGGCTGGTGCGCCCACCGCCGGCGTCGGCGGCGACGTGGAGGACTACCTGTACCGGGATGGGCCCCTGCTGGACGTTGTGCCACGGCCGCTGATTGTGGAGGCGGTGGCGGCCGCCCTTCTGGACGCGCACCTGGCTGACGCGCCTTATGTGATGGACGGCTGGCTCACCACCGACGGCGCGTATGACGCGCTGGCGGCTGCGCTGTCTGCCGCCGCGCACGACGCGGCAGCCGCGGGCGCCGTCCTGCACGACGCGCTTGTGCGCCTCTTTGTGGACGCCTCTGCTGGCCGCGCTGAGCCCACCACGTCGCCCTCCTCGCCACGGTCCGCCGGCGCCGATGCCGCACCAGGCGTGACGTTCGCTGGTGAGGGTGGCGGTGCGGGCGGTGGGGGCGGCGGTGCGCCAGGCTCGCGTCACTCCTCGCGCGGCTCGCACGTCCGGTTTGCGGAGGGCACCAAGGTGGGCAGCGAGGCAGAGACGCGTGGCGGCAAGGGCATGAAGATGCGGGTGACGTTTGCAGATGACTCACCGGCAAGCAGCGGTGGTGGCGGTGGTGCCGCTGGCGGCGGTGGTGGGGATGGCAAGGCGGCAGAGGCCGAGGACCCGCCGCTGGATTACAATGCGGTGGCAGCGGCGGTGGAGGCGGCGCGGCTGCAAGCCAAGACGACAGCGCGGCTGTGGCGGTCACGCGAGAAGCGTGCGATCATGGCAGCGGCGGCGTCCAACCTGGCGCGCATTGCGGCACTGCGGGACGCGCGCGTGCTGGCGGCACTGTTGCCGACGGCAGCCGTGGTGTTGACGCTGCCGGCAGGGGAGGCTGGCGGCCCGGTGGGCGCACCCGTATTCATTGGTGCGCCTGCGCTGGTGCGCGGCGTCCGTCTGCCGCCGCCGCCCAAGCCACCTGTCTCCCCAGACGACGACGAGGGCGGTGGCGGCGAGGAGGGCGGTGAGGCGGGCGGGGAGGAAGGTGGTGGAGGTGGCGGCGAGGGTGGTGACGCCGACGCGGGCACCGAGGCAGTGCCACGGCCCCTGACTGACATTTGGCTGCGCACGGCGCGCGACACCGACCTGTGCTTGCCGCCACCAGCGCCACCCGCCGGCGTGGCACCGCCGTCTGCGGAGGCGGGGGAGGAGGCAGCAGGTGGCGGGGGCGGTGAGGGAGAGGCGGCCGCCCCTGCACCCCCTGCCCGCTTGCCCGCCCGCTTCACCGTCGGCAAGCTGTTCCTGCCCATTGCGTCTGACCTGCCAGCGTTCATTGCCATGCCAGCCACGCGTGCCGCTGTACCCACACACACAGTGCCGGAGCAGCTTGCCCCCGACGCCTGGCTGCCAACCGCGATCCGTGCCGCCTCCCTGGCGGGCGACACGGGGGCGCCCACTACGCCGTACGTGGCGCCCACCGTGGTGGTGCGCGCGTCGCAGGCCACGGAGGAGGTACTGCGTGCCGTCATGCTGGGCCTGGGCGGCGCTGCGGCGTGGCCGTACGCGTCAGGCGTGCTGGCCATGCAGCCCGCCGCGGCGCGGTGGCTGCCGCTGCCCACCGACATGGAGCTGGCAGTACCGCCCGCGGTAGGTGACCGTGGCGGTGAGGCAGACGGCCGCAACGACGACCGCATGCGCTTTCTGCTGCACGAGCCGCTGCCACGCAGCCGTACCCTGCGCATTGCCTTTGCCGAGCTGTCGGCCGTCAAGTTGCCGCCGCCGCCGCCACCGCCTGCGCCTCCGCCGCCGGTCGTCGCAGACGTACCCGCACCAGCCGCTGCCGAGGGCGCCGACGGTATCACCGAGGGCGCGGCACCGCCACCAGACGCCGACGGTGGGGCAGCGCCTGACAGCGGTGCCGACGACGCGGAGGCAGCGGCCATTACGGCGTCGCCACCTCCTGAAAGCGCAGATGCTGGGGAGGCAGGCGGTGATGCAGCTGGTGACGAAGATGCGGCAGCAGACGGGGAGCGACCGGGGACGCGCACCGCGCTGCCTGACAAGGACGGCGACGTGGTTGAGGTGGACGATGACGACGCCGCCAGCGACGGCAAGGCGGCGGAAGATGCCGACGGTAAGGCCGACGCGGGTGGTGACGACGCCAAGGCGGATGACGGCGGTGACGGCGGCGGTGGTGGTGACGGTGGTGAGGAAGCAGCCGAGCCGCCGCCGCCTGTACGTGTGCGCCGGCCACCGCCGCCGCCGCCGCCGCCTGCCAAGTACAACTTTGGCGTGGTGTGGCGGTGTGCCACCTACAGCCTGCCGGATGACCGTACTGCTGCCGGCGACGTGTTGCACAGCCGGTCACCGCCCGTGCTGCGTGCGCTGCTGACGGCGCAGCAGGCTGCTGCCGCTGAAGCAGAGGCTGCCGGCGAGGAGGGCGCGGGCGGCGAGCCAGAGGCGGAGGGCGACGGCGGCGGTGCCGACGGCGCCGACGATGACGGCGCTGCAGATGTCGACGAGGAGGCAGAGGCGGAGGGCCGCGCTGTGACGCCTGCCGCGGCGCTGGCACGCGGTGGCGACGCGGCAGCACGTCGCTTCCTGGCAGCCGCCGGCGCGGCCACTGATCCCGCGCTTGCTGCCGTGGCGGCGCGGTCTGGTGCGGCAGGCGAGCGGCTGCCGTCGCGCAGCCGGGCATGGTCGCCGCTGGGGCGCGCGTGCCCCGTCACACTGGCGGAGGAGGGCCAGCTGGTGCGCGGCCGCCTTGCCTGCGTGGCAGAGTACCGCGGCTACCTGTTTGCGTGCGCCGACCGCTTCAAGCTGCACACCTTCCTCCAGCGCCCGCGTGCCTTCCTGCGTCTCCCGCAGCCGCCCGCCCGCCGGCCTACCATCCTGGTCATGGGCTCCGCGGCGCCCGCTGACCCCCTGCACGCCGTGGATGCTGCGGCGTCCGCCCTGGCGACCCACTTTGACGTGCCGCGCCTGGATCTGCTGGCGCTCACGCAGCGCCTGGTAGCAGCTGCATCGTCGGGCGCCGTGTCGCAGCACAGCGTGGCGGCGGCGTTGGCTGCCGCGCTGCGGGCCGGCGGCAGCGCGTCCACGTCACTGCTGGTGCGCGCTGTGCAGCTGGAGCTGGCGCGCCTGCGCGCACACGCAGCCGCACCAGCGCCGCACACTGCACCCGCCGTGTGGGACGCCGCACCCGACCCGGAGCTGGCGACCAAGGCGGCGGGGGAGGCAGTTGGCGCGGCCATGGATGCGGCGGAGATGGCGGAGGCGATAGCGGCGGTGCAGGAGGCGGCGGCCAAGAAGAAGACGCCACCCAAGAAGCTGGAGGAGGCGCTGACAAAGGAGCGGGAGCGGGTGGCAGGCGAGCAAGCCAAGCGGCGAGAGCGCGACGCCGCCCTCGCAGCCGCCATCGCTGGCCACGCCAGTGACGACGAGTCGGATCCCACGGAGGACGACGCCGCTGGCGCTGCCGCTGCCGCCACCGCCGCCGCTACTGCTCCCGCCGCCAGCAGCTCCATGGATGCCGCGGCGCACAAGTTTGACATCATGCGGCGCGCGCCGGAGGTGACGCTGACTGCCTTCCCGCTGCCGGCCACCACCATGGACTGCCTGTCGCACCGCATGCGGCTGCACCACGTGCTTGGTGACGAGGTGGGCGAGCGGCAATGGGCGGCGGCTGTGCTGCCGGGCGGGGGGCATGATGCTGACGGCGGCGCTGCCGACGGTGGGGACGCGCCACCGGCGTCCTCCCGTGTCCCCGCACTGGGGTCAGGTGGCCACCACCCCAGCGCCGCTGCCACAGCGGCATCGAAGGACGCCTTCCTGGCCACCGTGCTGGCGCTGACGGGCATTGACGTGCTGACGGGCACTGTGCGTGGACTGATGGGGCTGGCTGCTGGCGCCACCATCCCCGTCGCCGGCTGGCTGGGCGCGCACACGTACAACAATGCGCTGGTGGTGGGCGGCGTCCTGCCGCCCTTGCTGCCGCCGCACCACCTAGTGGAAGACGGGCTGACGCCGCTGGCGCGGCACATGGAGGTACTGCGAGCGCGGTGGGCTGCGGGTGGCGGGTCGCCTCGTGGTGGCGCCGGTAGCTTGCCGCCGCCGCCACCTGCCGCCGAGGCGGCGGCGGATGCTGCCGCACCTTGGCCGGTGGGCCTGCTGGGGCAGGACGCGTGGTGTTATACGACGCCGGGCGGCGGCACGCCGGCACACCCGCCGCCGCTGTGTGCTCTGAGCGGGTGGGTGCTAACCGGCGTACCGCCGTCGGTGTCGTTCCTACGTGGCCTGGCCGCCCGCGGCGTGCTGCCGCAGCACGTGGTGGTCATGGAGCCGCGCGCCGATGACGGCAGCGAGTTGCCGCCGCCGCGTACCGACGACCCCGAGGCGCCGCTGGAGCGCGCTGTGGCGGCGGCGGGCGCGCTGGCGGCGGTGGGGCTAACTACGGCGGCGGACGGCAGCGCACCGCCGCGCAGCGGTCTGGAGGCTGCCACCGCTGACGACGGTGTGCGCCCGTGGCGTACACGTGGCATCCTGCCGCTGGCACCCTTTGCTGCACGCCTGGCTGCCAAGCTGCCAGGCTGTGAGAAGCTGCTGGCGCGGTACGGCGTACTGCTGGCGCGCCTACCGTACTCGATGGCGCATGCGGCACCCGCGCCGGCCGCGGCAGCAGGTGGGGAGGAAGTTAGTGCCAGTGGCAGCTCTGCCAGTGCAGTGCCGCCGCCGCCCATGTCAACCACGGTGCCGCGCGTGCCAGTGGCAGTCACAGCCACGGAGGTGGCGGCACTGGCGGTGCAGGCGGTGGACGCCTGCGTCCCACATCCGGACGACTTGACGGGTGACGCCGTCGACCCAGCACTCAGCGGCGGCGCTGAGGGGGAGGGTGGTGGCGGCGGTGGCGGCGGGGAGAGTGGATGGTCTGGCCGCTACTGCCCTGTGGCAGCGGTGGATGCCGGCGCGCTTGTGGCAGGGCGGCCTGATGGCGAAGGTTGCATCGTCCGGGTGGGCGGCCGTGTGTATGTGGCGGAGTCGCCGGCCGCGGCGCGCGCGCTGCGCATCTTCCCCGCGCGCTACCTGCCCACGGCAGCGTCGACGGATGCCACTCTGACGCTGCAGCGCCGGCTGCCACAACCGCGTCTGGCGGTGCTGGCCCCCGCCGGCGCAGCGGTGGAGGCAGCTGCAGCGGCGGCCGTGGCGTCCCGCACCGACGTGACCGTCGTGGACGTGTGCGCCACCATCGCCGCCGCAGAGGCACGCTGGCTAGCCGCTCTGCCCAAGCCGCGGCTTAGCGCGGCGGCGGAGGAGGGTGGCAGCAGCGGCGGCGGCGGCGGGGATGGCGAAGGCGGCGGTGATGGTGGCGAGGGTGGCGGCGGTGAGGGCGGTAGCGATGAGCCGCCGCCGCCGCCGCCGCAGGCACCTGTCTCCATTGGTGCGCATGCCGTTGCCGGCGAGCTAGCAGCGGCGGCTGTGGCGGGTGCTGGTGTGCTGATGCTGATCACAGGGCCACCGCCGTCCGACGAGATGCTGGCTGCTCTGGCCGCGTTGCACGCACTGCCCGCCCTGTACACTAACCTCACCGTTGACGACGCCGAGTTGACCGCCGCGCGTGCAGCTGCCGCACCGCCAGCACCACCAGCAGCTGCAGCCGCCGCCGCTGACGGTGGCGAGGGTGAGGGCGACGACGGCGGGGGCGCAAAACTGGAGGAGGAGCGCGGGCGGCTGGAGGCATGTGCAACGGCGCTTGCAGCGGCAGGCGCCACCGCGCTGCCGCCGCTGGCGTGGCGTGGCCTGCAAAACATTCACCGCCTGGGTGCGCGGCTGGCGGAGCGGTGCCTGCCGTATGCCGCACCCGTGGACGCGCGGGGTGGTGCGGGTGCGGCAGGCGTGGACCTGCAGACACCCGCTGCGGTGCTGCCGCTGCACCTGGTCACTGCTGGCCTGCGTACCGGCCACTACCGCCTCAGCCGGTTTGGGTGGCAGTGCCCAGTCACGGCAGCCGCGACGTCCGCTGCCACATCGCCCGGCCTGCTGGCGGTGCCAGACACGCTGACGGCATCGCTGGCAGCGGCAGCGGCAGCGGCGGCGGCAGCAGCTGCAGCCGCCGCCCGTGGCGGTGAGGAGGAGGGCGGCGGTGAGGAGGAGGCGGAGGAGGAGGGAGGCGAGGGTGGCGGGCGTGGCAGCAACGCCGCCGGTGACGGTACGCCGCCACCGGTGCCGGTGCTCATCGGCTCCGTGGTGTACCTGCTGGGTGGGCGGGAGGCAGCGGCGCGGTTTGTGCGTAACCCGCGGCCGTACCTGGACTGCCCGCCGCCGCCACCGCTGGTGCAGCACGGGCTGGTACCCACTGTCGGCGTGGCAGGCGTGAGCGAGGCGGCGGCGACGAGCGTGGCAGCCCGCCTGGCGGCGACCGCTGGCTTGCCGCTGGTGACGCCGCTGAGTGCGGTGCAGGCGGTGATTGCACGGGAGGGCGGGACGGCGCTTGCTGCCCGCCTGGCAGCCACCCTGCGCAGTGGCGACGCGGTCCCCCCCGACGACCTGCGTGCCGCGATGGCGGCGGTGGCGTCGTCGGCGGCCACGGTGGCACGCGGTGCCGTGTATGCCGCCTTCCCGGCGTCCGTGGCAGACTTGGTGGCGTGCGGCAGCGCGCGGCCTGCCGCCCTGCTCCTGCTGCATGGCACCGGCAGCAGCAACGGTGGCGCGCAGTCACGCCCGCCGCCGCCGCCCCGCGCGCCGCCGCACGTGGCGCTGGAGCCGCTGCGTGGGGAGGAGGAGGAGGCAGAGGCTGGCGACGCGGGGGAGGGCGCGGTGCCACGTGTGCGGGCGCGCGCGTTTGGCGACGACGAGGCACGCAATGGCTGCTGGAGTGGGGGCGACCGTGATGCGGCTGC